>ENA-OUNI01000985-OUNI01000985.1-human-gut-metagenome-genome-assembly--contig:-NODE-985-length-12100-cov-1.620479_pt1 | contig 12100 bp, 12 predicted proteins | sample MGYA00242499_ERZ504580 | MGnify/ENA primary metagenome ERZ504580 (study PRJEB26092, sample SAMD00036315) | human gut metagenome | host: Homo sapiens | study: EMG produced TPA metagenomics assembly of... | reverse complement strand
ATTTGATTGCCGGCGATTCAAATTACGTATTTAATTCTGTTATATACAGAAACAAGAGTTCTTCTTACGGTTTTTGATTTTTGGAGCATCTTTTTTAGGGCTTATCTGTTTGATTTCTAATTTTGAAAGCATATATTTGTCACTGATTTCGGTAAAATTTTTGTGTTACATTTAATAATAATCATTTTCGTTATGAATAAGGCAGATCTTATCAGCGCAGTCGCCGCTGAAGCCGGCTTGAGCAAAGTCGACGCAAAAAAGCAGTTGAAGCTTTCGTTTCAACTGTAACAAAGGCCCTCAAAGAAGGGGACAAAGTATCATTAATCGGATTCGGAACATTCTACTTGTTGCTGAAAGAAGTGCAAGAACAGGTATCAACCATCCACAAAAGCAACGATTACTATTCCTGCTAAAAAAGTAACCAAGTTCAAACCAGGTGCTGAACTAGCAGACGCAATTAAATAATTGCTATTTTACATAAAAGGACTTAAGGAAAGGGGCGCCGGTACTAGCGCCCTTTCTTCTTCATTTTTCTATTTGAACCTATGAAACCTAAAATGACAACCTTATTTAAATTCCTGATCGGCGCTGCTGTATGCGCATATTCAACACAAGTTCTTCATGCGGAAGATACAAAACTACCTTATTGGAAAGATATTCAGACCGTAGCCGTTCAACAAGGAATATCCACGCACAGCTTTCATGACTACGACAACCGGAACCAGCACTGACCGGCGAGTATGAGAACAGCCCTTATTACAAACTACTAAACGGTACATGGAACTTTTATTATGCAGATGCATACAAAGATCTGCCTGCCAACATTGAGCAACCGGATGCCAACATAGCCTGGAAGGAGATTAAAGTACCCGGCAATTGGGAGGTACAGGCTACGGAGTGGCCATCTACACCAATCATGGATACGAATTCAAACCCAGAAATCCACAACCGCCGCAGTTACCCGAAACCAATCCGGTCGGTGTGTATCAGCGTGATATCGAAATTCCCGCCGATTGGGATGGACGCGACATATTCCTCCGTTTGGAAGGAGCAAAATCCGGTGTATACGTGTATGTCAACGGACAGGAAGTGGGATACAGCGAAGACTCCAAGAATCCGGCAGAATTCTTAATCAACAACTACCTGAAACCCGGCAAAAACTCGCTGGTCATCAAAATATTCCGCTGGAGTACCGGTTCTTATCTGGAATGCCAGGACTTCTGGCGCATGAGCGGTATTGAACGTGATGTATTCCTGTTCTCACAGCCCAAAACCCACATCAAAGATTTCAATGTGGTGTCTACACTGGACGACACTTATAAGAATGGTATCTTCAAACTGAATGTGGACGTAACCAACCATACAGCAGCCAACAAAGAGGTAACCGTAGCATACGAATTGCTGGATGCCGCAAAGAAAGTGGTTGCAGAAGGTAACACCCCCTGTCCTGTTACAGCGGACGGCAGAAGAGTATCTCTTTTGAAGCCACCCTCAGCAACGTCAAGACCTGGACATCAGAACACCCTAACCTGTACCGGTTACTGATATCTCTGAAAGACGGAGAAAAAACAAGCGAAATCATTCCTTATACGGTAGGTTTCCGCCGTTTCGAGATCAAACCAACCGATCAGATAGCCGAAAACGGCAAACCATACGTTTGCTTGTTCGTCAACGGCCAACCCATCAAGCTGAAAGGTGTAAACATACACGAACATAATCCCGAAACAGGACATTATGTTCCCGAAGAGCTGATGCGCAAGGACTTCACCCTGATGAAACAGAACAATATCAACAGCGTGCGCCTCTGCCACTATCCGCAAGACCGCAAGTTCTATGAATTGTGTGATGAATATGGTATCTATGTATATGATGAAGCCAACATCGAAAGCCACGGTATGTATTATAACTTAAGCCGGGGCGGAACATTGGGCAACCATCCCGAATGGCTGAAGCCGCACATGGACCGTACCATTAATATGTACGAGCGTAACAAAAACCATCCCTCTGTAGCCATCTGGTCATTAGGAAACGAAGCCGGAAACGGTTATAATTTCTATCAGACCTATTTATGGCTGAAAGAACGCGAAGTAAAAGGGATGAACCGTCCTGTAAATTATGAACGCGCCTTTGGGAATGGAACACAGATATGTATGTACCCCAATACCCCAGTGCCGCCTGGCTGGAAGAAATAGGCAAGAAAGGCAGCGACCGTCCCATCGCACCATCCGAATATTCACACGCTATGGGCAATTCCAATGGTAATCTGGCAGCACAATGGAGAGCAATCTACAAGTACCCGAACCTGCAAGGCGGTTACATTTGGGACTGGGTAGACCAAGGTATTCTGGAAACAGACGAAAATGGACGTACCTACTGGGCCTACGGAGGTGATTACGGAACCAATGCACCCAGCGACGGAAACTTCCTATGCAATGGAATCGTAGCTCCGGACCGCACTCCGCATCCGGCCATGACAGAAGTGAAATATGCACATCAGAATGTAGGTTTCGAAGCCATCGACCCGGCTGCCGGCAAATTCCTGGTAAAGAACCGTTTCTACTTCACCAACTTGAAAAAGTATATGATCAGTTATACCGTAAAGGCAAACGGAAAAACAATCAAAGGCGGAAAAGTATCATTAGATATCGAACCGCAAGGTTCCAAAGAACTGAACATCAACCTCAACGGATTGAAACCCAAGGCCGGCACAGAATATTTTGTAGATTTTGTAGTTACCACCACAGAACCGGAGCCTTGATTCCTGCAGGACACGATATTGCTTCCGAACAATTCCGCCTGCCCATAGAACCATTGGCTATGACCGGACATAAAGCAAGCGGCAAGACTACCGTCAGCACGGATGGTGACATCATCACCGTATTATCACCACGTATGCAGTTCGTTTTCAACAAGAGAAGCGGACTCGTGACTTCATACAAAGTAAACGGTACAGAATATTTCGCTGAAGGTTTTGGTATTCAGCCTAACTTCTGGCGCGCACCGACGGACAATGATTATGGTAACGGTGGGCCTAAGCGCGAGCAAATATGGAAACAGTCCAGCAAGAATTTCAATGTAGCAGATGTTACCACAACAACAGACGGCAACAAGACCGTATTAACAGTCAATTACCTACTGGCGGCAGGCAATCTGTACATCATGAAATATACCATCTATCCCGACGGTGTGGTTCATGCAGGCATCACCTTTACTTCTACCGATATGAAGGCTGCCGACACGGAAGTATCAGAAGCTACCTTAATGGCCACTTTCACACCGGGACAGGATGCTCAACGCCTTGCCTCTTCCAAACTGAACGTACCACGTATCGGTGTACGTTTCCATTTGCCATCCGATATGAACCAGGTAGAATATTTCGGACGCGGACCGGGTGAAAACTACATCGACCGTAATGCAAGCAGTTTCGTTGATCTCTACCGCACTACAGCCGACCAGATGTACACCAACAACTATGTCCGTCCGCAAGAAAACGGACACCGCACCGACACCCGTTGGTAGAACTGACCCGCAAAGGCGGAAAAGGATTGTTAATACGTGCCGACAGCACTATCGGATTCAATGCCCTGCGCAACTCCGTAGAGGACTTTGACTCGGAAGAAGCTATCAGCCGTCCCCGTCAGTGGACTAACTTCACTCCCGAAGAAGTTGCTAACCATAATGAGGAAAAAGCTAAAAATGTAATACGCCGCATGACACATGTCAATGATATCACCCCACGTAATTTTGTGGAAGTATGTATTGATATGAAGCAACAAGGTGTAGCCGGTTATGACAGCTGGGGAGACCGCCCTCTGCCGGAACATACCCTGCCCGCCAATAAGGAATATCATTGGGGATTCACATTGATGCCGGTAAAATAAAAACATAGCAAGCATTCCTTCCTTAATAAGAAGAGTATGTCAGAACTCCGATGGCACTATCATATAGATTGTCATCGGAGTTTCATTTCCCATCCTACATTTCAATTATAACCTGAAAACAAGATCAGTCTGATTTATATTTGCTAGCTTTGTACTCAAAAAATCGAACACATGGAACAACAAGGAGAAATCATACTCTACCAGCCGGATGAATCAGTGAGGATGGAAGTGCGCATTGAAGATGAAACAGTGTGGCTGACCCAGGCACAAATAGTAGAACTATTCCAATCCAGCAAAGCCAATATAAGCGAGCATCTAAAGAACATTTATAAATCAGAAGAACTAATCCAAAGTTCAACCGTTCGGAATTTCCGAACAGTTCGCCAAGAAGGCAACAGACAGATTACCCGTAACTTAGAATATTATAATTTAGATGTGATTATATCAGTAGGATACCGTGTAAATACGAAACGAGGAATCCAATTCCGCCAATGGGCTAATAGCCAGGCACATGACCGTTTTCTTATTATAGACCAATCCGACGTATATCACATCGGAGCCTCTTTGAAAGATTTGGGAAAGAAACTGTTTGCCTTCTCCAAAATGGATATTCCGGCATCTATCCTCACAAAACTGCTATAAAGATGAGAGAAACAGAGTCCAATAATAAAGTCCTACTAGGCATGAGCGGAGGAACAGACAGTTCCGTAGCCGCCCTTCTATTGCAGGATGCAGGATACGAAGTAACCGGCATCACCTTCCGCTTTTATGAAAAAGAAAATGATACTGAGTATCTGGAGGACGCCCGCGCTTTATGTGAACGTCTGGGCATCCCCCATCTCACATACGATGTTCGTGACACCTTCCGGAAAACCATCATTGACTATTTCATCAACGAATATATGGCAGGTCATACCCCGGTTCCCTGTACCTTGTGCAACAACTACCTGAAATGGCCTCTTTTGAAGAAAATATCCGATGAATGGGAATTTATCACTTCGCTACAGGACATTATGTAGCGCGCGTCTCAATGATGACTATCACATCACTACCGGTGCCGACCCGGATAAAGACCAATCCTTTTTCCTATGGGGGCTGCCACAAGAAATCCTGCAACGTATGCTTCTCCCTATGGGCAACCTGACTAAAGCCCGTGTCCGTGAAATCGCGGCAGAGCGTGGTTTTCTGAAAGCCGCCCATAAACGGGACAGTCTGGGAGTCTGCTTCTGCCCCATGGACTACCGCACATTCCTACATAAGGAATTACCTGAAGGAAGTATCCTACCGGGTAAATTCTTCGATGAAATGGGGAATTTTATCGCACGGCACAAAGGTTATCCTTTCTATACCATCGGTCAGCGGAGAGGATTGGGCATAGATCTTAACCGGGCTGTCTTTGTCAAAGAAATCATTCCGGCAGAAAACAAAGTCATACTGAGCGACTTGAAAGCACTGGAAAAAACAGAAATGAGACTGAAAGAATGGCGCATCACCAATCCCGCTTTATTACTAAACAAGGACGACATCATCGTCAAAATACGCTATCGGAAACAAGCCAACCGCTGCACAGTAACCCTGCAACCGGATAACACCCTGCATGTACAACTGCACGAGCCGCTGACAGCCATTGCTCCGGGACAGGCAGCCGCTTTCTATAGGATGATGTAGTACTGGTGGGGGCATTATCATCTAATTCCAGACACTTTCAAATCATATTTCGGCCCTCTTTTTTGCTGCTTCAAGATTTTCTTGATAACTTTCCGTCGTTCTTCACCTTCAGGTCGAGAAACCGGAAAGTGAAAATAGACATGTATCCGGATCAAACCTTAAATAAATAGAGATGAAAAGTAGAAATTATGCAGGCATATCCTTACTTGCCTCATTAGCCGCCTGTAACTCTGCAACAGCAGAAACCGTTCAAAAAAACAGTACGCAGCCCCCCCAAAAGCCCAATGTTATCGTTATTCTGGCAGATGACCTGGGATATGGAGATTTAAAATGTTACGGAGCCAAGAATGTAGAAACTCCCCATGTTGACAAACTGGCATCGGAAGGCATTCGTTTCACTAATGCACATACCGTAGCCGCTACCAGCACCCCATCCCGCTACTCCTTGCTGACAGGAGAATATGCATGGCGCAGACCGGACACGGACATTGCCGCAGGAGATGTAAAAATGATTATCCGTCCCGAACAATACACCATGGCAGACATGTTTAAAAGTGCCGGATATGCTACAGCCGCCATCGGCAAATGGCATCTGGGCCTGGGAGACAAGACAGGCGGGCAGGATTGGAATGCTCCTTTACCAGCCCGCTTTAGGTGACTTAGGCTTTGACTATCACTATATCATGGCCGCTACAGCCGACCGTGTACCTTGTGTATTTATAGAAAACGGCAAGGTAGCCAACTATGATCCGTCCGATCCCATAGAAGTGAGTTACACCAAGAACTTTCCGGGAGAACCGACCGGCAAAGATAATCCCGAATTACTGTATAACCTACATCCCAGCAACGGACATGACATGTCCATCGTCAATGGCATCAGCCGCATCGGATTTATGAAAGGGGGCGGAAAAGCACTTTGGAAAGACGAGAACATTGCCGATTCCATCACCGTTCATGCCATCGACTTTATCAAACAGCATAAAGACGAGCCTTTCTTTATGTATTTTGCAACCAATGATGTACACGTTCCTCGTTTTCCCCATGACCGCTTCCGTGGAAAGAATCCTATGGGACTACGCGGAGACGCAATCGCCCAATTCGACTGGACGGTAGGCCAGCTGATGGAAACATTGGACCAACTTGGACTAACTGAAAACACGCTGATTATTCTATCCAGCGACAATGGTCCGGTTGTAGACGACGGATATAAGGACAAGGCAGAAGAGCTGTTGAACGGACATACACCTTCCGGTCCATGGAGAGGGAACAAATACAGCGCTTTCGAGGGTGGAACAGCCGTCCCGGTCATTGTCCGCTGGCCACAGAAGATAAAAAAGACAGGAGACTCGGACGTATTAATGTCACAGATTGACTGGCTAGCCTCCTTAGGAGCTTTGATCAACGCCAGATTACCTAAAGGCAGCGCTCCGGACAGTTATGACCGTTTAGGGAATCTGATAGGAACCGACAAGACAGACCGCCCCTGGATTGTGGAACAATCCATGAACCACACGTTGTCCGTCCGTACCAAAGACTGGAAATACATTGAACCGAATGATGATCCCACTACCTTTATGAAAGCAGAAAAAATAGAAACCGGAAACCTGAACGTTCCCCAGTTATATGAAATGGAAAAGGTGAGCGAACAAGAGAATGTAGCAGAAAAGTATCCTGAGAAAGTATTTGAGTTGCAGACCATTCTGAGGCAAGTACGCAATAAGAGAATAAAGATGTAAACAGGACTCATCCAATAAGAGGATATTTCAAAAATTCGAAATAACCATCAAATGTTCCACCGTATGGGCAGGCCCATGAGCCCGCCCATACAACATAACGACAACAAAATCACTTTTGACTCATTTACATAAAACACAAAAGCATTCCATCACAACAACTCACTCATTACCAAGAGCTTCCCGTGCGACAGTCTTTCAAAACCTCCTCAATCGGTATGCCGGTGGCGAAATACATCTGCTTCGGGGATGCTCTCGGACAGAATGTAAAATCAGCCCCTCGTTACCTCCCGGTAGCTCGTAGGCATCAGAAGAACCTATTCTCATCATACCTTCACCTCACTCCATTTGATATTTCACCCAGGTGAAGCAGTTATTCCACTTGGGTGAAAGCGGCTGTTCACCTAAGCGAAGCTGCCTCTTCACCTTAGTGAAGCAATGAACGCACCCGAACAAAAATACGCCTTATGACGCTCCCCTGCAATGGAACAACCGTAGCTATGACACAGGAATCAGAACAACCGATATCGTCAAACCAAATTTGGCAGCGGAGAATGGCAAACCGTTTCGGGGGGATTTAGAATGTATTTTCACGGTACATTACTGATTTACAGCAAAATAACGTGAAAAATCCAAGATGACAATATACGTATAATCAAAAAAACTCCCTTGGTACAACCAAGGGAGACAGGTATACATTTCCTTTAAAAGTTCCGGATGCAGTTGGGATTATAAAGCAGCCCTTCGGCTGCTTTATGTTTCTCTATCCTCTGTGTTAGCATTTAAAGGAATGATTCATCTTTTACTTATTACTTGCCTTAACAAACTTATAAAGCACGAAAGTCTTGGGCGCCATCTCTACATTCAGTACATTACCCTCAATCGTAACATCACTTTCTTTCGGAGTGATGACATTCGGATGCTCTACCGTGTTATCTTTATCCAAATCGGCAGACTGGAGCGTGATGCATTTACCTTCCACAAGTTTATCACTCTTCTTCAATCCGTTGAAAGTCACTGATACCGGTTGTGCCTTATCCGAAGTATTGGCAATTTTCACGATACAAGCCTTTTCATCCTTATCCCATACGGCACTGGCAAACAGACCATCCTGTCCTTCCTGACCGCTCACAGCTTTTTTATCCATTGTCAACGGCAATACATGCGTGCCTTTATTATGACTGTACAACTGTTGTACATAGTAACTGCAAGTACGGACGGAATTCAGATTATCAAACCAAATCAAATCCGGACGCCACTGCCACCCTTCCACATGAGCAAACAAAGGCGCATAAGTAGCCATGTGTACCACATCGGCATTGCGTTCCAGTCCGGTCATGAACGCAGCTTCCATTAAAGCAGCATTAAAATGGTTCCATTTCTTGCCTTTTCCATGACAAGCATATTCTCCGGCAAAGACCTTCGGACCTTTGCGGTCGTAATTGTCATAACGGTTACCTTGTGCCAGGAACCAGCTTTCGGACGATAGAAATGCTCATCCACCAAATCCACTTTCAGATTTTTCATTTCCGGCCATAAGTAATCAAAGTCTTTACCTTCAGACTGAGGTCCCGAACTGCGACAATCTTGATTTCGGGATGCGCCTTACGAAGCACCTCGACAAACTGTTTCAGACGTTCCGGATATTCCGGTCCCCATTGTTCGTTGCCAATACCCAAGAACTTCAAGTTGAAGGGAGCAGGATGTCCCATATCCGCACGAACTTTTCCCCAAGTAGTCGTAACATCACCATTGGCAAATTCAATCAGATCCAATGCATCCTGTATATACGAATCAAGTTTGGACAAGCTGACCTGCTGGTCGGGGTCATTCTGATACTGGCATACCAGTCCGCAGTTCAGAATAGGCAACGGTTCGGCGCCTATATCCTCCGACAACTGGAAATACTCAAAGAAGCCCAGTCCGTAAGTCTGGAAATAATCGGGGAAGAAACGATGCTTGAACGTATAATGCCAGCGGTTTTCATTCAACGGACGATTCTCTACCGCACCTACTGTTTTTTCCATTCGTAACGGGTAGCCTCATCCGTACCTTCCACAATACAGCCGCCGGGAAAACGGAAAACACCGGGTTTGATATCATATAAAGCCTGCACCAAGTCCTTGCGAAGCCCGTTCTTACGTTCTTTCCAAGTATCCACAGGGAAAAGAGAAACATGTTCCAGATCCACCGTTCCCGCACTTTCAAGGAAAATACGAAGATGAGCTTGGGCTCCGTTCTCGGCGATTTCAATATCACCTCATATTGTTTCCAATCCTTCGAATTCACTATCAGTTCTTTTGACTCAAAAGCCTGACGTTCCTCCATCGTATCATTCTTGATCAATTCAATGCGAAGTTTCTGGTTCTCACCACGTGCCCATACGGAAAAACGGTACTCGGCTCCTTCCTTGACACCTATACCGAAGAAACCTTCGTTTTCAATCCCTGTATGTTTTTCCCTGTGCCCGGAATTACCCAGACGGACATAATGCGGATTTCGTTCAAACGGCCCGTCATCCATCAAGGTCACGTTACCGAAAACATTCCACCCCATAAAACGTTGCGGGAATTCGAATGAACGGTTCTTTACCAGTTCGGCATACAATCCTCCGTCGGCTCCATAATTAATGTCCTCAAAAAACAAACCATACATGGTTGGTTGTATTTCCGCACCAAGTTTATTGGTCTGCACGACCATGTTGTGCGCATTCTGTGCATGTAGCGCTACTCCGGCAGCAAATACCCATGCTGTGAATAGAGTTCGGTGTAATTTCATGATAGTAATATTATTAATTTTTATTAGTTAATTCTCTTTCCCCATACCGAATGCCCTTGAGCATCCAGGCCGGTAAAGAGAATGGTTTCTGTTTCATTTTCCCAATCGTGTCCGGCAAAGATAATCAAATTGTTAATATCTTCTGTGGCTGTTTTTATAGTAAGAAGTTGTTTTTTAACATTAAAATCCCAAGTTGCATCTCCAACACTGCCATCTGCTTCCAAAACGACACGGGCAGACAATGCCTGCTCCCCCATTTCGCAAGTCTCCCTCGCCCCACATTATCTGACCGGCCTCCAAGCTACGTTCCAGAGGCGGCTCCTGAAGACGGATAATTTCCCACTCACCTGCCAAATCTTCTTTAGTGAAAGAGCGCGGAGCAGTACCTGCATAGCGTTCGGGAGAAACCACAGGCCATCCGTTTACAGTAAAGAACACTTCACGTACATGCAGATCCATCAACTGGTTCTGAGGAGAGAGCCGTCCCTGATGAGTCATAAAATAACGGCCGTCACCGGCGTCAATAAGACCGCAATGAGCCGTTCCCGCCCATCCCGGATGATTTTCGAAGCGGTAAGGAGCTGTCAAAATGGGAACATTATTCGTTGTATCTTTTATATCCTCTCCATAGAAATCCACAAAAGGCCCTTCGGGAGAATCGGAATAAGCGACACGTACATTATAGGTAGTCATCAGCGGATCGTAGGATGTAAACAGATAATATTTGCCAAGTTGGGGTTGATACATGATTTCCGGTGCTTCCAAGTTATCTTTCCGGTAATTGGCCCGGCGTGCTATCAAGTGCCCATGATCCTCCGGCTGCACAGTCATTCCTGTTTCGGGATTCAGTTCCACACAGTACAGACCGCCGAAATAAGAGCCATAATGCATCCACCACTTTCCGGTTTCCGGGTCCTCAATAACAGAAGGGTCTATGGCATTCATCGCATCCCCTTTCCCTGTCTTGACCACACACCCTTTCTGTATCCAGGGACCTTCGGGAGAATCCGACTCGGCCATACCGATATAGGATGTATTCCTGCCGAATGCCGATACACAATAATACAAACGATAAATACCCTGATAAGGCATCAGGAAGGGAGCCCAAATGTTAGTCGCCCCTTTTCCTTCCGCCTGACTATGGACCCATTCTATAGCCGGAGCAGGTATTTCGGGAAAGGCCCATCCCACAAAATCCCAATGTACCAGATCTTTTGATTTGCGTACCTGGATAAAACCTAACGGTACATTCTTCTCTTCCGCCTCTTTCCGGTTCTCGGCAAAGATAGCATCAGTGGAATACATATAATAGGTATCCCCTATTTTTTTACAGGCCGGATCGTGTACATTATACGTTCCCCACTGCTTATAATTTTCCATAGACGAAAGGGCGGTATAATCATCCATCCAAGGATTCGGTGAAGGAACAGGCACGAAAGCCGTAGGTGCATTGCATGATACCAATGCCCCTACGACCAACAGGCCTAAACCAACCAACCTATTTATTATTAACCTCTTCATGTCCATGAATAATCTTTGAGGAAAAAATTGCTGTTTCATAGTATTTTGTTTATTATATGACCATTTGCTAATGTACTAATTTATCAATGGCCATGTGGCATATAGCGCAGCCAATTGGCACATTGGCATATTGACACATTGACTAATTATTATTAATGCAAATATAGCTGCAACCAAAAGCTCGCCAGGTGGACAATATCGCTTAAAGGGTGGACATTTGTACAGCAGAGGGATAAAAATGATTTGTTTGTTTTTAAGGAAAAACGAAAAGGTATATCTTTGTTTCCATAATGGTATATTCTTACGTCATTAATGAACTACACACTATGAAAAGACATTCTTTGCTATTTGCCCTGTTCATCTTTCTGTCGAGCCTGTCTATGCAGCTGAAGAGACCGCCGGAAAATGGTCTGAACGCTATAACGTCACCGCTATTACGATGGATGAAGGACTGCCTCACAACTTCGTGGACGATATATTGAAAGACAGTCAGGGCTTTATGGATTGCCACCTGTGGGG
>ENA-OUNI01000983-OUNI01000983.1-human-gut-metagenome-genome-assembly--contig:-NODE-983-length-12117-cov-2.846205_pt1 | contig 12117 bp, 16 predicted proteins | sample MGYA00242499_ERZ504580 | MGnify/ENA primary metagenome ERZ504580 (study PRJEB26092, sample SAMD00036315) | human gut metagenome | host: Homo sapiens | study: EMG produced TPA metagenomics assembly of... | reverse complement strand
CTCCAGGCAGAGTAGGCATCACATTCCAACTCCCCTGTACAATATGAGATGCATCATAATCCACACCTGGATCATCTGAAGGCTTTTGTGCGGATACCACACTAACGAGGCCGTCGTTGGCAGCCAGCTTTCATCAATCGGGTAATCGGTATCCGTGTTGTCCGAATACCTGCCGATTAGATTTGCAAATGGGATCAATACCAGCAGTGTGTTGGCATTTGCAACCTGGTGGCCAGTGAGTGCGGATTTGTGTGTTGTGAGATAAGAGTAGGAGAAATAGTAGATATTCTCCTCCATCCCAATTTGATTATTGAGCAGGGCCGCGCCGTCAGGCGACAGGTCCATGACCACGCTGTCGTCTGTTTGCTCAAATACGAGCTTGAGCGCCCGGATGAGATGCTCCTGCGCCGATTCTCCGGGGATCGCCGTCAGGCCAAATTGTTCCAGATGGAAATCGACGAATCCATTGAGCAGGGAGCGACCCATCACGCCTGCATAAGCGTAGCCCACTGCTTTGACCAGATCGGTCAGCTTAAATTCATCGGCAATGTAGCGCAGCGTCGAGCATTGTGGGGCGTGCAGAGGGTGGTGACGGAATGCACCCAGTTGGCCTTGCCCCCCGTGAAAAGCGGGGATAGCTCCTCAGCAGGCGTAGTTTGCCGTTCTGTTTCATCGCCGTTTGCAAGCAGCTCTGTTAGTAGGCGGATTGTGTTTCCGCCGAAGCTGTGCCCGACGAGATTCACCTTTTTGATTACGCCGTTTTTTCAGACTTGCCCCAGCCATCGAAGAGGGGGGTTGTATAAGTGCGGCCATAGCGGGCATGATTGTGCGCTTTGGCGTGCGCTTCGCCGTAATCTACGGTATCGCCTACCATTTGGCATATAACTCACAGGCGCGATCCCAACAGCTGGAAATCGGGCCTACGGAAGCATCGTAGCATTCATAGCCATTTTCACGCAGCTTAGGCATTAGAGCGCCGGTCGTTGCGCCCCAATAGGGGATCAGGTCGTTGATCCCCTCATCAGCTCCCCATCCGCCCATACCATGAACGAAAACGTACGGATAATGGACGTCCGCCATTTTGTCAATCGCCGCGCTGGATGCGGGCAGCACCGCTGTCAATGCCAAAAGGGCGGCAAGCAAGATGCTGAAAATTCGTTTTCCAACCGTTCGTTTTATCATCACGCAACACCTCCATAAGATCTGCTGAAAAGCAGTTAAAAAATGACAAAACGTTCCGAACTTCGATGATTAAATTGTATCAAGAAAAGACGATACTTACAACGGTATAGAATAATATTTCTGGAGAAAACGGTGCATTCTAAAAGGGAATCCAACGGGCGACGCATTCTCATGGCCCGCGACCTGTAAAATTTGCAAAAGGAGATTTTTAGAATGAACGCTTTTGAACAAGGAAAAAAGAAACCTGAAAAAACAGCGGGAGATAACCAATGGGTCACAGCCCATCAGAAAAGCAGGACGGATAAACGCCCACGGCGCGACGGCCCGGGCGGAGAGCCGGAGCAGGTGGGAGAAAAAGAATAGCCGGATTTGCCTGAGCTCCCAAAGCAGAAAAAACATTTTGATTGGTTAACAGCCACTGGTCCATCCCGTTTTGCTAGCCTCCATAAACATCCCAACAAATCTTGTGATGTTTATGGAGCTTTTTGGTTTGTGAAACATAGAATAGAGTGTTTTTGCAAATTCATTTATTATTATGGGATAATTTTCTATAAACGTGTTTTAATCGCCTGTTTGGTTGTGACGATTCGCCTCGAATCGCCTGCAAACTTGACAAAACGGCCGAAATTGCTATAATAATTTGGTTACCAGAAGGAGGGCGTCAATATGGCACAATCCTATACCGGCCCAATTTTTAGCGGACAGCCCGATTGGGCGCGGGTTCCGATTGCCCGTTTGGAAAGCTTCCATTGGGAAAAAGAATCTCCTTATCGCCCCGCCTCATTTGCGCAGCTCTGCGCCGTGCGGGGGGAGGGAATTTTTGTGCGTATGTGGTCGTTTGAGTCGCCAATCCGGGCTGTTGCTGCAAAGCGGGATGATCCGGTCTATCAAGATAGCTGCCTGGAGTGTTTTTTGAATCCATTTCCGGCCCAGCAGAATTCTTATATAAATTTTGAGATGAATCCCAATGGCGTTTTTTTAACGGAGTTTGGCTCGGAACGGGAAGGGCGTGAGCGTCTGTCCCGGTTGACGGAGCAGTCGCCCAGCGTTACGCCGTTTACGTTGCCGTCCCCGCAGGGGGACGCTTGGGGCGTGCTGCTGTTCGTGCCCTGCGAGTTGGTGGAATCGCTTTATCATCAGCCTTTTCCATTGCGCCAGCTGCGATGGCAGGCAATTTTTATAAATGCGGCGATGAAACGGCGCATCCTCATTTGGCGCATATTTCCCAGTGGGGAGTGCGGAGCTCGGCTTTCATAACCCACAGTGTTTCGGGCGGATAGAGCTGGCAGACAAAATCGATTGAACCTTTGATAAAAGAGAGAATATTATTTGTAGAGAAAGGCTGTGTGTGACACATGAGCGAGCTTCCCTTCCAGGTTGAGGAGATCAAGCGTCAGTTTGATCTGAGCGGCGACTATACCGGTTATGACAGGATCAACAACGGTCATATCAACAATACGTATGTCCTCCATTTTCAGGAAAACAGCTGCTGCAAGGATTTCTTGCTACAGCAGATCAACACCCATGTTTTTCGCAATCCGGATGAACTCATGGAGAATATTGTGGGCGTCACCTCCTATCTGCGCCGGCAGATAGAGCAGGCCGGCGGCGACCCGGCACGGGAAACGCTCACCGTTTACCATACGGCGGACGGCAAGCCTTATTATAAGGATGGGCAGGGCCATTGTTGGCGCGTTTATAATTTCATTTCCAGCGCTTACACCTGCCAAAGCATCACGGATCCGGTTGTTTTTCTACAACGCGGCAAAGGCCTTCGGCACCTTCCAGCGGATGCTGGCGGATTATCCGAGCGAGAGCCTTCATGAAACGATCCCGAATTTTCACAATACGATTTCCCGCTTTCAAGATTTACTTGCGGCGATTGAGGCCGATGAGGCAGGCCGTGCAAAGCTCGTGCAGGAGGAGATTGCGTTTGCCAAGCCCGTGAGGCGGATTGCCGCGTGCTTCTGGATTTGGTCGCTGCCGGCGAATTGCCGCTGCGTGTGACGCACAATGATACGAAGCTAAACAACGTTATGTTCGATAATGATACGAAGCAGGGCATCTGCGTGATTGACCTCGATACGGTGATGCCGGGCCTTTCCCTCTACGATTTTGGGGATAGCATCCGCTTCGGCGCCAATACAGCGGCGGAGGATGAGAAGGATTTATCCTCGTTTCGCTGGATTTGAACCTTTTTGAGCAATATGTCAAGGGGTATCTTTCAGCGGCGGGCGAAAGTTTGACCAGGCGGAGCGGGATTATCTTGCGTTTTCTGCCAAGCTGATGACCTTTGAGTGCGGTATCCGCTTCCTAACGGATTACTTAAACGGTGATACATATTTTAAAACCGCCTATTCGGAGCATAATCTCGACCGCTGCCACACACAATTTGCCCTGGTGGCGGATATGGAGCGCAAAATGGAGCAGATGCAGGAGATCGTTTCCAAAGCATAACCTTCAGAATCCGAAAGGGATGATATCGGATGAAATACAGAGTGATTACGGCGCTGCGGTGTTGACTGCGGCCGCCGTTTGTATCGGCGCGCTGACCTTGGTGTTTTATAGGCATGCGCAGGTGGAAAAATGGATGGAAAAGCCGCTTTCCCTGCCGGATAGTTTTTTGATTACCGCCCACACCGGATGCTTGGGGACGAAAGCGAATTCGCTCGACTCTCTGCGCGCGGCGCTAGAAAGCGGCGCAAACGCTGTGGAATTTGATGTCCGCTTTCAAACGGACGGCACGCCGGTGCTCTCGCATGACGCTGTGCAGGATTATGGAAAAAGCCCCCGGCTGGCCGACGCTTTTGCGCTCATTGCGCAGAAGGATGGGGTTCAAGTGAATCTGGATCTCAAGCAAACGGATCATCTTCCGGAAATCGCGCGGCTGGGCAAGGAGGCAGGCCTTCTGGGTCGCTTGTTCTTTACCGGCGTTGGGGTGGACGACGCCCAAACGGTAGCGCGGGAATGCCCGGAGATTCCCTATTATCTCAATTTATCACCGGATGTAAAGCAGAAAGACAGCGAGGCTTATTGGCGGCGCGCGGCAGATCAGATCCGGCTCTGCGGTGCAATCGGCATCAATTGCCATTATGATGCCGCGAGCGAAACGCTGGTGCGTGTGATGCGTGAGCAGGGGATGCTCGTATCCTTTTGGACGGTAGACCGGAAGGCTGACATGGCGCGCATTGCCGCGCTTGGGCCGGATAATATCACCACGAAAGAGCCGATCAAGCTGCGCGAGCTGATTGATCATTGGGGAAACGGGTGATAAGAGGCTAGAAGTGCATTGTGCGTTATGGTAAATGAATGATCCTACTGCAACACAAGTTGCAGTAGGATTTTTTAATAAAAATATGGAAATCAGTGTACCCCTGTACACTGATGCAAGAGATGTCCAAAATAATTTTGCTTTTCAGATGCATATTTCATGCTCCTCCATGCAAAATAAAATTGAAATTATCATTAGGAGGATTGCGATTCATGACGACGAAAGAATTATTGTACTTGGAAGATGCACTGGGGCATGAAAAGTATTTTCAAACCAAATGCAGTGAAACGGCAAACCAGATCCAGGATGCAGATTTAAAATCCTGCGTGCAGCAGATGGCGCAGAAGCATCAGCAGATTTTTCAGAGCTTTTACGGCTTGCTTTGATAAGGCTTTTGTACCTTATCAAAGGAAAACGCAATGCGAAAGCGCATTTTACCCATTGAATTTTTGGATGTGCCAAAGCCGCACAAATTTGCGGTTTGCGCAAGAAAGGAATGCTTATAATTATGGATGATAAAAACTTGATGGAAGATATCCTCCTTTTGGAAAAAGCGTTTGCGACCTGTATATGCATGGGACGCTTGAATCCCCCACGTCCAATGTGCACCAGGCATTCAGCACCGCTTTAAACGATTCCTTGTGCATGCAGGATACCCTTTATGACAAGATGGCGGCGAAGGGTTGGTATCCCACCGAGCAGGCGGATCAGAATAAAGTGAATTCTGTGAAGCAAAAGTTCAGTGCCCAGTAAAATAGCCCCTAAAACACAGCCCCATGCAGCGGGGCTGTGTTTTTTCTTTAAACTACTCGTTTCCCTTTCCGTTTCTTTTCCGCTCTTTTCATGAAAGCCACAACCACCATGCCGGCTAGAGGGAACAGTGCGGCTGCCAGCATTCCGGTTTTGAAGCCGATCTGCTCAGGCGATAAGGCGGAATTCACGGCAGCAAAGCTTTGGCTTTTTGCAACGGCGTCTGTAATGCTTCCCACAAGCTGCGGCGCAATGGAGCTCCAAGGTCTCCGCCCGCCGCCAACAAGGCGTAAACTGCCACGCTGGTGTGAGGGATCACCTCGGCTGTATAAATCAGAGTACCCGGCCAGAGCATGGATACGCAAAATCCCGTAAACGCGCAGGCTATCAGGCCCACAATGGCGTTTTGCGAAAGCGCGGCAATGAGATAGCAAAGAAAGGAGCCATAAATCCCAGCAGCATAAAGCGGGAGATATGCTTGCCAAATTTTGCGTAAAGGGTTCTTCCAAGCCCCAGCATCACCGCAAACACGGCAACGCCGAAAACATCACCCCATATTTTTGAAATTCCCAGTGCGGCCTCCAGATAGCCGGAGCACCACTGCGTCATGGTGTTTTCAGAGGCGCCGCCCAAAAAGATGCAGGTCACGCACAAAAACAGGAGCGGGTTTTTGAATTGGCTCTTGTTTGACGCGCCGCTTTTTGTCGTTTCAAGAGGCGGTATTTCAGAACATAGAAACAGCACAAAGGCGGTAAGCGGCAAGCTGACCCACAGTAGCGTCAGAATATACCAGTTTTCCCGCCCGAATATCTGAAGATAGAGCGTGCTTAACAGCACCACAACAGCCACGCCCCAGGCATAGACAGAGTGCGCTCGGCTCATATCACGCTCCGGGTTTTTGACGGCAGTGCGGCGATCACGGGCTGATCAGCACTTCTCCGAGCCCTGCGGAGGCCGAAAAAAATAATTGTGCCAGTCACCAGGAACAGATAGCGCGCTCAGGCGCCAAAGCTGGAAAAATAGCGTAAACCATCAGGCCAATTACGGTGAGCAGCGGCATCGCGCGCACTGTTTTTTGAATATTGAATTTATGAGCATAAAATGAAAAGAGTAAATCCACGCACAGCTGTGTGCAAAAATTCACCAATACCAACAGGCCGAGCCGGGTATAGGAGATCCCGTAAAGCTGATGAAATGTGATAAACAGCAGCGGCGACAAAGTCGCTACCGCCGACATGGAGGCGTTGGACATATAGCAGGCATATTTGGCGGTCAAATGCTTCTGTGTCATACGATTTGGTAGTTCCTTTTCAAAGAATTTTTAATGCGGCCAGTTCGCACGCTCTGTTGATCAGGGTTAGAAAAAAGCAGGCAAAGGCTGTTCTCCTCTACTTGTTTCCGCTGGCTTTATAGGGCTGTCCCTTTTTGTGGGATAAAAAATTTTGAGGTATCTACACCCTCTGCTTGCAGCAGTTTGATCTTTGTTTGAATGCCGGCGGAGAATCCGGTCAGGCTGCCGTGAGCGCCTACAACCCGATGGCAGGGAATGATGATAGAAATGGGATTATGGCCGACCGCTCCACCTACCGCTTGGCTGGACATCCGTTCCCTTCCCAGCTGTGCGGCCAGCCGTTTTGCGATATCACCATAGGTGAGCACCTCGCCGTAAGGGATTTTGCGTAAAATACTCCACACGCTCTGGCGAAATTCACTGCCGATGGGCGCCAACGGCAATTCCGAAATGGATGGCTTTTTCCCGGAGAAATATTGATCCAGCCACTTTTTTGCAGCGGCGAATACCGAGATATCATCTTTTGGCACCATTGCTTTGGAGATCGTTCCCCCGTAATATTTTTGCCCCTCGATCCACAGGCCAACCAGATTCTCTCCGTCGCAGGCAAGCGTCAGATCGCCTATAGGGGATGGCAGATCGTTTGATAATACGTGCCGGACGCCTCCTTTCCTTTCGCTTTTTCCAATTTGCAGCCGTAACGCACGGCGGCAATTCAGATTCTTCTATCCTCATGAGGCATTTGTCTATTTAGACGAATTATATCATTTTCCTGCGTTTTCTTCCAGATTTTTTGATACGAAAGAGTCGTTTTGGCTGCTTTCAAGAATCAAGAAGGGGCTGCATCAATTGATACAGCCCCTTTTCATTAATAGGCGGCGCCATAGCAGCCTTTGCAATTACTCCCGATGACAAAACGATGAGTTTGCCGCTCCATCACTTCCGTTTTTGCTGCTCCTTAGCGAATTTACGCGCGTTTTTCATACCGCCTACCTCTTTAAACATTCGATTCAGCTTTTTTGCTTCGATCTCTTTGCTACTCAGGCCTTCATATCCCGCTTCCTGCCGCAGCTTGAGGTAGCTTGCCAAACGCCGGTTGTCAGTGCGGCCATCCGCAACAGCAGCCAAAATTGCACAGCCCGGCTCGCTGGTGTGCGTACAATCCCGAAATTTGCATTGGGTTGCCAATTCCTCAATTTCCTGAAAGGCTTTGGATAAATCCGCGCTGTCCGCACCCATTTCCCGCATACCGGGCGTGTCAATCACAACACCGCCCAGTGGGCAGGGAAACAGTTCGCGCCCAGTGGTGGTGTGCCGCCCTCTATCCGCTTTTCCAATTTCTCGCGTTGCAAGCGCTTCCTCTCCAAGCAGACGGTTGATAATGGTGGATTTCCCAACCCCAGAGGAACCAATAAAAGCACAGGTTTGATTTTTAAAAAAATAGGGCGCTAATTTTTCGGTGATATTTGTGTCAAACATTGATAGTGTGACCACATCAGAAAAGGAGGAAATTTGCTCCACCTCTCTGACCGCGTCTGGCAAATCCCTGCACAAATCCGATTTTGTCAGCACAATAACAGGGACTGCGCCGCTGTCCCATGCGATGGAGAGATAACGCTCCATCCGATTTAAGTTATAATTTTGATTGAGCGACATGCAGAGAAATACCGTATCGATATTCGCCGCAACCGGCTGTGCCTGCCCGGAAACACCAACGGCCTTTCTCACAAACAAGCTTTTTCTTGTGAGAATATGGTGAATGATAGCTTCAGGATAGCCATCCTGCGAACTTATCATGACAAAGTCTCCAACGGCAGGATACGCAGACAATTCTTCGGTATCAAACCGCATTTTACCCGATATTTGTGCCAACGCTTCCCCGTGTGCGGTAGCCACTTTATACTTCCCGCGGTATTGTGCAACAACTCTTGCCAACTGGTATTCCGGATATTTGGCGGCCTCTGTAAGAAAGCGCTCATTTATGCCATAATCATTGAAAGAATGCAATGCTTTTACCTCCATTCATATGTCTCATCTGTCAGACAGGAAGGAGGATGCAGAAGGTTACTTCCTCATACCTCCTTCCATTTTTACAATCTCCTTTTTTAATGTGTTCCTCATAAAAACAGGTTCCTTTCATTGGATGATTTATAATTATATCATATCTGATTTAAGGAGGAAAGAAGAATCGGCCGGAAATTATTTCAAACGAGCAGAGCGAATAGCGATGTATCATGCATAATCAAAAAAGTCGATTGCCCTAAAGCAATCGACTTTTTTAACAATGCAAAGGTAAAACAAAAAAATCGCCTTGGCGTGGACAGCTTGTTTGGATAAAAGAAAACCTGCGGTGAGCATTTTGTTCACCACAGGTTTGGGTTTTGCTACAAAAAAGATGTCGCTGTCAACGCGTGCATTTTCATTCAAACAAAAGAAAAGAGTCCGAACGCGAATTGCGTCCAGACTCAGCCTGGTGGGTTTGCGTTACAAAAAAGATACCCGGTTCAAAATGAGAATCCCGGTTCGGCATGAGTCTATTCTCATTTTACATTGCGATTTGGATGCCCCATTCCCGCAAGAAAAAGGAGCTCTAAAAAGTTGAACTGAAGCTTGGGTTTCCAGCGTAGAAAAAGAGGCCCGGAATTTGGGTGTCTCATTTTGGGGTTCCAAATTTCGGCCTCGATACACATACTTTTATTTGATTAAACCGCTGTCTTTCAGTAAAAGCTCCAAATCGGTGCCTTTCACTTTTTTTATAACGAGCTTCAACAACTCTTTTTCTGCAAAGGGCAGTTCCGCCTCCAATAACGGCTTTTTGTCAATGGCATAATAGCAGGCTCGCAGAATTTCACGCACATCGTATTTGCTGCCCCAAACCTCCGGTACGCCGCGGTCAATATCCAGCAGGGTATAGACAGACTCCATACCCGTACGCATGGAATACTCGGTAGTGAAAATGGTATCCCGCGGTGTCTCGGCAAATTGACCGATAAATGCGAAATTCACAGCGCCCTGCGGCACTACCTTCGGGCGGTCGGATTCTTTTCTCGGCTGGAAAAAGGCGTTGATATACGGCATAAAGCAGGTTGTGGTATTGCAGGCCTCCTTGGCGAGAGCGTCAATTTTATCGGCCGGAACACCAATATGGTACAGCCACTCGCGGCAAACCTCTTCGCCGGTGCAGTCACGCATCGCTTTTTTTACATAGTTGCCCTCTTTATTCGTATTGAGCGAATAAAGCCATACCAAAACCATGCTCTTATCCTGGGACTTGAACTGTGGCTGACGGTTGATTGTCCAGGAAAGATACCAGTTGTTGGTGCTGTCCTTAACGGTTACAATACCGCCGGTCGTTACCTTTCCAGAGCGTGGGTCGCGTTTGCAGACATTCATAATATACCGGATGATCTCCTCGTTGGATGTCGCTACGGTTGCACTCATCCAGTTGGTGGCATCGATATTGCTGCAGAAGACATCCGGATTCCCGAACTCTGCATGCTCGGCTTGGGCGGCGATGGCCTTCCACATATCCCACGATTCGCCGCAGCCGTTGTGAATGACAGACAAGTCCGGGGCGTGGGTCTGGTCGCCGTAACAGGAAGTATCGGTGCAGCAACCGTTGGTAATGAATACGAGATCATCCTCAATCAGGTCAATGCTCTGCTCCTTACCGTCTTTTACATAAAGGATCTGCTTTGCAATTTTCTTATCGCCCTCGGTTTGGATTATGACATTTTTTACGTCCATACCGTACTCAATTTGCACGCCGTGATTCTCCAGATATTTTACCAGAGGCAGGATCATACTCTCATACTGGTTGTATTTGGTGAAACGCAAGGCGCTGAAATCCGGCAAGCCGTCAATATGATGCACATAGCGGCAAAGGTAACGCTTCATTTCCAAAGCGCTTGACCAGCGCTGGAAGCAAACATCGTCTGCCAATAGAGCCAGAAATTTGTGTTCCAGAAGGATTCGGGAAGCACATCGGAAATCTTTTTATTTTCCAAATCCTTTTCCTGTGTTAAGAACAGCTTGGATAAAGCCATCGCCGAGTCTTTATCCAGTAAAACTTCTTGTCTGTATGGGCGTCTTCGCCGCGGTTTACTGTAGCACGGCAAAGAGAATAGTTCGGGTCGTGCTTATTGAGCCAGTAATACTCGTCCAGTACCGAAACCCCTGGTGTTTCAATGGAAGGCACATCCCGGAAGGTATCCCACATGACCTCGAAGTGGTTATCCATTTCACGGCCTCCGCGCATGAAGAAGCCTTTTGTCACATCCTTGCGTCCGTCGCAGCTGCCGCCGGCAAGCTCGAGTTTTTCAAGCAGATGGATATGCTCCCCCTTCATCTGTCCGTCACGCACAAGATAGAAAGCAGCGGTCAGCCCGGCCAGCCCCGTGCCAATAATGTAAGCGGATTTCTTATCTACATCCTTTGGTTTCTCGGGATGGGCAAATGATTCATAAGTTCCTGCAGAATAATACATAACGAAAACCTCCTGTTTTTTCTTTCTGTTTTCATTATACCTACTCCCATCAGGGGCACAATAAACAAAAAAAGCCCCGTGACAAAATTCTTATCACGGGACTAGAAGATGTAAAAAGTTTTATCAAAACCGTTAAAATGATAAAATCAGAGTTTGAATCTGGAAAGAGCTACCGACACAGAGCCTTTTATCAGCTTAGATAGCTTTTCCACAATCTGCTGCGGATCTTCGCGCATATCGTCCTTGATCCAGTCGAGCATCAGCCCGATAAACATATAAGAATAAACCTGTGCAATAAACTGCTTATCTTCGTCTCGAACCGTTATTCCGGCTGCCTCCTCGTTAATAACATTCAAAAGCAGTTGATCCACCAGCGGCTGCAGATATTTTTCAACCTGCTCTCGGTGAACACAACGGTAAACATTCAGAATAAACGGTTTGTTTTCCTGCACCGCTTTAAAAATTTGTAAGAACCCTGCTGCCATGTATCGTAGGTTTTCTTTTCCTCTAACGCCCGTTTGGCATCTTCAAGGCACGACCATTCGACCAAATCGTATATATCTTTAAAGTGATAGTAAAAAGTCATACGATTGATTCCGCAATCCTCTGTAATGTCACCTACCGTGATTTTTGTAAGCGGCTTTTTCAGCAGCAGATTTTTGAGGACTGCTCCAACGCCCGTTTTGTTACCTGGGACATTGTGATTTACACCTTCTAAAAAGTTATTTCTTTAATAAAATCATATCATAAGTCAGGTAATTTCTCAATGAAAAAAACGGGGCCTCCGGCCTGAATAATCAGGCGGAAGCCCCGCCGTGACGGATTTTACTGCGGTTTGCTGTTTGGACATCCACGGTAAAACTGTTTTTCGGATTTCGCTTCCAAAAGCCCGCAAACCCGCATGAATACTGAAAAAAATTGGGTGACATCTTTTTTGTCACCAATCATGGTGCCGCTGACCGGACTTGAACCGGTACGGTGTTGCCACCGAGGGATTTTAAGTCCCTTGCGTCTGCCGATTTCGCCACAGCAGCACGGCATGCACAGCACTTTGCAGAACAGTGCCGTACTGATAATCAATCTTACAATAAACGCCGCTGCTTGTCAACTGCACCCCCTGTGCAGGCGGCCTGTATT
>ENA-OUNI01000982-OUNI01000982.1-human-gut-metagenome-genome-assembly--contig:-NODE-982-length-12118-cov-2.412893_pt1 | contig 12118 bp, 15 predicted proteins | sample MGYA00242499_ERZ504580 | MGnify/ENA primary metagenome ERZ504580 (study PRJEB26092, sample SAMD00036315) | human gut metagenome | host: Homo sapiens | study: EMG produced TPA metagenomics assembly of... | reverse complement strand
CCTTCACGGAAGTGGCGGACTTATCGGTGATGTGGTTGGTGATCTTGGTGGTGGCAAGCATCGAATCGTTGCCCGCACGCACTTCCTGATCGGCGTTCTGGTAGCCGTAGCCGCCGAAGTAGTCGGTCAGGACGAAGCCCTTGAAGCCCCACTCGCCGCGCAGCACGGTCTGCAGCAGCGCGCTGTCGGCGCCGGCATAGGTGTTGCCGATGTAGTTGAAGGAGCTCATCACGGCCTGGGCGCCGCCTTCCTTCACGCTCATCTCGAACGGCTTCAGATAGATCTCACGCATGGCCTGCTCGTTCGTCCACGTGCACAGCATTTCCGTACGCTTGGTCTCCTGGTCATTCAGAGCGAAGTGCTTCATGAAGGAGTACACGCCCTTGGACTTGGCACCGGAGATCTCGCTGGATGCCATCACGCCGGAGAGCAGCGAATCCTCGGAGAAGTACTCGAAGGTACGTCCGGAGAACGCGTTGCGGTGGATGTTCATGGCCGGTGCGTACCAGCCAGCCACGTGCATGTCGTGAGCCATGTCGCCGATCATCTCACCGAACTGCTTGGCGAGATCCTTGTTCCAAGTGCAGGCGAATGCCGTGGAAGCCGGGAAGCCGATGGAGCCAACGCCGGTGAAGTTGTTATTCAGCGATGCCGGGCCGTCCGCATCGGTCAGCTGGATCTTGCCGACGGACTTCACAGCCTGGGTGCCATAGCCACCATTGGCGATGAGGTTGTCCATATCGTCGAAGGTGAGCTGGTCGAGCAGCTTGTCCCAATCGGCGTCGTCATAGTCCTTGCCGTACATATCGGACAGCTTCAGACCGTTCTTGGCACCGGTGGTCGGCATCTTGTCGGAATCCTTGTCGAACTTCTTCGGATCGTAGTTCGAGTTGTTGTAGAAGGTTTCCTTGGCCTTGTCGGACATCTCGAAGTTGGTCGGGGCGGCGGTGGCCTCCTTGTAGTTCGCGAAGTGGTCGGCGCGGGACAGGTACGTCACATCGCCCACCACATCATCGAACTGGTTCGTGGCCACGGTCTTGTCGCCATTGTGGGTGTTCGAATCGGAATCGTAGGTGACGGTGTCCTTCACGGTGATCGCCTTGTGATCGATCATGTGGTGCGAATCGGACTGGATGGAGATGTCGTAATCGCCCTTCTCCAGCACGTACGCCTTCGCGCCCTTGTAGTCGTAGGACGCCATGTCGTCGTCATCGAACTTGACGGTGACCTTCTGGGACTCGCCCGGCTGCAGTTCCTTGGTCTTCTCGAAGCCGGCCAGGTTCTTGGACGCCTTCTCGATGCCGCCGTCGGTGTACGGCGGGTTGTAGTAGACCTCGACCACGTCCTTGCCGGCCTTATCGCCGGTGTTGGTCACGGTGGCGGTGACGGTCACCTTGCCACCCTTGTACTTCACGCTGTCGAGCTTCTGATCGAACGAGGTGTAGGACAGGCCGTAGCCGAACGGGAACGCGACAGTGTCGTCGTAATTGATCAGGCCTTCGTCCGAAGCGGTCTCATAGAACTTGTAGCCCACATAGATGCCTTCGGAGTAGTTGACAAAGCCCGGAATGGCAGTGACGTCGTCACCCGTGAAGCCCTTGTACTTGGCTGCCTTGTCTGCCATATTGGTGTATTCGAACTTGCCGAAGTTGTTATAGGACACCGACTTGGTCAGATCCTTGAGGAAGGTGTCGGAGGTCTTGCCGGACGGGTTGGTCTCACCGGCAAGCACCTCACCAAGGGCGGAGAAACCGGTCTGGCCAGCCGGCGGGCACCACACGACGGACTGGATCTGCGGATAGTCGTTGAGGAAATCGAACTGGAACGTGTTCGCGCCGTTGTAGACGAGCGTCACCTTCTTGAAGTTGCTGGTGACCAGGTCGATCATGTCACGCTCGGTCTTCGACAACTGAAGGAAGCTCTCACCCTTCTGGAAGTCGTCATAATCCTTGGAGTTGTTCTTGTAGGTGATACCCTTCGCCTTCATGTCCGTCGCAGGTCCGCGCCCTCGCCGCCGACACGGGTCAGCACGACCACGGCCTCGTCCGAGAAATCCTTCGCGTCGGAGACCAGCTTGTCGGAGTACTGCTTGGCCGGCACCTCGGGCAGGGTCAATCCTGAGCGAACATGCCGACCTCAGGACGATCCTTGCGGTAGTCCGTGTACAGCTTGCTCAGCTCCGTATTGGTCTTCAGGCCAGCCTGCTTCATGCCGTCAAGCATGGAAACGGTCTCGTACTGGTCGGACATGGAGCCGGAGCCGGTGCCGCCGTAAACCGGGTTGGTGGAGCCCCAACCGAACACGTTGACCTTCTTGTTGGACAGCGGCAGGTTGGAATCGTCGTTCTTCAGCATGGTGATGGCTTCCGACTGCACTTCCTTGGCCAGCTCGTTGGCTTTGGAAACGGTGGTGTCGGACAGCATGTACTTGGTGGTGGTCGCGTTGTTGAGCAGCGTGGAAAGCGGGCCGGTCAGCATCATGGACACGGCCACGACGATGCGACAAGCGCCACCAGCCAGGATTCGGAATGGACGATCTTACGGGTCGCCACTTCCTTGACCGTCTTCTTGTTGACGGCAAAAGTGATAATCAGCGCGAGCGCGAACAGCACGCCAATCGCAATAAGGTACGGCGTCAATGAGCCGATGACGTTCATAACGTCAGCCATGTTGATTTGCAGCATGGTCTGCCTCCTCCTTGATTCTCATAACCAAACGACACGTAGCTCCGATGCCTTTATCGGAACCGCGAAACCATTCAACACTGCCCCGCATCTCATGGTTTCGGTGAAGTGGCTGCAGATGCGTGCGGCAAGTGAAGACACTTCTTCATGTCGATGATTCGATTTCATCAGACTTCAACGTGCGGCACATGGCGTTTTCCCCAGCCTGTCAATTCGCGTGCATAATCTGCACGCCAAGTACGATGGAAGTATGAGCGACTTAAGCGCATTGAATCTGGAAGCAGGCAGCCTGGTTGGCGGCTACACGTTGATTTCCCGGCTTGGTTCGGGTGCCATGGGCTCGGTATGGCGTGTGCGGGACGATGGCGGCCATCAATATGCGATGAAGATTTTGCGTGATTCCCTCTCCGACGACGATTCCCCGCAGCAGCAGCGCGACGAGTTGACCGCACGCGAGCGCCTGCGCAGGGAGGCGATGGCGTTGCAGAAGGTGCGGCATCCGGGCGTGTGCGGCATTGTGGATATGGAACTTGACGACGCGTTGGCTTTTATTGTGACCGAGTTGATCGAAGGCAAGAATCTGCGTGAGGATGTGCGCGTCAATGGCCGATATGTGGGCGACGATTTGGAACGGCTGGCACGCAAGCTGATTGAGGCGGTGCGTGCCGTGCATGCGGCCGGCATCGTGCACCGCGATATCAAGCCGACGAATGTGATGGTGTCGAGCACCGGCCCGGTATTGGTGGATTTCGGCATCGCTATGGGCGAAGGCGAAAGCCATGTGACGCGTACCGGTCTGGTGATGGGCACGCCGGGGTTCATCGCGCCGGAAATCATTGATGGCGCGGAATCGGATGAAATGACCGATTGGTGGTCGGTGGCGAGCGTATTGGCGTTCGCCGCTACGGGTGAGCCGGTGTTCGGCACGAAGCCGATGATGACCGTGTTGGAACGCGCCGCGGCCGGCAGCGCCAATCTTGCGGGACTTCCCGCGGGCACGATGGCCGCGTTCCGTTCGGCGCTCAATCCGGATCGGACGAAGCGGTGCACGCCGGACGATTTGCTGCAGCGATCGCCGTGGATGCGTTGAATCCGCAGGCGTGGGTTGCGGCCGACAATGGTGGCGCAGCGGATGGCGATACGGAGCGATGCCCCCTTTTGTTGAATCGCCCGACAATCCGCGCACGTTGTGGCAATCGCAGGACGACATAACCGGCGAAAACGCCATCGGCACGCGCACGATGCCAAGGCTCAGCGAAGCAACGCAGGCGATCGGGCAGCCCGATGTGAGCGCAACTCAAGTAATCGGGAAACAAGTGACCAGCCAATCCGACGCGAGCGCAACGCAGGTGATCGCACCTGTTGACGATGCCGAGACCAGCGTGCTTTCCGACGCACTTCCCAACGTGGGCAGCACGCGGGCGATGCCGACAGGCACGCAGGTAATGCCGCAATCCATGCCGTCAACACAAATGCTGCCGGCCCAGAACGCATGGAATCCAGCGGAAGCGCCGACGCAAGTCGACCCGACCATCAAACCCGCGTTGCAACGCATCGCCATGCGGCAGCCACCGTCCGTCATACCGCAGGCCACGGTGGCCGCGGCGCAGCAATCGCCCGCAATGTCATTCCCGCCGGTACCCGGTATGGATGGGCCGAACGTTGCGGAAGCACCCAATCCCGCCGATGTGAAGCGTGGCGCGATGTTGGGCCGGGGCATGCTCCCTGCGCGCTGATGGCGATTCCCGTGGCCGTCTGCGGACTGTTCTCACTGTGGACGGCGATGGCAGCCGCGTTGCTGTTCGCCTGTGCGCTGGCCACTATCGGATTCAACACGGAGGCGCAGCTCGAGCGCGAAGGCAAACGTGGCGGCGAGAAGAAAAGTTCCGACTGGCTGCTGCGATTGGCGGGACTGCCCTGGCACATCGTGAAGGGCTTCGGCGTCGCCATCGTGCGGACGCTGATCATGTTGGCCGTGGCCGCGCTGGGTTTGTCGCTCACCACGGTCGTGCTGCAGCTTCCGTATGCCGTGATGGATACGTGGATATTTGGATTGACGATTCCGATGCCGACGCTGCTTGGCGGTCCGCTTTCCGAAAGCGGGCTGGCGCAGGCTGCGTTCTGCGCGATCGGCTGGCTTGTGGCCGTGGCCGCTCCGGGCGCGATCGTACTGCGATTGGGCGGCGGCGCACTGCGTAAACAGCCGTATCTGCGCCACTTGAGCGAGCTGCCGACGCAATCGCAAGGCAATACGGAATTCCCGGCGAATCGATAGCAAGGCATCGCTAGTATGGTGCCCAGCATAACAACGTGAGGTCGAAAGGAATATCGATGGCCCAGAACAGCAAGGATGCGCAGAAGCGTACCAGCCGCGCCGAGCGTAGGGCCGCTGAGGCCGCGGCGATGAAGGCGCGCGCCGAGCAGATGGAGAAGGAACGCAAGCAGCAGACGATCATCGGCGGCATCGTGGTGGCGGTGCTGGTGATTCTGGTGGCGATCGGCGCGTTCACCGTGTACCACAACATGCATAAGAAGGCCGAAACGAAGGCTTCCACCGAAACCGTGCAGGAAGCGTACACGGCGTTGCAGAAAGTGAAGAACACTCCGAAGCTCGTCGATAAGAAGGGCGGCCTGCTGATTTCCAAGAACGGCTACGGCAAGGCTGTGGAGGGCGCGCCGACCGTCGAGCTCTACATGGATTTCCTGTGCCCGGGCTGCGGCAACCTGCACCGCCAGTTGGACGCCGACCTGCAGAAGATGGTCGATGCCGGCCAGATCAATCTGGACCTGCATTTCATGGCGTTCATGGACCGTTGGTCCACCGACGAGTATTCCAGTCGCGCGGCGAACGCGGCCATCTACCTGGCCGAGCATGACAGCGACCCGAACCATCTGATCTCCTTCCTGGAGAAGGTCTACGCCGAGGATTTCCAGCCGGAGGAAGGCTCCGCATACAAGTCGGTGAGCGACGCCAAGATCAAGGAGCAGATGATCGCCGCGGGTGTTTCCAAGGATGTTGCGGACAAGCGTTTGGCCGCGATTATCAGGAATGGCTTGATGCGATCGACACTTACACGCCGAAGCGTTCCGAACTGTGGCATCAGTCCGGCAGCTACAAGGGCAGCATGACCACGCCGACCGTGATCATCAACGGCAAGTATTGGGATATGGACCAGCTGACCACCGCCCAGACGACGGTTAAGGACGGTCTGTTGGAATCGATCGGCCTGAAGGACAGCGAAGTCGGCGTTGCCGGCAAGATGCCGTCCATCGGAGCCAAGAAGGGGCCGATTTCCGTCACCACGGGCGAATAACCCCTTACGGGCAGCCGGCGCGTCTCAACCCGCAATGCTAAGTTGACTGCGGTGGAAGCGCTGGTTATGCTATTCATCGTTCCTCTGTTGTTTTCATAGCAAAAGAGGACATGCCTCCTTAGCTCAGATGGCCAGAGCGCCGCCTTGTAAGCGGCAGGTCGTCGTTCGATCCCGACAGGAGGCTCGAACCGTATGACGGGCTTGGACCTCTTACCATGGGTAAGTGCTCCAGAAGTCTTCCCCCAACTTGAGACTTCTGGCAAAGCGGACGAGACGTCCCCCAACCTGTCTCGTCGACCGGGGGCAGGACATCCCCTTCTCTCCTGCCCCCTTTTATTTTTCGCTTTTCGCACCTGCTTTCAAAAATGTGGCGGTATGGATAAAACCATCGGAAAGCACGGCGACCGTTCCAGCTGAGCCGTTACAATAACGGCGTTGTAGGCAGCGCTGAAAAGAGGATAAATGACGAGAAGGTGGACCCCTCGGAGATTCGTGACGCTTCGTCGTGTCCGCGTCATGGCATGCGTGGCCTCATTGACTTTGACTTCGGCGTTGGCGTTTGGTGTGGGCGCGCGCAAATCCGTGGCGTTGACCGTCAATGGGGAGACCACCACGGTGACCACATATGCGATGAGCGTGGACCGTCTGCTGCAGGAGCAGGGCGTGAAAGTCAAAACGCACGACCTGGTGGAATCGACCAGCCCGACCAGCATGCTGAAGAACCATGATGTGGTGAACGTGCAGAGCGCATACCAGACCACCATCACCATCGACGGCCAGGAAGTGCCGTTCTGGACGGTCGCGTCCAGCGCCGAGCAGTTGCTGGACTTCTTCAACCAAAACGAAACCGAAGCGGCGAAAATCACCGTCAATATCAGCAACGTCTACAACAAGCTCACCGGCGGTCTCATCATCAACCAGAAGGGGCCCGTCACCGTCATCGCGGACGGGAAAAGCTCGGTGGCGCCGAACGGCAAGCTGCCCGCTGCTCCATTCTTGACGCCAAAGGCATCACGTTGGCAAGGAGGATCGCGTCAGCGTCGAAAAGGACGGCAAAAAGACCATTCTGCGCGTCCGCCGCGTGACCCACGGCGAGGAAACACGTACGAAGGAAGTGCCGTTCGGCACGCAGACCATCATCGACCCGAACCTGCAGCCGGGCGAAGTCACGATACGGCAGGAAGGCGAAAACGGCGAAATCCAGCAGACGTACGCCGTCACCTACGTGGATGGCGTGAAGGAAAGCGAGACGCTGACCGAAGAGAAGACCACGAAAATCGCCATCGACAAAGTCATTGCGGTCGGACCGGAAAAAACTACGGACGATACCGACAAGTCCGACAAATCCGACAACAGCGGCAACGGCAACAGCAACGGCGATAACGGCGATTCCGGCAAGACGGACGACGGCAAGAACGATTCGGGTAAGAACGACTCGAATAAGTCCGATTCGAATAAGTCCGATTCCGACAAAACCGATTCGAACAAGTCGGATTCCTCGGATAAGAACAATTCGAACAACAACTCGAATAACAATTCCAACAACACCGAGAAGGACGATCCGGCACCGACCCCCACACCAACCCCTGCACCGCAGCCGACTCCCGCACCCCAGCCCAAACCGCAGCCCACGCCGCAGCCGAGCAATCCTTCCGCAGGCTGCGCTTGTACCATCCTTCCGCGGCACAGGCACAGGCCTACGCTTCCGGCGCGGCGGCGCAGCGCGGCTGGACCGGCCAGAACTGGACGGATCTGGTCAAACTCTGGAATCGCGAATCCGGATGGAGCTGGAGCGCGGAAAACGTGTATTCGGGCGCATACGGTATTCCACAAGCGTTGCCGGGCAGCAAAATGGCCACGTTCGGCGCGAATTGGAAGGACGATGCCGCCGTGCAGATCGACTGGGGTCTGAGCTACATCGCACAGCGGTACGGCAGCCCGTCCGCGGCGTGGCAGCACTCCGAACAGACCGGATGGTACTGATCCGGCTAATCGCCAACGATTTTCGTACCGGCATGAACGGATAATGAGGGAATGACAGAAGAGGGAATGACGGAAAACGTGAACGAGCATACGCAGGGCCATTTGCTGGGGGCGGCCGACATCCGACGCATCGCCGCCGACGCGGGTATCAGCCCGACGAAGAAATTCGGGCAGAATTTCGTGATTGATCCGGGAACCGTGCGTCGCATCGTGCGCGAGGCCGGCGTGACCGCCGACGACCATGTGCTGGAAGTCGGTCCCGGACTGGGTTCGCTGACGCTGGCGATTCTGGAAACCGGCGCACGATGACGGCTGTGGAAATCGACCCGCCGGTCGCCGAACGCCTGCCGAAAACCATCGCCGAATTCATGCCGGACGCCGTGGACCGCTTCCGTGTGGTCAACCGCGACGCACTCACCGTCAATCCGGAGAATCTGCCCGATTTCAAGGATGACGATTCCTTCACGCTGGTGGCCAATCTGCCGTACAACGTGGCCACGCCGATTCTGCTCACCCTGTTGGAACGTTTCGACAATCTGGCACCTTCCTGGTGATGGTGCAGAAGGAAGTGGCGGACCGTTTGAGCGAGAAGCCCGGTTCGAAGATCTACGGCACGCCGAGCGTGAAGCTCGCATGGTACGGCACCGCGGAACGCGTGGGCGTCATCGGCCGCAACGTGTTCTGGCCGGCCCCGAACGTCGATTCCGCGCTGGTGCTGTTCAAGCGCTACCCGGGCGGTCACGCCCCCGCCGCGGACAATGCGGACGGTTCCGTGGTGGATCGCGAAACCGTGTTCCGTTTGATCGACGCGGCTTTCGGGCAGCGCCGCAAGACCCTGCACGCCGCATTGAAGAAAATCGTGCCGTCCGAAGCGTTCGAGAAGGCCGGCATCGACCCGACCCGTCGTGGCGAGACGCTCACCATCGACGAATTCGTGGCGTTGGCACGCGCGTTGGATGAGGTGTTCGCGTCATGAGCACCATTGATTCGCCCGCCATCGGAACGGCCACCATCAACGCCGTGAGCGTGGACTGCCCGGCGAAAACGAATCTGACCCTGCATGTGGGCCCGTCGCATGCCGAATGGGGCGGCCGTCATGAACTCGACACCATCTATTGCGCGGTCGGCGTATACGACACCGTCACCGCCACGCGCAAAGCGCCGGGAAGCGGCTTCTCGCTGAATCTCGAGGGCGCGTATCTGGCGACCTGGCCTCTTCCGGCAGCGATATGCGCCGCAACCATGCCGTGCTGGCATTGTTCGCCATGGCCGAAGCGAGCGGCCATGAGCCGGACGTGGCGTTGAACATCGACAAGCGCATCCCCGTCGGCGCGGGCATGGCCGGCGGTTCCGCCGATGCGGCGGCGACGATTCTGGCATTGAACACGTTGTGGGATCTCGATTGGCCGATCGAACGCCTGCAGGAAGTCGCGGCCACGCTGGGCGCGGACATGCCGTTCTGTCTGACCGGCGGTTACGCGCGCGGCACCGGTTTCGGCGAACGCATCGAACAGCTTGATGACGATGGCGATATCGTACGCGATCTTACGGAACGTGGGTTTACCGGCCATCTGCTGGTCGGCGCATACCGTGCGGAACTGCGCACGCCGGAAGTGTATGCCACATTCGATCAGATCGGTGCCGGCGATGGCGATGAGAACCACCTGCAGAAGGCGGCGGTCTCCCTGCATCCGCGTAGCGGACAGGCGATCGAGGAAGCCTTGCGTGCGGGAGCCAGCCAGGCGTTCGTCTCCGGTTCCGGCCCATCCGTCATCGCGTTCGTGCCGACGGAGGATGCGGCGGACGCCGTGCAGCGGGCATGGCAGGACAGCCGTTGCGTCGATCGCATCATCGCCACGAACGCCCCAGCCCGACCGATTGTGCATATCACCGCATGACACATATCACCGCATGACAGTAAAGTTGATGGCAATTGGTTTGTTCAAAAGGAATTCGTAAATGACCCAGGCTAACGACGAGCGCGCCGCGCGCAAAGAGTACATTCGCCGCCGTCAGAAGACGGTGTTCAGCATCGTCGGAGCCGTCATGGTGGTCGCCATGGTGGTGTCCCTGCTGTTCTTTTTCCATGTCGGAGGCCTGGGCAACGTCAAGTCGGCCGCCGTACAGCCGAACTACGGCCAGCAGGCACCGTGCCCCATCAAGGAAGCCGACGGCAGCAAGGCCAAGTATGTGGAGAATCGCAACATCACGCTGCGTGTGCTCAACGGCACGAAGTTCTCCGGCTTCGCCAAGGCGGTGAGCGACGCGTTGCAGAACCGCGAGTTCAACCCCCAGACGCCGGACAACTACACCAAGAAGGTGGATCGCACGATGATCGTCTTCGGCAAGAACGGCGTGAATCAGGCGTACACCGTGGCAAGCAATTTCACCGACGCATGCTGGTTATGGACGACCGTCAGGACCAGCTGATCGACGTCATCGTGGGCGCCACATTCGACAATCTGCAGGATACGAAGAAGGTTCCCGCCGCAGGCAAGGCGATCACCGGCATCCAGGGCTGCGTCGCGGTGGACAAGATGACCGACCTGCCCAAGGCGCCCGAGCATGATGCGGTGAATCCGCAAAGCTGACCGCCAATCGAAATCGATATAGGCAATATGAAAAACCCGCGCTCCCCCAATCGGGAACGCGGGTTTTCGTATTCGAGCTGTTCCAAGCACACTGTTCCATGCATGCGGCGAAACCACCGCATGTCAATCGCTATTCGCTCTGCTCCTTGTACCAGCGTTCCAGCTCGGCAACGGCCACGTCACGCTCCACCGGACCGTTATCGAGGCGGTATTCCAGCATGTGCTTGTACGCCTTGCCGACCATCGGGCCTGGTTCGATACTTAGCAGCTGCATGATCTCGTCGCCGTTGAGGTCAGGACGGATCGCGTCGAAGTCTTCCTTTTCTTTCAGGTCGCGTACACGCTGTTCCATCTCGTCCATGGCCGCCGAGAACATCATGGCCTTGCGCTTGTTCTGCGTGGTCGTGTCGGCGCGCGTAAGGCGGTTCAGACGCTCGTACAGCGGGCCAGCGTCCTTGACGTAGCGGCGGACCGCGGAATCCGTCCACGGCTCCTCCACGTAGCCGTGGAAGCGCAGATGCAGGTTGACCAGCTCGCTGACGTCCTCGACCATGTGGTGGTCGAAATGCAGTGCCTTCAAACGCTTGCGTGTCATCTTCGCGCCGACGGCGTCATGACGGTGGAAGCTCACCTTGCCGCCCGCTTCGAAACGACGGGTCTTCGGCTTGCCGATGTCGTGCAGCAGAGCCGCCAGACGCAGCGTCAGGTCCGGGGCCGGCACCGGACGTCGGGACCGGTTTCGAGGGCGACGGCGCGTTCGATGACGATCATGGTGTGTTCGAACACGTCCTTATGGCGATGGTGCTCGTCGATTTCCAGCTGCAGCGCGGGAATTTCCGGCAGCACGATGTCGGCAAGACCAGAATCGACCAACGCTTCGATGCCGGCGCGCGGGCGATCGGACAGCAGCAGCTTGACCAGTTCGTCGCGCACACGTTCGGCGGAGACGATTTCGATGCGATCGACCATGTCGGACAGCGCTTCGGCGGTTTCCGGCTCGATGCGGAAGCCGAGCTGCGCCACGAAACGCACGGCGCGCATCATGCGCAACGGATCGTCGTCGAACGACTGCCGCGGATCGACGGGGGTACGCAGCACGCCTTTGGCCAAATCGTTCGCACCGCCGAACGGATCGACGAATTCGAGTTCCGGAACACGCAACGCCATCGCGTTGACGGTGAAATCGCGGCGGGAAAGATCGCCTTCCAGCGTGTCGCCATAATTGACTTCCGGCTTGCGCGAGTCGGGGTCATACGTGTCGGAACGGTAGGTGGTCACCTCCACTTTCACCTCGGTGCCGTCCTCACGCCTGCGCATCGCGCCGAGCGTGCCGAATTTGCGGCCCATATCCCAGAAGCCATCATGCCCAAACGGCGCAGAATATGCTCAAAACTGCTCGGGACGCGCCGATGTGGCAGAAATCCAAATCATGCGATTTGCGATGCAGCAGCAGGTCGCGGACAGGACCCCCGACCAGTGCCAGTTCATAGCTTCCGCAGCAAACATACGTCCTAATTCAATGGCCTCTGGCCACACTTCGAAGTTCA
>ENA-OUNI01000981-OUNI01000981.1-human-gut-metagenome-genome-assembly--contig:-NODE-981-length-12119-cov-2.416194_pt1 | contig 12119 bp, 11 predicted proteins | sample MGYA00242499_ERZ504580 | MGnify/ENA primary metagenome ERZ504580 (study PRJEB26092, sample SAMD00036315) | human gut metagenome | host: Homo sapiens | study: EMG produced TPA metagenomics assembly of... | reverse complement strand
TTTCGATACTCCGCAGGAGTATCGAAAGCGATATATGCCTTGCCGGCATCCAGCAGCACCTGTACATACTTCTTGTATATGTCGCGGCGTTCAGACTGACGGTACGGACCATGTTCTCCACCAAAGCTGACACCCTCGTCAAAAGGAATGCCCAACCACTTGAAAGACTCCAATATATATTCTTCCGCCCCCGGCACAAACCGGTTGGAATCGGTATCCTCAATGCGGAAAATCAAATCTCCTCCATGCTGACGGGCAAAGAGATAATTATACAACGCAGTGCGCACACCACCGATGTGCAACGCCCCCGTAGGACTCGGGGCAAAACGGACTCTGACTTTTCTTTCTGTCATAATCTATCTTACTTATAACTAAATTAGACGGCAAAATTAAACCTTTTTTTCCATACTATTGTTTTTTTTTGTACTTTTCGCAAAAATTTCAACCGATATGAACTATTTCAAAGGTAAAAACAAAGAGTTCTCGTTCAGAGATTTGATATACAAGGCACTTATTTTTATAGGTACGGTGGGAGTTATTGTCTATTTCCTGCCGAGAGACGGTAAGTTTAATTACCAGTTTGACATTGACAAACCCTGGAAGTACGGGCAACTGATGGCTACCTTCGACTTCCCCATCTACAAAGACGACCAAGTCGTAAAAAAAGAACAAGACAGCATCCTGGCCTCTTTCCAACCCTATTTCCAATTGGACAAGAGCACCGGGAAAGAGGCGCTCAAGAAACTGAAGAACGACTATCAGACTCATCTGCGCGACATTCTGCCCTCTTCCGATTACATCCGCCATATCGAAAAAATACTATCCGAGGTGTACCGGGCGGGCATCCTTTCCACTGAAGAACTTGCCCGGCTGCACAAAGACAGCACATCTGCCGTCATGGTGATAGACGACAAGCTTGCCAACCAACGGAGCATCGACAAACTCTACTCCGTAAAGCAGGCATATGCCTACCTGCTTACGGCCGACACCATACACTATCGTCCGAACATACTCCGGCAGTGTTCCCTCAACGAATATCTCTCTCCCAACCTCACCTACGATGCCCGGCGGACAGAGACCGCCAAGGAAGAAATCCTCGACAACTATTCATGGGCAAACGGCATTGTACTGAGCGGGCAGAAAATCATCGACCGCGGCGAGATAGTGAGCCGGGAGACCTACAATATCCTCGAAAGCCTGCGCAAAGAGTCCATCCAGCGCAGCGAGTCCATCGGCCAGAAACAACTGATGCTGGCAGGGCAGATTCTGTATGTCGGCATCTTCATATTGTGCTTCATGCTTTATCTCGACCTCTTCCGCAAAGATTATTACAACCGCAAAGGCAACCTCGCGCTGCTTTTCACCCTTATCATGTTCTATTGTGTGGTAACGGCCGTTATGGTAACAAACAATATATTCAACGTATACATCATTCCCTATGCCATGCTGCCCGTCATTATCCGCGTGTTTCTCGACTCACGGACAGCCTTTCTCACACAGGTCGTCACAATACTGATTTGTTCCATCTGCCTGCGCTATCCGCACGAGTTCATCCTGCTGCAACTAACGGCAGGTTTGGTTGCGATTTTCAGTTTGAGAGAATTATCGCAACGCTCGCAGTTGTTCCGCACGGCTATCCTGGTGATTCTGACTTATGCAGCCGTTTATTTCGCTTTTGAACTGATAACGGAAAACGACCTTTCCAAACTGAACGGCAGTATGTACACCTACTTCGTGATAAACGGCGTATTGCTGCTTTTCACGTATCCGTTGCTTTTCCTGGTGGAAAAGACCTTCGGCTTCACTTCGAATGTTACTCTGGTGGAATTGTCCAACATCAACAACAGTTTGCTGCGGCGCATGTCGGAAACCGTACCCGGCACATTCCAGCATTCCATGCAGGTAGCCAACCTCGCAGCCGAAGCAGCCAACCGCATCGGCGCAAACAGCCAGCTGGTGCGTACAGGTGCTTTATACCATGACATCGGCAAAATGGAGAATCCGGCATTCTTTACCGAAAACCAGTCGGGCGGTGTCAATCCGCACAAGAATCTCGGTTACGAACAGAGTGCGCAAGTCGTCATCGGACATGTAACGGACGGATTGAAACTGGCCGAGAAGAACAACCTGCCTAAAGTCATCAAGGATTTCATTACTACTCACCACGGTAGGGGAAAGACAAAATACTTCTACATATCCTGGAAAAACGAGCATCCCGGCGAAGAACCCGACAACGAGTCATTCACCTATCCCGGTCCCAACCCTTTCAGCAAGGAGCAAGCCATCCTGATGATGGCGGATTCCGTAGAGGCAGCCTCGCGCAGCCTGCCCGAATATACGGAAGAGAGCATCAGCAACCTGGTAGACAAGATTATCGATTCGCAGGTGGAGGAAGGTTATTTCAGGGAGTGCCCCGTCACGTTCAAGGACATAGCAACGGTAAAAGCCTTTTCAAAGAAAAATTGAAAACCATCTACCACACCCGCATCAGTTACCCGGAACTTAAAAAGCAAGACCTATGAAAATCAGTACCAAAGAACAGCAAAGAGCGGAATTTCTGTTGCAAAGCCAACGGATTCAACTGCATCAGATTGAAAGTTTCAGTTTCATGGAACGCTACCCCCGGCAGGCGCATAAGGATATCCCGGCAGGAAAAGCCAAATACGGTCCCGGAATATTCGTTTTCCACCTAAAGGAAAAGCAGGATAAGGTAATATACATGCCTCCCTTCAGGCATCCTTCATCACTCGTCCGCTTTCTGGTGTCGCAAGGAGTGCCTTTTGCCAATTATGTTCCGCGCGACGGAGCATGGAAACTCTCCCGGAGGAAACTTACCGGCGTCCCTCGCTGTATATGTTTGGTTCTTCATATTATTCCTTATGTTCCTGATATTGGGCTACTATTCCGTCGGCATCGATGCATGGTGGGGATTCATTCCGGCCATCCTGTCCTTCGGACTGAGCCTTTTCTTCATTTGCATGCTGATGACCCGGTTCTGCTACCTGACGCTGGACAACGAGAACCTCACCGTACATAGTGCAGGCAGGACAATCCGCTATCCGTATACAGACCTGCGCAAGGTCAACTTCGATTTTGCCCGGGAACAGACTTTCACCCACATCATGGAATTGCTCGACAAGGACTACCGTTACCGTCTTTTCTACATCGGCCGGGTTTCAAGGAAAAAGCTGAATGAGATTGCCGAACGGTTGCAACAGGCCGGAGTGGATGCAACGTGCAGCCTCAACGACAACAAGCGTTTTTATCATGACAACAGGCATTGAGCGGTGATTATTCGCCAACCGCTCCGAACAATCCTGCACAGCGTCTTCCAATATATCGAGTACGTATTCAAACCCCTCGGCTCCGCATAATAAGGGTCGGGCACGTAATCGGCATGGGCAAACTTAGTACAGTATTCCGTCATGCGATGTATCTTTCCGCATGCTTCCACAGAAGGGGCACGCTCTTTCAAATCATCAATATTACGGTCATCCATTCCGATAATCAAATCGAACTCATAGAAATCATCCGTACGTACCGGACGGGAACGGTGCGTCAGGTTGTAACCCCGACGGGCGGCATGGGCACGCATCCTGCTGTCGGGCAGCTCTCCCTGATGATAGGAAAGAATACCTGCCGAGTCGATAACGAACTCATCTTCACGCCCAGCCTCTTCTATCAAATGCCTCATCACCCCTTCCGCCGAAGAAGAGCGGCAAATGTTGCCCAGGCAAACAAACAATATCTTTTTCTTCTCTTTCATACTCAAACACATATTAAACATTCCGCAACCCGCACTACGGCTATCTACATCGGGTCTACATCATAATATACAATCAGCGACTTGAAACGGTCTTCCATTATCATCTCCTTCTGTACCTGCAGCAACAATTCGCGGACACGCGCCATAGGAGCTTTGGTTTCAATCTTCACTACAATTTTGCGGATAAACAGCGTCTGCACACGTGCCACCGGCGGTTTATCGGCCCTAACACCCGATTGCCGAAGATGGCACGCAGCTTGCCCGCCATAGTCTGCGCCATCAAATCGAGCAGGGACTCATTGCGGTTCTTCAGATACACATATATGAGGCGATAATAAGGGGGATAATGAAACATCTGCCGCTCGGCAAGCTGTCCGTCGACCATGCCTTCGTAGTCATTGGCAATTACCTGAGGGATGATAGGATGCTCAATGCTCTTGGTCTGCAGCACTACCCTGCCCCTTTTATTCTTCCGTCCGGCACGCCCTGCCACCTGCGCCATCAACTGGAAAGCACGCTCATAGGCACGAAAATCCGGATAGTTCAGCATCGTATCCGCATTCAGAATGCCTACCACGCTTACGTGGTCGAAGTCCAGCCCTTTGGAAACCATTTGCGTACCGATAAGAATATCCGTCTTTCCCTGTTCAAAATCGGCGATGATACGCTCGTAGGCCGCGCGTGTGCGGGTGGTATCCAAATCCATACGGGCAACGGTCGCTTCGGGAAACAAGAGTTTGACGTCGTCCTCTATCTTTTCCGTACCGAAACCGCGGTTGCGCAAGTCCGTTCCTTCGCAAGCGGGACAGATGCGGGGCAGTTGATAGGTATATCCGCAATAGTGGCAGGTCAGTTGGTTCAGTCCTTTATGATAGGTCAGGCTGACATCACAGTTCTTACATTTGGGAACCCACCCGCACGTATGGCATTCTATCATCGGGGCAAACCCCCTGCGGTTCTGAAACAGAATGACCTGTTCTTTCCGTTCCAGTGCCTCGCGGACATATTGCAGCAACAAAGGGGAAAAGGGCCCGTTCATCCGCTTCTTGCGCTGCAACTCCTTGATGTCTACCGGAATAATCTCCGGCAACTGTATCTCCTTGTACCTCTCCTTCAGCTCCACCAGCCCGTACTTTCCGGACATGGCGTTGTGCCAGGTTTCTATGGAAGGAGTCGCCGTGCCCAGCAGGTCTTGGCGCCATACAGCGCAGCCAGCACAGTGGCGGCATTACGTGCATGGTAGCGGGGGGCGGGGTCCTGTTGCTTATATGTGTTTTCGTGCTCCTCGTCCACGATAACCAGGCCCAGCTTGCGGAAGGGCAGGAACACGGAAGAACGCACTCCCAGAATGATGTCATATCCGCTGTCCGAAAGCTGTTTCTGCCAGATTTCCACCCGTTCGGCATCCGGAAACTTGGAGTGATAGATGCCCAGACGCGAACCGAACACCCGTTGCAGCCTTTCTGTAATCTGTGTAGTCAGCGCTATTTCCGGCAACAGATACAGCACCTGCTTCCCTTGCCGGATAACTTTTTCTATCAGATGGATGTAAATCTCCGTCTTTCCGCTGGACGTGACTCCATGCAGCAAACAGACATTCTTTGTCCGGAAACTTTCCACAATGCTGTCGTATGCCCGCTGCTGATGCCCGTTCAAAGGATTTAAAGGGAGGGTTGTCCGGGCAGCGGCTGCATTCAGCCTGCCTATTTCCTGCTGGTATACCTCAAAGACCCCGCGTTCCACCAACCCGTTGAACACGGGCAGGCGTAGCGGAAGTCCGCTGCAAAAGTTCCTTCTTGGTGACTTCTTTCGGCGTTTTACCCAAACAGGCGGAAAGTTCGATGTACTTCATCAGCAAGTCCAACTGTTTGGGAGCGCGGCGCTGCAGTTCGTCAAAGAAGAAGTGCAGACGGTGTTCATTGCCTGCCGCTTCCGTCAGGCGTACGCGGGTCTCGGTCTTGGGCTTGTAGGTGCGCTTCAGTTCTTCTTTCACAAAGACCGCCTCTTTATCCAGCAAGGATTTAATTACGGACAGGATATTCCTGATGCCGCTCTCCTTCTCCAGTTTCGTAATGCACTGCTCCGGCTCCGCGGCAAGCAGGTTCAGTATCTTCTGTTCCTTTTCGGGCAGTTGCACATCCGATTCGAAATCGGGGTTATACTCCACGATGGTCTCGCTCTCCAGCTTCAGGCCTGAAGGAAGCGCCGCTTTATAGACATCGCCCCGGGTACAGAGATAATAATCCGCCAGCCAGTCCCAAAACCTGAACTGCTCGGGCAGCAGGATGGGATGCGCATCCAGCAGGGCACTCACTTCCTTTACCTCGTACCCGGCCGGTGCGGAATAGTGTATGTTCTGCACAATAGCCGTATAGTATTTCTTCCGTCCGAAAGGAACAACCACCCGGCAGCCAATCTGTACAATCCCCGCCATATCCTCCGGCAGCGAGTATGTAAAGCAGGCATGCAGGGGAAGGGGCAATATGACATCTACGAACTTTTCCATTGCAACGGCAAAGATAACGTAAAAAAACGGCGTTGCCAATCAAAATCGGCAACGCCATACAGAGATAATCCCGTTATATCTTTAGAACAGGTAAGCAGCGGAAATCTGCCAGGTCTTATTCTTTGTTCCGATAGCCTCACTGGCACTCTTCCAGGTGAACGAGTCGCCGCAAGGAATCGTATAGTTGAAACCTATCTGCAAATGCCGAACCAGTTTCACACCGGCTCCCACATTGATACCCACCTGCGCTTTCTTGCTTTCCAGCTTTCTTCCATCTTCAAAATTCTTATCACCCTTGAAGTTGAAGAAGAAGTCCGGACCGGCCGCTACATAAATACCCAGCATACTGCCCAGACCGATGGAATATTTCAGATTGACAGGTATGTCCAGCCCCGATTGCTTCATATCAAGGCCTTCCATCTTATCGCCTTTCTGAGAATACAGCAACGCACCGTCCACTCCCAGTCCTATAACGGGAATCGTTATTTCCGCCATAGGTCCGAAAAAGAATCCGGTAGAGTTGTCTTTCATTCCTTCGAACTTGAGTTTCGACAAGTTCACACCGCCTTTCACACCAAACTTAATCAACTGAGCTTGGGCAGGCATAGCCAATGCCATGCAGCATACAGCTATCATAAAAACACTAAAGAACTTTTTCATAATTCAATACGTTTAAATTTCGTGGACAAATATATGCAAATTATCCCTTAAAAAAACAACAGGCATTCCGAATTGTTCAAAATTAAAACAAGAGTTCCGGTGCGTCACCGGTGGAAAACCGTCCCAATCTCCAGCCCGGAACATTCCGTATGCCGGTGTTTTTCCACGACATCCCTTATGTATAAAGGAGAAATACCCTATGCAAAAACCTGCTATGCCACATCGTTTTCCTCGTCCTGCAACTGCGGGCTGTATGGCCCGCATATGGAAACCGTACGGCCCGCAACCGGCAACCGGAGAGCCCGCAATTGGAAAACGAGGTTTTACATCCGGCTTTCCTACATTATACATGCTGTAAAACGACAAAACCAACGGGCAACGGTGCCATTAAGCCGCAGAGTTTGGAACGCTCCGCCCTTGAAAAACAGAGGCTTTTAACCGCAGTTAACAAATTTCACTTCACATAGGTTTTACATCTGTGTATAAGCCTGTTACAATAAAAAAGAAGGATAAAAGTGACGACCGGAAGTGACGACAAACAATTGGTCAACACTCTCGTCACCGTTGTCAACACCCTCTCCATCCCCCTTCTGCAAAGGGATAGAACGCTACCGGTGACGAGTGACGAGAAAAAACGTGTTTTCTTTTTTAGGAGATTAAAAATGCAAGATAGGCATCGGAAAGCATAGATTGACTACCTTTGCAAAACATTATTCAAAAAAACACATTTCTTTATTACGGAGTATGATAGAAATTAGGAAAACAGAGATTGCAGAACTCGGCATCCTTATGGAGCTTTTTGAACAGGGAAAGCGCATCATGCGCAAAAGCGGAAACATGAAACAGTGGACCGGCGGCTATCCCGATGAAGAACTTGTAAAGAAGGACATCGAGAACGGAAACAGCTACGTATGCCTCGATGAAGAACGGAACATAGTAGGGACTTTCACTTTCATACAAGGGAACGACCCTACTTACGCCCGAATTTACGAAGGAGCATGGAGTGACGACACGCGTCCCTACGGCGTCATCCACCGCCTGGCAAGCACGGAGCAAAGCAAAGGAGTGGCATCCGCCTGCCTGCAATGGTGCTACCGCCAGATTCCCAACCTACGGGCAGACACGCACCGCGACAACCATATCCTGCAACACATCCTCAAAAACACGGCTTCCAATATTGCGGCATCATATACCTGCAGAATGGAGACGAACGGCTGGCCTTTCAGAAGCTGTAGCGACGGCACATGCACCAAACTCATACGGGCCGGCTGCCGCCGTATTTCTTCTTCAGCTCCTCCACGGTTGTTCCGGTGAAATACTCTTCCACGAAATCCCAACGCTGGCTGTCGGTCAGAGTATCCGTACCGAAGAAAAAGGAGAACAGCTCAATCTGCTCCTCGAAGATACGTTCGTTCGTGTCCAGTATAAGATTATGATATTTGTCGGAATCCGCCAACTGTTGCAGAAGTTCCGGGTTATCGAACCGTACATGCACGCAGGGCGTACCGCCTCCCTCGACGCTGAACGACAGGCAGTCGAGCATGGAAAGAAGGTTGAGCAACATATTCAAATCGGAGAACGGAGTGCAATAGAACTGCAAGCGGTCGCCCCTGTTGCCTGCGATACGCTGGGCGAACAGCTTCTGATAACGGGACAGAAGCAGGTCGAAACCTTTGGTGACGGTAAACGAAAGCTCGTTCGAGTCTTTCTTCTTGACGCTGCTGATATAACTTACGCTGCGCCCCTCCTCGGTGCGGCTTTCCAGCAACGAACCGATGAAACGTTTGGCCGACGGCACATCCATGCCGTGCTCGGCAAACACCGCACGCAACTCCTCCTCGTCGAAACGGCCTTTCGACTTCAGCAAAGCTGTTTTCAGCATCGATACCAGGCTCTTGAACAAAGCGTCCATGCGCTGGCGGATAACCGTTGCATCCTCTTTCAGCAACACCTCGTGCTTGCCCACTGAAACAGCACGTGAACCTTCCCACAACATGCCGCTGTTCAGTTTCTGCTTGAACTCCCTGTATCCCAACTCCGGAAAACGCTCTTCCCAAAGAGTGTCCAAACGGGCACGGTAGACTCCCTCTTCACCGTCCACCCCGGTAAGATAGGCCTGAAATTCGCGTGCAAAGGCATCGCCCGTCTTGTCCTGGATGTAACCCTCCGTCAACAGATTTTGCGGACTTACCTCCAGCAGACGTGTGCCGTAGCGTTGCTCCAAATCATCCTCCAGCCACAGCAGGGCCGTTTTGATAAGCTGCCCCAACTCGGCCTCGTACTCCAGCTTATTCTTGGTACGCGGCAGCTTCACCACGAACTCAAAGTCGGACAGGGAAACAAGTATCTCTTCCTTCTTCCCTTTCATCCGATATACCTCCATGAGTTTCTTCAGGATAAGTTCCAGTTGGTCCTGCCCGATGTTGCCGGTCTGGTGCAAACGCTTCATGTAATAAAAGTCGCGTTCGTGATAATCGGTGGCGGCAATACCCTGCACGTCCGCATCACGGGCGGCACGGCCTATTTCCTGAATGTAATCGACAAACGTGCTGGAAGGCGCCACGTGGTAAACACGGTCGATGTCGCTGATGTCCACTCCCATGCCGAAAGCTTTTGTAGCAACAATCATCCGCTTCGTGCCTTCTTTAAAGTCCCTGACGATGGCAGCCTTCTGCGCCTTGTCCTTCTTGCCGTAGTAAGAGGCCACCAGACGCCAGTCGGCAGGAGCCACCCAGGTCTTGATACGCATATCTATGCCACCGGCAAAAGGATAGTAAAGCAGCGCCTTATGCCCGTCGAGAAACTCCTCCACACGCCCGGATATGACGCGTTGCTTGCCTTTGTCATAAGTCTCCCCCTCTTCCAATGTGAGCCGGCGGATGTCAAAACCGATGTTCTTGCGTCTGACCGTACCTACATAAAGTATGCAGGGTTCCATTTGCAGGGAGCGGATGGTATCGAATACCATATCGTTGCCGCCTTTAGGGTTCCACACGGCAGTGGCGGTAAGGGCAAACAGAGGGAACGAATAACCGAGGTTCTGCTTCAATGCGCCCAAATAACGCCCCAGAAACCAATAGTCCACGCGGAACTCTTTGCCCCAGGTGGTTACCGTATGCGCCTCATCGACAACAACCATACCGATGCGGCGGTTGCCGATAAAATGTCTGATGTCGTAGGAGAGCAACAGCTCCGGTGAAAGATAGAACAAGTCGATTTCCCCCTCACGCACCGCCCGGTACACTTCCATCTTCTGCTCCGGCGAAAGGTCGGAAGACGCATATGCCACACGTTCATACCCTACGTCCTGCAAGCTTCCACCTGGTCCACTATCAGCGCTTTCAAAGGAGAGACAACGATAGTCAGCAGGTTATATTCTTTTCCCAGATAGATGGCAGGAAGCTGGAACAAGAGAGACTTTCCCGCACCGGTCGGAGCAGTCAGCAGAATATTGTCGGGCTGTTCGCCGCCTTTGTACGCCTTTTCCGCTTCCCGGATTACATTTTCAACCAGTTGTCCCTGAGAGATACAGAGAGTATCCCTGTTTTTAAACAAATCATCGTAAATCTCGAGATTGCGGAACCCGTCGTAACCATAGGTCTCTTTCAGCAGTTCCGTTACACTTTGCCGGCACTCCCCGGGCAAGTGGCGTTCTTTCAATACGGGCAAGCGGTGTGCCTCTCCTGTTTGTGTCATCATTAATATAATGGGGGATTAAAAGAAAAAAGATAGTATTCCGGCCATAGTAAAGGCCTTCGTACTACCTCTTTCTATAATTTGTATATCCGTAAGCCGACGGATGAAATTCAATCAAAGCGCATCAATACTCCTCTTCGTTGAAGAAGAAATCTTCTTTGCTGGGATAATCAGGCCAAATATCTTCAATACTTTCATAAATCTCGCCTTCATCTTCCATTTCCTGCAGGTTCTCAATAACCTCAAGCGGAGCACCCGAACGCATGGCATAATCAATCAATTCGTCCTTAGTTGCCGGCCAAGGGGCATCTTCCAGTTTAGATGCCAATTCCAATGTCCAATACATAGTTTCTAAGTATTAAAATTGTGAGTAGTTAATTCCTTTCTTTATTTTTCGGCAAAAAGTATAACAAAATATTTCACTTGCAACTATTATTCCAAAATATTTCTTCTTTTTTCTCGTCTTGGTTCATTTTACGCGAAAGAACGAACAAATAGTCAGATAGACGGTTTACATAGCCAACAGCTCGGAAGAGATGTCCGTCTGTTCCGCCAAAGCAAGAATGCGACGTTCGGTACGGCGGCAAACGGTACGGCAGATATGACAAACGGAGGCTCCGCGACTCCCGCCCGGAAGAATAAAAGCAGAGAGAGGGGGAAGCTTGTCGTCCAGCCGGTCTATCTCGCGCTCTATCGCCTCCACCTGTTCCGGGGTGATGATACTCGCCTCCTTCAGCCGTGTCTTTTCACGATCCGTAGCAAGGTAAGAACCTATTGCAAACAATCTGTCCTGGACTTGCTGCAGGAACTGCCTGTCGGGCTCGTCGGAAAGGAAAGTTATCAGAAACCCCAGATTGGAATTCAGTTCGTCCACCGTACCGTAGGCTTCGAGGCGGATGTGGGTTTTAGGAACACGCGTGCCTCCTACAAGGGAAGTGGTTCCTTTATCTCCGGTCTTTGTATATACAAGGCTTTTCTTCATAATGCTCTTTTTTCCTTTGAAACGCCTAAAGGTAATCAAAAGTTGACAATATAGTCTTGTTTTATCCTGGTTTTATCAAAGAAAATAATACCGAGATCGTAAAGGTCGAAAGTGATGCCTGCCTTTTCGTGCCGGCTGATACGCCTCCAAACGGCACGCATCCGGGAAGTATAACGGATACCTTCGATTACAAAGACGGACGTTTGCGCAGTGCGGTCGGCACAGATACGGAACACCTCTTCCACAAACTCCGGACGGCGGTAATCGTGCAGGTATAAAAAGTCGACAGACGCGCCACTCTCCAGAAACAGTTCGGACAGGTCGGCGGCAGCAGTGTAGTCCGCCCCTTCCTTCGCAGCTTTCAGATATAAGGAAGAGGCAGCCTGCATGCCTGCATCCACAATCGTAGCCGGCTGTGCATAATTTACCAGCCGGAACAGAAGCCGTTTCACCTTTAAGGACTCGTACCCCCATGCCCGGTCTTCTGCGGCCATAAGCCCTTCTGCTCG
>ENA-OUNI01000980-OUNI01000980.1-human-gut-metagenome-genome-assembly--contig:-NODE-980-length-12129-cov-1.484586_pt1 | contig 12129 bp, 23 predicted proteins | sample MGYA00242499_ERZ504580 | MGnify/ENA primary metagenome ERZ504580 (study PRJEB26092, sample SAMD00036315) | human gut metagenome | host: Homo sapiens | study: EMG produced TPA metagenomics assembly of... | reverse complement strand
ATCCTCGAATACGATTGAGGGGTCTCTTCCACTGTGTACCACTTTGTTTCCTGCATAATTTTATCCTCCTTAATAATAATTAATTTACCAGCATATAACCTCTGATCAGGGCAGCCAGTTCCGCATATCCATCCAGAAATGATTTCAGGGTCTTCCTTGTTGCGCCATAGTCATCAAATTCCTCAGCCGCCATGCCATCCTCATCGTATGCTTTGCGGAAATCTTCGAATCGCTCATACAGCGTGTCAACATATTCTTGTCTTACAGGGTTGTCTATTCTGTTCTCTACGGCGATCCTGCTGCTATTAATCTTCTTCTGCCATCCATATGCGATCGTAAGCACCAGGTCGCCGCCAATAAATTCGCTCCAATGATAATGATTTCTCAGCGCTCCGAATAGAAGACGGGTATGATACTTTCTCTCCTGATAGATTCTATATGCCTTTTTCGCCACCGCTACGCCTGCCCATTCATAGCATTCCGGATCAATCAGTTCTCCGGACGCCTTGCCTACATCCTTAATCCAGTCATCCGTACGCCCTACCATGATCGTACACACCGGCGTCATTCCTTCTGTACCACGTCCCTCGGCCTTACGGCGGTCAAGCCCGCGTTCCACCGCCTCTGCCACCGCGATTGCCTGCGGCACCGTAAAACTTACGGTGGCATTAATATTCACACCCTGATAGGTTGCTTCCTCAATCGCTTCGATTCCTGCTTTTGTGACAGGTATCTTAACTTGAATGTTAGGCGCCAGAGTACTAAAGTGAACCGCCTGCTCCGTGATCTTTTCTGCATTGCGGTAATACTTTGGGTTGGTCTGCATGGACAGACGCCCTTTTTGTCCTTTGTACTCCTCGAACGCTGGCAGCAGCAGTTTTGCGCCTTTGCATGCCATCTCTTCAATCAGCTTCCAGCGATCTCATCCTCTGTGGCATCCGCCATCTCCCGAATCAGCTCATGGATTCTTCCTTCCCATAAAGGCATCTCCTTCTTTAAGACATTAAGGACGATGCTTGGATTGGTAGTTGCCCCAACTGCTCCATTTCCAATCGCATAGTTCAATTCTTCGATTGAGCACGAGTCATTCCACACATCCGTTTTTCCTGTCTGGGATGTCAAGTATAATGGTGTTTTCGTTTTCATTCTTCTTTCTCCTTTCATCTGTCTGGCCTAAACTTCTAAAAGATACTTAAGTCCTTCTCTTGCCGCTGTAATCCCATCCGGAATCCTCAGGCACTCAAGGCTTACATAACCTTCATATCCAAGATCGGCCAGCGCGTCAAAGACCGGTTTAAGTTCAACATGTCCTGCCCCCGGATACATGCGGTTGCTGTCCGCAATATGGAAATATCCCAATGCATCGATATTTTCCTGATACTATCTTCGATCGACGCCTCTTCTATATTCATATGGAAAACATCCATAAGAACCTTGGTAGCTGGCAATTCATAACGCCGGATAAAGTCCGCAATCTCTCCAGCCTTATTCATGTAGTTGCTCTCATACCGGTTGATGGCCTCCAGCATCAGCGTTACTCCCTTTTCTTGCGTAATCTGCCGCCTGCCTCAGATTCTCTGCCAGAACCGCTTCCCATCGATCATATTCTTCCATATCCTTGATATCGCCTTTCAGACGCCCTATCAGAGGCAGCTGTCTATCCTGCTGCAAGGTCGACGAACCGTTTCAGCCGCTCTACCGCTTCTCTTTGTATCTTTCATCTTCATGAATCAGGCAAAGTCCTTCTTTTGCGTATGCAAGCCCAGTCGCGATCCCGGAGATTTTGATGTTGTATTTTTTGCATGTGGCCTTTAATTCTTCAACATTAACGGTTTCAGGATTCTGAACATGGATCTCCAAAGCCGGATATCCTATCTCTGCTGCCAATCTTACATTTTCTATTAACTCATCCGTCAGTAGGACCGGCTCATTCCTGGCCGGATTGACTGAGCTTGCTACGCTGAACTTGAATCTGGCCTTCTTTCTCTCTTCGTCCATATAACTCTCCTCCTTTAATTGAGATCCATATCATTCGATATATTGTATGCAACAAGTATACAATCATGCTTTTGTTTTGTCAACGAATTTACTATATTATTAAGCGTTTTTGTGGCAGTTGTACAAATTATCTTTCAATTATTCGTGAATTATTTTTAAATTATTTATTTTTATAAAATACCAAAAGTATACACTATGTTTGTATAAAAAGAGAGATTCCAGGCGGAGTCTCTCCTTTTTTAGTTTACTTGTTTTCCATTCCCTTATACGTAAGCATAACCTTGCGGGCAATATCCTTATGATTTGCCGCCATATCAAACGCAGCGTGAATATCTTCAAAATCAAAATGATGGGTATTCAATGCCGCAAAATCATACTTATCTTTAATCTTAGACATGAATCGGATTGTCCTTGGGAACCATCTCTCAGGGCCTGCCACGCCTGCAATCCGCATCGTCTTCCAGATTGTTTTTCCAATCTCTACAGGAACCTTGCGTCCAATAGAATGCCCAATTACGCCCACTCTTGCGCTCTGTCCGGCAATATCGAACAGGGAGCAATTCCTACATCATTCCCCGAGCATTCAATGACCACATCCGCCCCTCTTCCATTCGTAAGTTCCTTGATCTGCTCCTCCACAGGCGCGGCCGTAGGATCCACCGCCAGATTGGCTCCATAGCGGAGCGCGTTCTCTCTGCGTGCCTCCAAAGGATCGATCACAATAACGGTAGCACCTGATTCGGCGCACACCATGCTTGCACATAGCCCGATCGGCCCTCCCTCCAATGATCGCTACCGCATCGGATGCATCGGGATTGCAGCCATTATACCACACGCCGCCATACCCGACATTGAACGTCTCAACCCAGGCGCCAAGCTCATAGTCCAGTCATCCGGTATCACATGAAGATAAGCTTCTTCCAGGATCAGATACTCTCCCATGCCGCCAGGAGAATCCGGGCGGAATCCTACCTCCCGCATATTCAGGCAGGCAGACGGCAGTTTTCCATCTTTGCAGTTCGCACAGTTAAAACAGGCCAGCGCGCACTCTCCTACCACTTATTCCCCGGCGCAATGGACGTAACCGCGCTTCCAACCGCTACTGCCTCGCCTGCCCACTCATGCCCTGGCGTATAAGGCGCAATATCATAACGTCCCTCCGCGGATTTCCCCTCAAAGCACTCTACATCAGACTGGCAGATGCCGCAGCGCCCAATTTGACCAGGATCTGATTCGGCAGCAGTTCGGGAAGTTCCACCTCCTCTATTCTTAGATCTTTTGGTCCGTACATAAAAGCTTGTTTACATTTCATAATCTGTTACTCCTTTCATTTTCGTTTTTATAATTCCTTGCGGCTCTGCCCGCCATAAGCATGCAGGCCGCTATGCACACCGGAAAAATATTTAGCAAGCCTATTCCTCGCCAGAAATCAGCCTCCGCAACCACTCCCACCAGCGACGGAAACAGCATAAATCCAACCGCTGCCGCCAGCGTAATAATGCTGATACCGAACTCTTATACGCCGGGTACCTTCCATTGGCAATTGCAACGGCAATCGGCACCACGCCGCCTGCCGTAAATCCGGCAATGAAGTAGGCCGATATATACGCCAAGACGGCATCCAGCGCCGTTGCGCCGATAATAGCCGCCCCGCCCAGCAAATTCGCGCCAATGATATAGCGGTATGCGTTGAATCTCTGCGAATATCTGGCGCAGAACAGCCTCCCCAGGATAATTCCCATCCACAAGGCATATATCGGGTAATTGGCTTCTGTCGTACATGCCCCCAGACAACTCTTCATATAAGACGGAACCCACATGGAACATCCGCAAGAGAAGCCGGTATAACTCATCACACACAGGCACAGGAAGAGGATGTGCCTATTTTTCAAAACTTCCCATAATTGGCCAGGCTTTAATGGCTCCGTCTTCGCTGACGGCGGGCAGGCCTCTGCACCCCGTAATACGCGCATTGTATCGCAAGACAGATTATGCCCAGCGCCGCAAAGACCCTTCTCGCAGGCATATTTCGTTCTAGCAGAAACGCAATGATAAGCGGTGCCAGCAAGGCCCCCATCCCAAAGCACGCATGCAGGATGCTCAAATGCTTCGAACTGTCTGCAGGGTAAAGTTCGCTGACATATGCATTCAAAGTTGAATCCAGCAGTTTCGTACTCGCTCCAATTATAAAAAACAGAATAAGCATTGCCAGGAAGGCCATCTTAATCCCCAGCGCAAGCAGCGAGGCACAGTAGATACCCGCAAGCGCCTTTACCATATGATCCAGACGGATATAGGAGGCAAACATTACGCCCAGCAGCAGGCCAATTATTCCTCCCCCACCCTGAAACAGCGAGAATAGGCCGGCTCCCGCAGCGGAATCTGATAGTCTGCCATAAGAACCGGAAGCAGCGGCCCAACAGCCGTGACCGAAAAAGCGTATGCCATCATCAGGCAATACAGCGTTCCCGCCCAGAACCTTCTTCTTATTCATAGCATCATCTCATCTTGATCAGGTTCTTGCCTCCCGAAGCTTTCTGCGTGTCGATGATCGCCTGCTCTGCCTCGTCCAGAGTATATCTTCCTGTAATCAGTTTTCTATAGTCAAATCGCCTGGACGCGATCAGGCCGATAACATTCTTAAAGATCGCATCTCCTGCATGTCCATTGCTGCCGGTAACCCTGCCATTTCTCCAGATCATCTGCGCTACGTTTACCGGCGCGGCGTCATTCTTAGGACTATGCGCGATATTTACAATGGCTCCTCCTGCCGCTACGCTTAAGGACATCTGCGGATAAAGGATATCCGGCTTGCCCGCCGCTTCAATCTGCAGGTCGCATCCCCATCCGTGGGTATGTTCCATAATCACCTCTCTGGAACCAATGCCCTGTTTCGATAATTCCACCGGATTGAAGACGTAATCCGCGCCAAACTCTTTCGCCATGCGCTGCCTTTCTTCATTTACTTCAAACGCAAATATCTTCGCCATGCCGGCCTGCCTCATAAGCGCAATGCACCCCAGGCCGATCCGCGCCCGCTCCGTAGACCGCGCCGTACGTGCCCGGCTTGATTCCCCCGGACTTGATGATGGTTCCATTGTACGCGATACCAGTAGCTCCACCAATGCCCCAATTCCAGGCCCTCTTCTACGCCATACGCTTCCACGATATCGTTAATGCTCCACACGAACTTCTTATTCACCTTGATGTATTCAGCCATGGCTCCCGGAATCGTAGAACCAGGCTCAAGCAGGTTATTGCACTGGTTAAAATGATATGTGCGGCACTCCTCGCAATATCCGCAGTACTGCATCTCCTCTGCCGTCACATAATCCCCTACCTTGAATGTATCTACGTCCTTTCCGATTTCCACGATCTCCCCGCAGAATTCGTGTCCTGGAATCAGCGGAAACCGGGTAAGCCACGCAAAGTTAATATAGCCATCCTTATCCTTTTCGTGAACATGTCCATCCGAACCGCACACGCCGCATGAGGCAACCTTGATCAGCACATCATCCGGTCCTACTTCCGGCACGTCAATTTCCTGGATTCCATATGTAGCATCCTTCCAAACCATTGCGCCGTTTCTCACGATGCCGGTACGCTGTTCGAATTCGTCAAACACATACCCGGGCTTGGGCTCTCTTTTTGCATTTACAACCAACGCTTTCATCTTCATAGCATTCTGCCTCCATTCTTCTTATATCCGCATCCCGACGCAGCGCCCATTATAGACCGCGTCAATAATTTTGCCAATCTGACCGCTGTCGCCTGCATAGTACACCTTCGCGCCAGCCGGCTCTACCTTTAATTCCCTGGGCCTTAGCCCTGCCGCCAGAATAATCGTGTCCGCCTCAAGTTCAAAGACTTTCCCCGTCTCCATATCCTTCAGCGTCACGCTTCCTTCAGCGATCTCTTCCACTCGAGTGCTGACATACTGGCTTACTCCGTTTTCTTTTAACTTGATCATCATGGTCGCACGGTTGTAAGAATCCATATCAGCGCACAGCTGCGGCAGCATCTCTATCACAGCAATATTCTTCGGCTTCGCCCCTTCTCTTACTCTGGCTCCGTATTCAATGTCTTCGTTGAAATTCTTGATCCTCTTGTATTCGATCTCTACCGCTTCATCGCAGAAATATTCTGCCGTCTCGCATCCGGATACGCCGCCTCCAATGATCACCACATTCTGTCCTACCCGCTCCGGAGCCGTAAGCGCCTCCACGGCAGTGATGACATTGTTCCCTTCGCTGCCTTTGATAACTCTCATAAATTCCGCGCCACAACTGATCACTACGGCATCCGGCTTTTCCTGATCCATTAACTCCGAAGTATATTCCCGCCCCGTCACGACTTTGACTCCGGCCTTCTTCAGCTGGCAGTCATAGTAGCGAATCAAGTCTTTTATCCTCTGTTTTCCCGGTGGAACGGCTGCCGCGATCAAAGTCCCGCCGATCGCCTCCTGCTTCTCATACAGCGTAACGTCATGGCCTCTTCTCGCGGCTGTAAGCGCAGCTTCCATCCCCGCGGGGCCCGCGCCTGCTACAACCACTTTTTTCGCTGCATCAGTCTTTTGCGGCTCATCTTTCCAGATCCACTCCCTTCCGGTCCAGGGATTGATCGCGCATCTAAGGCTTCTGCCCATTGTCATCTTCGTCAGGCATTCCTGGCAGGAGAGGCAATATCTGACCGGCTCCTCATCCTCGCCCAGCACCTTCAGGCAATATCTGTCATCCGCCAGCAGCTGCCGGCCGAAGCATACCATATCCGCCACTCCTTCCGAGACGATGCTTCTTGCCATCTGGGGTTCCCTGATGCCGCACGCATAGATGACCGGAATCTTTACCGCTTCTTTAATCCGCTTTACATTTTCAATGTTATATCCTTCCAGGGGCGTCAGGCTGTACGGCCTGATGTTAATATATAGGAAGCCGTCATTCCCGTCGATACATCTATGGCATCCACGCCATACTGCTCCAGCATCATCGCAATCTGCACCGCCTCATCAATCTCAATGCCGCCCGCAAAGAATTCGTCCGAAGATATCCTCACCATGATAGGAAATTTCGCGCCAATTCTGGCTCTTGTCTTATCGATCACATTCTTTATAAAGCGAAGGCGGTTCTCAAGGCTGCCCCCATATTCGTCCTTCCGCTTATTATAGACAGGGGACAAGAACTGGGACATTAAATAGCCATGCGTAGCATGCAGGGTAATCGCGTCAAATCCTGCTATTTTTGTCCAATATGCGGCCTCGGCAAACTGATCCTCGCAGTCCTCTACTTCTTCAAGCGTCATCGCGTGGACCGGCTCGTCTACATAATGGCTGACATTGGAAGAAGATACCTTTCTCCCGATCGCTCCTTCTGAGCCATAGTGGCTAATTCCGCCGAGATCTTTACGCCATAGCTGTGCACCCGATCCGTCAGGTTAAACCAGCCCGGCACATATTTCTCATCATAGATCATCGGCTGAACGCCATGGTTCTTTGGCTCCGGCACCACGGAAAGTGCCTCCATCACCATTAGCCCCACGCCCTTTTTGGCCCGGTCCGCATAGAATTCGATCATCTGCGGCGTAACTCCGCCAAGTTCGTTAGAATAATTCGAATTCATAGGCGGAAGCACCGTCCGGTCTTCACAAGCATAGTTCCGATTCTGATAGGTTCATTAATGCTGCTCATACATATCCCTCTTTTCTTCCAATATCACTTTATATGTTCAGTTCATCAAGCGTCCTTACCCTTACCGGAGCGCCGGTTTGAAGTGCCTCCTTGACCGCCAGGCCGATCAGCATAGGGCGCAGTCCGTCAATGCCAGTGACAGGCGCCTCAGTATCGTCCGCGATCGCCTCTGCAAATCGGGATATCTCTTCTCCATACGTCCGTTCATAACGCTGAGGGAAAAAGTACAGTGGCTTTTCGCTTTCTACCGAATCGGCTGTATAGAGCAGCGTAGACGTAGGCACCTTATTTTCCGTCCTCACGCATCCCTTAGAGCCAAATGCCTCGATTCTCTGATCAATCCATATACCGCCTGCCGACTGTTGTCAATCACCGCAATTGCCCCATTCTCCAGCCTCATGATAATCACCAGAGTATCCACGTCTCCCATTTCTTTTAACTCAGGAAAGAAGTTCGTCTCTCCCATGGCATACACTTCAGTCACCTCGCTGCCGGAAAGGTAGCGTATCAGGTCATAATCATGGATCGAAGTATCCAGGTAAAAACCACCGGATCGCTTCAGATAATCAAGCGTAGGCAGGGCCGGATCCCGTTGGTACTCTTAATGATATGCAGATCTCCGATCTTGCTTCCCGGATCATTTCCCGCACTTTCTTATGGTCCTCATCAAATCTTTTATTAAATCCGACTTGCAGTTTTACATTATTTTTCTTTACTACTCTTAATGCGTCTAAAATACGCTCTACATCGAAATCAATCGGCTTCTCGCAGAAGATATGCTTCCCCGCCTCAGCCGCTTCTTTGATGAATTTGGCATGAAGATCGGTAGTCGTCGTAATCATGACCCCTTCTATTTCCGGATCTTCCAGGATCTCCCGATAGTCTGCGGTCACATTCTCTATCCCTACTTCTTTCGCCCAGTCTTTCACAGAATCAATATATATGTCCGCAACCGTCTTAATCTTTACATTTCCCGCAAAGCGCACGACGCTCTCCGCAAGTACGCGCCCCATTCTTCCGGCGCCGATCATTCCCAGTTTCACAGTCCTCGCCACAATAGACACCTCCTAGTCTTCCGTCTGCTCCCTTAATAGCCTCTCGTAAAAGGCCATCATATCATAATCCACCATCTCCACCTTCATCCCGCCGACCTTGTCTGCGTCAATGTAAGCAAATCCTTCTTTTGCGTCTCCTTCGATATATCGGAATCCTTTTTCTTCAAAATTATGGATTTCCTTCTCCAGATCGTCCACCTGGAAGCATATATGTCAACGCCTTCTCCATGTTCTTCCAGAAAATCTGCATGGACGCAGTCGCCGGACAAGCATTCGATCAGTTCAAAGACAACCGGCCCCAGCTTGCACAGCGCCAGCCGGTTATGCTGGGGACGCTTTCTCCCGTAATAGTTAGCGGCCTCTACATCCGAATCCATAATGGCAAACGGTCCCATTCCGAAGTTCTTTTTATAATACTCCATAGCCTCATCCAGATCCTTTACGCATACGCCGATCTGTACCAGCCTCTGTGCGTCAAACATCTCCCACGCCTCCTTTAAGATGATTTTTTATTGCCTATCACATCAATAAAAACTGCTCCCACAAGCACGATGCCCTTAATTACATACTGCCAGGACGAGTCTACATTCATCAGGCTCATGCCATTGTCAATGCTAGACATGATCAAGGCTCCTATGATGACTCCCGATACCTTGCCAACGCCTCCGGATAGACTGGCGCCTCCGATTACCGCGGCGGCGATCGCATCCATCTCTCCCATAACCCCTGCGGAAGGGTGGCAGATTGATGCGGGCAGTCAGAACGACCGATGCCACGGCCGCAAGGCTGCCGCTGATGGCGAATGCGAGCATAACGTTGCGCTTCACCGGGATTCCCGAATATCTTGCCGCCTCCATGCTGCCTCCGATCGCATATACGCTGCGCCCATAGGTTGTCTTTTCCGCAATAAATCCAAACAGCGCGACAACCGCCAGCATAATAAGGAATGGAATCGGCAGGCCTTCATACCGGTTTAGATACCATACGATTCCAAATGAGATGATAACAGAAGCGGCAATTCGAACCGCCGTCTTCCACTTTGGCAGAGGCTCCAGCCCATTACGGATTCTCGCTTTCTGCCGCATCAGGGTGGATACAACGAACCCTGCCGCGACAAGCGCAGCCAATGCCCACCCTAATTCCTGCCTTAAGTTGGCCCTTCCGATGCTGACAAATGCCTGATTAGTAACTGATACCGCTTTGCTTCCCGTAATCAGATATAGCACGCCTCTCCATGCCAGATATCCGCCCAGCGTAGCAATGAAAGCCGGGATATCCGCATACGCGATCAGTATCCCCTGGAATATTCCCAGCAATATTCCTATTACAACCACGAATGCGATAGAGCCTACAACTCCAAATCCCCATTTCAACTGGGAAAGAGCACATATACCGCCCAGGAGTCCCATCATAGACCTACGGACATATCAATATTCTTTGTTACAATCGGAAAGAACACTCCGGCGGCGAGTATGCTGGTGGTAGCCATCTGGCGCACCAGATTGGAGATATTCCGCTCTGTCAGGAACAGCCCTTTTGTCAATATATGCAGGAAGAATGCCAATATAATGAATACAAGGACCATCGTAAATGAGCGCATCCGATTCAAATTTTGTACTTTTTGTTTATTCACCGTCATTTTTTCACCTCTGTCTCTATGCCAAATGTGCAGTTTCATCTGATCCGGAGCAGTCGCATATTTCATAATTACTTCCTGGTTCATCTCATTACGTCTGCACAAGCAACAATTTTTCCTTCACGCATTACGATTATCCGTCGCTCATCCCTAATATCTCAGGCAGTTCTGAAGATATCATAATTACAATTACTCCTTGCTTGACCAGTTCGTTCATAATCTTGTATATCTCTGCCTTCACGCTATGTCTATCCCTCTGGAAGGCTCATCCAGTATCAGAACCTCGAGTCGGTTCAGCAGCCATTTGCCAATTACTACTTTCTGCTGGTTGCCTCCGCTCAGGTTCTCAACCTTCTGCTCGATCGAGGCGTCTTGATCTGGAGATAGGAAACATACTTGTCAGCCTCCGCCGTCTCCCTGCTCCCATTGATAAACATCCGGAATTATCTTTTTTAAGCTTGCAAGCGTGATATTTTCCTTTATGCTCATTCCCAATACTGCGCCGGCGCCTTTTCTGTCTTCCGGGACATATCCGATCCCACACCTGATCGCATCTATCGGATTATTAATTTTCATCTCTTTCTTATCAATATATACCTGCCCCGTGGTCTTTCCGGGAAGTGCCCGATCAGGCCTTGGATCATCTCCGTACGGCCCGCTCCCACGAGCCCCGCTATTCCCAGGATCTCCCCATACCGCGCGCAGAAACTGACATGATCGACTAGCCGCCGATTCTTTTCTACCGCGTCATATACCGTCAAGTTCTTTACCTCGAAGCCAATCTCACCGCGCTCAAAATTCTCCTTTGGAAACAGATTCTTAAGTTCCCGCCCCACCATCATATTGATCAGCTTATCCTTTGTGATATCTGCCACGTCCTCCGTACCGATATACTGGCCATCACGAAGCACGGAGACTCGATCCGCCAATTCAAATACTTCGTCCAGGCGGTGGGAAATATAGATGCATGAGACGCCTCGCTTCTCAGTTTATTTACAATCGTAAATAGTATTTCTACTTCCCCTTCCGATAGCGAAGCAGTAGCTCATCCAGCACCAGCACTTTGGCATTGCGCTGCAGCGCCTTGGCTATCTCTACCAGCTGCTGCTGTCCCACGCCAAGTTCTTTTATCTTGGTCATGGAATCCACGGTAATTCCCACTTCTTTCAGCGCTTCCTGCGCCTCTGCCTGCACTTTCATCCAGTCAATTACGGAGAATCTGTTCGGCTGTCTTCCCAGAAATATGTTCTCCGCTATCGACAGTTCCTGTATCAGCTCGATTTCCTGATATATCGTGGCAATACCAGCATCCTCGGATTCGCGCACATTCGCAAACTGCCTCTGCCTGCCTTCTACAATCAGTTCTCCTTCAAAGGAACCCTTCGGATAGATTCCGCTCAGAATCTTAATAAGCGTAGACTTCCCAGCTCCATTTTCTCCGCAGACAGCATGAACCTCGCCATACTTCACCTTCAGGCAGACGTTATCCAACGCTTTTACTCCCGGAAACGATTTGCTGATCCCTCTCATTTCCAGGATATTTTTTTCCATGCTTTTCTCCATAAGAATTCTCCTCACAAGCGTGTCTTAATAAAACAGGCCGGGCCCAAAGCGTTGTCAGAAAACGCCTTTGGGCACAGCCTGCCTAGCCATTATTCGTTTTCGTACACTTCTTCTTTTGTCTGATAGCCGTCTGCAATTATCGTATCGTCAATATTATCCTTATCCACAGCAAAACTTTCCAGCGCAATCGTGGG
>ENA-OUNI01000979-OUNI01000979.1-human-gut-metagenome-genome-assembly--contig:-NODE-979-length-12148-cov-8.829881_pt1 | contig 12148 bp, 11 predicted proteins | sample MGYA00242499_ERZ504580 | MGnify/ENA primary metagenome ERZ504580 (study PRJEB26092, sample SAMD00036315) | human gut metagenome | host: Homo sapiens | study: EMG produced TPA metagenomics assembly of... | reverse complement strand
CGACGACGACATGGTGTTCCTCTCGGTCCGCGAGGTCGAGTTGCTCGCGGACGAGGCGGAGAAGATCGGGAAGCCGGTGGACGGTCTGCTGGTCAGATGGCAGGCCTATACGGGATGCCGCATAGGCGAATCGCTTGCCCTTAAGGTCGGTGACGTGGACGCGGCCAAGCGGCGCGCCAGGATAGGCCGCACATGGACTGACGACGGGCACGGCGGTAGCATGCTCGGCACCCCGAAGAACGGAAAGGCCCGCAACATCGCGATACCACGGTTCCTCATGCCGCAGATCAAGGCGCAGATGGATGGCATGGGTGATGACGACTGGCTGTTCCGTGCCACCCGTGGCGGGAACGTCTGGACGAACGCGTGGCGGACAAGGATATGGAACAAGGCCGTCAAAGCGGCCGGCATGGAGGACGAGGGCGTGACCATACACAGTCTGCGCCACACATACGCGAGCTTCGCGATCGCCCAGGGCGCGGACGCGAAGACCCTGCAGATGCAGCTCGGCCACTCCTCTCCCAGCATCACATTGAACACCTACACGGCGCTCTGGCCGGAACGATTGGACGACGTGGCCTACGCGATCGGAGCCCTCCGCGAGCGCGAACTCGTGTGAATCGAGCATGGAGATCCCGCGGCGTTTGCATGCATTTGTATGCAGATTGTTTTCGACGGAAAAATAAGCCCTTGAAAACCTAATGTTTCCAAGGGCTCCGGTCGGGCTGACAGGATTTGAACCTGCGACATCCTGCTCCCAAAGCAGCGCGCTACCAAACTGCGCTACAGCCCGATGTGCCCAGCCCAAGGCAAAGCACAAATGTTGAGTATACCATAGGCCGAGACTGAGCCCGTCTTCAATTATCGCCGGGTTCCGTAGGCCTTGGCAACCGAATCCGGGGCATTGGACTCGACCCGCATCTTCCACCCCGCCGATGGTCCAAATAATCGGCGCAATGCAGGCCCCCTCCCATTGCGTTCCTAAGTGCGCGCCGAAACGACGAGTGCGCGAACATAGGTACGCAAATGGCCCTGTTTGCGTACCTATGTGCGCACGGTCGTCGTTTCGGCGCGCACTTAGGAACGCAAAATCCGGACGACACATCCAACGCATGAACAGGCACCACGCCGCATGCCGGTCATCGTCCCACGCCGCCCCGTCATAACCCCGTACCGTCGCGTCACAATCTCGTCCCGCACCGCCCCCTCCCCGGCCACCAACGCAACACAGCCGCGAAACCGCACGAGTACAATGGATATCCGGACGGCGAAAGGGGTGTCATGGGACGTCATCAGCGAGCGGAGACCCTTGGTCTGATCTCATTCCTGATCTGCGCGATGGTCGGCGCGATAATGATGTCGCTGTACATGCAGTTCGCCCCGGCGATCTGGCAGATCACCCAACGACGTTTCATGGTGTGCGCGGGCATTCTGGCCGGTTGCGCCGCCCTGTCATTCTGCGTCGGTTACGCCAGCCACTCCCATTCGCTCAACCTGCAGCGCGGATGGTTCGCCCCGATTCGTCGCGTGTTCGAGATCCTCGCATTGTCGATCGTGTACGCGGCGACCGTGTTTCTCTCGTCATTCGCCCTACTCGGCGCAATCAACGGCATGATGGGGTCGGCGACGTTCAGCGGATACCTCACCCCCATCTGCGCCGGCTTCGCGGGCGTCGTCGGTTATATGACGTTCGTGCAGGCGGAGATGATGAACGCGAAGACGTTGGCCTCGCTGCTGCCGTTCTTCGTGATTTCCGGCGTGTGCACCGCCGGCCTGACCACCGACGACCCGTGCTGGTACCACAACAATTTCTCGCAGCTCGGCGACCGCACCACGTTCGCGGCCCGCATGTTCAACTCGACGCTGATGCTCGCCGGAACGTGCATCATCATCGTCAGCTACTTCGCCATCTCGGAGCTGATCACCACCAAACGCATACAGCGAGCACGCCATCAGATGAACAAAAGCACCGGCACCGCCGCCGATGACCGCGACATCACGCATTTCACGTTGCGTATCGCCATCCTGTCGCTGCTGCTGACCATATCCGGCTCATGTTCATAGGCATCGGCGCGTTCCGCTATACGCCGCACCCGATCATGCACAACGTGTGCGCCAAGGGACTGACGGTCATCATGGGCGTGTTGATGCTCTCCCTGCCGTGGCTCGCCCCGCGGATACCGAAGGTGATGTCGGTGATTTCCGCCTTGGCGATTCTGATCTGCTCTGCCATCGGCATCAGGATGCTGATGGGCCAGGAAACGCTCACCAATCTCGAAGCGCTCGCCGGACTGCTGTTTCTGGGATGGTTCATCGTCTTCTCAAGGCAAATCGCCGCAATCGAGGCCGATCGTCTGCACGATCAGCTGATGATGCTGCAGACCGGCACTGGTGCCAGCACCGGTGCCGGCCCCGGCAATCCAGCCCGAGACGCGGACGGCTCCGGCCCCAACGAGCAGGTCGCGGAACTGCAATCCCGCCTGTCGAACGACCGGTAACACGCAAGTCACCGGTCGGCGCCTGCCTAGCGTAGCGCACACAGCGCGCAGGTGCGAAGCACCTGCCACGAGATCTCAGCTGTCCTCGCGACGTACCGCCGGGCAATCAGAACTCTTGAGCAGCAGGAAGCTGCGCGCCTGGGCGGTGATGGCGAATCCCGCCTCATAGCTCAGCTCCGGCCCCTTGGGGTTGTATGTATCGATGAGCAGCTGCCACTTCTTGCCATACCGCTCACTGGGCAGCGTGAACATGATCGGCTCGTAATGCGCGTTGAAGATCAGGATGAAATCGTTGTCGATCATCGGCGAACCGTACCAGTCAGTCTCGGGGATGCGCGAGCCGTTGAGGAACACCATCATCGAGAACGCGTGCGTGTTCGACCAGTCATCCATGTCCATGATTGATCCGGTGTGGTCGAACCATTCGATCTGCGGGATCGTCGAGACGTCCTCGCCCGGCTCACGCCCGGAGAAGAAGCGGCGCCTGTGCAGCACGGGATGCTCCAGCCGCAGATGGATCAGCTTGGACACGAACTGCAGCAGGTCCTCCTGCTCGGGCGTGGAGTCCCAACTGCGCCACGATATCTCGTTGTCCTGGCAGTAGGCATTGTTGTTGCCCTGCTGGGTGCGCTCCACCTCGTCGCCGCCGCAGATCATCGGGATGCCCTGGCTGACCAGCAGCGTGGAGAACAGGTTGCGCAGCTGCCGCTGGCGCAGGTTGTTGACATCGCTAATGGTTGTGGGGCCTTCCACGCCGCAGTTCCATGAACGATTGTTGCTTTCGCCGTCGCGGTTGTCTTCGCCGTTGGCCATGTTGTGCTTGTTGTTGTACGTGACCAGATCGTTCATGGTGAAGCCGTCGTGCGCGGTGATGAAGTTCACCGAAGCGACCGGCCTGCGGCCGTTGACCTGATACAGGTCGGAGCTGCCGAGCAGACGGCTGGCGAACTCGGGAAGCGTGGACGGCTGCGAGCGCCAGAAGTCGCGCACGCAGTCGCGGTAACGGCCGTTCCATTCGGACCAGCTCGACGGGAACCCGCCCACCTGGTAGCCGCCGGAGCCGAGATCCCACGGTTCGGCGATGAGTTTGACACGTGAGATGACCGGGTCCTGTTCGACGATGTCGAAGAATGCGGACAGCTTGTCGACCTCCTGGAACTGGCGTGCCAGCGTGGCGGCCAGATCAAAGCGGAAGCCGTCGACGTGCATTTCGGTGACCCAATAACGCAGCGAGTCGGTGATGAGCTGCAGCGCGTGGGGAGAGCGCATGAGCAGCGAGTTGCCGGTGCCGGTGGTGTCGAAGTAATGCCGCGGATCGCCATCTACCAGACGATAGTACGACTGGTTGTCGATGCCCCTGAAGCTCAGGGTCGGGCCCATGTCGTTGCCTTCGGCGGTGTGGTTGTAAACCACGTCGAGGATGATCTCGATGCCAGCGCGGTGGTATGCCTTGACCATCGCCTTGAACTCGTTGACCTGCTCGCCGCGCTGGCCTGAGCATGCGTAGGCGTTGTGCGGCGCGAAGAACCCGATGGTGTTGTATCCCCAGTAGTTGCTCAGTCCCTTTTCCTGCAGGAACGAGTCGTTGACGAACTGGTGGATGGGCATGAGCTCCAGTGCGGTGATGCCGAGCTTTTTCAGGTATTCGATCACCGAGGGGTGCGCGAGGCCGGCGTAGGTTCCGCGAATCTGCGGCGGCACGTCCTTGTTGAGGTTGGTCATGCCGCGCACGTGGGCTTCGTAGATGACCGAATCATGGTATGGCGTGTTCGGATGCTGGTCGTTGCCCCAGTCAAAATAGGGGTTGACGACTGCGGACTTCATGGTGTGATCGGCTGAGTCGAGGTCGTTCATTGGGCCGTCCGGGTCGGCGAAACGGTAGGAGAACAGGCTTTCGTCGCCGTCGATATTGCCTTCGATGGCTTTGGCGTAGGGGTCGAGCAGCAGCTTGTTCGGGTTGCACCGCATGCCCTTGGCGGGATCGTACGGGCCGTACACGCGGTAACCGTAGCGTTGCCCGGGTTGGATTCCGGAAATATAGTTATGCCAGACGTACGAGTTCTGCTCGGTCATCTCGATGCGCGTCTCTTTGTCGTCCTCGTCGAATAGACATAACTCGACCTTGTCCGCCACCTGCGAGAACAAGGCGAAATTCACGCCAGAACCGTCGTAGTTCGCACCCAACGGGTACATGGAGCCGGGTCGTATTTGCTGCATGGTCATATTATCGCACGCCAACGTGAACATAGTTAACTTCAAACCGATATAAAGAAAAATTCTCAGCAGACTATGTTTGTTTTACCATGAATACTCATTGTTTTTCAGAATTCGCTGAATCGTCTCATGCTGCATGGCGATGATGGAGTTCGACGCGGTGACCGGCACTCCGGCGAGTTGGCGCCAGGTCACCCACGCAGATTCCACGTGTTCGTCGGGATCGAACCGGCGCGGTCGGCTTTCCCAGCGTCGCAGGTGCATGACCATGATGTTGGCGAGCTCGTCGCTCATGCCTTCCGACGAGTAGAACGCCCCCACATGGTCGAATATGACGCCGTCCTCTCCGACCGGCACCACGCCGGTCTCCTCGGCGAGCTCGCGCAGCGCCGCCTGCTCCACGTCCTCTCCGTCGTCCATCAGTCCCGCCGGCAGACCGTAGGCGAACAGGTCGGAGCCTACGCGGTACTCGCGCTCCAGCAGGTACAGGTCCCGGGTCTCGTCATGGACGAGCATGACGACGCATGGCGCGTGACGGCACACCTGGCGACGCACGGTGACGCAGTCCCCGCCACCGGCCGGCAGCGCGATGCGCATGTCCTCCACGTCGAACACCGCCCCTTGGTACACGGTCTGTCGTGACAGCACGACGGCCCTGCGATCCCGGCTGTCCATGACGATGCCGTCGGTGGAGCGGTCGAGCAGCGCGTCGACCTGCCGGGTGATGTCGCTTGCGGCGGCGGTACCACGGTTTCGGCAGTGCCAGCGGTGTCAGCGGTTGAACGGTCAGGCATGATGAATGGTCCTTTTTCGAAAGAAGTTGTCAGCGATGTGCAGCGGCAACCGGCTAGCCCCGGCAGGGGATGTTCAGCGTCCACGGATCGGTGTTCATCGTGATATGGGTGGTGCGTATGGTCTCCCCCGTCGCCCGCTCGACCGCCGCGGCGATGTCGTCCGGGGCGTATCGGAACCACAGCGACTCGATGGCGGAATGCGGCGTGTTAATCAGCGCCGGACGCGCGACGGCGTTCCCTGCCGTTCCCGTATTCCCGGCCGAGGGGGCGGCCAGTCCGCGCGAGAGCAGCGACGCCTCGTACCGCGCCTGTTCCAAGGCGTCCGTCGCCGGATGATGGCGCAGGTCGCTGGTCACATACACATCGGCTCCGCTGGCCCGCACCTCGTCGAACAGCGAGTCCCCCGATCCCGGCAGCACCGCGACGCGCCGCACGAGCGACTGGAGTCGCCGGCGACCTGAATACCAAGATTCGTGGCCGGCAGCGCCTGCGCCACGCGATGCGCGAAACGCTCCAAGGTCATCGGCTCCTCCAGCAGGCCGACACGACCCAGGCCCACGGCGTGCGCAGACCCCGGGTCGTCGATGGGCACCAGAGGCCGCTGATCGACCAGGCCGAACGCGTCGGCCGCAGCCTGCCCTACACCGCGCCACGCGGAATCGGCGTTGGTGTGACCCACCCACAGAGCGCAGTGATGGCTGTACAGTTTGCCGACGATGGCGCCGTGCACGTCCTGTCCGGAGACGGCGTGCACGGAACGGAACAGCAGCGGGTGATGGCATATCAGCAGGTCGGCGCCGCGTTCGATGGCCTCGTCGATCACCGCCATGGTGGGGTCCGCGGCGAATGCGACCAGTCCGACGTCGGCACCGGGCTCACCGACGATCAGGCCGGGCGCGTCCCAGGATTCCGCATAGCGCAGCGGATACAGGTTTCCACTACGTTGACGACCTGTCGAAGCGTGGTCATGGCTTGTCCTCTTTTTCTTTTCTTGCCGTCGTTGTTCTCGCCGCCGTGCCGTCGCCGTCAGTGGGCGGCGAGCTGCCAGTCGGAGCCGATGCCGGTGGACACGTCCAACGGCACGGCGAGATCGACCGCGTGCTCCATGGCGTCGCGCACCAGGCCCGTCACCTGCTCGGCTTCGCCGGGGGCTATCTCCACCACGAGTTCGTCATGGATCTGCAGGATGATACGGCTACGGACTTGGCCTTGGCGAGCGCGTCGGACGCGTGGATCATGGCGATCTTCATGATGTCCGCGGCCGAGCCCTGGATGGGCGCGTTGAGTGCTCCCCGCTCGGCGGCGTCGCGTATGTTGCGGTTCGGCGACTGCAGTCCGGGGAAGTACCGACGCCTGCCGAACATCGTCTCGGTGTAGCCCTTCTCGCGGGCGCCGGCGACCAGGGATTCCAGATACTCGTGGACCTTGCCGAACGTCGCGAAATACTGCGATTTCAGCCGGTCAGCCTCGCCGGGGCTGATTTTGAGCTGCTGGGCGAGACCGTAGGTGCTCAATCCGTACGCCAGCCGTAGCTCATCGCCTTTACGTGGGTGCGCTGGTCGGGGGTGATGTCGTCAACGGGGATGCCGTACACGAGGCTCGCCACGTACTTGTGGAAGTCAGCTCCGGAGCGGAACGCCTCGATCAGCGCGTCATCGCCCGACAGGTCGGCCATGATGCGCAGCTCGACCTGCGAGTAGTCGGAGCTCAACAGCGACTCGTAGCCCTCTCCGGGCACGAACGCGGAGCGAATCTCGCGGCCCTCGGCATTGCGGTTGGGGATGTTCTGCAGGTTCGGGTCGACGGAACTGAGCCGTCCGGTGGCGGCCACGGTCTGCTCGAACGTGGTGTGGATTCTCCCGTCATCGGGGTTCACCGCATCGATCAGGCTTTGGACGATCTGCTTGAGCTTGTTCGTCTCGCGATGTCGCAACAGCGCGGTCAGGAATCCGTTGGCGCGCTCGTTGCCGACGGATCGGACCGCGAGATCCTGCAGCGCGGACGCATTGGTCGTGTACGAACCCGATTTTGTTTTCTTGGTCGGCTTGAGGCCCATGTCGTCGAACAGCACGGCCTGCAACTGCTTGGGGCTTTGCAGGTTGACGCGGCTCCCGGCGAACTGCCAGGCGGTCTCCTGCGCGTCGCGAGCGTCGACGGCGAACCGGTCGCGCATCTCGGTCAGGCGCATGAAGTCCACGCTGGCACCGACCTGCTCCATGCCGAACAGCACGTGGGACACCGGCAGCTCGATGGACTGCAGCAGCCTGAACTGCTCGCGTTCGTCGATCTTCGCGGCCAGCATGTCGGCGAGGGCGCGAACCATGGCCATATGAAGCAGATCCTTGCGCTGGTCGGCCGGATCGACGTCGCCGCTCAAGTCCAGCTGCCCCTGCGCGACGTCATCGGCATTGTCCAATTGCAGCTGCAGGAAATGGGATGCCGCCTGTTCCAGCGAATCGGCATGATAGTCCGGCTGGACCAGGTATCCGGCGAGTTTCGTATCGAACCACGGCTCGGCGAGGTCCAGTCCGAGCGACGCGAGGATGTGCGACTGCTCCTTGTACCCGTGCACGACTATCCGGTCGGCGTGCCCGTCAAGGAACCGCTGCAACGCGGGACGGACGCCGGTGATCACGCCGGCTTCCAGCACGGCCGCCTTGCCGCCGACCTCCAGCATCAGCACGCTGCATCCCGGTTCCCGGGTTTGGATGAGCCTTCGGCATACAGCGCGCAGGTCGATGCCATGACGTCGGCGCAGTGCGCCCGGTTGCGCGGCTCATCATCAGAATTGTCGGCAGGCGAGCCGAGACCGTCTCGTGCGGAGTCGATCCATGCCGCCAACGCTGCTCATCCGCGATGGTCACGGCCTCGGGAATCCTCAGGTCGTCGGAGGAGGTGTCCTCGTCGTCTGCGTGCTTGTCAGCTGCGTCGCCGGCCTGCTTGCCGGCGTTGAACGACTTGAGCACCTTGCTGCGGGTGCGCGGGCCGAATTCGAGGCTGGTGAACAGTTCCGAAAGCGCGTCGCGTCCACCTCGCCGAATGTCAGGTCCTCGATGCCGATACCGAGGTCGACGTCGCGCCGCAGAGCGTTGACCTTGCGGTTGAGCTTGACCTGCTCGATGTTCTCGCGCAGCGACTCGCCCTTCTTGCCGCCTATCTCGTCGGCGTGCTCGATGATACCCTCAAGTCCGCCGTACTGGTTGATCCACTTCGCCGCGAACCCGTCGCCGACGCCGGGCACGCCGGGGATGTTGTCGGCAGTCTCGCCGCGCAACGCCGCAAGATCCGGGTATTGCGCGGGGCCGACATGGTACTTGTCCTCCACCGCCTGCGGCGTCATGTGCTTGAGGTCCTTGAAGTGATGCCCGGGATACAGCACGGTGACGCACTCGTCGATCAGCTGGAAGGCGTCGCGGTCGCCGGACAGCACCAGCGTGTCGTATCCGGACCGCTCCCCCATCGCGGCGAGCGTGGCGATGATGTCGTCGCCCTCGTACCCCTGCTTTTCGACGTAGGTGACGCCCAGCGCCGTGAGCATCTTCTGGATGAGCGGCAGCTGGGTGAGCAGGTCCTCCGGCGCCGCTTCGCGGGTGCTTGTATTGCGGCAGCATCTCGTTGCGGAAGGTGCCGCCCTTCATGTCGAACGCGACCGCGAGATGGTCGGGCTTCTCGCTGTCCAGCACCTGGGACAGCATCGTGGCGAAACCCCATACCGCGTTCGTGGCCTGACCGGCCTGAGTACTGAAATTTTCCGCCGGTAAAGCGAAAAACGCGCGGAACGCAAGCGAGTGGCCATCGACCACCAGCAACGTTCCACGCGTTTTCGTCTGGGCGTCGTCGCGCGATTCGCTCATTCCCCTACTTCCGACGCTTGGGATCGCCATACTTGGCGATGATCGCCATGGCCAGACGCTTCTTCGGGATGCGCTGATCCATTGAGGTCTTCTGGATCCAGCGGAAGGCTCCCTGCTCGGAGAAGTCCGCCTTGTCCATGAGCAGGCCCTTGGCGCGGTCGACGAGCTTGCGCTCCTCCAGCGTGTCTTCGGCCTTCTTGAGTTTCTCCTCGGCCTTCTTGAGCTGCTCTTCGGTCTCCTTGAGCTTGTTCTCGCTGGTCTCGACGTTGTCGAGCAGGTCGTTGATCTCGGAGAAACGGCCCATCGCGACTTCCAGGGCGGGCAGCAGCTTGGATTCCTCATACGGCTTGGTGACGTAGCCATGGCACCTGCACCGGTCGCCTGACGGACCAGGTCGGGCTGCGAGAACGCGGTGAGCATCACCACGGGAGCGATGTTCTCGTCGCAGATGACGCCGGCGGCGGCGATGCCGTCCATACGGGGCATCTTCACGTCCATGCACACGATATCCGGGCGGAACTTGCGCGTCAAATCGACGGCCTCCTCACCATTGGCCGCCTCGCCGACGACCTCATACCCGTTATCCTCCAGCATGGCCACCAGATCCATGCGGTTCACCGACTCGTCCTCGGCGACAACGACCGTGCGCTTCTTGTGCACGGCGCTCTCGACGGGCTCGCCTTCGGAGACTGCCTTCAGCTCGTCGGCGGAAAGCACCTCCTCTACCTGACCCTCTTGCTCTTGCGTTGAGGTCTTCTTTCTTGCCACCATGCTCACAGCCTCTTTTCCACGACACAGTGATTCATCGACAGAACTTCATGTATAACGATAACATAGAGATTCGGCGATGCGGCACTGTGGCTCACCCGATAATGCAACGTGCCCTCGGTGGGACTCGAACCCACACTGCGCAGATTTTGAGGCTGCTTCCTCTACCAATTGGGATACGAGGGCGTTTCTGGCACTCGCGATAGTTTAGCATATCGCTACGTCATTCGTCCATTGCAGGCGTGCCGCGCATCATTCCAGCGAGTCACGCCGGTTCCGTGGACACCATACGCCCCGGCACGCGATTTACGCCGGTAGCATCAACGCCGCGCCGAATATCCCCGCAACTCACCAGCGCGGACCTACAATGGAAACACATAAGAGAACTATCAAAGGTGAGGCTTATGAGCATGGACAGTGACACTTACAGACCCTTCGATCCGTGGCGTCCGACACCGGTCAAGGAGGAGTCCCGCAAGCAAATCGTCGAGACCCATTATTTCAACGTGGACAGGGTCGCGTTCAGTTCGGCGCAGGTCGGCCAGTTCGAACGGTTCATCCTGCATGAGAACAACGGGGACACCGTCGGCGTCCTTGCGGTGACCGCTGACGGGAAGATTCCGTTCGTCGAGCAGTACCGCATCCCGACCCATCGCTGGACGTTGGAGATTCCGGCAGGCCATGCCAACGCGCCAAGCGAGCAGTATCTGGACGTTGCAAGCCGCAAGCTGCGCGAGGAGGCCGGCTACGAGGCTTCAAAGCTCACCCAGTTCACGCGCTTCATCAACACGCCCAGCTTCTCCTCGCAGTACACCGCGCTGTATCTGGCGACGGGACTCAAGGAGGTGGACCGTTCCGCGATCGGCCCGGAGACGCCACGTCCCGCGGTACGCCTGTACACGCAACAGGAGGCCATGGAGATGGTGACCAACGGCACCATCGTTGATGCGAAGACGATTATCGCGATCCTTCGCCTGCATGAGGGACTGCTGGAGCACATCGGCATGTGAGCATGTGAGATTGTGCGGTTCGCCTTCCGCACGAGACAGTCGCGCATCTGCCCCGCATCCGCGCGACGACCTTCCGCATCGTCCTTGAGCCGATGCGGTTCCCTGGCGAAAGCGCGTGAGCCCCCGCTCGTTTCGGAGCGGGGGCTCACGCATGAGTATTCGGCTTCCGTCGTCACGCAGCGGAAGCCGAATCTGCTATCGGCTGAAATCAGTCGTTGGCACCGACGGTGTGCACGTAGATGGTGTCGGTGCTGCCAGCGGCGTGCTCGCCCTGAGCGGAGCTCAGCACGACGATCTTGTCGCCGTCGGAGACCTTGCCGGCGTTCTTGAGGACCTTGTCGGTGAAGGCCATGAGATCCTTGCGGGTCTTGTCGTGGTAGTCCTCATCGAGCAGGAAGGCCTCGGTGCCCCAGGAGAGGGCCAGCCAGTGTAGGTGTGCTCGTTGGTGGTCAGGCCGTAGATCGGGGCGGCCGGACGCTCGCGGGACACACGGTGCACGGTGTTGCCGGTCTGGGTGTAAGCGACGATGGCCTTGGCGTTGAGCTTCTCGGCCAGGTCGACGGCGGCGGAGGAAACGGCGCCGGTGGAGGACATGTCGAGGTTCTTCAGCTCGGGGATGCGGTCGAAGCCGTGCTCGGTGGCGAAGCCGGAGATGCGGCTCATCGTGGCGACGGTCTCGGTCGGGTACTCGCCGACGGCGGTCTCGTTGGAGGTCATCGTGGCGTCGGCACCGTCAAGCACGGCGTTGGCGCAGTCGGAAGCCTCTGCACGGGACGGAACCGGGGAGTGGACCATGGAGCCCAGGACCTCGGTGGCGACGATGACGGGCTTGGCGTACTGACGAGCCAGCTCGATGATGCGCTTGGTGGCCAGCGGGACCTCTTCCAGCGGGCACTCGACGGCCATGTCGCCACGGGCGGCCATGACACCGTCGAACGTCTTGACGATGTCCTCAAGGTTCTCCAGAGCCTGCGGCTTCTCGATCTTGGCGACGATCGGGATACGACGGC
>ENA-OUNI01000978-OUNI01000978.1-human-gut-metagenome-genome-assembly--contig:-NODE-978-length-12170-cov-2.385618_pt1 | contig 12170 bp, 22 predicted proteins | sample MGYA00242499_ERZ504580 | MGnify/ENA primary metagenome ERZ504580 (study PRJEB26092, sample SAMD00036315) | human gut metagenome | host: Homo sapiens | study: EMG produced TPA metagenomics assembly of... | reverse complement strand
ACAACTAAGGCACACGCGTCATAATTTTCTTTCGCGTCTTGATGACCAGTGCTTCCATTTCAGGGGATGTGCGATTGGCACGGTGGTGAGGTTCTCGTGAAAGTTCTTCACAAGAAGAATTACGATACCTCTTAATCCACTTGTCTCCTGTAGGACGACTGATTCCATATTCAAGACAAAGGGCTTTTTTGCTCTTCTCATGAGCAAGTAGCCGTTCAACGAATTCTTTGCGTAACATAGCTTGGTGACATTCCTTTCTTCCCATGGCATAAGAATCAACTCCTTCTTATGCCTAAAAGTATCACTTTTTTCAGTAGGGGGAAGACCCCTATTTATGTAAACTATGTTATTGCACATAACAACGTGGGGCGCCCGTTTCTGCTCGATATGGGAATGTATTCATCTCCCGGGCGGGCTCGCCACGTGCGAGCCCCTACAACGGCTGTGGGAATTCCACCAATCTCTGTAGGGGCGCCACGTGGGGCGCCCGTTTCTGCTTGATATGGGAATGTATTCATTTCCCGGACGGGCTCGCCACGTGCGAGCCCCTACAAACCATTGGCATGCGCGATTCCCTATGCCGGGCGTCTGGTCGGGTGGGCCGGTTTCAGGATGCGGACGCTGTTGAGGACGACGGCCAGGGTAGCTGTGTTGTGGATGACAGCAGCCCAGAGGGGACTGATTTTCCCTAAGGCGCCGAGCAGCATGGCCGCCGAGTTGACTACAATGGTGGCCGTGAAGTTCTGGTTGATGGCCCGCATCGTTTCCCTGCCGATGTACAGGGCATCGTACAGTTTCGACGGGTCTTCCGAACGGATGGTGATGGCTGCCGATTCAGCGGCGATGTCCGTCTTGTTTCCGCCGAGCTGACGCCGATGTCGGCAAAGGCCAGGGCCGGTGCGTCGTTGATGCCGTCGCCGACCATCATGACGTTGCCCCGCTTCTGCATCTTCATGACGTAGTTGGCCTTGTCTTCCGGCAGAATTTCGGCATGATACGAGTCGATATCCATGTCGCGGGCGACTTCGGCGGCGACGTCCTTCGAATCGCCGGTAAGCATGACGACTTCGTCGATGCCCAGGCGGCGCATGCGGTTCAGGGTCTTCTTCATGCCCGGACGGACCGGTCCTGGATGACCAGGAAGCCGAGATATTCGCCGTTGCGGGCGATGTACAAGAGGTTCTTGCCCCAGGTCTTGTTATCCGTCGCCGGCATGCCTTCGACGCCTTCTTCGGTCATGAAACGGCGGCTGCCGACGAGGATGTCCCCGCCTTCGTAGCCTTCAAAATCGGGAACGGTCGCTTTCATGCCGCGGGCGACGACGGTTTCCGACGACGCATGAGGCGGCGTCTGCCAGCCCTGGGCGTTGACGTATTTCTGGACGGCCACGGCCAGAGGATGGACGGAGTGCATTTCAGCCGAAGCGGCGAGGAGGATCATTCCCTTATCGTCCACGCCTTCGACGGTTTCGATGTGGTCGATCTGGGGGACGCCCATGGTGATGGTCCCGGTCTTGTCGAGGACGACCGTGTCGATGTCGGCCAGGTTTTCGATGTAGTTGCCGCCCTTGATGAGGATCCCCTTGCGGGCTGCCACGCCGATAGCTGCCGAGATGGCCGTCGCTGTCGACAATTTCAGGCCGCACGAGAAGTCGATGAACAAGAGGTTGAGGACGCGCTGCCAGTCTTTGGTGGCCCCGTAGACGATGCTGCGCCAATGAAGGAGATGGGAACCAGGAGGTTGGCCATCTTATCGGCAAAGTTCTGGACCGGCGCCCGGCGGGTCTGGGCTTCTTCGACGAGGTGGATGATCTGGGCCAGGGACGTGTCGGCACCGACCTTTTCGACGCGGATGACCAAGTCGCCCGCTTCGATGACACTGCCCGCATAGACCGGCGATTTTTCCTGCTTAATAGCCGGATTGGATTCGCCCGTAATGGAAGCCTGATTGACGGCGGCATTGCCGCTGACGACACTGCCGTCGACGCAGATCTTTTCGCCCAAGTGGACGGCGATGAGGTCGCCCCGCTTCAGCGATTCGACAGGACCTTGCGTTCATGGCCGTTTTCGACGAGCCAGACGTCGCGCTGGTCCAGTTTGAGGAGGCCCGAAATCTGACGGCGTGCCTTTTCGGCAGCGTATTCGGTCATCATTTCGGCCCCGTTCGACAGGGCCAGGAGGGTCAGGCTCGATTCAGGCTTGCCAGCCAGGACGGACGCAGCGACTGCCGTCGCCGTCAGGGTATCGGCATTGGCCTGATGGTCCTTTACGAGCCCCATGATGCCGTTCTTAATGTAGCGGCGTGCAATATATAAGGTAAATAATCGGCGAAACAAGAGGATCGACCGTAGAATTCCGGGTTGACCTTGCGCAGGATGTTCATGGCGATGAAGCCGCCGACGGAGATGATGGCTTCCCGGCGGTACGTAGCGACATCCATGTCGTCGTCTTTCTGTTCCTTCTTGCGGCCATATTTTTCTTCAAAGGCACGGATGAACAGGTTCAGTGCCCGCAGGTCCAGCCGTCCCACATAGTAGACGGTGACCTTCTTTTCTTCGACGACAGCCGAGACGATGCCGCGGACCTGGCGGAGCTTGACGCTCAGGATAGGGCGCATGCGGCTGGGGATCTCGCTGTGCAGGAAGATGGTATTGCGCATGTACATGACTTAACGCCCCCTCAACAACGACAGGGCCCACCACAACATCTGTGGTCCTGACGGGCGCTGTCCCATGAATACGACTTTGCGCAAGCCGCGAAGGGTCAGGAGCAAGGCAGTGACTGTGCGCAAGTCAAAAAAACGACTGGATTCATTGCGGATGATACTGCTGAAAAAAGCCCCAGTATCGCGGACCGCTTTGAGATATGTCGTCTCTTCCTTTTTCTGGCCTTCCTGTTTTTCTGCATCGCAGACGGCACTGACGATGCCTTCGACGACATTCGGGAAGAGGCGGAAGCGGAAGAAGTTTTCCAGCCGATCCAAGGTCCCTTCGCTGTGGGCGAAGATCAGGATGCTGCCCGTGACGGCGCTGACCTGGATGAACTGGATATTGGGCAGGGTGCTGACTTTTTCTTCAATCAAGCGGGCCAGTTCCGCATTGCCGACGAGGGCCGCTGCCCGATAGCGGCGACGGCCTTTCAAGACGGATACGCAGGCGAAACGGGGCACTTCCGGTACTCCCTTTGCCGCCTGGACCTGAGGCCGGAAGGCACCGGCGGGCGTAGCTGCGGCAGCCGCTTTGCCCTTCTTATTGTGGAACAAGTCGTATACGCTTTGCCGATCGACGTGCCCACCATAAAACCTGAGGCATAAGACATAATTACCTTCTCCTTTCAACATGGGTCATGATATAGTTCTCTACCCGGACGAGTTCCCGATTGGCCCGCAGGACCTGCGGCCGGTAGGTGATCAGGACGGAACCCGTGAGGACATTGACATCGACCTTGTCGATTTCTTTATAACTGGCAATGTAGGCGTAGACCTTGCGGCCCAATTCGGCATTGCCAATGAGTTTTTACTGTGCAGGCGGATACGCCTGGTAAGTAAGACGAAATAGAAACGGCTCTCATGATGAGGTCCCATTTCGACGTCGGAATGATCATACAAGCAGTCCTTCCTGGTGTTGTGCCTCTTAAAAAGGGCTTGTCGCACGACGACAAGCCTTTTAAGTGGTTAGTGGCTAGTGGTTAGTTGTTAGCAGATGGCTTTAAATTTAAAGGCTTCCGCTGAAACCGCAAAGGCCTTCCCTACAAACTTATTTCGCCTGTGCGGCTTCCTGAGCTGCGATCATGTCTTCCAATTCTTCTTTCTGACGCTGCAATTCAGCCAGGGGTACCGAAGCGGTCATCGCACCGGCAGCGGGCTGCTGCATAGCCAGGAGCTGCTGTTCCCGTTCGGACATGAGTTTATAGCCGAAAACACCAGCGACGACACCGATACCTAAGCCAATCCAAAAATCTGTATTCTGAAACATACGACACATCTCCCTTGAAAAAATTGATATTCACTTACGTTTATTATTATAAAGTGTCTTCTTTCACTTGTCAATAGCGTTTATCAAATTCAATAGACCATCTTGTTTACAAGATGGTCTATTTCGAGGGGAGTTCGCAGGAAAATGCCTTATTTCCAAGGGCCAGGCCATTTATTTTACTGACAAAATTTGTTATAATGTAGGCACGTTCTTATGTGTAGAAACTGTAAATATTGAAACTATATCTTAAAATTTTGAAAGGTGTGACTTTCTTGTTCAACAGGTCTCTCTTAAAATCCGTTCAATCTGCCATCACAAAAGCGCCGGACAAGCGGATTTTATCACTTTCTTTTGAAAATAAAACGTACTTCGTCAAGCACCGCATGGGCAATGGCCGCAATGCCTTTGCCAAACAGAATCCGTCGGCAGCCTTTTGGTGCGAAGCTACAAGATCATGACCGTCAACGCCCGCCTTCCCCTGGCGCCGAAGGTCGTCCTCCTGGATGAAGACTTCTTCGTCATGGAAGCTGCGGCAAGACCTTGCAGGGCGTAGCAAGGAAGCGGAATACGCCGCCGTCCGCCACGATGCCTTTGAAAAAGCCGGCCAGGGACTGGCCCAGCTCCACGCCGCCGGCCTGCACCACGGCCGGCCGGCCCTGCGGGACATTGCCTACGATAAGGAAACCGGACGATTACCTTCCTCGACTGGGAAAATGAAAAGAAATTCGTCGACGCGCCGGCGCCCGTCCTAGACCTGTTTCTCTTCCTGCACAGCTGCTTCCGCGAGGAATGGCCGGACAACGCCCTCATCGACGCGGCCGTCGCCGGCTATGGCCGCGTCGAAGGCAGCAGCCAGACCATGGCCGCCCTGAAAGAATTCATCACAGACCATCATACCCTCTTTGCCTGCTGTCATGCCCTGGTCCCCTTCGGCTGGATCGACGTCGTCTCCGTCGACAAAGCCCAAGCGTATATCACCGCCTTATAGGGCAGAAAAGGCCGCAGCACAGCGGATATAGCCGCCGGGGAGTTCCTCGGCGGCTTTCTTCATCTGCAGGGCCAGGAGGATGGGCAGCAGGTCGGCGACGGCGAGGCCCGTCTTTTCCAGGAGCTCGCTCACCGGCGCCGCCCGGTCGAAGGGGATGCGTCGATGACGGCCTGTTCGGCCGAACTCAGGCTGGGGCCTTCTTCATGGCAGGCTGTCTCCGGCCCCTGCCAGCCGCGGCGGCGAAATTCCCGGACCACATCGTCAACACAGGTCAGGGGGATGCGCCGAGCCGGAGGAGATGGTTCGTCCCCCGGCTGGTTTCGGAAAAGACGCTGCCCGGCATGGCAAAGACGTCGCGCCCTTCGTCGAGGGCCAGGTCAGCCGTAATCAGGGAGCCGCTGCGCAGGGCCGCTTCGACGACGATCGTCGCCGCTGCCATGCCGGCGATGATGCGGTTGCGGGCCGGGAAATTCCGGGATAGCGGCTCGACGCCGAAGGCATATTCCGAGATGACTGCGCCGCCGCTATCGACGACCTGCCGGAACAGGGCCTTGTTCTCCCTGGGATAGGTCCGGTCCAGGCCGTTGGCGGCGACGACAACAGTCCGCCCCTTCCTTTCAGGGCGCCCCGATGGGCCCGCGTATCGATGCCCCTGGCACCACCGCTGACGATGGTGAAGCCCTGGGCCGCCAGCTCAGCGGCCAGCGTCTCGGCGGCATTCAGCCATAGGGGCTGCCTTGCGGGAGCCGACGATGGCGATACTGCTGCTGTCGCGCTCCATCGTCCCCTGACAAAAGAGGACCAGCGGCGGCCGGGCAATGAAGGGCAGCCAGCTGGGGTAATCGTCGTCCCACAGGGCGACGGGCCGGACGCCATAAAAAGACAGCCTGCGCTGGAAGGTATCCCAATCAAAAACATCTCGTTCTTGCCTGAGCTGAGAAAAAATCTTGGCCGGAATCCCCGTCCGGCGCCGCAGGTCTTCATCCCAGACGGCACCCCAGGCCTGGCTGGGCGAGCGGCAGACGTCGAGGAGGGCCTGCAGGCGGCGGCTGCCGCAGCCCTTGAGGGACTGGAGGGCCGCTGCGTACATCGTTTCCTGTTCCACCTTCATCCCCCCTTCATGGCTGGTGCATCTTATTGCGGTAACTGATGCTTCGGCACGTGATCCTTGGCGATGACCGGTTCTTTGGCCAGGTCGGCAATGGTCTGGGACACTTTGATGATGCGGTCGTAACTGCGGGCACTGAGGCGCAGGGCATCGAAGGCCTCGCGCAACAACTGCTGGGCCGCCTCGGTCAGCTGGCACGTGGCCCGTATCTCCCGGTGGCCCATATGGCGTTGCAGGTACAGCCATAAGGAGCCAGGCGCTCTTGCTGGCGATGGCGCGCCGACAGGACCGCGAGCGGATGGCCGACGACGGTTCGGCCGCCGCCGGGCCGTCAGTTCCCAGTAGGCCGGCCGTTCGACGCGGACGTGGAGGTCGATGCGGTCCAGGAGAGGGCCGGAAATCTTATGGGTATAGCGGCGTATCTCGCTGTCCGAACAGGTACAGCCTTCGTCGAAGCCGTAGCGGCCGCAGGGACAGGGATTCATGGCCGCCACCAGGACGAAGCGCGACGGATAGGACAGGGCCGCCTGGACGCGGGCAATGTGGACGACGCCGTCTTCCAAGGGCTGGCGCAGGACTTCCAGGACCGACCGGGGGAACTCCGGCAGTTCGTCGAGGAAGAGGACGCCGTGATGGCTGAGGGTCACTTCGCCCGGCTTGGGGATGGACCCGCCGCCGACGAGGCCGGCCATGGAAATGGTGTGATGAGGACTGCGGAAAGGCCGCTGCTGCAGGAGCCGCCCCTTGCCCAAAAGACCGGCGACGCTGTATATCTTGGTCACTTCCAGGGCCTCGGCTTCGCTCATGGGCGGCAGGATAGTCGGGATGCGCTTGGCCAGCATGGTCTTGCCGCTTCCCGGCGGGCCGATCATGAGGACGTTATGGCCGCCGGCTGCGGCGATTTCCAGGACCCGCTTGGCTTCGGCCTGGCCCTGGACTTCGGCGAAGTCGACGTCATAGTCCAGCTGGTCCGGCGCCAAGGGTTCCGGCCGGGCCGCGTCCAGCGGCTTTTCACCGGTCAGGCAGGCGGCGACGTCGCAGAGCGTATCGACACCGTAGACCGTGAGGTCCGGACAGAGCAGGGCTTCGGCGGCATTGTCGCGGCTGACGAAGACCGTCTTCATCCCCTGGGCGGCCCCTTCCAGGACCATGGGCAGGATACCGTTCACCGGCCGGATGCGCCCATCCAGGGCCAGTTCCCCCATGAAGAGGCATTTTTCGCAGGCCTCTTCGGGAATCTGGCGCTCGACACCAGGATGGCCACGGCCAGGCTCAAATCCAGGCCGGACGTGTCCTTCTTCAGGTCAGCCGGCGCCAGGTTGACCGTCAGGCGGCGCATGGGAAATTCATAGCCGCTGTTCTTGACGGCAGCCCGGACCCGCTCTTTGGCCTCTTTCACCGACGTCGATGCCAGGCGACCAGGTCGAACGACGGCAGGCCGTTGGAAATATCCGTTTCGACGGCGATGACGTGCCCGTTCAGGCCCAGTGTCGCCGCCCCATAGATACGCGCGAACACGGCGTCACCGCCTTTCGGCCAGGAAGGCATGGGCAATGTGGCGGATGCCAGTCTGTCCGTTATCTCCTGGCCAGACTTCGATGACGTCGAACCGGCATGGCCGCTCCCAAAGATCGAACTGGGCCAGATAGGCCGAGGCCACGCGGTGATCTGACGGCGCTTGCGCTTCTCGACGGCTTCGCAGGGCAGGCCGTAAGAGCCTGTCGTCCGCGTCTTGACTTCGATGAAGACCAGCGTATGGCCGTCGTCGGCGATGATGTCGATTTCTCCCAGGCGGTTGCGGTAATTACAGCAGCGCACGTGATAGCCCCTTTCCTGGCGCACAAAGCCAGCGCCGCTTGTTCTCCATAATAGCCTAATAGATTCTTCTCCATGGCGATTCCCCTTTCTCACTTTATCCGATTACGTCCATCGTAGGCGAGAAAGATTAAAATTACATGAAAAAAGACCTTCCGGGTCTTTTTTTCATGAGAAGAAGATTAAATTTTGTGGATCATCAGGAAAGCGACGACGCCGGCGAGCAGGACGATGGCGATGATGCGGGTAAGGGCCGACGCGGTAATCGTCACCTGGCGCTGGGGCTTCCGTCTCCGCTGCCGTTCACTCATACGCCGGGCCAAGCCATTTCTTTGCCGCCTAAGATGTGGGCGTGCATGTGATGGACCGTCTGGCCTGCTTTTTCACCGGTGTTGAAGACGACGCGGAAGCCGTCTTTATCAAGATTCATGACCTGGGCGACTTTCTGGATGGCATAGAGCATCTTGCCAGCGACAGCGGCATCGTCCGGCGTCAAGTCGGCGATACTCTGGATATGTTTCTTGGGGATGACCAGGACGTGGACCGGAGCGACCGGATTGATGTCCTTGAAGGCGAAGAAATTATCGTCTTCCCAAACTTTCGTGCTCGGGATCTCCCCGGCGATGATCTTGCAGAAAATGCAGTCTTCCATGATAAATTCCTCCTTAGGTAGGTGTACGTAGGGGCCGTCCTGAAAGCCTTTCTGGCCCACCAGACCGTCGTAATCATGCAGGCAGAATGCGTTCATATTCCGGACGGGCTCGCCACGTGCGAGCCCCTACAAGGGTTAGGGGTTAGCAGCCAGCAGTTAGTGGTTAGGGGCTCGCAGGTCGAAACCACGAGCCACTAGGCCTCAGGCCAAAACCACGAGCCGCTAACAACGCGCTTCCAGCTTCTGCCCGTCAGTGCCGATGAGGGTGACTTCGACGACGGTGCCTTCGGCATGAGGCGGAAGATTTTCGACGACGGCCCGTTCGTAGTTCTCCGTAAAGCCTTCGCCTGTCGTGCCGTCTTGTTTTTCGATGAGGACCGAGGCCTTCTTGCCGACCAGGGCCGTCAGGAGCGCCGCTTTCTGGCGGGCCGACAGTTCATTGACGAGTTCGACGCGCCGCTTCTTTTCCGCCGTTTCGACTGGTCCTTCATATCCGCTGCCGGCGTCCCCTTGCGCTGGGAATACGGGAAGGCGTGGATATGCGAGAAAGAGAGGCGTTCCAGCGTCGCCATGGTGTCCTCGAAGAGAGCTTCCGTTTCGCCGGGAAAGCCCAGGATGAGGTCCGTCGAGACAGTCAGGCCGTCGATGCGGCTGCGCAGGCGGGCGATGAGGTCCTCGTATTCAGCCACCGTGTAATGGCGGTTCATGGCCTTCAGGATCGGGTCCGAACCGGACTGGAGGGGCAGGTGCAGATGCGGGCAAATGCGGTCCGAGCTGTTCATGACGTCGATCATGTCGTCGCCGATTTCCAGGGACTCGATAGAACCCAGGCGGATGCGGGCCACGTCGGTTTCCTTGACCAGGCGGTCCAGGATGTGGGCCAGCGACGGATGGTCGTCGAGGTCGCGGCCATAGGCGCCGAGGTGGATGCCGGTCAGGACGATTTCCTTGAAGCCCGCTGCGACCAGGCGGTTGGCTTCGGCGACGATGGCGTCGGGCTGGCGCGATTTCAAAGCGCCCCGCGTATAGGGAATGATGCAGTAGGAACAGAAATTGTTGCACCCTTCCTGGATCTTCAGGTCGGCCCGCGTGTGTTCCACTGCCGACGGATAGAGGGGGATTTCCTCGAATTCGTCGTGACGGCGCACGTCGTGGACGGCCGTGATGGCTTCGTCGTCTTCGTCGTGCAGGAGTTCGCGGACAATGGATACGATGCGCTTGCGTTCATTGGTCCCGACGACGGCGTCGACTTCGGGCATGGACGTCAAAAGCTCCGGGTCGAGCTGGGCATAGCAGCCGGTGACGATGACCTTGGCCGCATCGTTGCGCTTCTTCGTCCGCCGGATGAGCTGGCGCGATTTCTTTTCGCGACCTGAGTGACCGAACAGGTATTGATGACATAGACGTCGGCCGGGCCATTGAAATCGGCTTCCGTGAAGCCTGCAGCCAGGAAGAGGCCGCGCATACTGTCCGTATCGTACTGGTTGACACGGCAGCCAAGAGTGGCAAAAGCGATAGTTGGCATTACTTGAATCCTCTTTCGTACATAATGATAGACAGGGCCGCCAGCGACGCCGTTTCAGCGCGCAGGATGCGGGGCCCGAGAGAGACCGTGCGGCACCACGACAGATGCTGCGTGGCATAGGCGATTTCTTTTTCGGCATAGCCCCCTTCGGGACCGATGGCGATGACGACGTCGCCGGTACGCACGTCGTGGCAGGCTTCCGACAAGGGCGCCGTCTCCTGTTCATAGGGGATGACAAAACGCGTGTCGGCATAGGCGTCGACGAGTTCCGTGAAGCTCATGACCGGCGCCACGTCGGGTACGTCGTCGCGGCCGCATTGCTTGGCCGCTTCCAGGGCCAGGCGCTGCCAGCGTTCGAGCCGTGCCTGCCGCCGTTTATCATCTAATTTTACTACACAATGCTCCATTTGTACAGGAACGATCCGCCCGGCACCGAGTTCCGTCGCCTTCTGGACGACCCAGTCGAACTTGTCGCCCTTGAGGAGCCCTGCCGCCAGGATGACCCTGCCGTTGGACGACGGCCCGTCGGAAATCTTGCGCGCCGGCGTGAGGTACGCCGAATGGCCTTCCATACGGGTGATGAAACATTCATAGGTCGCACCGGTGCAGTCCGTGACGTTCAGCGTATCGCCGACGGTATGGCGCAGGACGACAACGACGTGATGGGCATCGTCGGCAGACAATTCAAAGGTCCCGCAAATGGGGAAATCCGTGAAAATCTTACGCATAGTCTCACCTCTTCATCTGGACGGCATACCAGCCGCTGCGGAACTGTTCATCGACCCAGGTGAAGCCGACGGCAGCGGCAGCGCGGCGCACTTCGTCGATGCGTTCGTCGATGATGCCGCTGGCAATGAGCGTACCGCCTTCCTTGAGATACGGCGGCAGCGTCGGCAGCAGGGCCAGGACGGCATTGGTCACCAGGTTGGCTACGACGACGTCGGCCTTTTCCCCCTGCGGGATGGCCGCCAGGAGGTCACTGTTGGCGATGGTCAATTTGTCTTCGACGCCGTTCAGCTTGGCATTGACCGCAGCCTGCTTGACGGCGACGCCGTCGAAGTCGACAGCCGTCACGTGGGATGCGCCCAGTTTGGCGGCGGCAATGGCCAGGATGCCCGTGCCCGTGCCGATGTCAAAGACCGTATCGCCGGCCTTCACCGTATCTTCCAGGTACTGGACGCACATGCACGTCGTATCGTGGAAGCCGCTGCCAAAGGCCAGGCCCGGATCGATGGAAAGGACGTCTTCACCGTCGGCCGGCCGGGCCGGTTCCCACGCCGGGGCCGCCCAGAAATGGCGGGAAATCTTCTTGGGATGGAAGTGTTCCTGCCAGGCAAAGAGCCAGTCCTTATCGTCAGCTTTCTTTTCGACGACCTTCCAGTCGCCCAGGTCGACGCCCCGTTTTTCCAGGGCGCCCATCTTTTCTCGTATCGTTTCCACAAGACCTTCCTGTGCCAGCGGGAAATACGCCGTAATGCGGATGCGCCCTTTGTGGTCCGGGTGCTCGTCGTCGATGACCGAGCCATTGCTTCCACATTCAAAAACAAGAAGGGCCACCAAATCGGTGGCCGTTGGGGAAACGAGCAAATCTACTTCATTCCATTGCATCGTTCATACTCCCTTTATCTTTACAGATCTTCTTTTAACTTACTCCAAAAACTCTTCTTGGTCTTCTTCGTATCTTTCTTGTCGCTCTTCGCGCTCGTGGCGTCACCGTCGGCCGGTTGTTCAGCCGGCTTTGGCTCCCCCACCCACGTTTCGCCGCCAGCATAGGCGAATTCCCGCAGGAGTTCCTTCTGTTTGGCGTTGAGGTGTTTCGGTACGGCGACCGTGACCTGGACGTGGTGGTCGCCACGGCGGTTCTTGGACCCCAGGACCGGTACGCCTTTGCCGCGGATGCGGAAGACCGTCCCCGTCTGGGTGCCGGCCGGGATGGTCAGCTCGATCTTGCCGTCCAGGGTTTCGACGAGGATCTTCGACCCAGGGCAGCCTGGGCGAAGGAAATCGTTTCCTGGGACAAGATGTCGTTGCCTTCACGGTGAACTTGGGGATCGCGGCGGACGAAGATATAGACGTAACAAGTCGCCGTGACGCCGCCGCGGACGCCGG
>ENA-OUNI01000977-OUNI01000977.1-human-gut-metagenome-genome-assembly--contig:-NODE-977-length-12172-cov-8.679535_pt1 | contig 12172 bp, 13 predicted proteins | sample MGYA00242499_ERZ504580 | MGnify/ENA primary metagenome ERZ504580 (study PRJEB26092, sample SAMD00036315) | human gut metagenome | host: Homo sapiens | study: EMG produced TPA metagenomics assembly of... | reverse complement strand
CCGCGGAATCCGGCACGGCCAGTGCGGCGGCGCAGCGGAAACGGGCCGTGCGCGCCGCGTCCGGGATGTCGGAGAGCTGGGCGAGTAGCAACGCGTTGTTCGCCGGATCATTGCCATGCTCCCCCGCCCAGCGCGCGGACAGGATGCCAGGCGCGTTGCCCATCACGTCCACAATCAGTCCGGAGTCGTCGGCGATGGCCGGCAGGCCGGTGAGACCGGCCACAAACCGCGCTTTGAGCAGTGCGTTCTCCTGGAAGGTGACGCCCGTCTCGACCGGGTCGGGCAGGCCGAGGCTGCCGGCGGAGACAAGCTCCACCTGAGCGGCGTCCGCGCCAGATCCTCTTCGAGAATGCGGCGGATTTCAACGAGTTTGCCTTCGTTGTGCGTAGCGACGACGAGTTTCATGGGGGTCCTTTATTCCTTACCTATGGTTGTGCATGACGGGGTGAGGCCGATCGCCCGCCGGCGGCGTGCCCGACTCGTTTCAATCGAGCGAGAGGGCGGCACGCTGGGCGGCCTGAAGCTCCTTGTTGCCCTTTTCGGCGAGGTCGAGCAATGTGTTGAGTTCGGCGCGGTTGAACGGGCGGTGTTCGGCGGTGCCTGGATCTCGATGAAGTCACCGGATCCGGTCATCGCCACGTTCATGTCGGTCATCGCCTGACTGTCCTCGATGTAGGGCAGGTCAAGCATCGGCGTGCCGTTGATAACGCCGACCGACACCGCGGAAACGGCGTCTTTGAGCACGCGGTCGGCCGAACGAATGTGGCGCTTCTGCTCAGCCCAGCGCATCGCGTCGACCAGCGCCACATACGCGCCGGTGATCGAGGCGGTGCGGGTGCCGCCATCAGCCTGCAGCACATCGCAGTCGATCTGGATCTGGTTCTCGCCAAGCGCCTTCATGTCGACGACGCCGCGCAGGCAGCGGCCGATCAGACGGCTGATCTCATGGGTGCGGCCGCCGACCTTGCCGCGCACTGACTCGCGGTCGGTGCGCTCGGCGGTGGCTCGCGGCAGCATCGAATATTCGGCGGTCACCCAGCCGAGTCCGGAATCCTTGCGCCAGCGCGGCACCGACGGCGTGAACGTCGCCGTGCACATCACGCGCGTGTTGCCGCATTCGATGAGTACCGATCCTTCGGGCACATCCGTGAAGTGCCGCGTGATGCGCACCGGGCGCAGTTCGTCCACTACGCGGCCGTCCGCGCGAATCACCATTGCCTTGTCCAACATGTCTTTGATTTCAGCCATGCCTTCAACGTAGCACCATGCGGCGAACGTGCCCGCAGCGCGGCACGTCTCCCGCCGCCGCTGCAGCAGCCATCGTGACCGCCGTCACGCCGAATGGCTCTTGCGCGAGTCGCCGCGCAACACTAGGGTTTTGAATAACACACGATTCTTGTCTTGCGGGAGGGCGGTCATGGTCGATTATTCACCGGCACTGATGACGGATATGTATGAGTACACGATGCTGGACGCCAGCCTGAAGGATGGCACGGCGAACCGCAAATGCGTGTTCGAGGTGTATACGCGCCACCTGCCCGAAGGCCGCCGTTACGGCGTCGTGGCGGGCATCGGCCGCATTCTGGATGAGCTGGGTCGGTTCCTCCTCAGCGACGAGGACCTGCGTTTCCTGTCCGACCGCAAGGTGGTTAGCAAGGAGACGATTTCGTGGCTGGAGAACCTGCATTTCTCCGGTTCGATCAAGGGTTACCGCGAGGGCGAGATGTTCTTCCCGAATTCGCCGATTCTGCAGGTCGAGGGCACGTTCGGCGAGTGCACGCTGCTGGAGACGCTGGTGCTGAGCGTGCTGAACTATGATTCGGCGGTCGCATCCGCCGCCTCGCGCATGGTGAGCGCAGCGAAGGACCGCCCCTGCATGGACATGGGCGGGCGCCGCACCAACGAGTGGGCCGCGGTGGCAGCCGCACGAGCCGCGGTCATCGGCGGTTTCCAGGGCACAGCGAACCTGCTTGCGGCGCAGCTGTATGGACTGAAGGCCATCGGCACCGCCGCGCACTGCTTCACGCTCGTACATGATGACGAGCGCAGCGCCTTCGCCTCGCAGGTCGAGGCGCTTGGCCGCAACACCACGCTTCTGGTGGACACGTACAACGTCGAAGAGGCGGTGAAGACCGCCGTGGAGGTCGCCGGTCCTCAGCTGGGCGGCGTGCGCATCGATTCGGGCGATCTGGCCGCCATGGCGCAGCGCGTGCGCAACCAGCTGGACGCCCTGGGCGCGACGAACACGAAGATCACCGTCACCAACGATCTGGACGAGTACGCGCTGGCCGCCCTGCAGAGCGCGCCGGTGGACTCGTACGGCGTGGGCACGATGCTGGTCACCGGCTCCGGTGCCCCGACCTGCGCGATGGTGTACAAGCTCACCGAGCGCGAGAATTCGGCTGGCGTGATGCAGCCCGTGGCGAAGAAGTCGAAGGACAAGGCCAGTGTTCCCGGCCGCAAGCTCGCCTACCGTTCATATGAGTATGGTCTGGCCGAGACGGAACATGTGATCTCCGGATCGGAAACCCAGCTGGCCGAGTATCGTCCGGCTGAGGGATGGAAGGACCTGCTGGTCGACTACGTCGACCACGGTGACATCGATTCGCGTTATCAGGGTCACGCCGCCATCGCCGACGCGCACGAATACCGGGCCAAGGCCCTGCGCGAACTGCCGATCACCGCGCAAAGCCTGATGAAAGGCGAGCCGGTAATCCCCACCGAAATCACCGTACTGTAATCCTTCTCGCCCCGCGAGCTCGATGTCGAGCCCGGTCAGCACCTCGACCATCACGGCCACCACCTTGCTGACGCTGATGTGTGTGGATGCCAGCGTGTCGAAGAACCAGTCGGAATACGCCCATGTCCTCGGCAGCGCATGGCTTTTCTTCTCTTCCGGACCGAACCGCGTGGCCCATTCGCGGCGGACCAGCATGTCCATCTGCTCGCGCTCGAACCGCTTGCCCTCCGCCTTGTCGGCGAACAGCGGCAGCGGCGACTTGCAGTACTGGCGTCCGTCGCTGTACGAGTTCTCGCGCTGCTTCTGCATCATCTTCTGCTTCATGCTCTCCAACCTGTCGTTGGAGACCTTCAGGCCCTCGCGAAGATGCCGCGCCTCGCCCTGCAGCTGGGTGAGGTACTGGAACACCTCGTCGGCGGCGGACTCGTCGATATGGCCGTCGTCGTCGGTGATAAATTCGACGAGCTCCTGCATCGAGTCGAATTGCGTGCGCGTCATGGCGGCGCCTTCCGGCAGGGCTGCCGACAGCCCCCCCCACGCCGCTTTCGGGGTGACGAGGTCGAATACGGCGGCGACATCATGCAGATTCGAGGCGAGGCTCTTCGCGTCGAACAGGGGCTTGCCGAAGTGACGGGTCACCACTACCGCGGGATGCTGGCGGTCGGGGGGACGTCAGGTATTCGGATAGGGCTTCGGCCTCGTCGGCATCGCTGATGGCAATCGCAGTGCCCGTCATCGTATCGTAAGGTTCCAGTGGCTCATATTGCGATGAATTGGATTGCGCTGTCATGCGAACGGTGATGTGCCGGTCTGTACCGAACCTGATTGTGCGGAACCAGACTGTGCGATGGCATCGATCCCCTGCAACGCTTCCCCACCATTATTTCATATTTCGCACGGCATGTTCCACAATGTCCGCTTTCGCGATAGACGCCGTTTCTTCAAGATTCCGGGGAATCCGCGCGATGTGCTGCACCGATGAGCATCACCGCAAAAGCAAAAACCGGGCGGGAAAGAACCCGCCCGGCAATGTCATGCTCGGCCACGCCGATACCGCATCAGCGGCCCTTGATCTCGGAGCCGATGACCTTTTCGCTCAGCGCCTTCGGACCGCGCGTCACGGCGACCGCGCCGGAACGCACCAGCTCGATCACGCCGTAGTGCTCCAACAGACCCAGCAGCGCGTCGATCTTGCCTTCGGCGCCGGTGGCTCGATGGTCAGCGACTCCGGGTTCACATCGACAACACGCACACGGAACAGGCGCACGATCTCCAGCACGTCAGAACGGTTCGACTCGTTCGCCGCCACCTTGATGAGCACCAGTTCACGCTCCACGGTGGTGTTCGGATCGAGTTCGACGATCTTGAGCACGTGCAGCAGCTTGTTGAGCTGCTTGATGATCTGCTCCAGCGGCACGGCCTCCACGTCGGCGGTCACGGTGACGCGGGAAATGTCCGGACGCTCGGTCGGCGAGACGGACAGCGAGTTGATGTTGAACGCACGACGGGCGAACAGGCCGGCGATGCGGGCCAGCACGCCGGGACGGTTCTCGACGAGCACCGACAGCGTGTGACGCTCGGAACCGAGGCGGGAAGCGGGATACATAGCCATAATCACTTACTCCTTATTCCTTGACAACCGTGCCGTCACGCCTGGTCACCATCGTCGACGCCCTTGTGCAGCAGCGGCTGCGTGCCCGGACGATACGCGACCTCGTTGTTGGACGCGCCGGCTGCCACCATCGGCCACACCATGGCGTCCTTCCATACGCGGAAGTCGATCAGCACCGGACGGTCGTTGATCTCGTTCGCCTTGTTGATCGCGTCAATCGCCTCGTCCTCGGTGAACGCGCGAAGGCCGACGCAGCCGTACGCCTCGGCGAGCTTGACGAAATCAGGCACGTCGAAGAACTCTCCGCTTTCCTTCGAATCGCCGTCAGCCAGGTTGGTCTGGGAGTAGTGCTGCTCGAAGAACAGAGTCTGCCACTGGCGCACCATGCCGTACACGGAGTTGTTGATGATGGCGATCTTCACCGGCGCATGATCCAGGAACGCGGTCGTCAGCTCTTCGGAAGTCATCTGGAACGAGCCGTCGCCCGCGATCAGCCACACCGGCTTGCGACCCTTGAAGTCGCGTTGAGAGCCGACCGAAGCGCCGATGGCGGCCGGAAGGCCGAAGCCCATCGTGCCGAGCCGCCGGAGGAGATCCACGAATGCGGCTTCTCGAAATCAATCAGCTGGGCCGACCACATCTGGTGCTGACCGACGTCGGACACCCAGATCGTGGAGGGGTCGGCATGGTCGGACAGCTGCTTGATGACCCACTGCGGCGCGAGCGAACCATCGGTCGGCTTATCGCACGGCTGATCGTAATCGATGGCATATTCCTCGCGCAGGCGGTTGAGCTCGTCCCACCACGCTTGAGGTTCGCTTGCCGCCGATGGCCTGAGAACGCTTGATTTCGGGAATCAGGTCGTTGAGCACGGTGGACACGTCGCGACGATCGCACGTCGGGAGCGCGGTTCTTGCCGATTTCGGCTGGATCGATGTCGATGTGGATCACCCGCGCACCGGGTGCGAACGCGTCGAGCTTGCCGGTCACACGGTCGTCAAAGCGCGCGCCGATGGCGACCAGCAGGTCGCAGCGCTACGCGGCCGCGGTGGCGGCGACGATGCCGTGCATGCCGAGCATTCCAAGCGCCTTGGGGTTCGAGTTCGGCACGATGCCACGGGCCGGGAGCGTGGTGACGATCGGCGCGCCGGTCACTTCGGCCAGTTCGGCCACTTCGGCGGACGCGTTGGAACGCACCGCGCCACCGCCCACGTACAGCACGGGACGGTACGACTGCGCGAACAGCTTCGCCGCATCCGAGATCACGCGGCCGTGCGCCTTCGTGGTGGGGTTGTAACCGGGCAGAATCATGCGCTGCGGCCACGAATAATACATCTCGCCGGTCTGCGCGGTCTTGGTCAGGTCCACGACCACCGGGCCGGGGCGGCCCGAACGGGCGATATAGTGCGCCTCGGCGAGCACGCGGGGGATATCCTGTGCGCGGGTCACAAGATACGAGTGCTTGACGACCGGATAGGTCGCCCCAACGATGTCCGCCTCCTGGAAGCGTCGGTGCCGATGGCGTTCACGCCCACCTGACCGGTGATCACGACGAGCGGCACGGAATCCATGTTCGCGTCGGCGATTGGGGTGATCATGTTCGTCGCGCCCGGGCCGGACGTGACGATGCACACACCCACGCGGCCTGTCGCCACCGCATAGCCTTCGGCGGCATGGCCGGCGGCCTGCTCGTGGCGTACGAGCGTAAACCGGAACTTCGTATCGTCGTTGATCGCGTGGAACACCGGCAGGATGGCGCCGCCGGGCAGGCCGAACACGTCCTGCACGCCCAAATCCTCCAGCGCGCGAATCAACGCCTGCGCGCCGGTCATTTTCTCACCGTCGATGATCGTCTGCTTGTCTGCGGATGCGGTGTTTTTCGGAACGCCGCTGAACGCCTGCAATGGTGTGGGTAGAGCCATCATGTCCTCTCAACTCAAATCGTTCGGTCATATGCCTGGACCCGTCGCGCCTCGCGAGCGTTCATGACTTGCGTGCGCCGACGGTCACGATGCGCGTTCGCTTGTGGCTATGGCGTCTGTGATTCGTATTTTCTCAGTTTAAGCATACAGGTGACAGCATCGCGCAATCGCCGTTCACCAGTTGGTCAGTTGCCGGCCGAGCCGCTGCGCCGGTGCTTGGACGAGCCGTTCTTGCGGGCCGCCTTGAGCGCGGGCGCGTACCGGTCGAGCTCATGCCAGGCCATTTCCGCCGCGGCGAGCTGCGCCTTGCGCTTGCTGGTGCCGGTACCCTTGCCGATGATGTCGTCTTTCGGGCCGATGGTGGCCTTGGCGGTGAATTCCTGCGCGTATTCGGGGCCGGACACGCTCATGCGGTACCGCGGCTCATCCAGGCCGAGCTCGTGCGCCTTCACGGTCAGCGAGGTCTTCCAGTCCAGGGCTGGTCCTTCGGTGGCCACTTCCGCCAACGTGTCGTCGATGAGCCGGTGCACGACCTTGCGCGCGCCTTCGATGCCGTGCTCCAGGAACGTGGCGCCGATCAGCGATTCGACGATGTCGCACAGAATGGAGCTTTTCTCGGCACCGCCGGACTCCGCCTCGCCGTGCCCGAGCAGGATGAACGGTCCGACGTGCAACTTGTCCCGGGCGATCGCCGACAGGGCCTCCTCCGAAACGGCCTTGGCGCGCATCTTCGCCAGCTGGCCTTCGGTCATGTCGGGATGCAGCGTGAACAGCGTCTCGGTCGATACCAGTTCCAGCACGGCGTCGCCGAGGAATTCCAGCCGCTCATAGTTCGATGTGCCGGGGTGTTCGTGCGAGAACGAACGATGGGTGAGCGCCTGTATCAGCAGATCCGGCTGATGGTGACGCCCAGCGCGGAGAACAGCTCTTCGCGCGGTTCAGGTTCAGTCATGTTTTTCTCCTTGTCCACCGTATCCGGCCGCACGCGCACGCCTGAACGCATACGCGCAGTGTCCGGATGGCAATATGCGACAATATACGAAGACCCTGCCACCCGTCGATGGCAGGGTCTTCATTTCGCTATCGGCATTCGGCTGCGATCACTTGGTGTGAGCGGAGCGAATGGCTGCGCGGTACACGCGGCCGCGGTAGGAGCCGCAGCTCGGGCAAGCCATGTGCGGCAGCGCCGGAGCGCCGCAGTTCGGGCATGCGATGGTCTGGGCGGCGGTAGCCTTCCAGTTCGCGCGACGCGAGTGCGTGTTGGCGCGCGAGGTCTTGTACTTAGCAGTGCCATTTGTTATTCCTCTGTTTCGTTCGAACAATTGAGCTTAAGCGTACGGTATCTTAACGCATCGCCCGTACAACGGCATGTCGCGGCGTCGCGCGAGCAGGTTCCCAGACCCGCACGCCGATCGCCCACCGTTACTTGTCGCCGTGCTCCTCGGCCTCCAGCTGGGCCTTCAACCCGGCCAGAGCCGCGAACCGCAGATCGGTCACGTCATGATGATGGTCCGGGTGCTCGTTGAGGTCGACGCCGCACTGCGAGCACAGTCCCCGGCAGTCCTCGCGGCACAGGGGCTGCAATGGCAGCGCCTCCACCAGCGTGTCACGCAGCAGCGCCTCCAGGTCGGCGAACGCCCCGTCTCGGCTCAGCGGATACACGTCCTCGGACTCGTCCTCCCCCGCGACGATCTCCACGTCCTCGTTCTTGGGCTTGCCGTGCGAGCGGGCCTTCGCGCTCTCCTCGTAGGGGAAGAACGCGACGACGTCCACACCCCAATCGCGCTTGATGGGCTTGAGGCAGCGTGTGCACTCGGCCGCGACGGGCGCTTCGATGCGAGCGGTCAGCACCAGGCCGTCGACTATCGAGTCGAACGAGCCGTGCACGCTGACGTCCGCGCCCTCCTTCACGCCGATGACTCATCGCCGATGCCGCTCGGCGCGGGAAACACCACATCCACCGTCTTGGACTGCCCCGGCCGCGACGCCACCTGCGCCACGCTGACCGCCCATGCGGAATCCTCCGGTCGTGCCATGCAAATCTCCTCCCTGCTGCTGCCGCGCATGCTGTTGCGCGTTCCGTTACACTCCGGCGCGCCCCTACTGCGCTTCCGGATAATCGTTGATGTTCAGGTGCGGCATCTGCTCGCCCGCCGCGCGCTGCCGTTCCTCAAGCACGTTGAGTCCTGCCTGCACGTCGTGACTGAGCTTGCCGAGCTGCTCCTGCAGGCCGGTCATCACCGTCGTGCAGTACTCGTCGGCGCCATTGGTCAGATGGTCGGCACGCGCCTGCGCCTTGTCGAGAATCGCACGCGCACGCTGCCGCGCCTTGTCGGTGATGTTCTCCTGGCCGACGAGGATCTGCGCCTGCTTGTTGGCCTCGTCCAACGTGTCGGCGGCACGGCTCTGCGCCGACGCGATGATGGCGTTCGCCTGCGTCTGCGCGGATTCCAAGCGCCGCTCGGCCTCGCGCATCAGCGCGGACGCGCGCTCCAGCTGCACCGGGAGCATCCGCTTGAGCTCGTCCAGCTGACCGGCGAACTCCTCGCGGTCCACACGCACCATGCTGGGCGCGAACAGGCTGGTCTTCGCGGCCTCCAGCGTCGCCTCCATCGAGTCGATGATGTCATAGACGGTGGTGAACTCCTCGCGGGACTTCACCTCCTCGGGGTTCATGTCGGCCTTCGGATCCAGCGTCTCGCGCAAATCGGGGAGCTGACTGATCGGGAACGTCGGCTTGGACTGCTTCGCGTAATCGGATATGTCCGGCTTGTTCTCGTGCGTCGCAGCGGCGGCCGGCTGCGGATTGTGCGACATTTCGTCCCACACGCTGGCAGGTGCCGCGCTTTCCGGCGCATCGTTCAGCCGCGCCGCGGCCGCATACGTGACGCTGTAGGCGTCGGTCGACTGCGCGGCCGGCTCGGTGCCGGTCGTCGGGAGTTCATGGCGGCGCCGCCGTCGTTGCCGTCACCGACGTTGACGATGCATCGTTCGTTGATTCATCCATGCTGCATCTCTTTACTTTTATTCCGGTCACGTATCAGCGACCGGAAAACCCAGACAATATCATATGGGATTCGCGTCGCGACGTCACTCGCCACGCTCATGGTTCAACGCCTCGTCCAGCATCGGCACCACGCCATCAGGCACCATGCCGGTCACGTCGCCGCCATGCCGGGCGACGTCCTTGACGATGGAGCTGGAAATATGCTCAAGCACCGGGTCGGCCGGCAGGAACAGCGTCTCCACCTCTGCGAGCTTGCGATTGACCAGGGCCATGCCCAGCTCCGCCTCGTAATCGCCGTTCTGCCGCAGGCCCTTGACGATGACGGTGGCACCGATCTCCTTGCAGTAGTCGGTGATCAGCCGGTCGTGGACGCGACCTTGACATCGGGGAATCCGTCGTGGTCGAGCGCCTGACGAATGATATCCACTCGCGTATGCGCCGGGAACATCGGGGTCTTCGCGGCGTTCACGGCCACGACCACGTGCACTTCGTCAAAAAAACGGGCGCACCGCTCAATGACATCCAAATGTCCCGCGGTCACGGGGTCATACGATCCTGGGCATACTGCGATAGTCATATGCATAGCCTACCGCGAATCGCCGGACAGTCCGTATACGAGCGAGCCGGGGCTCAGACGCCGGACATGCAGCGGTAGCATGCGGGCATTATCATGAATCTATGCCGGTGGAAGACAGGCCGGCCATTCGCCGCTATGATGTCGTCATGGATGAAGGAATGGAGTCGAAATGTCATCTGAACCGTCAACACAGCTGAAGCCGACATCCGCCGTCGCAGGAGGGATCGCCGCGGATCTCGCGGATCCGGTGTCGCCGCTGTCCACCCCGGACCAGGCACGGGGACGGCGGTGCTGGAGCGTCCGGAAACCGAGGAGCAGACCGACCGTTCCGACAATGGCGACGCCGACCGGTTCGCGCACTATGTGTCGCGCGATCGCATCGCCGAATCGAAGCTCACCGGCCGGCCCGTGGTCGCGCTGTGCGGCAAGATCTGGGTGCCGAAGCACGACCCGTCGCAATACCCCGTCTGCCCGGACTGCAAGCGCATCTATGAAGAGATGATGAAGTAAGGTCGCGCACCGCGCGGCGATTACTCCAGTTTTTCGGACAATTCCATCCATTCGGTCTCCAAGCGCCGGACTCGTCGGAGACGGCCTGAAGCTGCCCGTTGAGCTTGTTCAGCCCCTCATAGTCGCTCGGATCATGGGCGGCCATATCCGCTTCGAGCGCGGTCTTCTGCTCCTCCAGCTTTGCGAGCTTGCGCTCGATGGCGGAGATGCGCTTGCTGGTCTCGCGGAATTCCTTGCCGCTGAGCTTGGGGGCGTCGTCCGCCGTGGCAGTGACGCCGGAGTCGGCCGGCTCCTTCTGCGAAGCCGATACACCTGCCGGCGCTGCGGTCTTCGCTTTTTCGATCATGTCGAGATAATCGTCGACGCCACCGGGCAGATGCCGCACCTTACCGCCGATCAGTGCGAACTGCTGGTCGGTGACGCGCTCCAGCAGGTACCGGTCGTGGCTGACGACGATCAGCGTGCCCGGCCACGTGTCGAGCAGATCCTCCATGACGGCGAGCATATCGGTGTCGAGGTCGTTGCCGGGCTCGTCCATGATGAGCACGTTCGGCTCATCCAGCAGGATCAGCAGCAGCTGCATGCGGCGCTTCTGCCCGCCCGACAGGTCGCGGATCGGCGTCATCAGCTGCGCGGATTCAAAGCCGAGCCGTTCCATCAGCTGACCGGGCGTGACTTCCTTGCCGTCGACGATATAGCTGGGCTTGTAGCGGGACAGTACTTCCTTGATCTTGTATTTGCCGAGTTTCTCCAGCTCGTCGAGCCGCTGCGAAAGCACCGCGAACTTCACGGTCTTGCCGATGTTGACATGCCCGGCTGTCGGCGTGAGCGTGCCGTCGATGAGCTTGAGCAACGTGGATTTGCCGGCGCCGTTCGCGCCGACGATGCCGAAACGGTCACCGGGGCCGATCAGCCAGGTCACGTCGTCGAGAATCTTGCGACCGGCGACGGTGATCTTCTGCGCCGCGGAGGTGACCTGCGGCGCGACCGACTCCTCCGTGACACCCTTACGTTCCGCGAGCGCCTCCGCCTTCGCCTTGGCTTCCGCTGCGGCCTGGATGGATTCCGGCACGCCGGCGTCCACGAGACGCGGGTCGGCGAGCGTGTCGACGGCGACTTCGGCGGAACCGGTCACGCGCGGCTCCGAGTATAGGGAGGGGACGATATCGATCTGAGAGGAGGAGGCGGGGGCCTGATCCGCCGCCGTGTCGTCGGTCGGCGTGACCGGCTGCTCGCCTTGGCTTTTCGCGAAGATCTGCGTGACGTCGATCAGGTCGACGACCTGCTTGCCCAGGCGCGACGTGGCCATCTGCTTGAGTTCGACGGCGTTGCGCATGGGCGGCACGTCGGCGATGAGCTCCCGCGCGCCTTGACATGGAACTTCTGCTTGGTGGAGCGGGCGCGGGCGCCGCGCGACAGCCAGGCGAGCTCCTTGCGCGCGAGGTTGCGGCGCTTCGTCTCTCGCACATCGGCCTGTCGGTCGCGCTCCACGCGCTGCAGCATGTATGCGGAGTAGCCGCCTTCGAACGGGTCGATCACGCCGTCGTGGACCTCCCACATCGACTCGCACACCTCGTCGAGGAACCAGCGGTCGTGGGTGACGAGCAGCAGCGCCCCCTGCCCTTTCGACCAGCGGTTCTTGAGATGTTCGGCAAGCCAGTGGATCGTCACGACGTCCAGATGGTTGGTGGGCTCGTCGAGCGCGAGGATGTCCCAATCCTTGAGCAGCAGCCGGGCCAGGTCGGCGCAGCGTCGCTGGCCTCCGGACAGCGAGCCGACGCGGGCGTGAGGTTGATGCCGCCCA
>ENA-OUNI01000976-OUNI01000976.1-human-gut-metagenome-genome-assembly--contig:-NODE-976-length-12173-cov-2.688361_pt1 | contig 12173 bp, 17 predicted proteins | sample MGYA00242499_ERZ504580 | MGnify/ENA primary metagenome ERZ504580 (study PRJEB26092, sample SAMD00036315) | human gut metagenome | host: Homo sapiens | study: EMG produced TPA metagenomics assembly of... | reverse complement strand
CAGATGAGCTACGGCCGCAGGATGTGTATTCTTTGCGAAGAATACACAAGAATGGTGCCTCCGATCGGAATCGAACCAATGACACGGGGATTTTCAGTCCCCTGCTCTACCGACTGAGCTACAGAGGCAAATGGCGACCCGAATCAGGCTCGAACTGACGACCTCTAGCGTGACAGGCTAGCGTTCTAACCAACTGAACTACCGGGCCATATTAAGTGGAAGTTAACGGGCTCGAACCGCTGACCCTCTGCTTGTAAGGCAGATGCTCTCCCAGCTGAGCTAAACTTCCCCATAATGGAGCGGCCGACGAGGCTCGAACTCGCTACCTCCACCTTGGCAAGGTGGCGCTCTACCAGATGAGCTACGGCCGCATGTTGGAGAGTTTTGCTCAATCGCTCTCTCCGGGCGACGTTTGTTATTATAAACTATATGAGCGGAAAAGTCAAGCGTTTTTTACATTTTTTTGCATAAATTTTTATGCGTTTTCGCCCGACTCATTTTCGGCGGTGGAAGGCCAGTTTTTGAGCAGTTCATTCAGATCCACCTTATAATTCTTGTTGCAGAACTGGCAGTTCACCTCGGCAACGGGGTCCTCGTCGCGCATACGCTCGACCTCCTTTTTGCCAAGGGAGCGGATCATCTTTTCAACGCGCTCAAGGCCGCAGTCGCACTTGTAGGTCACATGGTAGCTGTCGAGAATATCGGGTGCAAAGCCGGCCAAGGCCAGTTCCAGCATATCGCGGACACTCTTGCCCTCCTCGAGCATTGTCGTCACGCTGGGCATGGCCTTGATGTTCTTCTCGAGGTGCTCGATCTCCTCCTCGGTTGCGCCGGGCAGCAGCTGCACGACGAAGCCGCCCGCGCAGCGGACGCTCAGGTCCTTATCGACGAGCACGCCCAGCGCGCAGACAGTGGGCACCTGCTCACTGATAGCAAAATAGGTCGTGATGTCCTCGGCGATCTCACCGGAGGTCAGCGGCACCTGGCCGATGTACGGCTCGCGCATACCCAAGTCACGGATGACGTCCAGCGTGCCGTCCTTGCCGACGGCTGCGCCGACGTTCAGATGGCCGTCAGCCCGCGGGGGGAGTTCCACAACGGGGTGCTCGACGTAGCCCTTGACGTTGCCGGTGCCGTCGGAAACGGCCAGCAGGCGGCCTGCGGGGCCGCCGCCCTTGATCTGCAGCGTCACCGAGTCCTGGGTGCTTTTGAGCATAATGCCCATCATCGAGGCTGCCGTCAGCAGGCGGCCCAGGGCAGCGGTGGTGACGGCACTGGTCTTGTGCAGGCGCTCCATCTCACGGACGATTTCCGTAGAGTCAACACCGTAAAACACGATACCGCCGTTTTCGGAGATACCGCGCAGCATGTTATGATTCTGTTCCATTAGCTTTTTCCTCTTGTGTGTATTGCTTGACAGCCGTGATGATCCAGCGCGGGCTGTCGCCGCGCACCGGGCCAAAGCTCTCGCCGTCGGCGACTTTGGCCACGGCGAAACCGTACTTTTCCAACAGGGCGCACACGGTGTCCAGCGCATAGCTGTACTCGCTGAACGCCTCGTGGAAGTGTTCCCCCGTCTCGTGGTAGTCAATATTGATGGTAATATCCACCCGCTGCGCCGTCTCGTCATAGCGGTTCGACCAGTGGCAGTCGGCGTCCTCGGCCTCGATGTCAAAGGTCTGGCCTGCCAGAATGTGCCGGTGCTTATAGGGCGTGTTCAAGTCAAAAATGAACACGCCGCCCCGCTCCATAAAGTAGGCAGCCTTGCGGATGGCCTTCTCAAAATTTTCCTGCGGGCCAATGTGGCTGAAGGTGTCAAACGTAGACACCGCGGCGCGGATCGTGCCGTACAGGTCCAGGTCCAGCAGGTCCTGCTTCAGCAGCAGCAAGCGGCCCGTCAGGCCAAGCTCGTCGGCCTTTTCGCGCAGGACACTGAGCATCTCCTCGGAGCGGTCAATGCCGATGACATCATACCCTGCCTGGGTCAGCATCAGGGTCAGATCGCCGGTGCCGCAGCCCAGGTCGGCCAGGATGCCGTCTGTGATGCCGTGGGCCTTCAGCTCGTCGGTAATATAGCCGTAAAGCGCGTCATAGTCAGCCTCGCCGTTGAACTCGTCGTAGAAATAGGCAAACTCGTTGTAGGCCATCGGTCAGTCCTCTGTCTCGGGGGTCATGCTGGCCTCAAGCAGCGCGCGCAGCTCGTCCATGCCCAGCCCGTTCTCGGCGCTGGTCAGCACAACGCCCTGGCAGCCGTAGGGAGCGCAGATCTTTTCAAATTCTTCTTTGCGGGCGGCCATCTCGCTCTTTTTCAGCTTGTCGCCCTTGGTCAGCGCGGCCACAAACGGAATGCGGTGGTAGTGCAGGTACTCAAGCATCTGCACATCGTCAGCGCTGGGCGCGTGGCGGCTGTCCAGCAGCTGGACAAGCAGGCAGACCGCACGATCCGCCTCAAAATAGCTGTTGATCAAATCGTCCCACCGCTCGCGCTCGGCGTTGGAGACCTTGGCGTAGCCGTAGCCGGGCAGGTCGACAAAGTAGGCTGTATCAACGCGGTAGAAGTTGATGGTTGCCGTCTTGCCCGGCGTGGCGCTGACGCGGGCCAGCTTCTTGCGGTTGCAGAGCTTATTGATGAGGCTCGACTTGCGACGTTGGAGCGGCCCGAAAATACGATTTCAGGGCGGTCACTGTCCGGCAGCTGGCGGGACAAACCGTAGGACGCGAGGAATTCGCTGTTGTTGTAGTTCATGGGTGTTCCTTTATGTTTTAGGTGTGCTGTGTATTGCGGGGCGTCGAGGACGCCGCCCCCCACACATGCGCGGCACGGCGTAGTGCGGGCGGATATGGAATCCGCCCTACGGGGGTTGCTGTAGGGGTCGATGCCCGTCATCGACCGCGGGCGGGTGCGGGCCTCCGTCCCTACAGAGCGGCGTTCAAGGCGAATTACATCACCGCGGCGGGCTCCTTATGTCCCTCGGCGGGCTTGTCGTTGGCGATGAGAGAGGTTGCCTGCGGCACACCACGGACAGCGCGGGCGGGGGTGCGGCCCGGGCGCACAAGGGCGTGCTTCAGCACCTCGGACAGAGTGCCCACGGGGATGAAGCGCACCTTCTCCTTGACCTCGGCGTCCACCTCATACAGGTCGCTGGCGTTGTCCCTGGGGATGAGCACCGTCGAGATGCCCTCACGGAAGGCCGCCATACTCTTTTCCTTCAGACCGCCGATGGGCAGCACGTTGCCGTGCAGCGTGATTTCTCCGGTCATGGCCAGGTCGTGGTTGACCGGGATACCGGACAGCGCCGAAATCAGCGCCGTCGTCAGTGTGACACCCGCGGAGGGGCCGTCCTTCGGCACAGCGCCCTCGGGGGCATGGATGTGCAGGTCGATGTTCTTGAACTTGTCGGGCGTGATGCCGTATTCCTCGGCGTGGACCTTGGCGTAGGTCACAGCAAGCTGGGCGCTCTCCTTCATGACATCACCGAGGCTGCCGGTGATCTCGATTTTGCCGGTGCCGTTCGGGATGACGGCGACCTCAACAGGCAGCATCTCGCCGCCGACACTCGTCCACGCCAGACCGTTGGCAATGCCCACGGCGTCCTTGCGGGAGATAAACGTCGGCTTGACCTTCTCGGGGCCGAGCAGCTCCTTGACCATCGCTGCGGAAACGCTGATCTTCTCGGCCTCCCCTGCCGCGATCTTCTGCGCACATTTGCGAAGCACCGACGTGATGGTGCGTTCCAGATTGCGCACGCCGGCCTCGCGGGTGTAGCCGTCGATGATGGCATACAGTGCGCTGCCCGTCAGGGTCACGCGCCCCTCCAGGCCGTTGTTTTTCAGCTGCTTGGGCAGCAGATGGCGCTTGGCGATGTTGAATTTTTCGGTGCGGGTGTAGCTGGCAGCTCGATGACATCCATGCGGTCATAGAGCGGGCCAGGGATCGTGGAGGCATCGTTCGCCGTCGTGATAAAGAGCACCTCGCTCAAATCAAACGGAATATCGAGGTAGTTATCCTTAAAGGTGCGGTTCTGCTCGGGGTCCAGCACCTCGAGCAGTGCGCTGGACGGGTCTCCCTTGTAGTCGCCCGCCAGCTTGTCGATCTCGTCGAGCAGGATGACAGTTCGTGGACTTGGCCGTCGTGATGGCGCTGATGATGCGGCCCGGCATCGCGCGATGTAGGTGCGGCGGTGGCCGCGGATCTCGGCTTCATCGTGGACGCCGCCCAGGCTCATGCGGGCAAATTTGCGGTCCATGCACTCGGCAATGGAGTGCGCAATGCTCGTTTTGCCGACGCCCGGAGGGCCGACAAGGCAGATGATCTGCCCCTTGACGTCCTGATTCAGCTTGCGCACAGCCAGCAGCTCGAGAATGCGTTCCTTGACCTTCTGCAGGCCGTAGTGCTCACGGTCCAGCACCTTGCGGGCGTGGGCCTGATCAAGGTCGTCCTCGGTGGCGGTGTGCCACGGCAGGGCCAGGCAGGCATCCAGATAGCTGCGGATAACACCGCTCTCGGCGCTGCTGCCCTGCATACGGGCCAGACGGTCACACTCTTTCAGCAGCTTTTCGGTGGATTCTTCATCAAGGTTCAGTGCCTTGACTTTTCCGCGGTATGTATCGGCCTCGGCGCGGGTGTCCTCGGCGTCGCCGAGCTCCTCGCTGATGACATTCATCTGCTCACGCAGGTAGTATTCGCGCTGGCCCTTGTCCATGCGGGCGTTGACCTTGTCGTCCAGGTCGCGCTCGATGTCCATGATCTGGCATTCCTGCCGCAGCAGGGTCAGCAGCTTTTCGAGGCGGCCCAGCAGGGTCGATTCGTTCAGGATAACCTGCTTATCCTCATACTTGAACAAGAGGTTGGCGGGCATGTACTCGCTCAAATACAGCGGCGAATCGGAGGAAACGATGTTATAGACGACATCCTTGGAAATTTGCGGGCTGTAGGACAGGTACTCCTCAAAGCAGTCCTTCAGGCTGCGGACGAGAGCCTCGACCTGGTTGCGCTTGTCGGCAGGGATGCCGCGCACAGCCACGGGGCGTACCGTGGCCTGCAGATACTTTTCGCCGGCGTCCAGCTCCAGCAGACGGGCACGGGTCTTGCCCTCGACGAGGACCTTCACGAGGTCGTCGGAGACGCGCAGCACCTGCTTGATTTCGGCAATGACACCGTAGGCATACAGGTCACGAAGGGCCGGTTCTTCCTCATCCATCTCGCGCTGGGCGACGAGAAAGACGCTGCTATTGGCGTGCATGGCGGCCTCGATGGCGGCAATGGACTTGGTGCGGCCCACCTCAAAATGGACCACATTGTTGGGGAAAACCACCAGCGCGCAGGGCGATGGCCGGCAGATGCACCACATTGCGGGCAATCTTGATCTTTACTTTTTCAGACATTCTTACTCTCCCATAGCCTGCAGAACAGGCGTCTTGTTTGCGTTTGCGGCAAGCTCCGGCGGCAGCAGGATGCGCGCCGCACTGTGCGCGATCTCCGCGTGCATCCGCAGCTGGGGCGAGCACTCACCGTCCAGCGTTGTGATGAGCGGGTTTCCGTCCAGCACCTCTATGTCAATGCTGCCTGTACGGAAAAACGTCATGTACGGGGCGAATTTTTCGGTGACGGTGTCACCCTCCGAAAGGTGCTCCCCTTTTTTGTAGCTGCCAGCAGCCCCGGCAGCTTTAAACGCGGCACGGGCCGCAGCAGCACCACATCCAGCAGACCGTCGGTCATGCTGGCGTGGGGCGCGGCGCAGTAGCCGCCGCCGTACTGTTGGCCGTTGCAGACCGCCAGCATCATGAAAGTATCCTCCAATTGGCGGTCATCGGCGGTGATGCGCAGACGGTGCCTGAAGGTGCTGCACACGGCTCGAGAATCGACAACGTGTAGGCCGTTGTGCCGCCGCAGAAGGGCACGCGCCGCCATTTAGGGATGCCGTTGGCGACCTGGGCGTCGATGCCCGCGGCATAGATGTCGATGCCGCAGCCTGGGGTGTGCGGATGACATCCGCTGCGAACGGTTGTGCGGCCAGCTGTGCGTCAAGGTCCAGGAACTGCGCCTGCGTGCCGAAGTTGCGCACATAGGTCATTGCCGCTGCCGCAGGGCACGCAGCCGATGGCGGCGTTCGGGTGGCCGATGGTACCCTGCAATATTTCGTTCAGCGTGCCGTCGCCGCCGCAGGCGTAGAGGTATACCTCTTCCCCGCCGGCGGCGTATTGGGCGGCCAGGTCGCGGGCCTGCCCGGCGCGGCGGGTCACCTCAATGGTAGGATGAAGCCCTACGCGGCTGGCAGCGGCGTGGATCTGCGGGATGAGCGCCACGCTGGCGTCCACCTTGCCCGCCGTTGGGTTTATGATAAAAATATGCTGCATCGGTTTGTCCCTTTCAGCATCGGTTACTTGCGGTCTACAGATACTAATTATTGTAGCTTTTTGCCGCAAAAGTGCAATACCTTGGAGGAAATTGGTTGACGGAGAGATTGGCTTCCCCCTCGGGGGAAGCTGTCAGTGGCCCCGACCACTGACTGATGAGCGGATATGCCGTTGCTGCCCGGTAAGTGCTGCGACGGCAAGGTCTGCCCTCATCCGGCCCTGCGGGGCCACCTTCCCCCGAGGGGGAAGGCTTAAGAGTTCTCCCACACAGCCAGAATTTCGGTAATCTTTGCAAATATCGCGGCACTGGAGGTTTCGGGCTTTAAAATGCCGTCCTGCAAAACAGTAATGGTATACCGCGGGTCGTCCGCCGGGTAAAAGCCGCTGAACCAGTAGTTGAGCAGTTCCTCGCCGTTCTCGTCGTACTGGCCGGTCTGCGCTGTGCCGGTCTTGCCGCCTGCCGTGCCGGTTTTGGGCTGTGCCTCGCTGCCGATACCCTCCGACACGACGGAGGCCAGCATGCTGCGCAACACCCGTGCCGTGGCCGCATCAAAGACCGTGCGGGTGTCAGCCGCCCGGGTCTGCCCGGTCAGCGTGCCGTCGGCGTCAACAATTCCCTGTACAAAGGCCGGTGTCCTGTACACGCCGCCGTTTGCGACGGTGTTCATCATGGCTGTAATTTGCAGCGGCGTCACGGTCAGCGCCCCCTGGCCAAAGCTGAACGTCGCCAGTTCGCCTGGGTTTTCAAGCGCGGCGGCATCGGGCAGTGTGCCTGATGCGCCTTGCAGGCCGGGCGCAAGCTGTGTGGCCGTGCCGAAGCCGAGTGTCTCTGCCATTTTGCGGATGCGCTGTGCCCCCAGCAGGCGGCCCAGCTCGATGAAATAGGTGTTGCAGCTTTGTTCCAGCGCGCCGCGCAGGTTGACCACGCCGTGGGCGCGGCCCAGTGCACAGCGGTAGGTCTGCCCGGCAACCTCGACCTCACCCGTGCAGTCGTGGGTGTACCAGTCAAGGCCGCTCTCGTAGGCGGCTGCAGCCAGCACGACCTTGAACACCGACCCGGCACTGAATGCACGGAGAGGCCGGTTGAGCAGCGAGGTATCGTTGGCGGCAATGCTGGCGGCGACATTCTGCGGGTCAAACGACGGCATACTGACCGAGGCAAGCACCTCGCCGGTGGCCGTGTCCATCACGACGTGCAGCCGCGCGGCAGATACAGCGTGGCCAGCCCCTCACAGGCGCGCTGCAGGTCGGCGTCCAGCGTCAGCCGCACGCCCTGCCCCGTGCCGGGTGTTTCCACCGCCACAAGCGGGCTTGTGTCCGTCAGCAGGCGTCCCTGCGCGGTCATAAAGCAGGTCACAATGCGCGCGTCTCCGGAGACGGTCAACAGGTCGTCGTAGGCTTTTTCCAGGCCGGACACGCCGCGGCCCTCGCTGTCCAGATAGCCCAGCAGGTGCGCGGCGGTGCTGCCGCCGAAATGCTGCGGCACGGTGCAGGTCGTGATGCCCTGCGCGGTCAGGTCGCGGTCCACCTGTATCAAAAAGGGGCTTGCAAGGTTGCGGCGCTCATACAAAAGGCTCTGCTCCGCATACGGGACATACGGAAACAGCGCCGTGTACCCGGCGTCTCCGGGCAGGCAGAGTGCGTAATACTGCGGGGAAAGGCCTGTCAGCCTGCGGCCCGTGCGGTCATAGAAATCGCCCCGGGCGCGCGGCAGGGCCAGCGTCTGGACGCTCTGCCCGCCCGCACTGGCGGCATAGGCCGTCTGCTGTCCCACCCAGTAGGTGCGGCAGAGCACGACGCCCGCCAGCAGCACCAGCACAGCGCAAAGCCCATACAACCGACGCAGAGACAAGGCACATCCCCCCGGTGGAAGTATGGGCGGCGAGTCAACCTAAAATACCTCTATTACCCATATCATTTTGGTTGAGTCCTGTTAATTGCGCAGCCTCCTGACAGCCCAAAGCACCAGATACACCGCCGCCACGCAGGCAGAAAGCCCATGGCGTCAATCGCAACGTCGCTCAACTGCGCGGCACGGCCCGGCACAAAATACTGGTGGAACTCATCACCGGCCGCATACAGCATACACAGCGCCGATGCCAGCAGTGCCTTTTGCCGCAGCGTAACGCGGTGCAGCCACAGCTGCACGGTCACGGCCATGCTGACGCCGAGGGCACAGTAGATATAGATGTGCGCCCACTTGCGGACGTTGGCGTTCAGGTTTGTGGTGCTGAACCACAGCGGCGTGATGGCTTTTATCCTGCCGGCCTGCACGGTCTCGGTAACGGCGCGGCTGACCTTGGTGGACAGCTCCGCCGGCTGCGAGGACAAGACAAAGATCACTGCCATAATCGCCAGCGTAACGGCCAGTGCCGGATATTTTGCGTATTTTTTCATGGCGGCTCCCCCGCTGCGTTTTTTCTGTCTATTATAGCACACTTTGCCGGTTTATACAAAAAGGCCGAAGCCTCTTTTTGCGGAGACTTCGACCTTTATGGTTGCTTGTGGGGTGTACCCAATTAGTACATGCCGCCCATGTCAGGGGCCGGAGCAGCCGGAGCCGGGGGTTCCGGCAGGTCAGCGACAAGGCTCTCGGTGGTCAGGACCATCGCGGCGACGCTGGCGGCGTTCTCCAGAGCGGAACGGGTGACCTTGGTCGGGTCGACGATACCGGCCTCGATCATATCCTCAACGTACTCCTCCTTCTGGGCATCAAAGCCGTAGTTGGGCTTGTTGGCTTCAGGATGTTGTCGATAACGACGCTGCCTCGAGGCCAGCGTTGGCAGCGATCTGGCGCAGAGGAGCCTCCAGCGCTTTGCGGACGATCTTCGCACCGGTGCGCTCGTCGCCCTCCAGCTCGCCGACCAGCTTGTCGACAGCGGGGATGCGTTGATGGTGGCCGTACCGCCGCCAGCACGATGCCTTCCTCAACAGCGGCCTTGGTCGCGTTCAGGGCATCCTCGATGCGCAGCTTCTTGTCCTTCATCTCGACCTCGGTAGCGGCACCGACCTTGATGACGGCAACGCCGCCGGCCATCTTGGCCAGGCGCTCCTGCAGCTTCTCGCGGTCAAAGTCAGAGGTCGCAACGGCGATCTGGCTGCGGATCTGGGCAACACGGTCTGCGATAGCCTGCTTGTCACCGGCACCGCCGACGATGGTGGTGTTTTCCTTGGTGACCTTGACCTGGCGGGCCTGGCCGAGCAGCTGCATGGTGGCGTCCTTCAGCTCATAGCCCAGATCGCTGCTGATAACCGTGCCGCCGGTCAGGGTGGCGATATCCTGCAGCATCTCCTTGCGGCGATCACCAAAGCCGGGTGCCTTGACAGCGACAACGTTCAGGCCGCCGCGCAGACGGTTGATGATGAGGTTGGACAGAGCGTCGCCCTCGACATCCTCTGCGATGATCAGCAGCTTGCGGCCGGACTGGATGACCTGCTCGAGCAGAGGAACCACATCCTGGAATACGCTGATCTTCTTGTCGGTGATCAGGACAGAGCAGTCGTCGTAGACGGTCTCCATCTTCTCGGTATCGGTGACCATGTAGGGGGTCACATAGCCGCGGTCAAACTGCATGCCTTCGACGACCTCGGTGTAGGTCTCGGCAGTGGTCTTGTTCTCCTCGATGGTGATAACACCGTCAGCGGTGACCTTCTCCATGGCGTCAGCGATCAGCTGACCGATTTCGGCATCGCTGCAGAGACAGTGCCGACACGGGCAATGTCCTTGCTGCCGTTGACCTTCTGGCTGTGCTGCTTGACAGCGTCGACAGCAGCGGCGACGGCCTTCTGCATGCCGCGCTTGATGTCCATCGGGTTTGCACCGGCGGTGACGTTCTTCATGCCCTCATTGACGAAGGCCTGTGCCAGAACGGTAGCGGTGGTCGTACCGTCACCGGCGGCGTCGTTCGTCTTGGTAGCGACCTCGCGAACGAGCTGGGCGCCCATGTTCTCGAACTCGTCCTTCAGCTCGATCTCCTTGGCGATGGTGACACCGTCATTGGTGATGAGCGGGCTGCCGAACTTCTTGCTCAGCACAACATTGCGGCCCTTGGGGCCCAGGGTGACCTTAACGGTGTTGGCCAGCTGGTCGATACCTGCGCAAAGCGCCTTGCGGGCGTCCTCGCCCTGCTTGATCTGTTTAGCCATAATGAATCTCTCCTTTTATCTGAAAGAAATCGGTGAAATCAAATTTACTCGACGATTGCGAGGATGTCGCTCTGGCGGACGATGGTGCATTCCTCGCCGTCAACCTTGACCTCGGTGCCGGAGTACTTGCTGGTCAGGACCTTATCGCCGACCTTGACGATCATCTCAACGTCCTTACCATCCACATTGCCGCCGGGGCCGACTGCGATGACCTCGGCAACCTGGGGCTTCTCCTTGGCGGAGCCGGACAGGATCAGGCCGCCCTTGGTGGTTTCTTCTTCTTCGACCAGCTTAATGACAACGCGGTCTGCAAGAGGTTTGATTTTCATAGTGGAAGTTCCTCCCTATAAAAGATTTCTCTTTTGATTTTTAGCTTAGCACTCAATCTCTCTGAGTGCTAAATATATAATACTCACTTTACTGCAAAAAATCAAGTGTTTTCTATATAAAATTTTTGTGAACAAAAACACACCGGCGCATTCCTGCACCGGTGTGTTTGCAAATTATTGCTGGGACGCCATATTTTTGTAGCGCGGGCGCATCATGCCGTGCTCGATGTGTGGCTCGCCCCCTGCCACCGTATCCGCATCGATGGTCACCTTTGTGATGGTGGCGTCCGACGGGATGTCGTACATGATCGGAATCAGCAGTTCTTCGACGACGCTGCGCAGACCGCGGGCACCGCTCTTGCGCTCCACCGTTTTCTTGGCGATGGCGTGCAGCGCGTCCTCGGTAAAGACGAGCTCGGCATTGTCGAGGTGGAACAGCTCCTTGTACTGGCGCACAATGCTGTTCTTCGGCTCGGTCAGAACTCGGACAAGAGCTTCCTCGTCCAGCGGGTCAAGCACCGTCACAACGGGCAGACGGCCGATCAGCTCGGGGATGAGACCGAACTTGACGAGGTCGTCAGGCTCGACCTTCTTCAGCAGCTTCTGGCGCGTCTCATCCTTGTCCAGCGTTGTGCGCAGCTGGCTGCCAAAGCCTAGGGAGCGTTGTCGGTGCGCTTCTGAATGAGCTTTTCCAGCCCATCGAACGCGCCGCCGCAGATGAACAGGATATTCTTCGTGTTGATCTGGATGAACTCCTGCTGCGGGTGCTTGCGTCCGCCGTTGGGCGGCACGTTGCTGACCGTGCCCTCCACGATCTTCAGCAGCGCCTGCTGTACACCCTCACCGCCGACGTCACGGGTGATGGAGGGGTTTTCGCTCTTGCGGGTGATCTTGTCGATCTCATCGACGTAGATAATGCCGATCTCGGCGCGGGCGACGTCAAAATCCGCCGCCTGAATGAGCTTGAGCAGGATGTTCTCGACATCCTCGCCGACGTAGCCTGCCTCGTGATCGTCGTGGCGTCCGCGATGGCGAACGGCACATTGAGCATCCTTGCCAGCGTCTGGGCCAGCAGCGTCTTGCCGGTGCCGGACGGGCCGAGCATCAGCACGTTGGACTTCTGCAGCTCCACGTCGCTGCTCTCGCGGGAGAGAATGCGCTTGTAGTGGTTGTAGACAGAGACAGCCAGCACCTTTTTGGCGGCATCCTGCCCGATAACATACTGATCCAGCCCCGCCTTGATCTCGGCGGGGGTCAGGATATTGATGCTCTCGAGCGGGTCATAGTCATAGTCCGCACCGGGCTGCGCGGCTGTGCGGCGGCGGTTCCGCGGCATACCGG
>ENA-OUNI01000975-OUNI01000975.1-human-gut-metagenome-genome-assembly--contig:-NODE-975-length-12174-cov-3.846518_pt1 | contig 12174 bp, 9 predicted proteins | sample MGYA00242499_ERZ504580 | MGnify/ENA primary metagenome ERZ504580 (study PRJEB26092, sample SAMD00036315) | human gut metagenome | host: Homo sapiens | study: EMG produced TPA metagenomics assembly of... | reverse complement strand
CTGCGAATGCAGGAAACGCAGATATGTAGCTGCATTGCAGTGGGTACATGACAATATCGCGGCATTCGGCGGAGACCCGGAGAATGTTACGATTTTCGGTCAGTCCGGCGGCGGTATGAAGGTGGCAACGCTGATGAATACGCCGGCAGCAGACGGCCTGTTCCAGAAGGGTATCATCGAGAGCGGTGTTTATGAGGCAAAGGTTTATCAGAAAGAGGACGGAGACGGCACCGCGATTGTGAAGGCTCTGTTAAAAGAACTGAATCTGGACGAGTCCGAGGTGGAGAAGCTTGAGACGATCCCGTATTATGAGCTGTCAAATGCGTACAATAAAGTTGAGGCAGAGGTTGCTGCGAAAGGCTGCTATATCGGACAGGGACCGATGGAGAATGGCTGGTTCCGCGGAAATCCGATCAAGTGCGGATTTACGGATCACGCTAAAACGATTCCTGTGCTGGCAGGAACCAACATCGGTGAGTTTGATTTTGGACCGGTTGTGCCGGGAAAACATGAGATGAACCGTGAGGAACAGATTGCGTTCCTGACGAGAAAATATGGTGATGCAACGCCGGAGCTGATTTCTCTTTTTGAAAAAGCATATCCGGACAAAACAATTGTGGATCTGTGGTCTGTGGATACGTTCTTCCGTCCGGACACGATCGAATTCATTCGTCAGAAATCGGAGTTTACAGAAGCGCCGACTTATTCCTATCAGTTACCTATGAATTCCCGATCGATGGCGGAAAAGCCGCATGGCATTGTGCCGAGATTCCGTTCGTATTCCATAACATCGACCGCATCGCCGTATGCAATGTCCCGGGCGAAACAGACCGTCTGCAGGAGCGTATGGCCACCGCCTGGATCAACTTTGCCCGCTACGGAAGTCCGGAAACCCCATCCCTCCCGAACTGGCCGGCATGCACCCCAGGGGATGAAGCAACCATGATTTTCGACAGAACCTGTGAAATCCGCCGCAACTTCGATCACGAGCTGGTGAAAAATTGGTGGAAACCGAGTATAACCCGATGATGCCAGTTGTGGAAGATGAGGAAGAGGACGCGTTCTTTATTCATTAATTAATTGACTCATAGCAATCCCAGAAAAAACAGCCAGAATGTTTTGCCTCAGTTAAAAACATTCTGGCATTTTTCAACTTATGCTAAATTGAACTTAAGGCAAGAATATCGTATGATAGAGGTAGAAAGAGAAAGGCGCAGGTGGAATATGGGAGTTTATCTGAATCCGGGAAATGAAAAATTTGCAAAAGCGGTTCAGTCCGAAATTTATGTGGATAAAACAGGGCTGATCGAGTATACCAATCAGGTGATTAATACTGTGCAGAGATATGTCTGTGTCAGCCGTCCGCGGCGCTTTGGAAAATCTATGACGGCGGATATGCTGACGGCTTATTATGGGAAGGAATGCGATTCCAGAGAACTTTTTTCTGGATTGAAAATTTCTCAAAATGCTGTATTTGGACAGCACTTAAATCAATATCCTACGATTTTTTTGAATATGCAGGAATTTCTGAGCCGGAGCAAGGAAATTGGCCAGGTGATTGACCGTGTTCGAAGAATGCTGCTGCGGGAACTGAAAAACAGTTATCCGGACGTGGACTACTTTGACGATACGGATCTGGTAGAATCGCTGCAGGATATTTATGCGGCAACAAAACAGTCGTTTGTCATTATCATTGATGAATGGGACTGTGTTTTCCGGGAATATCAGCAGGATAAAAAAGCACAGGAAGAGTATCTTGATTTCCTGCGGGATTTTCTGAAAGATAAGGTTTACGTAGCACTTGCCTATCTGACGGGTATTCTGCCGATCAAAAAATATGGAACCCATTCTGCACTGAATATGTTTGATGAATTTACAATGCTTGATCCAGGGCCGCTCGCAGAATATGTAGGATTTACGGAGCAGGAAGTAGAAGAACTCTGCGGCCGGTATCAGATGGATCTGGCAGAAATTAAAAACTGGTATGACGGCTATTCGTTCCCGGGAGAAGTTCGGTTTACAGCCCGCGTTCGGTTGTCAATGCCATGCGATTCCGGAAAATCGGCAATTACTGGAATCAGACAGAAACATTTGAAGCACTACAGTGGTATATTGATCTGAATTTTGACGGCCTGCGGGATGACGTACTGCAGATGATGGCAGGGAAAAAGATTCCGGTGAACACGGGCAGTTTTACGAATGATATGACAACTTTCCGGACAGAGGATGATGTGCTGACACTGCTGATTCATCTTGGATATCTTGGTTATGAGGAACAGAATAAATATGTTTTTATTCCGAATGCCGAGGTACAGTCAGAATATGCCAGTGCGGTAACCGTTTCCCAATGGGGAGATATTTCAAAGGCACTGAAAAATTCCGCAGATCTTCTGCAGGCTGTGTGGGAAAAACAGGAAACACAGGTAGCAGAGGGAATTCGGCTGGCACATTTTGAAACGTCACAGCTTCAGTACAATGATGAAAATGCGTTGAGCTATACGATTTCACTGGCGCTGTATGCAGCACGGAATTTTTACACGGTTTACCGTGAACTGCCTGGGGGAAAAGGGTTTGCGGATCTTGTTTTCGTACCAAGAAAAAGATACCAGGACAAACCGGCGCTGGTTGTAGAACTGAAATGGGACAAAACAGCAGAGGGTGCGCTTGCGCAGATTAAGGACAAAGAATATTGCAGAAGTCTGGAAGAATATCAGGGAAACTTGCTTCTGGTAGGAATTAATTATAATAAAAAGACAAAAGAACATGTTTGCAGAATTGAGGAATATCAGAAGTAAAAGGGAGAGGACGAAGGCCTGATTCGGGACAGGATGAGTGGTGTCCTGAAATCATGTAATAGAAAAACCAGAGTCGGATGAGAATGTTTTCACCGGCTCTGGTTTTGCGTTTCCGGTAACGGTTTTGAGCGGTAAATGCTATGCAATTCTGCCGCGGGAATGGTATAATAAAACCAGTATGCGCCGCTTTAGGCAGGCTGCTTAGAAAGAGGATCGATGCATGTACACATATCTGATTGTAGATGATGAAATGATAGAGCGAAAGGGCATTCGGATGCTGCTTTCGCGGATGAATATCCGGGAGAATATTCTGGAGGCCTCCAATGGAGAGGAAGCGCTGGAGGTGTTTGAAAAAGAGAAAATTGACGTACTGCTGACCGACATCAATATGCCGTTCATGGATGGAATTGAGCTTCTTTCCCGGATTCATGAGGCGTATCCGGGGACGGAAACGGTGATTTTCAGCGGGTATGATGAGTTTTCCTACGCAAAAAAGGCAATTTCCTACGGTGTTTCCGCCTATATTTTAAAACCGGTCAACCCGGAAGAATTTGAAAAGGTGGTTGGTGAAATCACGGAAAAGCTTGCAAAGAGTGAGCGTGAGGAAAAACGGAAGGACGAAGTATGGAGTTTCTGCGGGAGCATCTGCTGTATCTGATGGTCAATGGTCAGAGCCGCAGCGCAATGCAGGAGAAAACACAGACGCTTCTCGATATGAGCTTTGTCCGGGATTTTTGCCGTATGGTACTGCTGGAGTGTGCCAACAACTATTTTGAACAGGTAAACAGCGAACAGATTGAAAAGATGCAGAGCGATTTGCAGATGCCGTTTCACTATCTGAACCTGAACCCACAGCAGTCCATCCTGTTTTTTAGCGAGGAGCCGGATGGCGGCTGGGAAGCGTTCGGACGGAAGCTGTACCATTATATTCGTGAAATGTGGGACCAGGAATGCTTTCTGGCCGTGTCGGGCGAGATCACGCCGGACGGTGAGCTTTACGATGCATTTGCACAGACGGAGCAGCTCATGGAGCGGCGCTTTTATCACACGGGAAACCATGTTTTTCTTCCTTTTCAGGAGGAGCAGTCCGAGGTGCTGGTGCAGATTGATGCTGAAATCCTGATCCGCCAGATCCAGCAGGACATTCGCATGAAGGATCTGGAGAGCCTGCGTGAACACTTTGACCAGTTCTGCGAAAAGTATGAGCACCAGACGATTTTTTTCTCAGATTTACATCAAATTTATGTTTTCCAACTTATTGAAAGAGATTTACGACAATCTCGAGAGAAAAGATGAGCGGGAGCTGGACCGTGAGATCGACGCCCTGTATCACAGCAGCAACATGACCGGTGTGATTCAAGCGGTCCGTATGGGTATTGACCGGCTCGAAACGGTCTTCCGCGCAGACGGCGGTGTTGCGAAACGCAGAGAAGTCGAGCAGATTAAACAGTATATCTGTGAGAACTATTCTGACAGTGGCATGGGTGTTGACCAGCTTGCGCGCGAGGTTGGCATGACACCGAATTATCTGAGCAGCATTTTCAAGAAAAATACAGGAGAAAACCTGAGCCGCTACTTAAAAGGTTTCCGCATGGAGCGTGCGCGGGAGATGCTTGAAAATACGAATGAGAAAATCGGTATAATCTGCGAAAAATGCGGTTTTGTGAATGTGTCCTATTTCTGTCAGAGCTTCCGCGAATATTTTGGAATCAGCCCGCAGAAATACCGGGATCAGGGGGAGTAAGATGACATCATTTGCCGGCAGAATAAAAAAAGCATTTTCAGATATGAAGGTACACCGGAAACTTATCGTGGCTTACGTTCTCACAGGACTTTTCCCAATGTGCCTGATGTTCACACTGTTTTACACCCAGATGCGCCGTGTACTTGTCGAGCGTGAGATCAAAAATCTGCAGACCACCTTTGAGCAGGCAGTGGACGATGTGAATACGGAGCTTGCGCTGCACCAGAGTATGTCGGACTATCTGGCATTCGACCAGACGATTGTTCAGATTATAAAGGCAGAAGACAAAAACAGCTTCGAAGCATACGAGCGCATGGTGAAAGAGTTTGATCCGATGATGGATTCCTTAAGTTATTTTTACCCGGAAATCCGACAATCTACGGTCTATGTGCGTGATTTCGTCATTCCGCACGGCACGTATCTGCGTCCGGCGCAGGAAATTGAAAATGATGAATGGACAGCACCGGCGGACAATGACGTTCACTGGTATGCCGATATGGATCAGGGAACGGTGACGATGGTGCGGTCTATGCCGCTGATTGATGACGGAAAAGGCGGTTTTTTATACATTTCCATGGACTACAGTAAGATTTTTGGCTCCATGGAGCTTGCAGTCAATGAGGATTACGGTGTTTTCGTCTACAATGAGGACAAAGAAGTGCTGTATGAAAATCAGAAGATGACCAGGAATGCGAAATACCAGATGGAATTTTCAGACTTTCAGAAGATACAAAAAAAAGAGAAGCAGAATACAGCGAACTACATTCTCCTGGAAAAGGAGATTGAGCAGAATGGATGGCATGCCGCGTGCTATCTGCCGAAAAAAGGCATCATCAGTCCGATGCAGCCGATTCTTCTGATAGTTCTTCTGATGTGGGCGGCTGCGTCCTTTTCTCTGCGGTCGTGATTATGAGATTCTCCGGAAATATGGCGCACCGCCTTGAAAAGCTGAAAAAGACGATGGCCGAGGTAGAGGAAGGAAACCTGGAAGTGGAAATGGTTTCTACGGAAAGAGATGAAATCGGTGATCTGACGCGTGGCTTTAATCAGATGCTGTCGCGTATCCGTCAGCTGATTCAGGAAGTCTATGAGAGCCGCATCCGCCAGAAGCAGTATGAAATGACGGCGCTCCGTGCGCAGATTAACCCGCATTTTCTGTATAATTCGTTGTCGCTGATCAACTGGAAAGCATTGGAAATCGGTTCGGATGATATCAGCAAGGCTACGCTGGCGCTTTCGCGGTACTACCGGACTTCTCTGAACAAAGGCAAAAATACGATGTCCATCCGCGAGGAGATCGACAATGTGCGTTCGTATCTGCAGATTCAGGAAATGTTTCACGACTACAGTTTTACGGTCAAAATGGATGTGGCGGAGGATATTCTGGATTACCGTACATTGAACCTGATTCTGCAGCCGCTTGCCGAAAATGCGATTGCACATGGAATTGACCGGCGGCGCGGCAGTGAGCCAGGCGTGATCACAATCAGCGGACGGCGTGACGGAGACTGTGTGGTGCTTTCCGTGGCGGATAATGGCGTTGGCATGGAACAGGAAAAAGCACAGACCATTCTGACGGAGAAGAGCAGCGGCTACGGTGTGCGGAATGTCAATTCCAGGATTCAGCTCGAATACGGAGAAGCGTATGGTCTTTCGATTGAGAGTGAGCCGGGAAAGGGAACGAAAGTGACGGTACGGATTCCGGGTGTGGAAAGGGAGGTACAGGCATGATGCAAAAAAAATTGCGGCAGGCCTCGCTGTATTGCTGGCAGCGGGAACGATTCTGGGTGGCTGCGGAGAAAGTGGCGCAGCAGGGAATGATTCTGTTTCCGATGCTGCCGGAAATGAGGCTGCGGCTCTTACGGAAGCGAAAACAACGCCGTACGGACGTTACCCGGAAACCATCACGTACACGCTGGCAAAAATGACGGGTGTGAATAATTCCAATCTCCCGGAGGAGAAACCTATGAGGACAATGCCTATACACGCCTGATCCGCGAAATCATTAATGTACAGAACGAGGATGTTTATGAAAACTACGGTGATACCTATAACGTTGGCATTTCTACCATGATTGCAACAGGAAACATTGCCGATATCATGGTTGTGGATCAGAAAACGATGAATGCCATGCAGAAAAACGATCAGCTTGCCGATCTTACAGAGGTTTATGCAAATTGTGCCAGCGACCGTATCAAGGATATTTATGCAAGCTACGGTGAGGAGATTCTGCAGGGCTGTACCTTTGACGGAAAGCTGATGGCATTCCCGGAAACCAACATTTCGGACGGTCCGAATCTTCTCTGGGTGCGGAAGGACTGGATGGAAAAACTGGGACTTTCCGTACCGGAAACGATCGATGATGTGAAACATATTGCGTTGACGTTTGCAGAGGAGAATCCGGCAAACCAGGAGATGAGTAACATCGGCCTTGCAGTCAGCACAACTCTGTACGGCGGCACGGGCATTTCTTCGGAATACGGCATGAATCTTATTTTTGCCTCATTTGGTGCATATCCGGGAAGATGGCTGACGGATGCGGAAGGAATGCCGGTTTATGGTTCCGTTCAGCCCAATGTAAAAGACGCACTTGGCATGCTGGCCGACTGGTACCAGGAGGGCGTCCTTGACCGGGACTTTTTGATCCGCACACAGGATGACATTGCCGATCTCATTGCCCAGGGACGCTGCGGCATTTTCTTCGCACCGTGGTGGGCACCGAACAATCCGCTCTGGCGCTGTCATGAGACGGATCCGGAGGCCGACTGGCAGCCGTTTCTGATTCGGACCGGGAAGGATGGAAGTGTGCGGTACTGCAACGAAAAGCTGACCGGAAATTATGTGGTAGTGCGAAAAGGGTATGAATATCCGGAGATTGTGCCGAAGATTCTGTCGGTGATGTTTGATTATATGCGTTATTCCTACGATGATCCAAGGGGAGAATTTCAGCAATATTATACGGGAAATATCGATCCGACGGCACGCCCCTTAGCAATCAATCTCGACTATAATCAGGCACTGACGATCTGTTACGAAAATCTGCAGGCGGCACTGAACGGGGAAAAATCGGAGGATGAGCTGGAGATTCTGGAAAGATCGTTCGAAAAGGTATGCCGCGCCTATCTGGAGAACCCGAAAACAGCGAGTGCGGAGGAGTGGAGCGCGTATTTATCCCGTATCAAAGCCTGCTCGCTTTTGAGCGACGAAAAGATTCAAAGAGTGAATACGATTTATCCGACCCGGACGAAGACCACAGAAGCATATCGTTACACCTTAAAAGAACTGGAGTCGGAGACCTTTTTAAAAATTATCCGGGGTGAGTCTGAGCTTTCTGCTTTTAACGAATTTGTAAAAGAGTGGCAGGAGGAAGGCGGAAATGAGATCATTCAGGAGATGATTCAGGAAAGGAAAAGCCTGAATTCACAGGAAGAACAGAAGACAGAAGAAAAAGCAGAATAAAAAACAGAAGAAGAGGCAGGACGCACCGGGAAAACGGTGCGCTGTCTCTTTTTGGGTTGCGGAAAAGAATCCTGCGGCTTGCGGAAATGAGTTTTCGGATATGCACTGGTGTAGAAATGTAACGTAGAAATCCAACATAGATCATAGATTCTTGATATTTCAGGAAAATCCGCCGAATGCTATAATAAAATCAACAAGAACGAGAGATACCAAGCAGCAAATGCGATATGACAGCAGACGTTCCAGAAAGAAAAATCATACAAGGAGGATTTTCAATATGAAAAAGAAAGTAGTATCTATTATGATGACCGCAGCACTTGCAGTTGGCATGCTGGCAGGATGCGGAAACAGCGACAGCGGTTCTTCGAATGCCGCTTCCGGAAACGATTCCAAGAGCACATCTGAGGCAGGAAGCACAAGCACATCTGCTTCCGGCGCAGCAGAGGAAGAGGAAATTACCACAACTCTTACCGTATGGTCTCCGTCAGAGGATCAGGCAAGCGACAGCGGTGAGTGGCTGCAGACCATGTGCAATCAGTTTGCAGAGGAGCATCCATCCTGGCACATCACCTTCGATTACGGCGTATGCGCAGAGAGCGATGCAAAAGATACCGTAACACAGGACGTGGAAGGTGCAGCAGATGTTTACATGTTTGCAAACGACAACCTGACATCCCTGATCGCTGCAAACGGAATTTCCAAACTCGGCGGACAGACAGCAGAGGATGTAAAAAAGAACAACTCTCAGGCAATTGTGGATTCTGTATCCGTTGACGGCGATATCTACGGTGTACCATTCACCACAAACACCTGGTTTATGTATTATGATAAATCCGCATTCACAGAGGATGAAGTGAAAAACCTGGATACCATGATTGCAAAAGACAAGATTTCCTTCCCGATTACAAACTCCTGGTACATTGCTTCCTTCTACGTAGCAAACGGCTGTACGCTGTTCGGTGAGGACGGAACAGACGAGGCAGCAGGCGTTGACTTCGAAGGCGACAAAGCAAAAGCAGTAACCGATTACCTGGTTGACCTGGTAAACAATCCGAACTTCGTATCTGATGCAGACGGATCCGGTCTTTCCGGTCTGCGTGACGGTTCTGTAAAAGCAATGTTCTCCGGTTCCTGGGATGCATCCGCAGTTAAAGAGGCACTCGGTGATAATTACGGTGTTGTACAGCTTCCGACCATCACCATCAACGGCGAGGAGAAACAGATGAAATCCTTCTCCGGCTCTAAAGCAATCGGTGTGAATCCGAACTGTGAATATCCGCAGGTTGCAGTTGCTCTTGCAAGATATCTCGGAAGCGCAGATGCTCAGAAAGCACACTATGAAATGAGAAACGTAGTTCCGTGTAACGAAGAGCTGCTTTCCCAGATCACAGACGATGCACTGGTAACTGCTCAGAACGATACCTTCAACAATACTTCTATCATCAGCCGTTCGTTAAGAATATGAGCAACTACTGGACTCCGGCAGAGAATTTTGGTAAATCTCTGGTCAACGGTGAAGTTACCCATGATAACGCTGCAGAAATGACAGAGAAACTGAACACAAGCATGAATACTTCTGCAGTCGAGTAAGCAAGACAGGCACTGAAGTGTTCGGAAATCAACAGGATTGAAACCACAGGCATTGTCAGACACCAGGATTGACAATGCCTGTCTTTCGGAAAGGATAGATTATGGCATCATTGAAAAAACGCGCCAAAGAGTTTGAGACTCCCTATCCGGTGACAAAAGCCATCACAAAGGGCGATGCGGTCACGAAACTTTCCATGTTTGTCATGGGACTGGGAAATCTGGCTCACAAACAGATCGTAAAGGGTATTTTATTTCTGGCAGTAGAAATTGCGTATCTCCTGTTTATGATCGAAGGCGGTATCAACAATCTCTATCATCTCATCACCCTGGGCGGCGTGCCGCAGGAAGAGGTGTGGAACGAGGCCAAGGGTATTTATGAATATACCGGCGGCGATATGACAATTCTGTTCCTGCTCTACGGAGTAGCAACGATTTTTATTACGGTTCTCTTCTTTATGATCTGGCGTGTCAATATGAAGAGTGCTTATGAGGTAGAGTGTCGCGCAAAGGAAGGGAAACATATCAACACCATCAAAGAGGATCTGGAAGCACTCGTTGACAAAAGACTGCACTGGACCCTGCTGACACTTCCGATTCTCGGTATTGTGATTTTCACAATCCTTCCACTGGTCTTTATGATCTGTATGGCTTTCACCAGCTACAGTAAGTCGGCGACCATCTGACGATTTTTCACTGGGTTGGACTGAAAAATTTCAGTACGGTTCTTGGCATGGGCAACTCGATCGGCAAGACATTCTGGTCTGTTCTTGGATGGACACTGATCTGGGCTGTGCTCGCTACCTTCCTGAACTATATTTTTGGTATGATTCTTGCGATTGTCATCAACCGTAAAACGACCCGCATCAAGGGATTCTGGAGATTCTGCTTTATGCTCTCCGCTGCAATTCCGCAGTTCGTTTCTCTTCTTCTGATGCGTACGATGTTAAAGGACAACGGCCTGGTCAACAATCTTTTGATTCAGGCCGGGCTGATCAGCAGTCCGCTTCCGTTCCTGACAAATGCGACCTGGGCGAGAGCGACGGTTGTTATTATCAACCTCTGGGTTGGTATTCCGTTTACCATGATGCAGGTTACCGGTATCTTACAGAACATTCCGGGTGAGCTTTACGAGGCAGCCCGTGTGGACGGCGCAGGCCCTGTGACGATTTTCTTTAAAATTACGCTGCCGTACATGCTGTTTGTCACGACTCCGTATCTGATTACGACGTTTACGGGTAATATCAACAACTTCAACGTTATCTATCTGCTGACTGCAGGAGCACCGGTTCCGGTCGGAGCAACCGCCGGAAAGACGGACCTTCTGGTTACCTGGCTGTACAAGCTGACGGTTGACTTACAGTACTTTAACGTTGGTGCGGTTGTCGGTATTCTTACCTTTGTCATTCTGGCTGTGGTTTCACTGATCACGTACCGGAATACTGGTTCTTACAAGAACGAGGAGGGATTCCAATAATGAATAACAAAGAGAAAAAAACACACTCCATGAAAGCGCGTGGAATGATTTCCGATGTGATTGTACATGTGGTTCTGGCACTGCTTGCGATTGTGTGGGTGATTCCGGTTCTGTGGATTGCACTCTTAAGCTTCAGTACACAGAAGGGATCTTATGTTACCAGCTTTTTCCCAAAGGGATATACGCTTCATAACTATGTGCGTCTGTTTACAGATACGCAGGTGTTAGACTTTCCGCAGATGTTTAAGAACACATTTATCATTGCGGTGTTCAGTTGTCTGATTTCTACAATATTTGTGCTTTCGGTTTCTTACTGCATGTCGAGAATGCGGTTTAAAATCCGTAAGACTTACATGAACATCGCGATGATCTTAGGTCTGTTCCCGGCATTTATGTCGATGGTTGCTGTCTACTATATTTTAAAGGCAGTTGGCCTTTCGGAGGGATCGATGATCCGTGTGGCATTGATTCTGGTGTACTCGGGCGGTTCCGGAGCGGGATTCCTGCTTGCAAAGGGATTTTTTGATACGGTTCCGAAGGCACTGGATGAGGCGGCTTATCTGGATGGAGCAACGAGATTCCAGGTATTTACGAAGGTGACAATTCCACTGAGTAAGCCGATTATTGTGTACACGACTTTGAGTGCATTTCTGGGACCGTGGCTGGACTTTATTTTCGCAAAGGTTATCTGCAGGGCGAATGCGAAGTATTATACGGTTGCACTGGGTCTGTGGAAGATGCTGGAGAAGGAGTATATCGACAGCTGGTATACTTGCTTTGCGGCGGGAGCGGTTTGCATTTCGGTGCCGATTGCGATTTTGTTTGTTGTAATGCAGAGATATTATACAGATGGGCTTTCAGGAGCCGTCAAAGGATGATTTGTGGAGCAGCCGATGAGGGGTCGGCTGCTCTATTTGTGTGTGGGGGACGGATCTGACTCCGGCGCGTGGCACCTGCCGCACAGACGGGCGCGGTGGCATCGGCGGGCGGATGATGCACACGTGGGAGGCGGTGGATTGAGGATGACGGACGGCCATCCAGGCCGGAAGTCAAGAGGCTCTGAGACGGGAAATCATCAGATTTCCTGTCGAATAGCCTCGGTTCCTCAATCC
>ENA-OUNI01000974-OUNI01000974.1-human-gut-metagenome-genome-assembly--contig:-NODE-974-length-12175-cov-2.342048_pt1 | contig 12175 bp, 8 predicted proteins | sample MGYA00242499_ERZ504580 | MGnify/ENA primary metagenome ERZ504580 (study PRJEB26092, sample SAMD00036315) | human gut metagenome | host: Homo sapiens | study: EMG produced TPA metagenomics assembly of... | reverse complement strand
GGAACCGGTTGACGCGGGGAATCTCGTTCAGCAGGTAGTCCGTCCCCTCGTACCGCAGCCCGAAGGGATAGAAGTCGTTCCGGGCCAGTATGAACTTTTCGTCGTTATAGAGACCCGCACGCTTCCGAGGTAGTCGGTAATGTGGTAGAGGGGCATGTAGTCCCGCGTTCCGTTCTGTGTCGTGGTGACGTAGAACTGTCCGCTGCCGAAATCGATGCCGAGCAGTCTGCCCTGCATGTCGTATGTGAAAGAACCTTTGTATCTGAAGCCGTTGCCCCTGCTGTCGTGGCATTCGACCTTCGTACCGTCGGGCAGCCAGGTGTAGAGCGCTTTCGGCTGGTTGTCGCTGCCCGTGACGATTACAGGCAAATTTAAGTAATTATAATTAATAATCAAACCTTTTCGGGCGTCGTACTGCATATTCCCATTGGCATCGTAGGCATATGCGTATGTCGGGCCGCCCTGTTCCTTCAGACCGACCAGCCGGTTGCCGTCGTTGGTGTAGGTATAAGTATGGCTGTCGGAGGGCGCCGCACCCGTGCGTGCCATGGTCAGGATGTTGCCGTTCAGGTCGTACGTCGCCTCCTCATCGAAGCACATGTCGCGCTGGCCGTCGTCCGTAAGGTGGTAGGCGGCAGTCAGTTGTCCATATCCGTCGTACGTATAGCCGTAACACTGGAACGGGCTGTTCGAGTGCTTCCAGCGCGTCGCCGTGACGTAGCCGTCGTACCGGCCCGCATAGGAGAGCTCCTGCCGGAAGTAGGGAGACGCCTGTCCGGTGAGGCGGCCGTAGAAATCGTGTCCGTACGATTCCGTGGTGCCGTCGGTCGTTTTCGAGGAGAGGCGGTCGAACTCGTCGTAGACGAAAGTGCTGACGGAACGTATGGCGGAGCCTTCACGGTCGACGGTGGTCGTTTCGTTCAGCATGCGGCCCTGGGCGTCGTAGGTGTAGTCCACGCGCTTGAAGTCGGGGAGGTTGCTGTCCGGAATGCGGTGTTCCTCCACGGTGGTCAGGATGTGGCCCGCATCGTCGTATTTCACCCAGTAGCAGCTCGGATTACCCTCCCTGTCCAGCTCTTTGGTGAGGATGACGCGCCCTTTCCGGTCGTAATAGTAGGCCCGGTATATGTTATTGTCCGTCTCCTGAGGCGACACGACGGCCAGTTGCTGGAACGTCATGCGGCCGCGGTTGGTCGGAGCGAGCATATCCGCGGAGGCGATGCCGGCATAGGGCTCGAACGCGAGCTGCGACATCAGTTCCGCCGCAAGGCCGATGCCTTTGAGCGGCGTGCCGCTGCCGGGGAAGGCGGTGACGATTTCATAGGGGCCGCCCAGTGCGACCGTCCGTTCCACGAGTTCGAGACACGTTTCCGGAATGTAGTAGTAGCCCGTCTTGATTTTGTACTCGCTGCGCACGGTAGCGCAGTTCTCGAAATATTTGCCTGCGGGTCGTAGACGGAGGGGAAGGTATCCGCCGTGGCGGCGATGCTGCCTATCTTGAAGTATTTTCCCTCCACGTACCGGGCCGACGTGACGGCCGGCCGGCCCTCCGGATAAGAGCCCAGGTCGGGATAGCCGCTGCCGGGAAATTTCGTGACCAGGTTGAACAGGCCGGGCGTATTGATTTTGATGAAGATGTTCTGTACGGTCTGTACCATGTTTTCCGGGATATAGTAGTAACCCGGTACGACGGTCGTGCCGTTCTTGACCGCGTACTCCGGCTTGACGGTTCCGCCGTCCACGAAGTAGGTCCACATGCCCGGAATGTCCCGGATACCGTAGCTCTCCATGCTGAAGGCGTGCGGCATGTAGAGATAGAGGTTCTCCCGGTACCGGGTGAAGGCTGCGGGGGCCTCGGTATGCTGCGGATAGATGTCGTAGTCGTCGTAACGGGCGCTCTCCAGATGGGCCTGGAGGACGAACAGGCTGCCGGAGAACGGAACGAGCGGAGTGTCCGTACCGCCGAGGTAGGGGTAGGTGTTGTCGAATCCGTCGGCATAGTACCGCTCCTGGATGGAGGCGCGTGTCAGACTGCCGGGCGTCTTCTCGCGCACGATGCATTTGTCGAGCACCCTGTCCTGCGTATCGTAGATGTAGTAAAACCAGGCGTTCGCAGCGCGCAGATTGCCGCCCTGGCTGAGTACCATGCGTCCCTGTTTGTCGTACACGAAATATTCGTCGCTTTGCCCGGTTTCGAGGCGACGACCGTCCGGCCGTACCGGTCGTATTCGTAATAGTACCAGTATTTCTTGTAGCTGGCCGAGGCGGGGGTAATGGACATCTGGAGGCCTTTATCTGTTCGTGTACGATGGGCGGGATGACGTAGCGCAGCCGTCCCAGCTCGTCGTAGGCATAGCAGGTGAAGCGGGGATTTTCGTTGCCTGTTACGGTGGATTTGGCGACGAGTCGCCCTTCGCTGTCCCGGTACTCCGTTTGGAGGGTCCGTACCCCGTCCGTCGCATAGTAGGCCGACTGCGTTTTGAGCAGGGTGCCGGCAGCATACCTGGTACTGCAGGAGAAGGAGCCGTCCAGTGCTACGGTATACTTATACACCTCCAGAGCCGTATTGCGGCCGTAGATATAGGCGGTGTAGTGGCCGGCGCTGCCGCCGTCGATGCTGTACTCCCTGCCCGGTCCGCCGGATTTGACGGGAACGCCGAGCGGCGAGGTGTCGTACTCTTTGGACGAGTAGGCAAAATTGTACTCGTTCGCCGTATAATACTCCCGGTAGAAGGCCTTCTGTTCCGCTTCGGGGTTCTCCCGGAGCGAGCCGCCGGTCTCTTCCAGCGTGTAGGGCAGGTAGGTGACCGAGTCGCCGCGGTTCATGCAGTCGTACCGGTAGAAACGGATGATGTCGTTGCCCGAAGGCGAGGCGGACAGGGCGGTCTCCTGTACGAGGCGGCCCGCCCGGTCGAAATGCGAAACCTTTTTCGTCTGCATGGTGCCGTTGTAGGTCGTTTCCTCCATTCTGAGGCCCTGAATGCACCGGTGCTATAAACCGTCACCGGAGCCTGCGAGAAAGTTACCCGTACCAGAGCCGCCGGTCGGATGCCGCCGGTGGATGTGGTGTTGGCGATGACGTAGATATCGAGGGTATTGGAGAGGGCATCCATGCCGTTGTTCGGCTTGAAATCGAGTGTGAGAGCCGTTTTGCCTTCCGTCCAATCCGTGCCGAACTGTAACTGCTGGAGCCTGTAAGGCGGGTTTCGACGCCGTAGCCCAACAACGGGCCGTCCGGCAGGCCGATGGCTGTGTACATCTTTTGTGCAACGGAAAGCAGGTCAAGTGAAAAAGTCTCTCCGGCCGGGGCTATCGTATGGGTGTGGTTTTCCTGATAGATGATGTCGTATTGCGACGCTTCGGCGGTCTGCCTGGCGGCAGCGGCCGGAATGCGTTCGTCTGCATACAGCTCCGCAGTGCCGGATACGACGGCCGTACAGAGTGCGAATAGGGCGAGTCTTATCTTGTTTCTCATGGCTTCTGTTTAAAGATTGCTGGTATAATTGTCATAAATGAACCGTTTGACGACGGTACCGTCGTCGTCGCGTACCGTTTTCAGCAGACCGAATTTGTTGTAGTCGTAGTAGGTGGTCGTGCCGTTGACATCGGTTTCCGATATCTTGCCCACGCCGGGCGTGTAGGCGCAGGTGGTCATCTGTGCTCCGACCGGCAGGATACGGAGCTCGTCATATACATAGGCCGATGACGTCGCAGGGTGAAGGCGGGGTGTCCGGGCCGATGTCCATGCTGCTCTCCACGTACTGCCAGGCGCCGGAGCGGCGGAGGTACGCGGCAGGCGCCAGTAGGAGACGATGTAGCGTCCGGGTTTCAGGTTCTTCAGCTCCACCGAATAGGAGCCGTTCAGTACGTATTCTCCGCTTTTGGCGTGGGCGCTCTTGAGTATGTTGGCCCCCGATTCGAAGCTGTCGTAGATGACCTGGTTGCGGCCGGATGCCTTGCTGTGGACGGCATTCGTTACGACGGCGACCGGCAGTGTCCCGTCGTAGCCGTACATGACTGACTGTACCGTGCGTGCTCGGCGTGGGAGGAGAGCAGGTGGGGCCGTCGTACTCGTCGTACCGGACGGTGGGTTCGTATCGGGAGTCGTACTGAATTCGCTCGTGTACGGAGCGTTGTAGATGCTCGAATGGGTGAACGCCGTATGGACGATGGGGGCGTCGGTATAGACGGCCATCTCCGTCGCCGGAACGACTCCTGGCCTCTGTGGGTTGTCGGAGAGCGTTTTGTACAGCACGAGGTTGGCCGAAACGATTTCCCCGTTTCTGTATTTGACCGTTTCGACGGGAAGGTTGTACGCATGGTGGTCCAGCATCTGTTTTATCGCCGCCAGCATACCGTAACGGTCCGTAATGGTCGAACCGGTGATGTTGCCATAGTCCTTGGCGTATTTGATGCGGGTTTCATAGGTATTTCCGGCAGCATCTGTCGTGACGCTCTTCGTGGGAAGCATCCGGTTCGTGTCGTAGGTGAATTCGGTCTCCGAGGCGAGGCTGTATTTGCTGCCGTAAGTGGTGGTTTTGGAGACATAGACCGGTTCGCTTATCCAGTAATAGACAAAGAGCCGTTGCAGCGGAGTGTAGGGAACCAAACACTTTATCTTGGCCTTCGGTTCCCCGAACGCATACCGGGTGCTGGTGCCGGATACCAGATTGCCGTCGGAGTCGTACATCGACTGGGAGGTGAGCAGGCCGCGGCGCCAGAAATAGGAGGTGGGCGGTGCGAACGGCTCCATCCGGTTTTTCTGCGCTTCCGTAAGGGCGGGAGTAGTCGGGTAGTATTCCCATTCCGGGTCCAGATTGTCGATGCCCTCGTCGTAACAGTAGACGGTGTAGGAACCGTTGGGCATATACTCGGTTACACGGGAGTAGGACATGTGGTTGCCTCCGAAGTCGTACAGATTGTTGATGCAGCGGGAATATACCAGAATACGTTTTTCGCCTTGCGGCCCATTGGGATAGGAGTCGTAGTACCGGAATTTGTCTTGAAACGCCTTGCCGCTGGAACGTCCGTCCGGCAGGGTGTATTCGAAACGACGCACGGTCTGTTCGCCGTTGCCGATGAGTTGCGTGATGCTGGCGATGCGCAACCCGCCGAAAGGACGGTCTCCGTTCGCTGCGTCGGCTATCGAATTCAATTCGTAGTTGTAGGTGAAGCTGAAGCCGTTGCCTGTCTCTATGCCGGAGAGGATATTGCCTCGGGTGTTGGCGGTCGGGGTGCGGTCGTGGCCCGGTACGGCGATGCCGTCGATTTCTATCGCGGGCATGTAGTCATGGTATCCGTAGTCGCCGCGGTTGTTGTAATATCCCCAGTGGTCGAAGAAACTGTCGTTGTTGGCTGGGAATGCCGCCATGTCGAGGTAACGGAACTTGTAAAGGTAGAGCATGTCGTTGCCGTACTGTTCCCTGACGGCGGTCAGCTTGAGCGCTCCGTTTTGGAAAAAGGAGTAGTCGAAGTGGATGTCATTCGTCTGTCGGGTCGTGGCGTAGGTAGCGATGTTCTTTAGTACCTGATAGGTGGTGCTGAGTTTCAGGCTGGTGATGCGTCGTACGTGAAGACGACCTTGCCTCCGCTCCATGTAATCTGCCGCAGGAATTTCGGAGCCGCGGCGGTGGCGGTCGTGTAGTCGTTCTCGAATTGGAGGAGCTCGTACCGGCCCTCTTTGAGCGCATAGAGGCCGACTTGGAACCAGTCCCGGGTGGTTATCTCGTTTGCGTGGGTTCCCGCTTCGTATGTGAACAGTACCTGTTCTCCGGAGAAGGGCGCGATTTCGTCGAGATGCCAGGTGGAGTTGTAGGTCAGGGTTCTGGTGTTGGTGTGGTTGGTATTGTCGTGGGTAGTCGCGGTCGTGACCTCCCGGCTCTCCGCCGAAGAGCCGAATTTGTAGAGGTTGCCCGCATTATCCCGTATCGTGAAACGGTTGTCCGTCGGTTCCGTGCCGCGTATGAAGGTGATGGCGAGGTCCTGGTAGGGGATGGTGTGCGCTCCGCCGTCGTTGTCGAGTACGAAGATGCCGGAGTTGCCCGGTATTTCGAAATAGAAAATGTCCGGTTCGGTATCGAAATCGAAGAAAGGTATGTTTCCTTCCCGTTCTCCGTTCGGCAGGTACTCGAATACCCCCAGTTCATAGACTTCATTCAGCGTACTGTCCGTCTTGAAGAGATAATCCAGCCAGGCGGAGTTGTAGTGATAGAGTCGGGTCGAATCGTTTTTTATATAGGTGACGGCTGTTCGGCGCGACTGCTCGTCTGGATATTTTTTGACGATTCGGGTGATTTTTCCGCCTGCCGAGAGTCTCCAGCCGAGTCCTGTGGAGGTCGGGGTGTCGTTGACCTTGATGCCGAGGTGTTGTAGCTCAGGGTTATCGGAATCGAGATTCCATTGGCCTGAACGGTGTAGAGCGGGGCCTGGACGTTCACGGTTCCCGTATGGTAGTCGACGGGATTCTGGATGTCCCGTACGAGCGTCCGGCTGTCGGGCGAGGGGCTGAGCGAGTTGCTTTCCTGGGCGTGGAGCCGGTTCCACGGCAGGCAGGCGGCAGCGGCCAGCAGCAGCACTGTCCTGAGTCTTTTTAATGTTGCCATTTGTCCTGTTGTTTAATGGATTATTAGGAAAAGAGGGCTTCCGGCGGTGCCGGAATGCCCGCCGCCAAAATAGGACACGGCAACAGCCTGTGGATTCCACGGATTCGGAATTTGTATCGGGCTGCGGATTGGAAAAAACGGGGAAGGCGCAGTCCGGCTTGCTGCGGGACGGCCAGCGTGCTGTATGGCCGGGTGTAGAGGCTTCGGTTTTTGCAGTGGGACAGCTTTGGCTGCGCAGCGGCGACCGGGCCTGTGCGGGTTGCTGTCCGGGGCTGAGTCTCGGGTTCGGTGCCCAGAAGACGACCGATATGAATCGGTGTCGGATGCTCGTGCAGTGCGGGAATGTGGGGGCTGCCTTCCGAATCGGTTGTGAACGCGCTTTCGGTATGCGGGTGAATGCGGGTTGCAGATAGGGCCTTTCAACCGGTTGAGTGCTCCCGGCGACGGTGCATTCATGCGTAATGAAGACCTCTTTGGGTATCGTCTGCCGGTTCCGACGGAACGTTGTTGGCCGTGCGCCTTTTCTGCGGAGAGGGACGGAGCCAGCCGGATATGGAAGACCGGCGCACAATGTGCGGCCGAAGAGGGCGGTCGGGGCCTGTCGGAGTCGGTCGAACCGTATCGGCCGTAGAGGAATGTAAATGAAAAAGCCTTGTAAATAGCTATTTACAAGGCTTCCGTTTTTGCGGTATGGACGGGACTCGAACCCGCGACCCCCTGCGTGACAGGCAGGTATTCTAACCAGCTGAACTACCACACCGTGCTGAATTGCGAGTGCAATGTACGACTTATTTTTTATTGTGCAAGGGATGTACGGGAAATTTGCGATAATTTTTCCGCTGTCGGTTCCGTACCGTATGAGTCGGGCCGAAAGAACCGTCCGTGTGCAGGAACGGTCGGGCGGTGGCCGGGCAGCAGGGAAACGGGGACGCGACCCTGTGTTCGGCCGGATTGAGGCCGTTCCTCCTGCCGACGGCCGCGCTTTCTCGCCGGGGCTGAGGGAAAATGTACGGTTTTTGAGGGATTGCTACAAAAATAGTGCATTTGAACATGAAACGGATGAGAAAGTATCTATTGATTCCGCTGTCGGCGGCGATGGTCGCCTGCGGACAGCATGTACGGTATGACCTTTCCGGTTATTCGGATACGGCGATATATTACGGCGGTGATATCGTCACGGTCGATGACGGACGGCCCGAGGTGGAGGCCGTACTGGTGGGCGACGGCAGGATAGTGGCTGTCGGCGGCAAGCGCGAACTGATGCGGAGCCGCCGGCCCGACACGAAATTGGTAGACCTGAAGGGTATGACGATGCTGCCCGGCTTTATCGACTCCCACAGCCATATCAGCTCGGTTACCAAGTTTCCCGACTTCTCTCCGGCGGAGGGGGTGACCTCCGTGGAAACGCTCGTGGAGTATGGCCGGCGGGAGTTCGATGCATGGTACGACCGTTCGGTAGCGGAAGGGACTTATGAGCCGGGCGACTGGTTCATAGGCAACGGTTACGACAATACGGTTTTTCCCGGGGCCGAGGGCCCTACCGCCGACGACCTCGACCGAATATCGGAGGAGGTGCCTGTTTGTATCATTCACATGAGCAACCATGTGGCTGTCGTGAACAACAGGGCGCTGGAGCTGATGGGGTATTCCCCGGGCAGTCCGCTGGTGCGGGAGTACGCCGCGCTGCTGGGCCGTTATCCGGACGGCCGGCTGAACGGACTTTTGGAGGAGGAGGCTTATTTCCGGCTCTATTATGACCCGAATGTCTTGATGGATAATGCCGTTACGAATGCGCCGAGCGAAGAGGACGTCCTGCGGCATGCCATGCGCGTATATGCCTCGCACGGCATTACTACCGCACAGGACGGTGCAGGCAGCAATATTGCGGCGAGCGTGCGGACTATTGTGGAGCAGGGCGATTCCCTCATCATTGATATCAACAGCTACGGCGACCTCGGCAGCATGTCCGTCCCGAGCCGTGAGGCCGTTTACAGGGACGGACTGCGTCGTGCCGGCGTGAAACTCTTCCTCGACGGTTCGCCGCAGGCGAAGACCGCATGGCTGCTGGAGCCGTATTATGTCGTTCCGGCGGGCAAGGGGGCGGATTACGACGGGTTCCCGCAGATGACGGACGATGAACTGTACGCCCAGTTGGCGGAGTGCCTCCGGAAAGGATATCAGGTGATAGCGCATACCAACGGTTCGGCGGCTATCGGGCAGTTTCTCGACCAGTATGCCCGGGCCAAACTGGTCACGGCAGCCGAGGAGGGTATGAAGCCCGTGCTGATACATGCCCAGACGATTACCGAGGAGCAGCTCGACAGGGCCGAAGAGCTTGGAGTGGACGTGTCGTTCTTCAACGACCATACCTATTATTGGGGCGATTACTATCTGACTTCGATTCTCGGTCCGGAGCTGGGACGGCGCATCAGTCCGCTGCGTACTGCCTTGGAGCGAAAGGGGCTTAATATCACCATACATCAGGACTCGCCGGTGGTGCCTCCGGACATGCTGTTCAGCATTTACAATGCCGTGAACCGCATTACCCGCAGCGGGCAGCCGATAGGGCCCGAGTATGCGGTAACTCCCATGGAGCCTTGCGGATGGTGACCGTCAACGGAGCCAGACAGTACGGACAGGAGGACGACCGGGGTTCGATAACGCCCGGCAAGATAGCCGATTTCGTCATTCTCGACCGTAATCCGCTCAAGGTGCCCGGGACGGAGATAAAGGATATCGCCGTTGTCCGGACTGTCAAGAGGGGGAGGGTCATCTATCCGGCCGGCGGAGCGATTAACGGTGTGTGCATGGAGGGCGGTTTCCTGCGGGGCCGCCCTCTTTTGGTATTGAACCGGAAATTCATTATCTTTATCTCCCGTTTGCAGCGGGAACCGGTTCCGGCTCCCGATAAACATGCAGGTTACGATGAAGGAGAAAGTGAGAAGTTCAGCGAAAGGCGGCGTGCTTCCCGGTTTCGAGGATTTTACGGTCTATTCCGACGTAAGGTATTTACCCGTCGGCTGTCACCCCGCCTATCTTTCCGAGGGTTTCGTCGGGGTTTGTACCGGAGGCAGTGCCGTATTGGATATCTTTTCCGTCAGGCGCAGGGTGTCGAAGGACGACCTCGTGGTGGTGATACCCCACATGTTCGCAGTGCTGAGCGAGAAAAGCGACGATTTTGCCATGCTCTTTTTTAAAACCTCGTACACGCTCTTCATGGACGTTCTGAGCGGGATGTGCCGTCCGACGCTCGATTTTTTCTTCTACATGCGCCAACACTATGTTTTCACGCTGGTGGAGAGCGAGGTGGAGCGGTTTCGGAACTTCGTACACGCGCTTGCGTGCAAGGCCGGTTCGGAGACGGGACATATCCGCCGCGAGTCCGTTATCCTGCTGCTCCGGGTGTTCTATTGGGACATATTCGTACAGTTCAAAAAGGAGGCGGTCCGGGGCGGTATCAGATACGGACATAAGGAGGAGCTCGTCTATAAGTTTCTGAACCTCGTGACGGAGCACTACTCCACGAATCGTGAAGTATCCTTTTATGCCGACAAGCTCTGCATCTCGCCGAAGTATCTCACGATGGTGGTGCACGACGTCACCGGCAAGTCGGCCAAGGAGTGTATCGTGGAGCATACGCTGCTTGAGATAAAATCCCTGCTGCGGGATGCGTCGCTGGACATCAAGGATGTCGTGAGATTGGCCCGTTTCTCCAGCCAGTCCCTGCTGAGCCGTTTTTCAGAAAGCATACGGGGATGTCGCCGTCGCAATATAGGGAGCAGGCGCATCTGTGAAAGAGACCGACCGCTGTTTCTGGGCGAAAATCCGTGTCGAGATGTGCCGAAATTCGGTTTTTAGGGACTATAACGGAAATAAGCCTTATAGTACGGTTTTCATTGTTTATCTTTAAACCGAAAAGATAGGCGGCATGGACGCCGGTACCGAAACGGATTGTTGACAGACGGCCGTTCCGCTTTCCGGGTCCGGCGATTCCCGCGGCGGCGGGAGCGACACGGAAGGCCGGTGCCTATCGGAAAGGACATGTGGCAGGATTAAGAGAGTAAGTCGTTAGTCTATTAACGTTTATTTTGGAATCTGTAATCTAATTGGGGTAAGGTTAAAAAGGTTGGATTCTGACGTATCATGCGGATGTATCTCGATTGCATCCCGAATTCGGACTTACTCTCTTTTTTCGGTCGTGCCGCAGCAGGGTTTTCGGAACAACGGCGGGAGTATTCCCGTGATGTGTATTCGTCGTACAAGAACGCGCCAAATAGAGGAAAGCTCTCACACTCACTCTCACACTAGAACTTCTCACTCTCTTTCCTCTATTTTGGCGTTCTTTTTTCTCTTTCTGCCGGTGATTGCCTTTCCTGCCGCTCCTGGTGAGGGGATTTGCCGGAAAATTCGTACATTTGTCATTCGGATTCGAGGCAGGAAATGATGGACGGTATCGGAATGGCATATAGTTGCAATATTAATTTCGAAAGGCCGGAAAGGAGAAATTCCGGTCTTTTTAATCCTCTTTGTGAAATGGCTATCGACGACAATGCGGCGCGTAACAGGGTGCTGGTAAGAACCTCTTGGATAAGCACCGTAGGCAATGCCGTGCTCTCTGCGGCGAAGATAACGGTAGGTGCTTTGGCAGGCAGCCTGGCCGTGCTGGGCGACGGCATCGACTCGGCCACCGACGTGGTCATCTCCGTGGTGATGATATTTACCGCACGCATCGTGGGCAAACCGCCCACCAAGAAGTATCCTTACGGATACGAGAAGGCGGAGACCATCGCTACCAAAATTCTTTCGCTTATCATCTTCTATGCCGGCGTGCAGATGCTCGTATCGTCCGTTGAGAGCATGTTCTCTCCCGAACCAACTGATGCCTGCACCGGTAGCCATCTATGTTACCCTGTTCTCCATCGTGGGGAGCTGCTTCTGGCGCTCTATCAGTACCGGCAGGGCAAGAGGGTGCAGAGCGCCCTGCTGACGGCCAATGCGGTGAACATGCGCAACGATGTTATCATTTCGCTGGGGGTGCTCGTGGGGCTCGTTTTCACCTTTGCGCTGGATATGCCGGTACTCGATACGGTAACGGGCCTTGTGATAAGCCTTTTCATTATCAAGTCGTCCGTAACGATATTCATGGATTCCAATGTGGAACTGATGGACGGCGTCAAGGACGAGACGGTCTATGCCCGGATATTCCAGGCCGTGGAGGCGGTGCCCGGTGCGCATAATCCCCACCGGGTGCGTTCGCGGCAGATAGGCAACATGTACATGATTGCGCTCGATATCGAGGTGGACGGCACGATTTCGGTGACGGAGGCCCACCGGATAGCGAACGAGGTGGAGCGCAGCATCAAGCGCGGATTGACAATATTTACGATATCGTCGTGCATGTCGAGCCGGAAGGGGTGCATCACGATGCGGAGAAATTCGGTATCGACCGGGGAATGGTCTGACGGGTATCGTTCGGAGTAGGGAGCGGCCGCTGTACAGCGGCCGCCCCCTTTTTTATCGGTTTGGACTCCTCCGGAAGCGCTGCCTTTCCGGCCGGAGGGGGCCGGGCCGTT
>ENA-OUNI01000973-OUNI01000973.1-human-gut-metagenome-genome-assembly--contig:-NODE-973-length-12188-cov-2.009867_pt1 | contig 12188 bp, 15 predicted proteins | sample MGYA00242499_ERZ504580 | MGnify/ENA primary metagenome ERZ504580 (study PRJEB26092, sample SAMD00036315) | human gut metagenome | host: Homo sapiens | study: EMG produced TPA metagenomics assembly of... | reverse complement strand
CTGACGCGCCCGCGGTAGAGGCGGGCGAAAAACTCGGTTTCCTCCCCGGGGACCTCAAGGAGAAACTCGACCCCTACCTCCAACCGCTCTACGACGCACTGAACGACATGATTCCGGCAGCCAAGCTCCAGAAGTACATCGACGAGGGCACAGTGCAGATAGCCCCGCTCGCCTACATGCGCGGACGGACGCTGGACAACGCTTTCGTCATTCTCGACGAAGCACAGAACACCACCCTCTCCCAACTCAAGATGTTCCTTACCCGCATGGGACGCAATGCGAAGTTCATCGTGACGGGCGACATCACCCAGATAGACTTACCGCGCCGTTCCGATTCCGGCCTCGTCCGGGCCATGGAGCTGCTGCGGGGAATAGACGGTATCGGCATCGTGGAGTTCGACCAGCGCGACATCATCCGTCACCGGCTGGTAAAGCACATTGTCAAGGCGTCGAGAAGGGGCAGGAGCAGACGGCGGGCAAAGAGACGCCGACGACGGACGAAGCACGCTGAACCGTCACACGATACCCGCGCAAGACGCAGGAATTTTCCAGGAAAGCGCAGCCACCAGGAGGATAGAACGTGATAACAGGACGGTAATACGTAATAATGTAAATCTTTCAGGCAATTTTATAAGGTTTTCCCGGGGTTTATTCACATCTTTGTTTCGACCGAAGCTGCGCGCTTGTGTATTGAAGAGACGCAGACGGGCGTTTGCGGCTTTTTGAATGAAATATTCATTATATTTGTTTCAGCGAACTGCCGGGCGAACGCATACCGGGCCTGCGCCAGCGATACGCCGGCGGTTGTGACGGGTATTTTCGCAGTACCGGAGGCAATGACGGCCGGCAGACGCGAAAAACGATAAACGAAACGAAATCACAAAATGCATAAGACTATGGACAAGGACTTGAAAAAACTGAAACCGGAACTGCTGTGGACGCGGTTCTCGGAGATATGCGCCGTTCCGCGCCCCTCGCACCACGAGGAGAAGATACGGGAGTACATCATCGACTTCGCCAAGAGACACAACCTGGACTACACCGTGGACGCCGGCCCCAACATCATCATCCGCAAACCGGCACTCCGGGGATGGAGAACCGCAAGACGGTCGTCCTGCAGGCTCACCTTGACATGGTGCCGCAGAAGAACTCCGACAAGGAGTTCGACTTCGAGAAGGACGGTATCGAGGCCTACATCGACGGAGACTGGGTAACGGCCAACGGGACAACGCTCGGCGCCGACAACGGCATCGGAGCTTCCGGCCATCCTCGCCCGTACTGGAGGACCGAACGGTGAAACACGGCCCCATCGAGCGCTCTTCACGGCCACGGAGGAGACCGGCATGGACGGAGCCTTCGCACTGCGCCCCGGCGAACTGAAGGGCGACATCCTCATCAACCTCGACTCGGAGACGGAAGGCGAACTCTATGTAGGCTGCGCCGGCGGGCTCGACCTGACGGCCACCATGAAGTACGATACGGTCAAGCTCGACCGCGAAAATTTCGCCGGATACCGACTCGAAATCAAGGGTCTCAAAGGCGGCCACTCCGGCATGGAAATTATCCTCCAGCGGGCCAACGCCAACAAGCTCTTCGCCCGCTTCATGCGCAACTGCCAGGAAAAGCTCGGCATCATGCTCTGCGACATCGACGGCGGCGGCCTGCGCAACGCCATTCCGCGCGAGGCATTCGCCACCGTGGCAGTGATGAAAAAACACGAGAAAGCCTTCCAGAATGCCGTCAAGAAGTTTGAAAAGATATACATCGACGAATACAAGGGCATCGAGGACGGCATTTCCTTCAAGGCCGTTCCTGTCAAGACTCCCTCCAAAGCCATCAATTTCTTCGACCAGGCCAATCTGGTGGATGCCGTATTCGGCTGCCCGAACGGAGTGATGCGCATGAGTACCTCGATGCCGGGGCTGGTACAGACCTCCTCGAACCTCGCAAGGGTGGTGTCCGAACGCGGCTACTTCAAAATCATGTGCCTGCTTCGCAGTTCGGTGAATACCGAAAAGGACGACCTGGCCTCATGATACGCACCGTCTTCGAGCTCACCGGAGCGACCGTCAGGACTTCCGGAGCCTACGACGGCTGGAATCCGAACATGGATTCGCCCATTCTCAGGGCGATGAAGGCTGGATACAAGGAACTCTTCGGCAAGGAACCGGCCGTCATGGCGATACACGCCGGACTCGAATGCGGCATCATCGGCGGCAAATATCCCGACATGGACATGATATCCTGCGGCCCCACCATCAAATATCCCCATTCGCCCGATGAGAAGGTAAACATCGCTTCGGTCGAGAAGTTCTGGAAGTTCCTCTGCCACACGCTGGAAACCATCCCCGTGAAATAAGGGAAAGCGGTGGACGGAACGGTAGGGTATAAACCTGCGGAGAGCTCCGGTGCCAAATGGCTCGCAATTATCAATCCCTCCGCGGCGGGCGCAGCGCCGCCGCGGAGTGGCCATTGATAGACCGATTGCTGCGCAGGGCCGGAATCACTGCCGAGGCGGTCTTCACCGCGCATCGGTACCATGCGGTGGAGCTGACTGTCGCCGCCGTCAACGACGGCATAAGACACATCATGCGGTAGGAGGCGACACGACACTGCATGAAGTGGTGAACGGACTCTTCATCCAACGGGCCGTCCGGCCGGAAGAGATAACGCTCGGCATCATCCCGACAGGCAACTGCAGGATAGCCGGCATACCAAAGACATATCCCGAAGCGTCTCGGCCATCGCTTGGATATGTCTCTTTATACCACATCGCAACCGTCTCATACAGTCAGTCGCACTACCGACAGGAGCGCCTGATGGCAGGCGAAGCCGGCATGGGACTGTATGCCATGCTCGCAGCCCGATTCAACCGGCTCCGGGAAGAGGCAAAGCGACCGTACCGAGACGCCTTTGGGCCGTACTGGAAAGTATCCTCTCCTACCGCGCTCCGCAAGTACGTATCTATGCGGACGGACAATCCGTCTACTGCGGCCGTGCCGCGGGTGCTACCCTCGTCATCTCCGGCGAGTTTCCCGAAGGGCATTTTGAACTCACCCTGCAGCCCGGAGGCTGCCGAATGACCTGTCTGCGCCTCTTCTACAAGCTGTTCCGTGGTAAACCGTATGACCTGCCCGGCAGCCTGCACTGGAGAGGCAGAGAGATACGCATCGAAACGGACAATATTTTCGCCGTGGAAGCCGACGGCGACCCGCTCGGAGACACCCCGCTCGGATTCCGGATAACGGAAGCTGCCGTCAGACTGGCACTCCCCGCCCCAGCAACCGACAGAACGGCAGAGGAGAGCGCTCCGTACAGATACAAACGCTCCGTACAGTATATTCCGCGCAACTCACGTCCGTCTCTCTAAACGGAAAAAGCCCGGCAAAGACAGCCGGAAATGGCAGCCGCAAAAGGGCTCCCCCCAGCAAACCAGCCTTTCATCTCCAAGAAATACGCCTATTCCCCGGAGACCGTTCCCGACCGGGAGGCTTCCAGGCCAATATCCTGTCACCAAACAGCAACCACATCCGCACGCCCCTCCCGCCGCATCCTGTTTTTGCACGGTTCTTGTAACGTTTAAGCCAGACATAATTTTTCTTAACCGTTAAAAACATTTTGATATGGAAACATTAATGGAACGTTTCAAAAGCCTAACACGCTATTGGTGGGCAATGCTGATACTCGGCGTGGCCATCTTCGTGGTGGGTATTCTCATCTTCACCTATCCGGGCGAAAGCTACATAGGTATGGCAGCACTCTTCGCCGTACTGATGCTCGTTTCGGGTATCATCGAGGTGGTAATTGCATTTACCGAAAAGTACATGGTAGGCCGGGGATGGGCCGCGGTACTGGGTGTCCTGGAAATCATCCTCGGCATCATCCTGATATGCAGCCCGGCCATTACGGCATGATGCTTCCTATCGTACTCGGCATATGGTTGCTGTTCCGCGGTATCGGTCTCATCGGCATCGCGAGCGAAATGAGCCACTTCAAGGTCAATGGCATGGTATGGACCATCATCCTCGGCATTCTACTCATCATCTGCTCGCTGATGATACTCTTCCAGCCACTGTTCGGCATCGCAGCGTCGTGGTATGGGTAGGCATATCGTTCCTGGTAGCAGGTGTATCGCTCGTGGTGTTCGCCTTCCAGCTGTTCAGCATCAAGAACAAGTTCAAGAAACTGACGGAATAACCTTCGCGGTTTCCGCACGCAAGCCGCCGTACATCCGGATGTACGGCGGCTTTTTCATTCCTTCGTCCGAACAGCTCTCCGCTTCCTTCCGCCGGAGCACGGCCGACAATATCAGCCCGAATACGAATATGAATCCGATTACGTTCCACAGGCTTCCCGGAATAAATCCCGCCCCCACTCCTGTACCGGAGAACAGGCAGGAAAGCCCTCTTCCTACCCCAATTCCAGAGTCATAATCCTGTCTGCCACAACCGGGCACGACCGTTCCGGAGAGCAGGCCCACCGAGGTATCCGACTCTACACACGCCCCCGCACGCCGGCCTCTTCCTGACACGACGCGGCAATCCGGCACGTCTTTCTTTCCTGGTACCCCGTACACATTCCGCATCATGCGACGACCCGCCCTGCACCAGACCGTCCCGAAACCGGCCGCTCCCTCCTCCACGACCGCCGCACACGACCGGAGGCCGGGACGACAAAAACGGGGCCCCGGATTCAACTCCGGAGCCCCGTATTCGATATCCCTTGCGGGATGAAAATTCTACTGGGGTTTCTGCATCTGGTACAGACGTGCCACCTGTCCTGCGGTCAGCGTCGTATTGTAGATGCCGAGATTATCTATGGCCCCCCTCATGGAGTCCCAACCGTCGGGAGTCTTCCACGAATCCCACTCCCAGGTAGCGGCCTCGTCGTAAACGGTCGCCGCACCGATGAGCAACGGAAGTTGGCGTCCTATCGGGGACACATACGCCGAAGCGATGGAACCGGTCAGGTTCTCCTTGGTCGCGGAGTCCCAGGTCTTCGTGGCGATACCGTTCACATAGAACACTACGGTATGGGCATTGAGGTCCATCGTAACGGCCAAATGTACCCATACACCGTCCTTGACGGTCCCTACCGACTCGTTGTCCATATCGACCGTCGCTGTCGTGGTCTTGACCGTGAAGAAAGGCTTGCCGTTGTTCTCTACGTTCAGTTTCCAGTTGTTCCAGTAGTTGAGGGAGACGATGTAGTTGTTCGCACGGCTCGCGTCGTCCACCTTCACCCATGCCGACCACGACATGTTGTTCATCAGAAAATCGGCAGGATTGTAATCCTCCACTGCCAGGTAGTTACCCTTGCTGAAGTAGATGGCCTTGCCTGCGCCCACGCCGTCCACCAGCGACGGAAGTCGGTATCGGAACCGAATATCTCCGCCGGCCCGGCCTGCCAGCACGCCGACCACCGGTTTGGTACCGGTCGAAGCGACGGTGTTGTCATTGATGGTCTCGAAATCGAAGAAAGCGATGACGCTCGAATCGGGAATGCTTTCATACTTGCTGCCCACAAAAGTCTCCTTGGCGAGCGTCAGGTTATTGGTCATCAGGTCCACCTGCGACTGCGTGGCGTTCTGATTGTCGCGGATGGCCTTGGCGTCGTTCACCGCATTGGTGAAGGCTTCGATATTGGCCTCCGGATAGTCGTCGGCCGTCGCTCCGTCGAGCAGTGCTTCGCACTCGATTATCAACGCTTCGAGCTTGGTTTTATCCACGTCTCCGTTGCCGCCCGAATTACCGCCCTTCTTGTCGCAGGCGGTGAACAGCATGACAGCCGCACCCAACATGAGCACGAAAGCCGATGCACTTTTCAGAAAATTTTTCATAATTGTTTGTTTTAAAATCGGTAAATATTGAGATTGTTCAGATAATATCCGACTTGCCGGCCTTGTTCGCCCCGTTCCCGCTCTCACTGCTCTATTCCCTTGTTCGAATCGAGTTCCGACTGCGGTATCGGGAAATAGAAGCGGTCTCCGGTCCAAACGGATGCAATATCCGGGCCAAGCGCCTCCACGGCGATTTCCCGGCCCCAGCGCATCAGGTCGAAGAAGCGGTGCGATTCGAACCCGAGTTCGCGCCGGCGTTCGAGCCGTACGGCAGCCAACACCTCCTCCTGGTTCCAGCCGTCGTAGGCGCCAGTCCGGCACGGCCGCGCACGAGATCGAGCGCATCGCAGGCATCCTCCAGGTCGGTACCCGTGTTACGGTTCGCCAGCGCCTCGGCCTTCATCAGCAGCACGTCGGCATAACGGAGATAAATGTAAGGCAGATAACCGTCGCTCTTCGTTCCGACCGGGACTTCGGAAAGCGGCTGTTCGTACTTTTTCACGAGATATCCCGTAGGCGACCAGCTCGCATCGAACGTATCGCCGTTCACCCACGGCTGACCGGGACGGCCGATGGATATGTCCAGACGCGGGTCCGTCTCCCCTTCCTCGGTCTGCTCGTTGAAACAATCCACGAAACTCTGCGTGGGGGCATTGAAATAGTAGCCCGTCTCGACAGAGGGGGCGAAATAGACGTTCAGGATATTACCCAGTCCGGGATTCTGCCCGGAGAGGTGACGCGCCGCAAAGATGACCTCCTTGTTATCCTCCGCACCGGGTACGAACAGCTCCTGGTAACTCTCGGCCAGCTCGTACTGATGCAGCGCTTCGAGACTCTCGATGTCGCTGAGGCAAGCTCCCCAATTCTGACGGAACAGATGTACCTTGGCCCGCAGGGCATAGGCGGCCCCTGTGTCACACGCCCTGCATCCTCACCCGAATAGGAAATGGGTACGGTCGATGCGATAACATCGGAAAGGTCGCTCTCTATCTTCGCATACACGGTCTCCACGTCGCTGAGTGCAAGATTGCCGTTATCGGCGGCATTGGGTTCCGTCCGCAACGGCACTGCGCCCCAGATGTTCACGATATGGAAATAGTTCAGCGCCCGGAGGAACTTGGCCTCGCCGATGAGGCGGCTCTTCAGCTCCTCGTCCATCTGGATACCGGGAATGTAGGCAATGGCATTGTTGGCCCGGGCCACCCCTTCGTAGAGGTAGGTCCAATAGTCGCCGAGAATGCCGTTGTCGGCCATGGCGGAAAAGTTATTTATATAGTCGATATCGGACTTGTCGCCCGCGCTGCCCCCCTTCTCGGAGTCGTCCGACGCCACGTCGCCGAACACCCAGAGCATGTTCTGGTCGCTGGTGAACATGATGTTGTTGTAGATGCCGTTCACGGCCCGCTCGGCATTGGCAGCCGAGGTGTAGAAGGTCTTGCTGCTGTAATCGGTCTGGAGCTCTTCGGTCAGGAAGTCGCTGCACGCGACGGATGCCGTACAGCAAACCGCCGCAACCGATATGTATGATATAATATTCCGTTTCATCGTATCCGCGTTTTAGAAAGTGAGATTAATACCGAACGTGAACGAACGGGCTATCGGATAGGTACCCCAGTCGATGCCGGCGGCACGGTCGCCTTCGGAGGCAGAGTTGGCGCTCACGGTCATCTCCGTCCATGCCGGGGTACTTGGTGATGGTGAAGAGGTTGGTGGCCGCAAATAGACGCGCAGCCGGCTGATGCCTATCTTCTCCGTCTTCGGTATGGTGTACCCTATCTGGAGGTTCTTCAGACGCATGTAGGAGCGTCGTAGAGGAACCGCGTGGATACCCTCGCGTTGTTGAACTTCGCCTTCCACGATGCACGCGGCTGCGTATTCGAAGTGCCGGGCCCCGTCCAGTGGTTATCGAAATAGTTCTGTGTCACGTTGAACGCACGGTAGAACCCTTCGATATCCTGTGCCACCTGCATGTATATCTTGTGACCGAAAGCCCCCTGGAAGAAGCAGGAGATGTCGAAATTCTTCCAGTAGCCCGAGAGATTGATACCGGCGGTGAACTTCGGTATCGAGGAACCGACATGCACACGGTCGTTCTGGTCGATGACCAGGTCGCCGTTCTGATTGACGAACTTCACGTCACCGGGCTGTATGTCGTCCGGATTGGAAGACTGCGACGGGGAGGTGAGTATCTCCATGCGGTCCTGGAAGATGCCGTCCATGACGAGCATATAGAACGAACCGACCGGATAACCGGCTTCGGTCAGGGTGACATAGACGCCGTTGTCCACGCGGCCGCCCGGCACGCTGCCGTTGATGGCGAGCACCTTGTTCTTCAGCCAGCCGCCGTTCACGCTCACTTCGAAACCGGCGTTTGCGAAATTGCGGCGATAGAACATCTCGAAGTCGATACCCGTATTGAGCATGCTTCCGTTGTTCACCCACGCGGGCTGCGCATTACCTGAAGAGGGCGGCATGGTCTGCAACATGAGCATGTTGTCGCTCCGCTTATAGAAATAGTCAATCGAGAAACCGAAGGTCTGACGGAACATTTCCACGTCGATACCGACATTGAGCTGCTGCTCGTCTCCCATTTGAGATTCTCGTTGCTATCTGCGTCTGTACATACCCCGGTGCCACCACTCCGCCAAAGGTCGAATTGTAATTGGGCATATACCGGTCTTCTGTCGCATAGGCCGTCACATTCTGGTTGCCGGCCGTACCCCAGCCCGCACGCAGTTTGAGGATATCGATGAAATCCACGTCCTGCATGAAGTTCTCCTGTTCGATGTTCCAGCCTCCCGATACGGAGTAGAACGTTCCCCAGCGGTTGCGTCCCTTGAACCGGGAGGTACCGTCCTCCCTGACCGTCGCCGCCGCATAGTACTTCTGCTTGTAATTGTAGTTCACCGAACCGAAGAACGACGCCAGCGTGAATGCCTGCTGGTTCTCATAGGATGTACGCCGCTGTTCATCGAGTCCCTTACCGATGAATATCAGGTCGTCGGCGAAATTCTGGTCGGTATTCTGCATGCTGTACGTCGTGGTGCGCACCGCCTCGAAACCGGCCATGGCCGACACATTGTGGTCGCCGAACGTTTCGCCCCAGTTGAGCACCGTATTGAACGTCCAGTTGAAATTGTCGTAATTCTCCACCAGAAGGCTGTTGGGATTGTTTATCCTGCCGCCCGTACCCCACGTCTGGTTGAACTGCCTATATCTCCCCGACATGTAATCGACGCCGGCCACCGTCCGCGACGTGATGTTGAGCGGGAGTTTGATAAGCATGTTCGCCGCCGCGATGACCGCCTTCTCGTTGCGTACCCGGTCGGTCTCATTTATCACGCCCATCGGGTTGTAGCCGTCGCCGAAAAAGGTGTTGTAAATTCCCTGTCCGAAATAGGCGCTCGGCAGGTCCACGTAGTTGCCGTCGGCATCGTAGGTGGGGATGGCAGGCGTACGGAACAGGGCGTAGCGGATGGCACTGCCTCCTTCGTTGTTCTGATAACCGTCGCCCGAGCTGGGAATGCTCTGCGTCTCGGCCATGCTTCCGATGACGTTCATCCCGACATTGAGCCACGGTTTGACGTCGGACTGTACATTGGAGCGGAACGAAATCTTCTTGTAACCGCTGTTCTTGATGATACCGTCCTGGTCGAAGAACGAACCCGACACCGCATAGGTGGTACGTTCGCTGCCGCCCGTCACGGAGAGCTCGTAACGCTGCAGCGGAGCCACCCGGAAAAGTTCCTCGACATGGTTCACATCGGCCAGTCCATCGAGATAACTCCCCTCGATGAGGTCGCGCTGCACGCCGCCCATGGCATTGTCGTTGCGGGCGGCCTCGTTATAGATGGAGATATAGTCGGCCGTATTCACCATCGGGGTAAGATAACCGTGGGTCTGCACGCCCGCCTCCGCATTGAACGATACGGTCGCCTGACCCGCCCGTCCCTTCTTGGTGGTGATGATGACGATACCGTTGCTGCCCCGCGAACCGTATATGGACGTCGAAGCCGCATCCTTCAGTACGGTGATGTCCTCGATATCGTTGGGCGACACGGTATTGAGACCGCCCTCTATCTGGATGCCGTCGATAATGTAGAGCGGCTCGTTGCTGGAGTTTATCGAACCCACGCCGCGTACACGCACCGACACATCGGCACCCGGAGCACCGCTGGCCGAGGCGACCTGACGCCCGGCACACGCCCCTGAAGGGCGAGCTGAGCCGACGGTACCGGAATCTGGGCGAGTTCGGCACCCTCCACCTTGTTCACCGCACCGAGCACGTCGCGCTTGCGCTGTACCGCGTAACCGACCACCACCAGCTCCTCTATCTGGTCGGAAGCCATATCCAGCGCGACATCAATGACGGTACGTCCTCCGACCGCCACCGTACGGGTTTCGTACCCCAGATAGGAGAATTCGAGCGAACCATCCTCGGGCACATTGTTCAGTTCATACGAACCGTCCACGTCGGTCGCAATCCCGTGCGTGGTTCCCGGCACGACGACACTCACCCCTATGAGCGGTTCGCCGGTCTGGGCATCGGTCACGATACCCTTGACCGTAGCGGTCTGCTGCGCCGCAACGGGTATCAGCGGAACCGCCAGGACAAGACAAAAAAGAAACAGTAGTTTTCTCTTCATACCAATATGTTTTAAATTGTTCGTACACCATTTGCCCCTCTGTCGCAGGGAATATCCCGTACGGAAGGGGTCAACCCTTTCCGTACGGGAAAGCGAATCAATAGAGTATCACATGCCCGGTATCGGTGGTTATCCTTCCCTCCGATTCGGTGAGCACCGTTCCGGTTGGCAGCTCATACACGAGCCGGGCCGTATCGGCCGGAATGGTTATCTTGACACGCCCCTGCGCATCGCGTGCCACATACTCCCTGGCGACCACATCGTACAGGTCGGCCCCCTCGCCCGCATCGTAGGTTATCTTCACCTCCTTCTCATAGGGATTGTATATCAGCCATACGGGGTAAGGCTTGTCGGCATAGAAATCGGTTGCATTGGCGTCGAGCCGCAGCACGCCCTCCACATCGGTCGTATGCACCGTAGCCCCCAGAATCCCCACCGGAGCAGTGCTGTAAACGCTGAACATGCTCTCGGGCGGATTGGCCTCGTTCCATTTCGGCCCGTCGCCGATGGCCACGGGCGACATACCCTTCAGTTCGGGCTTGCCGTAATCGTCGGTCTTGCGAAGCCCCTCGTAAGCTATCACGCCGCGGGTGATATCTTTCTGCTGGGGAAGCCACTGGTAAATGGCCGGTATCTCGTCCGGATAGAAAAGCCGGCAGGCGCTGACGTTGTTGTTCATCCACTTGCCTATCGCACGGGCATACTGGGCTCGTACTTTACCATGGGCAGAAGCGGCCACACCATCTTCACGCTGTTCATGAAAAAGGCGTACCCTCCCCCGTCTGTAATGCTTCCCTGAAGTCCGCTGACATCGTAGGGCCCCCAGCGGTCCTGAATGATACCCCAACCGTAACGCCCTTTGGGGTCGGTCACGCCATCGAACACCCAGTTTATCATCTTCTCCGTATCGTAATCGGTACCTTCCTCGGCATTCAGCCGCGCGGCCGTATAGATACCCAACGGAAGCAGTATCTCGTAAAACCGGCTCTCTTTCTGGTTGTCCAGCGCCCGGATGGCCTGTTTCGCCCCCCTCCAGATAGCGCTCGTCCCCGAATTTCCGGTATGCGGAATAGAGCACATACCCGTGGCCGCCCGCAGCTCCTGCTGCAGGGGAATGTGATTGACGTGCGGCGTCATCGTCCCGTAATCGAAGTAGGAGTAGTCGTAGTTCTCCCCCAGCACCTCGCCCGCACGGTAAAACTGCTCCGCCACCGTCCGCTGTATCTCCTCCGCGCCGGGAACGCCCGGAAAAACATCCGACACGGCGTAATAGAGACAGTTGGGCAGGACGTCGTACCACCAGTCGCGCCCGTATCCCCCGCCGAGATTTGCCACATCGGGATTGGTGTTGTTCATGACGATGTTCCACCCGTTGTCGCTGTTGAAATAGTTCTGCACCATCTTCACGAAGTTGTACCCGTTCTGGTTGGTCTTGTCTATTCCGTTCAGTCCGCCTCCGAGTATGGCCGCCAGCGAAGTGAGGCTTTCGTGGAACTCTCCGCCGTTCGCCTCGGGACCCTGACGTACATCGTGTATGGCAGTGTACTGCCCGAAGGTCTGCTGCGGCACGTTACGCTGTGCATCGTCGAGCCAGATAATCGGCCGGCCGGCATGGAGGAGTCGAAATCGAACGCGTAATTGTCGAACTCGAGCGCTTTCCGCTTCCAGTCGATTATCTTGTACGGCACCGGCATGTTGTCCAT
>ENA-OUNI01000972-OUNI01000972.1-human-gut-metagenome-genome-assembly--contig:-NODE-972-length-12193-cov-3.071938_pt1 | contig 12193 bp, 15 predicted proteins | sample MGYA00242499_ERZ504580 | MGnify/ENA primary metagenome ERZ504580 (study PRJEB26092, sample SAMD00036315) | human gut metagenome | host: Homo sapiens | study: EMG produced TPA metagenomics assembly of... | reverse complement strand
CAAACATGAAACTAAGAAAAATACTTTTAGCCGTTGCCGGACTGGCGTTAATGCTGAATGCTCGGCACAAAAATCCAAAAGATACTACGTGGCCAAACCTGGCACCCTGGTGGAACATGATGACAGAAGCGGAAGCCAATGAAATCACCCAACTGACCCTGCAGGCAAGCTGAATGCCGTAGATTTCAGGCATCTACGGGATGAATTCAAAAACCTGCAACTGCTGGATATTTCCAATGCCTCCATCAGCATGTATGCAGGCAAGAACGGGACTTATCCAAACCGTTTTTATGTATATCCTGCCAATTGCATTCCGGCATATGCTTCTGCAAGCAAATGGACGACAGTACATTTGTAGGTAAGGAGACGCTGACCAGGATTATCCTTTCCGACAAGACCAAGAACATCGAAGATGCTGCCTTTAAGGGATGCAAAAATCTCAAGATATGCCAGATACGGAAGAAAACGGCTCCCAATCTGTTGTCCGAAGCATTGGCCGATAGCGTTACAGCCATATTTGTTCCATTGGGATGCAGTGACTCCTACCGTACCAAAAAGAAATGGGAGACCTTTGCATTCATTGAAGGAGAACCACTGACAGTAAATGTACAGATTGGCAAAATGGGCAGCCTTGCCAGCGAACTGTTAAGAGCCGGATTTCAGCCCAAAGACGTTAACTTTCTGACCGTTGAAGGAAAAATGGACGAAGCCGACTTCACATTGATACGCGACTATATGCCCAATCTGGTTTCCATCGACATGACCAACAGTAATGCCACTGCAATTCCCGACTATACTTTCACCCAAAAGAAGTATCTGCTGAACGTACGGCTCCCGCAGGGGCTTAAAAGCATCGGACAGCGTGCATTCAGTGGCTGCGGTCGTTTGTGCGGCACGCTGGTGCTTCCTGCCAGTGTAACCGCCATTGAGTACGGAGCATTTATGGGATGCGGCAACCTGCGCTATGTGCTTGCCACGGGGAATAAGATTACCACGCTGGGCGACAACCTTTTCGGAGAGAGTAAAGGTAAAATCATATACAAGGAGAAGCGGTAGTATTGTAATCCTTTTTCAATGTATCAACAAGAAAAAGCAATCCCCCTCCAGAAGTAGTTCTGAGAGGGGGATTACGTTTTACTAAATCTTGTCCGACGATTTACTAAATCCTTCCCGGAGATTTAGTAAATCTCCATACGAGTTTTAGTAAAACATCCGAAGGCCTTCGGAAAGGATTCAAGAGTCTGTTCTGAAAATTTATCTTTTAAGCTCCGTACATCCGCGCACGCAACTCCTTGATATGGTCCGAAGTGATGTATTCATCATACTCCATCATCTTGTCGATGATACCGTTCGGAGTCAACTCGATGATACGGTTGGCAACCGTCTGAATGAACTCGTGGTCGTGGGATGAGAAAAGGATATTGCCCTTATAGGTCTTCAAGTTATTGTTGAATGCCTGGATAGACTCCAAGTCGAGGTGATTGTAGGTGTATCCAGAATCAAGCAATTGGCATTGCGCAGCTGCATACGTGCAATCATGCAACGCATCTTCTCACCTCCCGACAATACGCTTGCTTTCTTCAGCACCTCCTCGCCGGAGAACAGCATACGTCCCAGGAAGCTCTTCATATAGACTTCATTGCCTTCACCGAACTGGCTCAACCAGTCCACCAGATTCAGGTCTGTATTAAAGAATGCAGTATTGTCCAGCGGCAGGTAAGCGGTGGTGATAGTCACACCCCAGTTGAAGGTACCCGCATCCGGTTTCATATTCTCGTTGATAATCTCAAACAGGGCGGTCATGGCACGCGGGTCGTGCGAAAGGAATACAATCTTGTCTCCCTTCTCTACGTTGAAGTTGACGTCGCGGAACAGCACCGTACCATCTTCCAGCGTTTTCGTCAAACCGGAAACTTCCAGAATCTGATTACCCGGTTCGCGTTCGGGCGTAAAAATGATGCCCGGATACTTACGGGATGACGGCTTGATTTCTTCTACATTCAGTTTCTCCAACATCTTCTTGCGGCTGGTAGTCTGCTTGCTCTTTGCCACATTGGCACTGAATCGGCGGATAAACTCTTCCAGCTCTTTCTTCTTCTCCTCGGCCTTTGCTTCTGGTTCTGCTGCTGACGGAGCGCCAGCTGGCTGGACTCGTACCAGAAGCTATAGTTACCGGCAAAGAGGTTAATCTTTCCGTAGTCGATGTCCACCGTATGCGTACAAACGGAGTCGAGGAAGTGACGGTCGTGGCTTACCACCAGCACCGTATGCTCAAAGTTGGAGAGGTACTCTTCCAGCCAAGTCACGGTCTCCATATCCAAGTCATTGGTAGGCTCGTCCAGCAGCAAGTTATCAGGATTTCCATAGAGAGCTTGCGCCAGCATGACACGTACCTTTTCTTTGTTGTTCAACTCACCCATCAACAGATAATGCTTGTCTTCCTTGATACCCAAACCACTCAGCAAGGCGGCAGCATCGCTTTCGGCATTCCAGCCGTCCAACTCGGCAAATTTCTCTTCCAATTCGGAAACCTTCAGTCCATCCTCGTCTGTGAAATCCTCTTTGGCATACAGCACTTCACGCTGCTTCATGATATCCCACAACACCGTGTGTCCCATCATCACCGTGTCCATCACCGTAAAAGCATCCCACTTGAAGTGTCCTGGCTCAAAACGGAAAGACGCTCTCCCGGAGCCAGCATGATGGAGCCCGTCGTAGTCCAGCTCTCCGGAAATCGTTTTCAAGAAGTAGATTTTCCGGCGCCGTTGGCACCGATGATACCATAACAGTTACCACTTGTAAACTTCAAGTTTACGTCATTGAACAACACTCTTTTACCAAACTGTACTGAGACATTAGAGACTGTAATCATCTTTATATTTACGATTTATTTATTTACAATTTACTATTTAATACCTATTAGTCTGCGAATTGCGAGTGCAAAGATAGTTATTTTTCCATGAATAGACACAGAGAAGCGCTGTCAATCTGACATAAAAGTATTACCTTTGCAGCGTTTTCGGCAAAAACATCCATTTTGGCAAAGTTTTTGCTGGGGTACTGATATCGTATTAACTTAAACCCTTAACAGCAATGAAAGCAAAATCATTTTACAAGAATAATAAGCATAACAATATGAATCCGAAAGAAAAAGAAAACAACCAGGAAGAGGAGCTGAAAACTCAAGCTACTCCCAACGAATGTGACGAAGAAACTGTCGGACAAGAAACTTCACAAGAAAACGAAGCTCCCCTGACAGAAGAAGAAAAGCTCGCCCAGGAACTGGAAAAGGCCAATGAACAGATTGAAGAGCAGAAGGACAAATACCTGCGCTTGTCTGCCGAGTTTGACAATTACCGCAAACGCACCATGAAGGAGAAGGCAGAACTTATCCTGAACGGTGGTGAAAAGAGTATCAGCAGTATTCTCCCCATCGTGGATGACTTTGAACGCGCCCTCAAAAACATGGAGACAGCCACCGACGTAGCCGCCGTAAAAGAAGGCGTTGAACTGATCTACAACAAATTCATGTCTGTATTGGGACAAAACGGCGTTAAGGTGATAGAGACAAAGGAACAACCTCTCGATACAGACTATCACGAAGCCATCGCTGTGATTCCGGCACCCAATGAAGCACTGAAAGGCAAAATTCTGGACTGCGTACAAACCGGTTACATCCTAAACGACAAAGTGATCCGTCATGCCAAGTGGTAGTCGGAGAATAACATAAAACTGTATGGAAAAAAGAGATTACTACGAAGTATTGGAAGTCGAAAAGACAGCAACGGTAGAAGAAATAAAGAAAGCCTATCGCAAGAAAGCCATCCAATATCATCCGGACAAGAATCCGGCGACAAAACAGCCGAAGAGAAATTCAAGGAAGCGGCAGAGGCATACGACGTACTAAGCAATCCGGACAAGCGTGCCCGCTACGATCAGTTTGGTCATGCCGGACTGGGTGGTGCCGCCGGTAATGGTGGTCCGTTCGGCGGCTTCAGTGGAGGCATGTCCATGGACGACATCTTCTCCATGTTCGGTGACATCTTTGGCGGACACAGTGGAGGAGGTTTTGGAGGTTTTGGAGGTTTCGGCGGAGGTGGCGGCACACAACAACGCCGTTACCGTGGTTCGGACTTGCGCGTCAAGGTAAAACTGAACCTCAAGGAAATCTCTACCGGTGTGGAAAAGAAATTCAAGCTGAAGAAATACGTGCCTTGTACCCACTGTCATGGTACGGGAGCCGAAGGTGACGGTGGTTCAGAGACCTGCCCGACTTGTAACGGCAGCGGCACGGTAATCCGTAACCAGCAAACCATACTCGGCACCATGCAGACAAGAACCACCTGCCCGACATGTGGCGGTGAGGGCAAAATCATCAAGAACAAGTGTAAGGAGTGTGCCGGTGAAGGCATTGTATACGGTGAAGAAGTAGTAACCGTAAAAATCCCGAAAGGTGTTGCAGAAGGTATGCAACTCTCTATGGGCGGAAAAGGAAATGCAGGCAAGCACAACGGTGTACCGGGTGACCTGCTGATTCTTGTAGAGGAAGAGCAAGACCCGAACCTGATACGCGATGAAAATGACTTGATTTACAACCTGCTCCTCAGCTTCCCGACAGCAGCCTTGGGTGGTGCGGTAGAAATTCCCACGATTGATGGAAAGGTGAAAGTAAAAATTGACTCAGGTACGCAACCGGGAAAAGTACTCCGCCTGCGCGGCAAAGGTTTACCCAACGTGAACGGGTACGGCACGGGAGATTTGCTGGTAAATGTCAGCGTATATGTACCCGAAACGCTGAGCAAGGATGAGAAGAGAGCATTGGAGGAGATGGAAGAATCGGATAACTTCAAGCCGAACACTTCGATTAAAGAGAAAATATTCAAAAAGTTCAAGAGCCTGTTTGACTAATAACATGGTACATAAAGAAGCCTCCCGGTATACAATAAAATATATCGGGAGGCTTTCTTATGGGTTTATCGGGGAAAATGTTAAAGCTCCAACATCCGCTTCATAAAAGCCTTTATTCCCTCCACATCAGAAGCCTGAGGAGCCCACGAAGCCAAATCCTCTGAGGGTAGAGGCTGATATGGGCCTTTTTTAATTTCAAAAATAACAGTACCTGACTCCAAGGCAATAATACTATGCCATGTATTAGAAGGAATCTCCAGACCATATTTACCTTCCGAAGGATTGAGGCATACCTTATCTGTTACATTACCGGCATCATCATAAAAAAATGCCAGCAGACTTCCACGCAAAACCAGATAAGTTTCTTCCTTATCTGTATGACGGTGAGGAGGAAGATAAGTTCCCGGTTCCAAAGCATTCAGCAACCGATGAATAGGAGCATCCATAGACGCATGAAAATTATAATTCATACGTAAACGGGAGTTCTCCTTAGCTCGTGAAGTAACGGTATCCAGCAGCTCTTCTGTTATCAGCTTCATCATAACTTCAGCAATTGGGCAAACTTGGCAGGAAGTTCTGCTTTGCACGCCTCAATAGACAAACTTTTTCCTTCATTATTTACTAATATAGCAGCCTTCTGCAAGGAAGCCAATAAGGTAACTTCCGACACATTACCGGCAACAAACAAACATCCGGAAAAAAGAGGAGTAATCACCTTCCGGGTATGCCCTTTCCATTTTACAAACACAGCCTGCATCGGGCAATATGTAGTATATCCCGCAGCATTCAAACGCTGCATCAACTTATGTTCAGACTTGGGTGCTGTGTACAATGCATGCCAGCACATCATATCATTATCCGTCATCATATTGTTTGCTTTTTCCATCCCTTTAATAAATCTTTTACAAATAATATCCATCCCACACTGCCGACACCTGCCAAGAACATGAAGCCGATCAAAATCATCAATTTATTGGGCTTTGCAGGCTTCAAAGGTACCGTAGCCGGCTGGACAACCGTATATACCGGTGTAATCTCCTGCACCTTAGCTCTTGCCATCTGCAATTGTTGAGACACTTGTGTATATACTTGATAGGCTAAATTCATTTCATTCTGTAAACGCTCTTGCTCTGCGCGATAACTCAGCAATATTATATTCTGGTTTGCATCTACAAAATTTGCGTATTTCTTCTGGGCAGACTCATAACTGGCCTTTGCTTCTCCATAAAGTTTTTCGGTAAATGCCAAATCATGACGAGCTTTATTAGTTCGATAATCTGTGATGTAGTTCTGCAGGCAATGCATCACGGTATCCGTCAGCGAAGCAGATATCAAAGGATCCTGCATAGTAACAGACAAGGTTGTCACACCTGTCTTTTTGTCTACGGAAACAGAGATACGTTTACTTAAAGCATCTGCAATGGCAGACTCATCTCTAGTAAGACGAAAAGGATCCAGCTTTGCATCCCCCTCTTCCGGTTCATCCTTAAACAAAGACAATGTCCATCCTAACACCTTAAAAGGAGCGGAGAAAATTGCACTCCACCAAGGAGAACGCTGTTCTTCTTTCAAATAAGCATATAAAGTCGTGTCTACTTTTGCTTTCTGATCCTTGACTTTAACATCGAACAGTTCAATCAGAAAAGGAGTAGAACTTACAATATCAGGATAAAGTTCGGGTGACAAAGCATCTTCACCAGAAGAAGTACCCAAATTGATACCCGCCATGGCTGCAAGCTCCCATACTTCCGCCACCAGATTTACCACCACTCTCCGGAGCCAACGTCACACTTGTAGAATACTCCTTAGGAATACTAAATGCAACAACCAGTCCAACAAGGGCAGCGATACCACACGCCTTAAAAACCAATTTGCGACTAGCCCATACTTTCTGGGCCAGTTCTATCAAATCTATTTCTTGTTCCTCTGGTTGTGGAGAAGTTATGTTTTGTATTCTTTCTTCGCTCATAATTCAAATTACTTAAAGAGATTAACCATAGTCGCAATCATCGCTGCAATAGAAGCTGTCGTACTTCCCATTCCCAGAATTTCAGTAGTAGTCATCTTCCTTTTCTGTTCTTTACTTGGAACAATTATTTCACAACCTGGTTCAATGGCTTTCTTGTTTCCTGCTCTTAAACGAGAAACTGTACCATTCATGTATATTACATAGACCTTGCGTTTCTTGGCGTCATTACCAAAGCCACCAGCCTGGTTGATGTAATATTTCAAGCTTTCACCCTTTTTATATAAAACTGTATTCGGATACATTACAGCACCGTTGATTTTCACTGTACTTACGTACTCCGGAACAAATAATACATCTCCCTCGCGAAGCACCATATCAGCATCTGAACCAGGATTTTTCAAGGCCTCTCCCAGATTTATACCTACAGAATAGGTATCGGACAAATCCAATCTTTTTACAGATATGGAATCTCCGCCTCCCGCTTGCGCCATACGCAGAGCATCTTCCTTACGGCGGAATTCTTCTTCGGTCATCCTACGTATAAGACGCGCTCCTTTTATATAAGCATCGGGAGTTACTCCACCAGCCTTAGCTATCAAGTCACTCAAACGTTCATTCTTTTTCGATAGTGCATAATTACCGCTAAAAAGGACTTCTCCGCCCACCATAACATTCTGTTGTTTAAAATAGGACGGACTCTTACGAACATAAATTTCATCAAAAGGCTCAAGATGGAAATCCTGGCTTCCTTCTCCCACCAATAAGCCATCTTTCAAATCAAAAGAGAAATTCTGGCCTACTGTAGTACTGAAAGATGTACTCTTCGGATCTTTCATGCGCCGTGCAACTTCAACCTTTGTTGTAGCCGCCGCCTCCAACAAGCCACCAGCCTGCAACACCAAATCCTCTACTGTCATTTTATCAGAATAAAGATATGTACCCGGATTGGCAACTTCACCATGAATGGTAAGTGTAGCTTCTTCCTTCAAGTCATGAATACTTGGAATATATAAAATGTCATTCTTCTGCAAAGGAATATCTGCAGCCGTCCCGTTCAGCAAACCTTTCGCATCTACTTGTATAACCTCATGCGACAAGTCTTCAAGTTCACGATCGATTATAGCACGGTTTAAGAATGCATCTCCGCGAAGTCCTTCCGCTTTCTTAATCAGCTGCTTCACTGTATTCATCGTACCGTCCAACTGATACAAACCTTCACGATATACAGCACCGCGGATTTCCACACGATTCTCAAAACGCTGTAAAACGGAATCAACCGTTATCTTATCACCGTCATCTACGCGGAATACGGAATAATCCATCTCATCCACATTATAAATTTGATGCTCACGTCCACTTTTACGGATTATACGTAATGCTTTCTTATAAGCATCACCCGTAAAACCACCTGAATACTTCAATAATGTACCTACGGTTTCAGTGGGTTTCATTTCATAAAACATCGGACGTTTTACCTTACCTAATATCTGTACCAGTGACTGGTAAGGATCCACAAGAATTACATCACCATCCTGCAGACGGATGTCATCCTTCATTTTTCCTTTCATAAGTAAATCGTAAACATCCAAATCCGCTATTGTATTTCCATTGCGAATCACTTTAATACTGCGCAAACTACCAATCGGATTCACACCACCTGCACGATATAAAGCATGAAATACGGAAGCAAATGATGAGAGGGTATAAGTTCCGGGCACCACAACTTCACCCATAACGTTTACTTGAATAGAACGTATTTCTCCTAATGTCAGTTTAACTTGGGTAGACGGAACATTTCGGTTACTCCAGAATATATTCTGGCAATTCTTGTTTCAAATAATTATTGGCTTCCTTTACTGTTTTGCCACTCAGATAAACCGGTCCTAAATTATTCACAAGAATACTTCCTTCCGGAGAGATTGTTTGTCGAATCGTTGTTTCAGAAGCTCCCCCACACATCAATAATCACCTCGTCACCAGGTCCCCAGACGATAATTCTCGGGGAGTAGCAACATTCACATTGGGTTCGAAAGTCAAATTATCGTTAGTAAAAATATTATGACCATAAATTTGCGAAGTCGGATCCTCTGTTTCCTTCTCTTGAGACAAGGAACGATTATCCATCATTTGTAAAGAATCTCCTGCAACATCCGTTTGTCTGGCAGAATAAGTTTCCGAGGTTGTACGCAGCCCTTTGACTACGCCACTCATTTCACCACGTTGACGAGAACGCTTCTCATCTTGGGTATTGCTCTGCGGACTTCCAGATTTAGAGTTTTCATACTTTTTCTGAATTCTTTCAACTTGTTCCTTTGTCACTCCCCGCCGCATTAATTCAGTAGTAATCTGCTTTTGATTTTTGCCCATCTGCTGAGCGCTTTTTACATACTGAACAACCTGATCATCTGACATCTGCTGAGCAAAAGCTACCCCTGACAAAGTAAATACCAAAAAGAATAGTGTTATTAATCTACGCATAAGATATTCTGATTAATCTTTTGAGTTCTTGTAATAAATATAAATCGGGCACAAAGGTAATATATTATTTTTATAATATACATTTATTCCACCTCTAAGTTTCAGAAAAAGCATTAAAAAGCTGTCACTTTCACGTCTTTTCATTGGGTAGAAGAAAGCGGGAAAATTGGCACTATTTTTTTCATTAGTCCAATCAAAATAGCCTTTTTTTCAGTATAACTATGTTGCACCAAGGCCAGCACTTCTTCCCGCACATGTTCATAATCATCAACAGATGCCTTTTCACGCTTTATCTTTTCACTGATTACAGAATCCAAAAAGTCCATCCCCAGGCCTCCCACAATGTACACTTCTCCCCCATCCCCCATGACTCCCACTTCCAGGGTGAGCATACAAGCTTCAGACAAGGTAATCAAACAATGAGTATTCGTCGGATACACCTCACCCAAACGTACTATGAACATATCAGTTTCCCCTTTGTCGCGTTTCAACCTGCAATCAGATGACTGCACATATATTTCCGCCACACGCTTACTATATTCCATAGCATTTTCCGGATGACGTGCATTAGCAGCAGATATCATAACCATACGGGACACTCTATACTTTACCGCCAGGTCTGCAATATTCACTGTCCCCGATATATTCGTTTGAATTGCCTCCGACACAAAATCATCCATCAGTTGTACATGCTTATAAGCAGCAGAATGAAAAACAAGTTGAGGACGTGTTTCTTCAAATATAGCCTCCATACGCGTACGGTTAGCAACATCTGCAACCAATACACGGACCTCCAGATTCTTCCAATGATCAGACAATTCCAACTGTACATCATACAATGGGGATTCTGCCTGATCTACCAGAATCAACTGATAAGGATTCAGTGTAGCCAACTGGCGGACGATTTCCCTTCCTACAGCTCCCGCCGCTCCCGTAACCATTACTCTACGCCCCTCGATATGGGCCGTAATTTTACGCACGTCAACTTGTACCGGTTCTCTACGGAGCCAATCTTCTATTTGAATGTCCTTTATCAGTCCATCGTCCATACAATCGCTTAAGGGAGGAACGGTCATTACATGAATATCATGAGAGAACAGTTTATCCAGCATTCCGGAATTTTCCAAATCCGACACCTTGCTTGGAGAGATAATGATTGTATCCACTTTCTTTTTCTTTAGACGGTCAAACAGCTGCTCATCATTGGGATATACCCTGCATCCCATCGTATGTTTACCTATCATATCAGGTTCGTCCGAAATAAAGCCACGCAGGCGATAATGATTATTACGACTAACTCTCAAGGATTTTGCAACATTGACTCCAGTCCCATGGAATCCATAAATAAAAACATTCACGCAATGACGTGCATCAAAAGCAATAGCTTCATAAAGCATCTTCACAGCAATGCGCATACAAGCCATCAGAGAGAAGGTGAACATATATGCCATAAACAGAATGCTGTTCGGCAAAGTTTCTCCAAGCCCCGAAACAGACCAACAGCAATTCCCTAAAAACAGTACAACATAGCTTATCGTAAGACTCCAAAACACACGATAAATATCTACAAAAGAGGAAAAACGGATAACACCCACATAAGTACGGAGAATATGAAAGAAACAGATATTACACAAGACAGCCCAAATGGTCAGCCATACATACAAAGAAATTTCATAAGATACGGACGAAAGCCTATATTGCAAAAAACATGCAGAAAGCATGGAAATCACAACGATAATTACATCTACCAACAGCACCGTCCATTTGGACGCTATGCGTGAAGAAAGATATTTATAATAGATTCTTAAATTCATAATCAGTATCAGACTTATTTGCTATAGGACCTACGACAAAGATGCTTCTTTTCGTTTTATTATCCAATTTTTATGGCAATAAAGTTCAGGACATTCAAATAGAAAATTATCCCACTAAAATATTTCTAAAAAAAACAGAGATTCTTTTTGCCTTTTCAAATAAAGATGTACCTTTGCACCCCGTAAACAAAAGCTTATTGCCGCTATAGCTCAGTTGGTAGAGCAACGCATTCGTAACGCGTAGGTCGCCAGTTCAAGTCTGGCTAGCGGCTCGATATTCAAGCACTGATTATCTGGAATAATCAGTGCTTTTTCTTTTCAAGAATCGTTAGAATAAAAAACGCTCTTCTACGAATATATTTGCATAAAACACAATGCCCTTCCAAACAGTTTAATCCATAGCCGCATAATTATCCCAAAGCAAGTAAAGCTAGTTTAAAACAGCACCATCTGATTACAATGATAACTTGAAACATATAGGTACATTATTAAAAGCATAATACACCTTATATTATACATAGTAATCCCCAATATTTGCGGCAACTTTTCAATAACCCAATTTTTCAATCTTAAATAAAGGATTGAGGTGATTGAAGAACACAAGCCAAAATCAAAAGGCTACCATAGGTTTCTATAACATACTATAAACAAATGAAAAGAATCAAATTATTTACAGCGGCTTTGCTGCTGGCGGCTATATCCGCAGGAAACGATGTGTGGGCGCTTTCCGATTCAGGAAAGAAAGACACGCGTCCGATAGAATCACCCAAATTCTTCAGTGGAAACGCCCACCCGCTGCTTCCACCTCCTTCAATTCAGACTCTTTGCAGACTGTCTCTACAAAGATAGACACAGACAAAGACGGCATTCACGACCTTTATTTCGTGTTTAAAGGCAAGGAGCTGAAGGTAGATGAATGGATGTTTGAGAGATTTTGAGTTAGCCTTACTGTGCTTTATTTCCACATTTACTAAGAATTATTCGTCCGACATCTGTTGCATTATCTCCGACAGCTGTCGGACGA
>ENA-OUNI01000971-OUNI01000971.1-human-gut-metagenome-genome-assembly--contig:-NODE-971-length-12193-cov-3.130035_pt1 | contig 12193 bp, 22 predicted proteins | sample MGYA00242499_ERZ504580 | MGnify/ENA primary metagenome ERZ504580 (study PRJEB26092, sample SAMD00036315) | human gut metagenome | host: Homo sapiens | study: EMG produced TPA metagenomics assembly of... | reverse complement strand
ATCATATTGATACTTTTGTGATGGGAAATGATTGGGAGGGGAAATTCGATTTTTTAAAACCCTATTGCGAGGTTATTTATTTACCGCGTACACCCGAAATTTCTACATCGCAAATTAAAAAGGATCTTATAAAATAAAGTGGATATAAGCGCGATATTCTTTTCTTAAATTTAAAACACATTCCCCACCGACGGTATCTCCGAATTATAAATATGATCCAGTTCAATGATTCCCGCTTCACACGTCCGTTTATATTCTTTAAACTCCTTTTCTTTCAGAAGGTTGTTCAAATCCAGAATGTCTGTCTCTAAATCATCGAGATCGTGATGCTGGATCAGCATAGAAAAAACGACATGGCTTTTTTCCCCATGCTTTTTGTAGCTCTTTTGTGCAAGTATGGAGCCGTTCTTCATCCTCTGCTTGTGCGGCTTGAGCGCCCTCATGGAACAGCTGCGTCAGTGTATCCACTTGTTTCTTCATGCTTAGAAATCCAATCCCGCATAAAATCCCCGCAATGGTAAGCAGGGAAATTGCTGTAATCAGGCGTTTCATTGAAACTTGCTCCTTTCAAGCACCATAAATGAGTCCATTGAATGAGGGAACGGGCAATCGCGCCCGTTCCTTTTACTTTTCTCATCCTCCAAAGGGGAGGGTTTACCCCATTTTTCCGTTGTTCAGCCGTTCATCCCGTTTGATGATCGTCGTATTTCCACTGCGGTCAATCTCCATAATCAGAATATCTTTTAGCTCCAGCCCGCTTTTCTTGATATGGGTCTGGAGCTTTTTCATCGTCATCCCGCAATCCTTAAAAGCAGAGGTGATGATGCGTCCGTCGCTGATGACGATACACGGCAAGCCGTCATCCGGAATCGTCACGTTTAATTCTTCCGCTACCGGAACGCGCTTTTCCGGCTTGAGCAGAACGCTCAGCGTGCCATTGGTTTCGGCAATTGCATATTGCACATCCTCGATTCGGAACACGTCCTTCTGCCGCAGCGCTTCCATCAGGTCGTCTACGGTAAAACGAAGCCGCTTGAGCTGTGTTTGGTCAATCATCCCGTTGCGGATGACAATGAGGGAATGGCCCTGCATGAGGCCGCGGAATTTGGGGAATTTCATACTCACGACTGAGGCAATCACCTCAAAGGAGATCAGCAGCAGTACGGGTATCACGGAATTAATCAGAGGCGCACCGTTATCCTGCATCGGGATAGCGGCGATCTCAGAGATCAGGATTGTGATAACGAGCTCAGATGGCTGCAACTCGCCGATTTGCCGCTTACCCATGATACGTACAGAAAAGACAATCAAAAAATATAAGATCGCCGCGCGGATGAGCGTAATAATCATCCTGCTTCCTCCCTTGCAAGGCCTGTTTCATCCGTCTAAAGGCGGAAAAGAAATGAAAAAGCAGCATATGGATCACTCCATGCGCCCCCATTCAAAATTTTGTACCGACTGGCAATACGCAATCCATGCCTTTCACAGCGTTGCGTACAAAGCTTTCATTTTCCGCCTTTAGCGATATCTAGTATGGCGTTTCTACGCTGTAATATTCCACCGCATAAACCGGAGTAGGATGGAAAAAACAGTAGCGTATATCATTTATCCTGAAGAACCCTCTATTCGCAAGGCCTATGCTTTGCCGTTAGCGGCGGATTTTTGATTTGTTTTTCCGCCAAATGGAAAGGAAGGACCGTTTTATGTTTCAATGGCTTAAAAATGCCGTACAGAAGGATTTTACTCCGATCAATGCGCAAACGACGCAGGTGCCGCCCGCGGAGATTTCTGCCTCTTTGCAGGAAAACCTGATCTACCTGCGCGGCGTGTTCGGCCCAAGCTTTGATCTGATGGTGCGCGAGCTGCCTGTCAATGGTAACCGGGCAGCCTTTGTGCTATGCGAAGGAATGTGCGATGATCTCCTACTCTCCCAAATTGCGGTTACGCCCATCCTGCATGCCACGAATATCCCGAAGGAGCCGGACGAGCAGTTTTTATACCTGCGGGATCACGTGCTCTCCGGCACGGATCATAAAGAAGCCTTCGACATGGCGGACGTACTCAACCTGATGATGTCAGGCTTTGCGGCACTGTTTATCGACGGTGTGACGCGCTGCGAGGTTTTCGGTGTGCAGGGCTTTGAGCGGCGCTCGATTTCCGACCCGGAAACGGAGGTGCAGGAGCGTGGTTCGCGCGACGGCTTTGTAGAAACGCTCAAGGTGAACACCACGTTGATCCGCCGCCGGCTCAAAACGCCCTATGCCCGTTTCGAGATGCTCAATATGGCGATACAAGCCAAACGATGGTCTGCCTTTGCTATCTCTCGGATCGGGTGAATCCCGACATCCTGGAGGAGGTCAAGCAGCGGCTTCAAAATGCGAAGCTTGATATGGTGCTGGAATCCGGCTATATCCAGCCGTTTCTGGATCACAAGGGGCTTTCGTTCTTCTCCGGCGTGGGTGTTACGGAACGGCCGGATACTCTGTGCGCAAAAATTAGTGAGGGGCGGGTGGGCGTCATTGTGGACGGCACGCCGTTCGCCCTGATCGTGCCGCACCTTTTCATTGAAAATTTTCAATCGATTGATGATTATTCCAATCGTCCCTTTTATGCGCTCTTTCTGCGTGCTCTCAAATTCATTTCCTTTGCCATTAGCATGCTGCTGCCGGGCATTTATGTGCTGTGGCGATTTTCCATCAGGAGCTGCTGCCGGCGAGCATGCTCTTTGATATCGCGGTATCGGAGGGGCGCACGCCCTTTCCCATCATGCTGGAGGCGCTCGTGATCCATTTTATATATGAAATCATGCGCGAAGCAGGGCTGCGGATGCCAAAACCGTGGCCATGCTGTGAGCATTGTCGGCGCGCTCGTCATCGGTGATGCGGCTGTCACAGCGGGGCTCATCGCCGCGCCCATGTTGATTGTGCTCGCGCTGACGGCGATCAGCTCATTCGTCGTGCCGTCGCTTTATGAGCCGGCGGCCGTGCTGCGGTTTCTCTTTATCATCGTGGGTGGCTGACCGGCCTGTACGGAATCATGCTCATCCTGGGGCTGCTCATCCTAAACGCCTGCTCGATCAATCCCTATGGCGTGCCATATTCCGCACCCATCACGCCCTTTGAAAAAGGCGCAATGCGTGATCTTGTGCTGCGGGTCGGCTGGAAGCGCCTCGGCCGCTATAAGATGAAGGTGCAGGATCTTAACGGCTCAGATAAGCGGGAGCCGGAGGATTTTTAATCAGTTCAGTTAGAAAGGACGGCCTGTAGAATGACAAACTCGCATCAAATTAGCCCGGCTCAGCTCTACTCCATCTTTTTCGTCAGCCGGATTCTCGTCACGCTGACGTATATTCCTGCGCTCAATGAGATTGCGCTCTCCTCTGATTTGCTCGTGCAGGCGTTTCTGTATCCGTTGGGGATGCTTATCAGCGCGCTGCCGTTGTATGCGCTGTATCAGGCACGCCCAGATTGGGATATCTTTGACTGTGCCTACAGGATTTCGCCTGTGCTTTCTAAAATTCTTGCGGTATTGTATGCGTTGTTTTTCCTCTTCGTGGCGCTGCTCAGCGTGACGCGCTTTGATTTGTTTGCAACCTCGCGGCTGTTTCCAGATTCGGATTTCACGATTTTTCTGCTGATTATCATTCTCATCAGCTGTGCAGCGGCCGGTTTCGGGCTGGAGGCGCTCGGGCGGCTCTCCGGCCTGGCAGTGCTGCTGGTGGCCGTAACGCTTGGTTTTGTGATCGCCGTTTTGCTGCCGCGTTTTGAGCCGCTAAATTTTACGCCGCTGTTTTATGACGGTGTGATGCCAACGCTTCGGGGCACGGCGGCTTTCCTCTCCGGCACGGCAGAGGCGGCGGCACTCGCCGTGATTGCGCCGCGCGTGCGCGGAAAGCTCACAAAGGGTTATGTCAAATGGACGCTGTGGCTGACGCTGGCAATGGCGCTTCTCTTCTTCTGCGCGATTTCCGTGCTGGGCGTGTTTTTTCAAACGCAGCTCTTCCCGTTTCATTCGCTGGCAGTGCTCGCTGAATTCAGCGTGCTACAGCGGCTTGACGCGTTTCATACGGGCGTGTGGATTCTCTGCCTGTTCGTTAAGCTCGCGTTTTTTACACTGCTGACGGTCACCTGCCTGCGCCGGGCCTTTGGCAGGCGCTTCAAAAAGGCGTGGATCGCCGGGTGCATCCTGGTGCTCGGCACGGCGGCCGTGTTTATCTCCGGGGATTATGAGCGCTTTGACGCCATTGCCAGGCCGGAGATCATGATGCTCCTGTTTGCCGTTTTCGTCATCCTGATCCCACTGTGCCTGCTACCGCCGGTGCGCAGGCAGGCAAAACTGGAGAAGGAGGCGGCGTCCGTATGAAAAAGATATTTGCGATTTGCGCCGTGTTTCTCTTAGCTCTTGGGCTGACAGGCTGCGATAATGACTATGGCAACGATGGGCGTGAGATCCGCGACCGTCTGATCGTGCAGGGCATCGGTGTGGATCGGACGGCGGACGGCTATCTTCTAACATTACAGGCCTTTAACACAGCGGTTGCAGGCGGGCAGGATGATGGTATGTCCGGCAACGTGACGAAGGTTTATGAAACGAGCGGCGCAACGATCGCGGACGCCATGCGCAATGTTACGCTCACCGCAGGGCGAAGGCCGCTTTATTCGCACAACTGGATCATCGTATTCGGTGCGGATGTGGCGCGCGAGGGGTTGAATGAAACGCTCGATTTTTTTGTGCGGGATTACGCCACACGGCCAGTGGTCGATCTCGCCGTGGCGCGGGGAAAGGCGGCGGATATCATCAAATCGCCCTTCAATGGCAGCTCGATTCCTGCGCGGGAAATCCAGATGGGTTTGAAGATGGGGCAGGTAAACGCCAAAACGCTCCAGATGCCGCTGCACAAGGCGGTTACGCTGCTGGAGGATAAAACGTCGGACGTATATCTCCCGCTTTTAAAACCAGTGGTGGACAAGGCGCAGGAGATGGATACGGTGTTGACAGATGGGCTAGCAATCTTCCGGGAGGGGAAGTATGTAGGCGATCTGGATGCGGATGAAACGCGCGCACTCCTATTTTTGACTGGGCAGGCCGAGAGCGGCGACCTGGTTGTGGAGGGGGATTCCTTTGGCAAAGCGTCGTTGGAGCTCATTAAAGCGGATACGAAATTTACAACGGAGATGAAAAACGGGTTGCCCGCCTACCGCGCGGAGATCAACTGTGTATGCGATCTCAACGAGATTGAGCGCGCAGATTTCGGAAGCGTGCAGAGCAAAGTGCGCGCACAAATTGAAGCTGCGGTTTCAACAATGCTGGAAAGCCAGCTCCGGAGCACAGCTGAAATCTGCCTGAAGAGTTATCGCAGCGATGTGCTCCGGCTTGGGAACCGGCTGTGGCTCTCAGAGCCGGATGCGTTTCGCAGTGTAGAAAATCGTTGGCGGGAGGTGCTACCAAAGGCGGAGCTGACGGTAGAGGTGAAAACGACGGTGAGAAGGACGGGGCAGAGGTCGGCGGATTAAAAGAGTATTTTATGGGAAATCAAAAGGGCGCGTTGCAAAACGCTCCTTGCGGAAACTCGTCATGAGAAAAACCGTGGTTTCGGGCGCGCAAAGCCCGCAATTTGCCTGCGTAAGGCAAAAACGGTTTTTTAAAAAGGGGCTGTTGCAAAATGCTTTGCATTTTGCAACAGCCCCTTTGCTGTATTTTTCTGTTCGCACAGATGCGTGCGATATCCGCTTCTTGATCATTGATTGTTGTAGGTTAAAAATAGCCGATTGAAAAGGAGAAAGCAGCTTTCGCTCGCTTTAGCCATATTATTTCCGTTCCATTGAAAGCAAACAAATGGGGAGGAGGATGGAAATTCAATTTTTTACGCGCCATTCACGTGAATTTTAAAATTGAACCGCACGCGTTTTTGTGGTAAAATAACCTAATGTATCTATCCAACTTTTTGCAAAGGGGTTTCGCATGGTCATTTTAGGGATCGATCCGGCTACGCAATCGTGGGCTGGGGCGTGATCGGTTATGAAAACAATCATTTTAAAGTTTTGGATTACGGCGCGATTACCACGCCCGCAGGCATGTCCTTCAGCCGGCGGCTGGAGCTGATTTACGATGAGGCGGAGCTTCTCATGAAGCGCTATTCCCCGCAGGCGATGTCTATTGAAAAGCTTTTTTTCAACAGCAACGCAAAAACAGTCATCGATGTTGGCCAAGCGCGTGGCGTTTTGATGCTCGCGGCGCAAAAGTGCGGCCTGGAGGTTTATGAATACACGCCCCTGCAAGTCAAGCAGAGCGTGGTAGGCTATGGCCGGGCGGAAAAAAACAGGTGCAGGAGATGACGCGGCTCATCCTCCACCTTTCGGAAATCCCCAAGCCGGACGATACCGCCGATGCGCTTGCCATGGCCATTTGCCATGCGCATGCGAGCGGTTCGCTCATGGGAAAATTAAGGGAAAAGGGGCTGAAGGTTCGATGATTTACAGCGTGACCGGCACGCTCATCCATATGGATGCGACCACAGCGGTCGTCGAATGCGGCGGCGTTGGCTTTAAATGCCTGACAACGCTTAACACCTTAAAACAACTGGGCCCTGCGGGCGGTAAGGTAACGCTTTACACCTACCTCACGTCCGCGAGGATGCGCTCGACCTGTTCGGCTTTTTTGGTGAAACGGAGCTTGCGTGTTTTAAAATGCTAATTTCCGTTTCTGGTGTGGGGCCAAAGGCCGCGCTTTCCATCCTTTCAGAGCTTTCGCCGGAAAAGCTCGCTTTGTGTATTGCCACGGGGGATAGCAAATCCATCACCCGCGCGCAGGGCGTGGGGCCGAAACTTGCGCAGCGTGTGGTGCTGGAGCTCAAGGATAAGCTCGCTAAGGCTTGCCCGAACAATTTTCTTCTCCTGAGCTGGAGGCGGCAGGGGCTGCCAACGCGGCGGGGCCGGCGGCGGAGGCTGTCAGCGCTCTCGTGATGCTCGGCTACGCGCAGTCGGAGGCGAGCGTTGCGGTCGGCAAGCTGGATAGCTCCCTCCCGGTGGAGGAGCTCATTAAACGGGCCCTCAAGGTTTTGGCGCGCCCGCTATAAATTTGTTTTTATGGATTGACTTCGCGCTTGCCCTGTGCTTCTTGGGCGCGGTGACTAGGGGGAATTTTGTGGAATATCGGCATGTGCTGGACCCGGATCGTAAAGAGGAAATCTGCCTGCGCATTTTGCATGCGCTGCCTGCTTGGTTTGGCGACTGGAAAGCGGCTAGGCAGTATGCAAAGAATACCCGCGCCCAATTTTTCCTCTGTGCGTTGGAGGATGAGGAGCCCATTGGCTTTCTCGCAGCTGAGGAGCATACCGACGCGGCGTGTGAAATTGCCGTGATGGGCGTTCTGCCGGAATATCACCGCCAAGGCATTGGCTGCACCTTATTGAGGCTGTGCGCGCACAGCTATGTTGCGCGCGGCTACCGCTACCTCACGGTGAAAACGCTTGCCGACACGGTGGGCAGCGCTTCCTATGTGAAAACGCGCGCGTTTTATCTTGCCTGCGGATTTGAACCTCTGGAAATTTTTGAAACGCTTTGGAATGAGGAAAATCCCTGTCTATACCTCGTAAAGCCTCTTTTTGACGGGCAGGGCACGAAACCAATGGAATTTTGAAAAAGGCGGTCATACTATTATGGATACGGATTTTGAAAATCGCATCGTCGCCCCAGACTATGTGCCGGAGGATGCGGATCTGGAAACCTCGCTCCGCCCGCGGGTGCTCACAGATTATATCGGGCAGGAAAAAGTCAAAGAGAACCTGCGTATTTATATAGAGGCGGCGCGTGGGCGCGGGGAAGCCCTCGACCATGTGCTGCTCTACGGCCCGCCCGGCTCGGTAAAACAACGCTCGCGGGCATCATCGCCAATGAAATGGGAGTGAACCTGCGCGTGACCTCCGGCCCGGCCATTGAAAAACCCGGAGATCTCGCCGCGTTGCTGACGAACCTGAGTGAAGGCGATGTGCTCTTTATCGACGAAATTCATCGTCTTTCTCGCAGCGTGGAAGAGGTGCTCTATCCGGCAATGGAGGATAATGCACTCGATATCATCATCGGCAAGGGGCCGTCCGCCCGTTCCATCCGGTTGGATTTGCCGCGTTTCACGCTTGTGGGTGCGACCACCCGCGCCGGGCAGCTTACGGCCCCGCTGCGCGACCGCTTTGGCGTGATTTTGCGCCTAGAGCTCTACACGCCGGAGCAACTGGGCAAGATCGTCAACCGCAGCGCAGGGATTCTCAATATTGAGGTGGATACGCAGGGCGCGCGGGAAATTGCCTCCCGATCGCGCGGAACGCCCCGCATTGCAAACCGGCTTTTAAAGCGGGCGCGGGATTTCGCGCAGGTGATTGGCAACGGCGTGATCGACGCAGAAAATGCCCGGGCGGCGCTCGACCGCATGGAGATCGATTCTCTAGGGCTCGATTCTATTGATCGGCTTCTGCTTACCGCTATGATCCGTAACTATAACGGAGGCCCGGTTGGGCTTGAGACGATCGCCGCTGCGATTGGGGAAGAAGCGGTCACAATCGAGGATGTTTACGAACCGTATCTGATGCAAATCGCTTTTTGAGCCGGACGCGCGCGGCAGGATTGTTACGCCCGCAGGTTATCGGCATCTCGCATTGATATGCCGGGGCAGCAAAAGCTGGATTTATAAAGGGGTAGAGAAGATTCAATGGAAGGCGGCGCATTGCGCCCGAAACCCACATCATTTTTGGAGGTGCTATTCTCAATGGGAAGACTTTTCGGTACAGACGGCGCGCGCGGCGTTGCCAACAGCGAATTGACCTGTGAACTCGCCATGCAAATCGGCGTGCAGCCGCTATGGTGCTCACGGACGATACCCATTCCCGCCCCCGCGTATTGATCGGCATGGATACGCGTATTTCATCAGAAATGTTAGAAGCGGCTCTCACGGCGGGCTTTTGCTCTGTGGGCGCCGACGTGCTGCTCGTGGGCGTTGTCCCCACGCCGGCGGTCGCCTATCTCGTCACGAAATATGGCTACGATGCGGGCGTGATGATCTCTGCCAGCCACAACCCTTGCGAATATAATGGCATTAAAATTTTCAAATCGGATGGCTACAAGCTGCCGGACGCGCTCGAGGAGGAGATCGAAGCGATCATCCTCGATGAAGCGCGCGTTCCCCCCATCAAGGTGGGCGGGGAGGTCGGCAAGGTCACCCGCGCACAGTATGCGCTCTCCGACTATATCGGCCATATCATTTCCACAACAAATCTGCGTTTTGATGGGATGAAGGTAGCGCTTGACTGTGCAAACGGGTCGGCCTGCGTTACGGCCAAGGAGCTGTTCACCACCCTCGGCGCGGAATGCCACATCGTCAGCGCGGAGCCGGATGGCGTGAATATTAACGACCGCTGCGGCTCGACACACTTGGAGCAGCTCCAGGCCTATACCGTGGAACAGGGCTGTGATATCGGCCTTGCCTTTGATGGCGACGCAGACCGTTTGCTGGTGATCGATGAAAAGGGCGGGCTTATTGACGGTGATAAGATCATTGCGATCTGTGCGCTCGATATGAAGCGGCGTGGCCAACTCGCCAAGGATGCCGCCGTGGTCACGGTGATGAGCAATATGGGTTTCTTCCAATTTTGCAAACACAACGGCATCCAATGCAAAACCACAAAGGTAGGCGACCGCTATGTGCTCGAGCACATGCTTAAACACCGCTATTCGATTGGCGGAGAGCAGTCCGGTCATGTGATCTTCCTCGATTTTGCAACCACCGGCGACGGCCAGCTCACCGCTGTCCAATTGCTTGGTGTGATGAAGCGCAGCGGGAAGAAGGTGTCGGAGCTTGCCTCCTGCATGGAGGTTTTCCCGCAGGTATTAATCAATGTGCGTGTGTCCAATTTCGGCAAGGTGCGTTTTGACAGCGATGAGGAGATTAAAATTGCAATTGCCGCTGCCGAAGAGGAACTTGGCGATAGCGGCCGCGTATTGGTGCGTGTCTCCGGCACGGAGCCGCTCGTGCGGGTGATGCTTGAGGGCGCGATGAGAAACAAATTCAGCGTCTTGGCGAATCTATCGCGAGGTGGTGCGGGAAAGGTTAATTTGACGAATGCGAATTTCAGATAGTTGGAAGGATTACGAACTGATTGACTGCTCGTCCGGTGAGCGTCTGGAGCGGTGGGGGGAGATCACCCTCATCCGCCCGGACCGCAGGTGATTTGGCAGACAAAGCGGGCGCATCCCCTATGGAGAAAGGCAAACGCCCGCTATCTGCGCTCTTCATCGGGCGGTGGGCGGTGGGAGGTGTATGGCGGGCTGCCGGATGTGTGGCAGATCAGCTATCACACCCTGCGGTTCAACATCAAAACGATGGGCTTTAAACATACGGGGCTCTTTCCGGAGCAGGCGGTCAACTGGAATCTGGTGCGCCATGTGATCCGCTCGGCCGGCGGCCGGTGAAGGTGCTCAACCTCTTTGCCTATACGGGCGGCGCAACGCTCGCCTGCCTGGAGGCGGGCGCGAGGTGGTGCATGTGGATGCCTCCAAGGGCATGGTTGCCTGGGCGAAGGAGAATGCATCAGCCTCCGGCTGGCAGGCAGGCCTGTGCGCTGGATTGTTGACGACTGCGTTAAGTTCGTCGAGCGTGAAATTCGCCGCGGCCATCGCTATGATATCATCATCATCGGACCCGCCCTCCGTATGGGCGTGGCCCGTCGGGGGAGATCTGGAAGCTGGAGGATAAGATATACTCCTTTGTGGAGCTGTGCACGGGCGTCCTCTCAGAGGATGCGCTGATGGTGCTTGTCAATTCCTATACGACCGGCCTTTCCCCGGCCGTGATGCAGTATATCTTGGGCGCGGTGGTCAATCCGCGCTTTGGCGGAGCGGTTTCGTCCGATGAATCGGCCTTCCGGCCTCTGCTCCCAGATGGCGCTGCCCTGCGGAGCAACGGCAATCTGGCGCGGGCCTGCGTGCCGGGAATGATTGAATCAAAGGATGATAACGCATGAACAATATCATTGAATTTCAAAACGTTAGCTTCCGGTACGACAGCGATACGGAAACGCCGCTGCCGCGTGTCATCGAGCACCTCGATTTTTCCGTGCGGAGAGGGGAGTTTGTGGCGGTGCTCGGGCATAACGGCTCCGGCAAATCAACCCTTGCCAAGCTCTGCAATGCGATCCTCCTCCCCGAAGAAGGTCATGTGCTCGTAGATGGGATGGATACGGCGGATGAAGCGATGAAATATGAGATTCGCCAAACGGTGGGCATGGTGTTTCAAAACCCGGATAACCAGATCGTCGCTACCATTGTGGAAGAGGATGTGGCCTTTGGTCCGGAAAATCTGGCGTGGATCCGCGGGAAATCCGCCAGCGCGTGGATGATGCATTGCGGTCTGTGGAAATGTATGATTTCCGCGAGAAGGAGCCGCACCGCCTCTCCGGCGGGCAGAAGCAGCGTGTTGCAATCGCCGGGATCATCGCCATGCAGCCGGATTGCATCGTGCTTGACGAGCCGACCGCTATGCTCGACCCGCGCGGCGCGCGGAGGTGATGAAAACCATTCGGCGCCTTAACCGTGAGAAAGGCATTACCATCGTGCTCATCACACACTTTATGGATGAGGCGGCGCGTGCGGGCCGCGTCGTTGTGATGGATAACGGCGAAATCCTGATGGACGGCGCGCCGCACACGGTTTTTTCCAAAGTGGAGGAATTGAAGCGCGTGGGGCTCGATGTGCCACAGGCTGCGGAGCTTGCCGACGAGCTCCGGCGGGAGGGCTGGGCGCTCCCGTCGGATATTCTGACCGTGGAAGAGTGCGTGGACGCGCTTGCATCTCAGATATCGGATACCTAGGCTGTCGAAAAAGCCAGATGAAAGAAAAAAGTGCACAAAAAACCTCGTTGCGAATTAGCCTACGAAACGAACATCTAAATGCAGCGCAGAACGCTGGCGGAAGGCCGAGGCAGCATTTGCAGAGTCTGACGGCGTGGCTCGTGAGGGGATTTGACCGCAAAGCGGTCAAACGAGCGCCCAAATTGTTTGAGCGCCGTGAGGCGGCGAGTTTTTGGGCGTCTCGCCGAACAGGTTTCAACGTGCATCAACGCTTCTCGCTGCCGAAGTGCCGTGCTTTTAAAGGCCCCTTTTGCTTCCTTTTCCGGCCGAACGGAAAAGGAAGGGCCCGCGCGGCCTGAG
>ENA-OUNI01000969-OUNI01000969.1-human-gut-metagenome-genome-assembly--contig:-NODE-969-length-12199-cov-12.699967_pt1 | contig 12199 bp, 13 predicted proteins | sample MGYA00242499_ERZ504580 | MGnify/ENA primary metagenome ERZ504580 (study PRJEB26092, sample SAMD00036315) | human gut metagenome | host: Homo sapiens | study: EMG produced TPA metagenomics assembly of... | reverse complement strand
CGCCGTTTTCGGGCCCGAAAACGGCGATCTCGCACGGGGAATCACGGATTTCGGCTATTTCAACCCGTAAGTTGCATCATATGAGCGCCTTGATCAGCCAACCGTGGCGGCCGTCGTCGTAGAGTTCGTCGGTGAGTTGATATCCACGCCGCTCGTAGAACTTGTAGTGGTCGTTCTCCGAATGTACCGCGGCGATGGTTCCTCACTGTGCGCAATACGGCGTTCGGCGTCGGCCAGCAGTTGGGAGCCGATACCGCGGCCTTGCGCGTCGGCAGCACGGCGAGACGCGCGATCACGTACCTTCCCGGCTGATCGGAATGGTCGGGATCCGCATAGAATCGGCATGTCGCCACGGTCCGATTCCCGTCGAACGCCAGCAGATGAACGGCCACGGCATCCCACTCGTCGAATTCAGGCCGCCAGTCACGCTCGCGGATGAACACCTGCTCGCGTATCGCACGAGCCGTTTCAGGCAGATGGTCGTAGGCTCCGATTTTACCGGTCATGGGCGCCAGTGTAGCGCGTGTCATACGTGGTGCCGCGCCCGGCATCGCGTGGACGCCTACCGTCACAGCCGGCCGGCCCACTCCCGGAGCAGATGAATCACCGCTTCGGGCTGGTCGATGTGCGCGTTGTGGCCAGCATCATCCAGCGTGACGAACGTGGCGTCGGGATAATGCGACAACAGGGCCCGTTGATCTTCAAAACCAACGATCTGATCCCGTCGTCCGGTGACGAACAGGGTCGGCCCGGTATAAGTGCCGAATACGCGCTCCGGGTCGTCATTCAGCCAATAACGGGCGTCCAATCTGGCGCAGGCGTCACGGTCGCACAGACGGATGCCCGGCAAAATATATGACTGATAGCGGCGCCACGCGGCGAATGACTGGTTGACGCCCATGGTTACGAAATCGAACGTCTGATCCTGAGGCAGCGCGTGTATCAGCGTCGGATTCGGCTCGGTGATCACATGCTCGGCGACATGACGACGAGTGCGCCGCGGATCCACCACCGGGGCGATCAATGCCAGCCCGCGAACCCGCGATGACTCGCGAGCCACCATCTCACGGGCGAGTGCACCGCCCATCGAATTGCCGACCAGCGCGAACGGCTCCCCCGCGCCGACCAGATCGTCGATGGCGGACTGCAGCCAGTCGGCCATCTCCGGCAGACCGCACGCGCGTGCCGGCAGTGCCGGAGTGCGGCCGAACCCCGGCAAATCCAGATATATGCGCTTCAGCAACCGCGTCGCGGCAGCGCCCGACTCCGGGCACAAGAATGCCTCATCCAGCAGCATCAGCGAACGGTGGTCCACGCCCATGCCATGCACGAACACCACGGGCAACCCGTCGCCCTCGGTCACTGCATATGCCTGCGGTTGAGTCATCACACGGTCCTTTCCACCGGTATCATCCGTCGCGCTTCGCGGCGCAACGCTTTACGATACCGTCGCCGTGCGATGTTTCGCCGAACGCCGGTGCCGGCACACAAGCCGCCGCCGGCACAGTTCAGCCGCGGCGGGCGAGTTGCACGGCGGTGCCGGACGCGGTGACCATCAGCATGCCGTTGTCGGCACCAAGCACCTCGTAGTCGATGTCCACACCGACCACGGCGTGCGCACCCATTGCCTCAGCCCGCTGCTGCATCTCAAGAATCGCCTCGCTGCGCGCCTTCATCAGCTCCTCTTCATAGCCCTGGCTGCGTCCGCCGAACATGTTGCGCAGGCCGGCGCCGATATCCTTGAACATGTTGACGCCGGAAATCACTTCACCGAACACGATGCCTGATAGCTATTGATGACGTAACCGTCGACCGACGGCGTGGTGGTGACGAGAATCATGATATGACCGCCTTTGGTTTGACTACGATTGACATCTTCAGTCTAGCGCCGAGCAGGTGAATCGTCCCGTCCTGTAGGTGGGCAGGACGGGAATTGATATAGGGATGTTTTTTCGAGGACCGGCGCAAACTGGCCGGCGGGAGCGGTACCGTCGCGTCCTGGCGCACCGAGTTCGGCGAGCCCATCAAGCACTGCGATGGAGGCCGGATCGTCGGAACCATCATCGACGACGATGGCGCAATCGGACGAATCGTCTGGGCGAGCGCAGATTCGACTGCTTCACGGATGAGCGCTCCCTGATTGCAGCTGGTGATCACCACCGTGACGGCAGAGGGCGCGACGGGCTTCAATGCTGCTTCCATAATCGCAATTCCAACAAGCGAGGCGAGAGTAGAGTGGAAGCGCGAGATATCCAGCGACAGACAGGATCAGTCATGATCAGCGCAGACGCCATCACATCGAGAACGTTCACCACAGTGCGGTTCAAGGAAGGGTATAGCGCCAGAGAGGTCGACGACTTCCTTGACGAAATCGTCGACCGCATGGCGACCGACGACCACTCGCTCGCAAGGCGCATCAAGGAGAAGACCTTCAGCAATGTGCGTTTCAGAGAGGGATACGACATCGACGAAGTCGACGATTTTCTCGATGAGGTGGCCAGAGGACTGGAAGGTGACGCGGGCGCGAGCACGGGCGCGAGCACAGCCAGCGCAGCCGCAGCGATTCCGGATCCGCATGAGACCGTCGCACCGGAGCCGGGCACGAGCTACACGAGCGACGCGAATCTTGCGGCCCCTTCGTCCGACAGCAACGCGGCGCAGCTGCCATGGTGACGGTTGTGCTGGCGTCTCGCTGAAGGATCGCGGGCAGCCGACCTCCAACCGCGGCGCCGCGGTCATACCTGCTGGTGGTGGTATTTGCCGAGCGGTTTGTGTCAAACTTTCAGTAGCTGAAACTTCCGACAGCAATTGCAATCACTTCACATGCCACTCATGACACCCGTCCGCACAATCGCATTATCAAACGCCGCCGTTGTATCCCGGGTAACCATGGACTCTCATGCCAAGATCATCAACGTTGTGGGTGCGGCGATCGTACGCGATGGAGCGGTGTTATGCGCGCAACGCGGACCGGGAAAATCTCTCGCCGGATATTGGGAATTCCCGGCGGGAAAATAGAGCCTTACGAGACGGCTCGTCAGGCATTGCATCGGGAGATCGAAGAAGAACTGCTCTGTGAGATCGAGGTCGCCGATGAGGTGTGCACCAGCGAGTACGCCTACGACTTCGGCACGGTCCGACTCATCACATTCATTTGTCACCTAATCAACGGCATGCCACGGCTGACCGAGCACACGGACATCCGTTGGCTGGATCCTTCCGCAATGCCACAGCTGAATTGGGCTCCGGTCGACCGTACGGCCGTCGGCATCATCGCAGGCATGCGCTTCCTCACCCAGACAACGTCGGACACCTCCGAGGAACCGAGCCGGCCATGAATACGCGAGAATCACTCAACCCGCAGTCAGACCTCAAAACCGATGCCACGCATTCCGTGCTGGAAAGCGTCATCTCCGGACTGATCGAACCCCGGCAGGACGCCCCCGAAAGCTATAAGCCAACGCTGATTTCGAACCGCCCAGGCGACCTCACCATGCATGATGGAATCAGCGATGCGCTCACGAACAGCGATTCCTTCGACATCTCCGTCGCCTTCGTCTCTCCTGATGCCATACTCAGTTTGTTCGAGGACTTCCGCAGTCATCATGCCAATGCGCCCGAGCAGGTCAGCAGACTGATCACGTCGACGAAGAATCATTTCAACGACCCACGCGCTTTCTGGGAACTGCTTCACCTACAGCGGACGGCAGGCGTGGACGTCCGCGTGTGGGCAGGCTCCGACTCTTCAGTATCAGTCGCTCAAGGCAGCCGTTCCATCCCAAAGGATACGTATTCTCGCGCCGCATGCGCAACGGCACCCCGTACTACGACCTGTTCGTCGGCAGTTCGAATCTTACCGGCGCCGCATTGAACACTCAACGCGAATGGAATCTCAAGGTCTCATCCCTCGCCAATGGCGAACTGGTCGCGCAGGTGCGAGATGAAATCGACTCACAGATCGCCGATTCCAAGCCGCTCACCGAGGAATGGATCAAACAGTATGAGGAGGATTTCAAGAAGTACGCGCCGCCACGGCGCGACATTCTGAAGTCCCTCGAAGGCCGTGAGATCCAGCCGAACGCCATGCAGAAAGAAGCCCTCGCGAGCCTGAAGAAACTACGCGAGAAAGGGGAGCATCGTGCGATCATCGTGTCGGCCACGGGAACAGGCAAAACCTATCTTTCCGCGTTCGACGTGCGTGAGTACCGGCCCCGGCGCATGCTGTACATCGCCCAGCAGCAAATGATCCTCAAAGCGGCGATGAAATCCTACCAGAAGGTGCTCGGTTGTCCGCAATCCGAGCTGGGACTGTATACCGGCACCAGCAAACAACAGGATCGGCGCTACGTGTTCGCCACGGTGCAGACCATGCGTCAGCCGGAGGCCCTGGCGCAATTCGCCTCTGACGAGTTCGACTACGTTCTTGTCGACGAAGTTCATCATGCGGGCGCCGAAGGGTATCAGCGCGTCATCGACCATTTCAGGGACGCCGACTTCATGCTGGGCATGACCGCCACACCGGAACGCACCGATGGCATCAACATCTTCGAGTTGTTCGGCCACAACATCGCCTATGAGATCCGGCTACAGAAGGCTCTGGACGAAAACATGCTCTGCCCGTTCCATTATTACGGCGTCGCAGAATATCTCGGTTCCGACGAGGACCCGGACCAGGACATGCACCGCCTCGATGTTTCACAGGGGCTCGACGCGAAGGAGTCGAAACAGCTCAAATACGAGATCGGGCAGCTCGCCACCGAGCAGCGCGTGCGCTATATCATCGACAAGCTGCAGGAATACGGGCAATTCGGGATCCCCGTCACCGGGCTGGTGTTCTGCAGCAGGCAGGAGGAGGCGCACGAGCTGTCCCGCTTGTTCAACGAGCATTGGAACCAGCAAGCGGAACGCCCCTATCGCACGGCAGCGGTGACCAGCAAAGACGTCAACGGCAAGCCGTTATCGCAGGAAAAACGCGACGAATACGTCCGGCAGCTCACCGACGGCGAACTCGACTACCTGTTCACCGTCGACATGTTCAACGAAGGCGTCGATATCCCCGCCGTCAACCAGATCGTGATGCTGCGCAGCACAGAGTCCAGCATCATATTCACCCAGCAGCTTGGCCGCGGACTGCGCAAGTTCCCGTACAAGGACAGCGTCGTGGTCATCGATTTTATCGGCAACTACAACAACAACTACCTGATCCCCGTGGCCCTGTACGGCAACACCGGTGACCGCGACCGCGCGCGCAAGAACCTGCAGCGCAAATCGATCGGGTTGTCCTCCATAAGCTTCGACCCGATCGCCAAGGAACGCGTGCTGAAATCACTGGACACCGCCAACTGGTCCGAAATGAAGAAGCTATCGGAACAATACCGGCAGGTGCGATACGAGCTCGGCCGCATTCCGATGCTCATGGATATCTACGCCTACGATCCTTCCTTGCCGTATACATTGGCCACGAAGCGCAGCAACTACCTCGATTTCGTGCGATCGCGCGAGAAGAGCCTCGGCGGCGGCAAGAACCACGAGACAACATTTGAGGATCAGCTGGACCCGGTAACCGACACCGAAGACGCGGTCCTCAAGATGGCCACGGAATTGCTGCTGCCCGGGCTGCGCCCTCATGAGTTGGCCATCCTCGAACGGCTGTGTCGGCTTGCCGAAGAGCGCCTGGATGACGAGACTCCTGTCAGCTGGAACGCATCCGCGCCAATCAGTCGAGATGCGCTGCTTGATGCGATCCGTGCGGACTTCCCACAGGCTGATCTCTCGGATGCGCAGTTCGACTCCGCTATCAGCGTGCTTGACTACTCATACTTCACCGGACCGAATCGCAAACGTTTCGGGAACCTGCCACTGGTGGAGACGCTGGCCGACGATGATCAGGGCGAACCGGCCTATCGTTTAAGCTCCGGCTTCGTCAACATGCTCGCCGAAAATCGCACGTTCCGCATCTTTCTCGCAGACACGCTGCGCACCGGTCTGGCCAATTGCCGAGACCTGTTCCAGGAGGCGCAGAGCCGGCGACGCGCTTTCGACCATGCATTCCTGTATGAGCGCAAATACTCCATGGCCGACGTCATGCGACTGTGCGGATGGAAGAAGGAGAACACGCCTCAGAACGTAGGCGGGTACCTGCTCGACAAAGACACCAACACCATGCCCATCTTCGTGAAGTACGCGGCCAGCCAATACGAAGACGAGTTCCTGAACGCACAGGAGATGAAGTACTTCAGCAAGAACGGGCGCACCCCGCAATCTCCCGAATTCCAGTGGGCGCTGAGCGGTGTGGGACCGGACTGGGGCCGTACGCATTTCGTTCCGCTGTTCGTCATGCGCAAGGCGGAAGAGGCCGACGGCAAATACTATTACGTCGGGCACGTCGCCGCGTTTGACAATCCGACGCTCACCACCAAGCCGAACGCGGCCGGAAACGGTACGGTGAAGGTCACGCTCTCCACACTGAGACTTGCGCGGCCGCTGGATCCTGAGCTGTACCGGCACCTTGTCGGGTGAGAGATTGCGCAGATAAGCGCTGTCAGAAGGCTATCTGCGTTTCGAGGGGGCGATTCGGTTTGATCCGAACATCTATCTGCGTTTCGAGGGGTTGGTGGCCAAGTATAAGCACCCCCAAAACCGCATGATTCCAATGGCGATTGGCGCTCAATACCCCGGGCATCGCGTTTTGGCAACCCCTCGAAACGTAGATAGACGTTTGGCGAACACGAAATCAACCCCCTGAAACGCAGATGGCTGCCCCTTCCCGCGAAAAGTCTGCCCGTTCGTATGAGGTTTGGCGGCGATTCGCGGCAACCGCGCCTTCACAATGTGCGATATACCTGATTCGCCTTCGAAGGAGCCGACGATGAGAGAATCTACGCTCATCGCCAAGAGCAGCATCCGACGCGCGTCGCCACAGCTGCGCCTGCGCACAGGATTGGCGTGGGGCATCGCAGTGGCAGTGGACGCTTGGCTAGTATGGCTCAAATGGTGGCGCCTGCCGAACACCATCCGCGAAATCATCAGAATGTTCCCCGAAACCGCATTTCTGCATGATCCGGCGATGCTGTGGCAATTCGTCGCTGCATCATGCCTGCAAGTCGTCGTTATCGCATCGTTGTATCTCGCCGTCGCAAGAATCCCGGCGCGCTGGGTGCCATGGCTGCGTATCGCGACGCTCGCCTCGTTCGCGGCGATCTGCATCGGTTCCAACGCCCTGGTGATCGCCCACGGCTTCAGCACTCCGGGATTCGTGTATTCTCTGGGATTGGCTGCGGCGGCCAGTCTCATCGCGACCGTTGCGCTAGTCCATGGCCAATGGCGGCGATGGCTGGCGCGGAGGAAAAGGCGCGCAACGGCTCTCTGAACGGCTATTCGCCATCCACCGCAGGCAACCAGTCGCCGTAGCTTCCGCCTCCATGCGCGAGCGCGGCACGAAGCGCAGCGCGGCGGAGTTCATGCAGTACCGCAAACCGCCCCGGTTGGCTGGCCCATCGTCAAACACGTGCCCGAGGTGGATCTGCGTGTCGGCCGTCCGCACCTCGATGCGGTCGCGCCCCGGGATGCGATGATCCGCGTGCTCGGTCAACAGCTCGTCCGCGATCGGCTTGGAGAACGCCGGCCAACCGCAGCCGGAATCGAATTTGTCGCGCGATGAGAACAACGGCTCGCCGCTGACCACATCCACGTAGATGCCCGGCTCGAACTCCTCGTCGTAGGCGTTGACGAACGGCCGCTCGGTGGCCGCGCACTGCGTGACCGCGAACTGTTCGAGCGTCAGGTCCCAGATCTTTTCCACATACTTCTGCCGCCGTTTCACGTTCGCGATGGCGGCCAGCGGAATATGGCAGAAGCCTCCCGGATTGGCGATCAGATAATCCTGATGGTGCGCCTCGGCCGGGTAGAAGTTGCGCAGCGGCTCGACCAAGACCGCCGGGCGGGCGGGCTGCCGATCGACCAGCTGCTCCAGCGCGGCGATATACACGGATTGCTGCGTCGCGTCCGTGAAGAACATGCCGGTGCGGTACTGCCGCCCACTGTCCTCGCCCTGACGGTCCACCGAGAACGGGTCAATGACCTCCAGGAACAGCAGTGTGAGCGTGCGCAGCGTCACCTGCGCTGGGTCGAACACAACTTTCACGGTCTCCGCGGCGTCGGTGACGCCCGCACACACCTGCTCATAGGAGGGTGATTCGACCTTCGACTGCGCGTAACCGACCGTGGTGTCGGTGACACCGTCGACGTTCTGGAAGTAGCGTTCCAGCCCCCAAAAGCATCCGCCCGCGAAATAGGCCGTCTGCATGGACGGGCCGTCCGCCGCGGCCGGGTTGCGCCGGGAGTTGTTTGTTGTATCGTGATTGTTCTGCTCGCTCATGCGTCTCACCATACCTGATTTTTCTTTGCGTTGCGTTCACTCACAGCACCGTCGATTGGCGGCGTTTCGCTCGTCTGTAGGCCAGCCGCCGATGTCACCGCTCAGATGCGCGCGCTGCGCTTTACGACTTTGGTCGCGTATAGGGAAAGTATCACGGCGATCAGAAGCGAAAACCACGCCTCCCAGCCGGATGTGGTCGCCCGCGCGGCGAGCAGACCGATAAGCGTGGTCACCACGGAAAGCCACATCAGTGCCATGAACGGCCGGGATTTGGACGTGTCCGCTCCGGCCCGGCGGCCGAGCCATCCGCCGAGCAGATACAGCACGCAATTGCCCGCGAACACCAGGCCGAGCGTGAACCATGCCACGCGCAGGCCGATGCGCCACCCGCCGATCACTTGCACGGAAGCCGCGGGATCAAGCCGGACAGTGACGCGAGCGCACTGATCGCCATCAGCAGCTGGACGACCGCGTAGACCATGACGATCCGTCCTACGGTGGTCAGCATGCTGTCTCCGCGTGTGAAACGGGAGGATTCGGTGGACTCGGAGGATGATTCGGCTGGGGTCTTCGCTGCCGGCTGATTCGAGACGTCATTCACGTTTCCATCATAGCCTTCGCGGAGAACCGCGTCCGCGCCTCATGTGCCGCGGTTGCATCGCACCCGGATCATCCGCCGTCATCCTATTTTCTCGACGGTTCCACCCCACTGCTTCTGGAGCTTGTCAATGATGGTCCTGTAGCTGAACACCGACCATTTCTTGCCACTCAACAGCCGCCAGTCTCCCTTGGAGATGGTGCTGTTCGCTTGCTCGTCAAACATCTCGATGATTTTGTATCGCAAAGGCGCGCGGTACATGTCGGCAGCGAATTCGTTATCGAACGTGACGTAGGCGATGCGCGGCTTGAGGCATATCTCGACGTCCGTCACACCCGGATACCCTTGCGATGAGAGTTCCGACCAGCCGGACTCGCAGTAGATGCCAGCCTCCTCAACTGATTGTTGCATGTTCTGCGCACTCTGAGCAGGTGACTTGTCGGGCGATGACGGCTTGACGATGCCGTCCTTGAACAGGTTGGAGATCAGCAGCGCGGCTACGGTCAGCATGATGGCGAATACGACGGCGACGATGGCTCCGCCTGCGGTTCCGCGCACGCTCACTCGGTTGCCGCGTCGGGAAGCCACGCGAGCCATGACGATCAGTATGATGGCGACGACGATCAGCGCCGCCGCGCCGATTGCCAGGCTGCGCACGGATACCGCTGTCAGCTTCGCGATTGCATGGGGTGCGACGGCCCGAACCAGTGCGAGGCCGCCCACGATGAGCGCGATTACGGCGACAACAGTGACGAGGATCCGCGGAACGCGACCCGGACGCCCCTGCCCGGACTGATAACGTCGCCCCGAACCGGCCTTATACGATGACTCATGCATGGCAGCCCCCGTTCTATGCATTCGGATGCTCACCTATCACTATCCACACATCCCGCGACGCCTGGCCTGGCGGGCGAAACGTGGTTTTGCGTTCTTAAGTGCGCGCCAAAACGACGACCATGCGCACGTAGGAACGCAAATCGCCCTGTTTACGTTCCTATGTGCGCGGACTTGTCGTCTCGGCGCGCACTTAAGAACGCAAACAGTCGGTGAAGCGCGTCGCACGCGAGAGAGACCGTATGTCGGCATGCGGGCCACGCGTGCTAGCGCACGAGGAACACCATGACAATGATCATCACGAAGCCGACGAAATCCGTGGGCGTGAACACCGCACCGGCCCACAGCACGGCGGATATCGTCGCGGCGATCGGCTCGCTGGTACCCAGCATTGTGCCGCGCATCGAGCCGATACGCATCACGCCGGCCAGGAACAGCCAATATGCGCCGAACGTGCCTCCGACAACGGTGAACACCATCAGCAGCATGCCGAACCAATCCAGCTGCGGCGCGCTGGCCCACGGGCGGACGAACGGCGTCAGCACCAAACCGGATATGACGAACATGATGCCGTTGACAGCAAGATTGCCCCATCGCGCTACCAGCTTGGCCGGCAGAATCGACAGCGCCGCCGTACACGCCGCGTCGGCGAGGCCCCATAGCAATCCGACCAGTGGCAGCTTCAGCGTGGAAAGATCTCCTCCGGTGGCGATCAGCACCGTACCGGCAAACGCCAACGCCACGCCGATGCTCTCGCGCAGCCCCGGCCAGCGGCGCCCGCGTATGCACACATACGCCAGCACGAACAGCAGGTTCAACGTCTGCAATACGGTCGCGGTGCCGGAGTTCGTCCAGTCGATCGCGGACAGATACGAGACCTGCACGAACAGCACGCAGGTCAGCGCGGCGAACAGCAGCATCGGGTAGGAGCGTCGGTCGCGCACCGCACCTGCCAATAGTTTCGGCGTACGCACACCGGCACAGGCCAGGAACAACGCGCCGGCCGCGAGCTCGCGCACGCAGGCGATCCACAGCGGGTCGGCGTGATAGTCGGCCATCAGCAATTTCGACACTGTGGCGTTGATGCCCCACAGCACACCGCCAAGCAGCACCAGCACGGCGCCCAGCAGCATGGCTTTCGGCGTACGCTCGAATGATGCAGTCTCGGGCGCGACTCGGCGGCCGGCGTTTTCGACTGTTTCACGATATGTTTCACGGCATGTTTCACGGCATCTTTCATTGCGGACTCATCCGGTCGGCATCCGTCACAAACCATCAGAACGTCGCATCTCAGATGAGCCGAAGAAGCCCAGAATCCGCTCCAGATACGGCCCAAGAACGGCATTGGGCATGCTGAAAATCTCATGCAGCGAGTTCTCGATGCGTACCACGCGCACATTCCCTCCATCGGAGTTGACCTCCTGCGCGAACCGGTTCTGCGGCTCGTTGAGCACCCACACGTCGCGCCCGGCCTGGAACAGCAGCACCGGCGTCTCGACATTGTCGCACGCTCCGGCCGCTGCACGGCACGCGACAGTCGCAGCGCCTGCCGCACCCACGCGAATGTCGCCGCGAACGTCCGCTGATGCGGGTCGTCGATGCGCTGCTGTTGGAACCAGCGCACGCGGGCCTCGCTCGCGCCCTCGTAATCGGCCATATCCAGCTCCGGCGTGAACTCACTCTGCCCGAACACCATGTGCCGTCCCAGCCCGAGCCGGCACATCGCGGCGGCAAGCACCGACGCCAGCCAGTTCGGCATACCGGTCACCGGCGCGATCATCGGGCACGACAGCACGGCCTTGTCGAACAGCGTCGGATGCGTCTCCAGCACACTCGCCCCGATGCCGCCGCCCATCGAATGGCAGTACAGGTTCAGCGGACGGCCATCCGCGTAATCCTTGCCCACCGTCTCCGCGAATTTCGCCAGATCGGCCACATACCGCCGCCAATCATCAATCCACACCAGGACGAATTGTCGACGTCACGCGCGGAATACCCATGTCCGCGGTGCTCGAACACGCACACCGAGTACCCTGCGAGCAGGAAGTACCACACCATCTCCGCATATTTCGCGGCGAACTCCGTGAACCCGTGGGAGATCACCACGCACCGCGGAATGTGGCGGCGGCGCCGTCCTCGCCCAACCGGTCGAATTTCGCCGCGTCGTAACACACGTAATGCAGTTTGCCCGCACGCTGCAGCGGCGGCAGACCGTCGTCGTCCGCCGGTGCCATCCAGCCTTCGGACCGGCATGTGGCGAGCGCGGGCAGCACCGTCTCGCGCATCTCGTCTGCATAGCGGTTCTCGTCGATAAGCTTCACTTGCATAGCCTCCACTGTACCGCCTTTCACGCCGGCGACGGGCGGGGGAAACGACCGGCTTCGGCCGGC
>ENA-OUNI01000968-OUNI01000968.1-human-gut-metagenome-genome-assembly--contig:-NODE-968-length-12207-cov-3.891142_pt1 | contig 12207 bp, 16 predicted proteins | sample MGYA00242499_ERZ504580 | MGnify/ENA primary metagenome ERZ504580 (study PRJEB26092, sample SAMD00036315) | human gut metagenome | host: Homo sapiens | study: EMG produced TPA metagenomics assembly of... | reverse complement strand
CACAGCCGTTCTGGTGCTGACTGGACTCAGCGCTGGCATTGAACTGATACAGTTTGTGACACAGCGGGGATATCTGCAGGACAGATGATGTAATTATGAATGTACTGGGTGGTGTGGCTGGATATACATTTTGGCGATTGATTTTCAAATGGAGGAAATAGCATATGAAAAACACAACATTACTGATTATGGCAGCCGGTATCGGCTCACGCTTCGGCGGAGGAATCAAGCAATTGGAGCCGGTGGGATTACATGATGAGATTATTATGGACTATTCCATCCATGATGCCATCGAAGCCGGATTTAACAAGAGTATGTAAGTTTAACTGCTGTTATGGGTGTGAAACATATACTGTACCTGCAAATATTAGCTTACGTATTTATTCAAAAGATAATGATAAATATCGGCATGTTAATATCTGGCAGTATCTTCAATTGGGACTGCTAGTTGCGGCATCGCAAATAAAAACAGATTTTCAAAGTACAATAGAAGTGAACTATACGATTCGAAAAGAAGCATTTGCGTGTGAAGAAAATTTGCTTGGACAAAACAGCAAGAAAACATTGAACAATTATGTTGAATTGTATTATTCAAAGGAAGAGCAGAGAAAAATTTTTTATGAGTGCATTGGAAACCAGGATCCAGATTATTTATTTGAACCATCATTGGCGAAGATGATGGCATGGAAGAAGAAGCATTTGTGGGCGTTAAAACCCTGTGTCATCCGTATAATCTGGCACTTAGTGAATCTGTATTTGACAGTATTTTCCGTCATTCTTTTGACAGAGCTCATGACATTCAGGAGTATGGAAGAGTATTAACAGAACATATGCCTGAGATTAAAAAAATAGCTACAGTTCTTGGTCGAGGGGAAAAGGTTAAGGAGTTGATTGAGGAAACGGCAGCCGAACTTGCATTTAATAATGACCCTTCTCTTGCATCTGGAAATGTTTGTTATTATTACGAGAAGATTAGTATGTTACCGAACTTCTGGGCACAGACTAATAATTTCAAACGGTTGCTGAGTTTGTTTGATAGAACTTTGATGTTTATACGAGATGTTCACGATGTATGCAAAAATTCAATGGTTTATCCAGATGTAAAGGAAATTGCAAGAAGTGTGATGCGATTCATCATCCTTTTTCAATGTTGTACAAGCTGGGAATGCTAGGAATAATACCAACGTCATTAAACAGAGAAGGGTATGTTACACAGGAATTTTTAGACTCTACAAAAGTAACTTATATTACAGGAAATGATTTGTTAAATGTAAATAATGATTGCATTTATGTTCTTCATCCTGCCCTGACAAAAAGTATAGATAAGTTGCAGCGAAAGAAGATTAAGCATTTTAACCTGTTTGTTCTGGGAAAGGGAATGAGTGTACCGCAGGATAAGTTAATGCAATTAGTCGCAGATTATAGAAATAATACGATTAAAAAGAGCGATTTTGACAGTAAATATTATTCGAAACAAATGAAGAAGGACTAAGTGGGGTTACTGTTAGATGGTAACTTGTGGGAGGTATCAGATTTATGCAATTAACAGCAATTCATCACATAGCAATTATAGTATCAGATTACAACCGTTCAAAAGATTTCTATGTCAACAAGCTAGGTTTTTCTGTCATCCGGGAGAACTATCGCCCGGAAAGAAATGACTGGAAATCGGATTTGCAATGTGGAAATATAGAACTGGAAATCTTCGGTGTGTCCAATCCACCTGCCAGAGTATCACATCCGGAAGCGGCGAAGATGTGAGAAAAGATAGTCGAAAATGAATCATACTACCCAAAAGAATAGGGGGTGTGTATTATGGGAATCCTGTCACTGTCACGTAAGAGACAGCCGATGAGAAATCGGCTTCTCTTTGAAGACTTATATATAGATAGTTACGATTTAGAAAGATGAAGTGATAAAGATGAGTGTGGAAAAAGCGAACAGAACCTGGCATGCCGGGAAGCCGAAGAAGAAGCCGGATTATGATAGAGAAGAAATTACGGAAGAACTTCTGGCAGCGGTTGTTGGGGTATATGAAGCTCTGGATGAGTACGGGAACCACCCATCTCTCCAGGCAATCGTGGATGAACTTGATTGTGGGTTGAATCCCTTAAAAGTCCGCAAGCTGCTCATCACAGCCGGGGAAGTGCAAGGTAAAAAGATATATGAATCAGCCACAGTGGATGAAGTGCTTTCATTGTGGAAAGAGGGGAAGAGTGTGGAGGAGATTATGTCCACACTGGAACGTTCTCGGGCTTCCGTGAACTCATACCTTCCGTACACGAAAATCATTACAAAATGAAGGAGAGCAGCGTTGGTGCTGATCGGGAGAAGTTGTACCGGGAGAGGAAGAAAGCTGTAGCAGAAATGGCAGAGGAACCATCCGCAGATAATTTGTGGAATGCGATTGTGGCATTTCAGGGCTATCCTTTCAAGACGAGCAAAGGACTGAGTTTTACATATAAGGTGAAGGGCGGCGAACTGTTTTTTACCCGGAAGGAAAAGAGTATCACGAGATCCACAGTGGATATTGCTTTTCAGAAGGCACTGGAGCTGGGAGAGAAGGCGACTGGACCGAAGAAACTGGGCGTGTTCGGCGCATCGTATCTGTATCCAGTGTTTGTGCGGCTTGGGGTGATAAATAAAAGGTGGCAGGAGAGTACCTCACAAAATACAATTGTAGCGGAGAAATGACTTGCTGAACGGCGGGTTCAGAGGTAACATCACCATACAAAAAAGAGGAAGGTGATTGTTATGATGAGAGAAAAAACTAATAAAATATATCGCTCCGGTATTGTCCACACGGACACAGCAGAGCAGATTTTGGATATTTTCCGCACTCATTTGTTAAACCATCCGCCCAGATATTTTGGAGATATAGATTCCATTGCCGAGTTTCTGTACTTCCAATACACAGAAACAAACCTCGTGGAGAACGAAACAGTCAGGAAGTCATACACAGCTTTTATGGATGAGCTGACCGAAGCACTTGGATATGATAAGGAAGTCTGGAGTGAGGAAGCAGCCAGCATAGAAGCGAAGGTGAATGTGGCGGTTTCAGAGTATGAAAAGGCTGCATATATAGAAGGCATGAAGCTGGGAGCAAGGGTTGTGATGGAATTGTGTGGGGTGATAGAAAAAATAAAGCACTGACATAAACAGTTTTTATGATATACTAAAGGCAGACCTTTTACGATAAAGGATGGATGAAACGATGAAGACAAAATATTTTTATAACGCTTTTAATATTCTGTATGACTTGGTAAAGGAATCACTTGGCATTTTTCAAAAAGAAGAGCTGTATCGGCAGTTATTTCAGGCGATTTACGTCATGAGTGGGGATGCTCTGTATGATAATGACTCAATCCGTAAAATAACATCAGGGAATCAGACGATTCACTTAAGAGCGGTAAAGAAACTTCATACGCCGGAAGGATTTGAAAAGTTTCGCCGTGATATTGAGCGGGTCTGCCTTACAAATATTAATTCTCCTGTTGATGTAGCCAATAAGCTGCTTGAACAATGTGAACAAGTATCCGAAGAAACCGGTAGAACTATCAAAAGTAGTTTTAATGACGATACACCATATCAGATTTCCAGAGCAGTTGCGGCAGTTTTGATTTTTCTAAATCATGCGGATTATGCTTCTTCCAAAGGGAAACATACGGTTTTAAATATTGACTTTATGCGTTTGGGAGAAGAACAGCCGTTGCTGTCCTATCCTAAGTTTATTACAAATATTCCGAATGCAGCGGTTGACAGGCTGGTTGGCAGAATAGATGAAATAAACGAAGTCTATCAGGAAATCGTTGAGGGTGACGGTAAGCTGATGGTCACCGGTGTCGGAGGTCTTGGTAAAACAGTAGTGTTCAACAATTCCTGAATAAGCTGCAGAACACTCCAACAGAAGAAAGCCAAATTGAAAAAATTGCGTGGATTCCTTATGACAACCATGACATCTGTCTTTCTATGAAACAGGCACTTCATTTGAAGTGTGATTTAGAAGATGTGTGGCAGGCTGTGCAGGATTTGTGTGCCGACAGCAAAGGAAGATTGCTTTTTGTAATCGACAATATTGAGAACATCGGGAATGACGAATTCCTTGGAAAACTAAGTATGCTTCCGTGCCGTGTTCTCATAACCAGCAGACAGAAAATACTGCGGGGATTTAATCGTATCATGTATCTTCCGCCATTGAAAATGGCACAGTGCCGTGATTTATTTTATCAACATTATCAGTATGCAGAGCGTGATAACGAAGTGCTGAATGATATTATTGATTTGACTGCAAAACTGACTATTATGATTGTCTTTCTCGCTAAAGTGGCATATTTGGAAGAACTTTCTTTGCATGAACTGTATGCAAAGCTGGTAGAGTGTGGTTTTAAATTGAGTGAGGAAGATGTCTCCTGTGAACACGAAAAAATGCAGAACGATGAAACGATCATCAGACAGATGTGTATCCTGTTTTCTCTTGTGAATTACAGTGAAGAGGATAAGCGTGTTCTTACTTTTATTTCGCTTATTCCGAACCTTCAGTTTGATTTTCCCAAAGCGAAGAAATGGTTTAATATAAAAAAAACAGCCGTCTGCTCGGATTATATAATATGGGTATGCTGGAGCATGTCATTAACGGCAGAAAACATATTTACTGGATGCATTCTGTGATTGCGGCTGCGGTTCGGGAACAGCAGAAAGAGCAGTTATACAGCTTGTCCAGACCTTTTGTCTCCATATTGTCAGAAGAACTAAATACCGGTCCGGTGTTTGGCAAAGAGTATGAAAAAGCCTATCTGATTCCGTTTTCATGGTCTGTTGCGGACATAATGGAAAATCATTGGGGTGAGGAAGAAGACACTGATTTTTTGAGCAGTTTATTTCATGTGTGTTTTGCCTGTAGTAACTATTCGCTCTGTGAAAAGTTAATTGATACTGTTATAGAGATACAGAAAGATACCTCAAAATTTTCTGTATCAGATCTGGCATATAGCTATCGGAATAAGGCTGATCTTCTTCTCCAATTTGATCGGGCTGAGGAAGCTTCTGCTGTGCTTGAAGCGATAGAAGAACTGTTTGATGAGAATAATTCGCCGCAGGAAGACAGGGAGATTTTGAATTCTCAATATGGCATTTTATATCAGATACGGGGTGATTACAAAAAGTCTCGCGGTTATTTTGAAAAATGTATTGATGCAGCGGAAAAGAGCGAAGGTGAAACAAGGAACAAAGACATTTCAACGGCTTGTAGTAATATGGCGAGGATGTTAGTAGATGCCGGAGATTTCTTTGAAGCTTATGATTATATCAAACGAGCCATAAATGCAGAGGATGAGGATGCTAATGATTCGGATCAGATTATTTGCTACAGTACTTTGGCGGCAATTTGTACAGAGTTGATGAATGCTGGATTTGGAACTACTTATGTGCAAGAGGGCTATGATGCGTTCATGAAGGTAATCAAGTTCAGAAAAGAAAAACTGGGGAATCACCACGCAGACACAGCAGTTATATACCATGACTTCGCATATTTTTGGTACATAGCAGGAGATTATGACAAGGCGTTAAAATACAATGAGATGGCACGAAGTATCGAGGAAGAATTGTTTGCGGAATACAGCATCACACGAATGAGAAGCCTGAACACAAAAGCATTGGTTGTATGGGAACAGGGAAAGCATCAGGATGCAGACGATATTTTTGAGTATATTATTACAACCTCTGAGCAAATGAGTTCGGATTATCTTCCGGATGTTGCAGACTTTTTGTTCAACTATGCACGTTGCTTACACGATCAAGACGAAGATGAGAAGGCGAAGGCTCAGTATCTGAAATGCATCAATATCTGGTCTGAAATGTCTGAGGATGGAAATAGAAAACTGGCCCTTGCACATCAGGAAATTGCGGATATTTTCTTTAGTGAGAATAATGCAGCGGACGCTCTTGAACATTATGTATTAGCTGAAAAGTTTAATGCGGAAGATTTTTATGTGGAGGTTGATGTACTTGACAGCGTAGCAGCGTGCCTGCTACTGTTAGACAAACCGGAGGAAGGAATTCAGAAATTTAAAGAATTGCTTGAAATATTGGTTAAGTATAAGGCGAACGACACAGAAGCAAAATTCCAGTTGTGTAATAATCTTTTCTGCATCATAGATGCGGAGTCTGAAGAAGAGATAGAATTGAGAGAAATGTTAATGGAGCAGATTAAAGATGAACCTGCTACCGTAGAATATGTTCATAATTTCTTAACAAACCGAGAAGAAAAATAGCACACGTTTTATCACAGACAAATGAATAGGTTTCTGGCATAATTTGAGTAGTGAAAGCTACTTGAGCCAGAGGAGAACACCCATGGTTTAGGTTACGGCTTGAACTGTGGGTGCTTTTTTATCCTACACAATAATGTACATTATGAACATATCATAAATTCTGCGAGATGTGTCTTGCTTGATAACCCCGATGGAAGCCGAAGAAAATGGCTGCCGTCTTAGTCCCAGTGCGTATGTTTCAGAAGAATATGACCTTGAGATAGGTGTGACAGATTTAGATTTAGAGGTCTTGATGTGTGAAAACAGCAAACTACAAGCAGAGCTTGAAGAAATTCAAGATGAGTTTGTAGAAACAATGGGAGAATTTATTCGACTTAAACAGGAATGGGAGGGCTGTTAATGGAGAAAAAATCAAACGAAATCAGAACTAAGCACAATAAACTTCACGTGGGGAACCGAGCAGAATTAAAAGGCTGTCCGGTGGCAAAAGTGACCCACAAAAAGAAAGATGATTATATGACATCGCTTGAATTTACAGAAGGAGTTTATAATCAGCCGATAAAGATGGTAACAATCTATTTTCAGGATGGAAGCATTCGGAATGAAACGCCGCTTACAGAAGCAAATATAGAATCATAGAAAGCTAGACAGTCACCTCTACAAGTATGTAGCTGTCAGACCTGTGAGGATAACGAAAAAAGAATATATATCTTGTCGCCAACTGAGCGATGCCGCACTACCAATAAAGTAACGAGCATGAGCCGGAGCGAAAATGTTTATGTGATGTATTGAGAATCAATGCAGATCATAGCATTTTGTTCCGGCTTTTTGTCGTTATATGGCAATACTTGTCGATGTGAGAATCGGCGAGTGTGTTGTTGGTGCGGTAATCCATGCTTTTGGCAAATAATTTTCCACAGCCTTTTCCTGATGCGCACAGGAAGGGACTGTGTTTTATATATAAGTACACATTTATCTTTGATCTAAAAACGGCCTTGTCTATTTTTATGCCTTAAAAGGCGGAAAGGACAGTAATATGCAGAATGTAATTGACAAGATTGAGCTGACTTTTGCAGCTCTGGATGGTTTTCTGGGATGGTTCTTCGGTGACCTTGACGGTTTCCTCTACGCACTCATCATCTTTGTGGTGATGGACTACTTTACAGGGATTTTAGCAGCAGGCGTGAAGAAGGAGCTTTCCAGTGCGGTGGGCTTTAAGGGCATCGCAAAGAAGGTGTGCATCTTCGTTCTCGTGGGTATTGCCAATATCCTGGATACGCAGGTTCTTCAGAACGGAACGGCGATTTGCACGGCAGTGATTTTCTTCTATCTGGCGAATGAGGGAATCAGCATTCTGGAAAATTCCGCAGCGATCGGAATCCCTATCCCTGCAAAACTGCGGGATATGCTCATCCAGCTTTCCGATGAAAAGAAGCTGCCGGGTAAGGATGAAAAGCCGGAAGATGACAACAAAACTGAGGAGTAAGTAAAAATGGGGCGGCGTGGAGACGGTTTCTGCGCCGCTCCGAAATTAAGGAGGAATCGAGATGAGCCTGACAAAAGCTGTTTTAACAAGTCCGGACGAAAATCCATTCGGGAAGCCTGTGTATGTAAGGGGCGTTCTCTATCTGGATGATGTCCCGGAGGATGACAGTGCCAATGATGCCGGAGATAGCAGTGTGGACAAGCCGGGGGATGCTGACAATGAAGAACCAGAAAATGGTGGCGGAAACAATGACGCAGATCTGCCGCCGGAGCGGGAAGAAGCTCCCTCCGAATATGAAAATGACGGGAATACGGCAACGATTGGGTATGGTGAGCTGAAAACGCTTGGAGCTGAAAGCCGCTATGAAGAGATCAAGATGCTGAATGGTATGAAGGATAACGTCCTTTCTGTTGGTTTTGTGCTGTTAATTCCATAAGGAATTGCCTTGGCAGTGTGTCGTTTGGATGCACTAAGCTGATCCTTACCATCCTTTCCGCTTTGGCACAGGATGAAAGCAGATCCATCTCGGATAACATCCGCTGGTCCATCCAGAAGAAATTCCAGCGGGGTGAGGCAATGGTGGACTTAAGCCGGATGCTGGGATATGACAAGGGAGAGAACGGGGAATGGGTCATCAACCCGAAGCAGGCAGAGATTGTTCGATACATTTTTGAACGCTATGTGTGCGGTGTATCCGCAACTGCCATCGCCAAGGAACTCAATGCGATGGGGAAGAAAACAGTGCGGGGCAGCATCTGGAGGGCAGACGCAGTGCTGTTTATCCTCCGAAATGAAAAGTATGTGGGTGACTGCGAAAGCCAGAAAACTGTCACAAAAAACTTCCTGACCCATGAAGTCAGTATCAACGAAGGAGATGCACCAAAGTATTATGTGACAGACCATCATGTAGCAATCATTGACCGGCATACCTGGAATCAGGCACAGATGATGCTTTTGGGAGGAGAAGAAGCCAGGGATAAAAAAGAAAAGAAGCGCCGGGCAAACAATGCTTCCCCGTTTACAAACCTGACCTATGGGGTGGACGGCTGCAATGAGCCGATGTTCAGAATCGGCTATAACACACCGCTTTACACCTACACGGATGAGCGTTCCGCAAAGGCAGAACCGTAGCCGAGAGAATAAATGGAAAGCACTTTGTGGAAACTATGTCGGTGGAGTTCTTGGAGTTCCTCACGGACTGTTATCGGGTGGTGTATTACTGATAAAGATGTTTGATAAATTGTGAATTTACAGACAGTTCAGAATATACTTGCAATTCGCTTGCTATTTTTGCGTCGTTGTGGTAAATTATAAACATAATGGGTGTATTATACTCTTCGCCGAGTAAAGCACCGAACAGCTTGGCTGTTTATGCGAGACAGACGAGCTGGAAAGGAGAGTGCAAATATGGGACTCTATTTAAATCCAGGGAATGAAACATTTGCAGAACTTGTTCAAGCAGATATTTATGTCGATAAAACAGGTTTGATTGCATATATGAATGGCTGTATTGGAAAAGCAAAACATTTGATTGCGTCCAGCAGACCGAGAAGATTCGGGAAAACATTGGCTGCTCAAATGCTAACTTCATATTACAGTAAAGGTTGCGATTCCAGTGAAGTCTTTAGCAATCTTGAAATTGCAAAAGATAAATCGTTTGAACTGCATCTCAATAAGTATGATGTAATTAGTCTTGATATTCAGTGGATGCGTGGCGTTGCAATCGGAAAAATTCAAGAGGGAGAAAACACGACTGTATTAGGATATATACAGAGCGAGATATTGAAAGAACTTCGACAGGAATATCCTCAATATGTGAATGAAAAAGAAAATTCCGTTGCGGCAACACTTGCGAATATCAACCAAGAAACTAAGAAAAAGTTCATAATCATCATTGATGAGTGGGATTGTGTATTTAGAGAAGATAAGGAAAATCTTGCTTTGCAGTCTGAGTATATTAATTTTCTAAGAAGTCTTTTCAAGGGAGGCCCTGCTGATCGATTCGTAAAACTAGCATATATCACAGGTATTCTGCCAATCAAGAAATATGGTACACAGTCTGCTTTAAATAATTTTAGAGAACTTACCATGACCTCACCGGGAGGAATAGCAAAGTATATTGGATTCACGGAAGCAGAAGTTAAAGTGCTTTGCAAAGAGCATGATATGCCGTTTACAGAAATGAAGAAATGGTATGATGGCTATTATTTGAACCGGGTTGGTCATGTATACAGTCCGAATTCTGTAATGGAAGCAATCAATAACGAAGAATTTCAAAATTATTGGTCACAAACTGAAACATATGAATCACTCAAAGTTTATATCGAAATGGACTTTGACGGCCTAAAGCAGAGAATTGTGGAAATGCTGGGCGGAGCAAGAATCAAAATAGAAGTAGGTTCTTTCCAAAATGATATGACCACATTCCACTGTGCAGATGATGTTTTGACCTTACTGATTCATCTGGGATACCTTGCCTATGACAGCAAAACTGAAAAAGCATTTATTCCGAATGAAGAAGTCCGCAGTGCATTCGTTCTTGCAATCAGAAATAGAGGTTGGGATGAAGTTTACAAGGCAATCGAAAATTCAGAAAAACTTCTAAAAGCGACCCTTGCAATGAATGAAACAGCAGTAGCAAAAATGCTACAGGATGTTCATATGCAAAACAGCTCCAGCCTTGTGTATAACAATGAGGTATCGCTGGCAAGTATTATTCAGCTTGCGTATTACACAGCAGCAAAGGAGTACACAATCATAAGAGAACTGCCTGCCGGTGAAGGATTTGCTGATATGGTTTTCATTCCCAAACGAACCTCAAAGAAGCCGGCATTGGTTGTAGAACTGAAATGGGATAAGAGTGCTGAAGGTGCTATTTCCCAGATTAAAGATAAAAAATATGTTACTGCACTGGAAGAATACAAAGGAAATATCCTACTTGTAGGAATCAACTACGATAGGAAAACTAAGGAACATCAGTGCAAGATTGAAAAATACGAAATGTAAATAGTACAAAAATATCTTAGCCCACCATGTGAGCATCCAACTTCGTAATGATTTTACGGAGAAGGAAACTTACATGGTGGGCTATTTTTATACTGCCCGCTATACCACAGACAGCACCCAAGAAAAATCAAGGGTGCCGCTGTGTCGCTTATGCGGGCAGTTTTCTGTTATGTAGTTTGAACTTTTGTAGTTATGCTGTGTTCAGACGGTGCGCCTGAGAATTCAAATTCCTAATCCATATAAAATCGCCTTTAACTCTTTTACAGTCCTTGTGAGAATTTCCTCTTCGGTAGCATTGCAGTCCAGCAGCAGACGGTGGAGTTCGGAGTCTGCCGTGGATACAGAGTGATGAAGGCTGTCTACCAAGAGATCATCTGTGGATACCTTGGTCTTGCCATAGGATATCACCGCCGTTTCTTTTATTGTACCATAAAACGGCAATAACAGCCAGAAATATTTGGCTAAATATCAATATGCCAGCACACTAGCAAATTGAGGAAAAGGCTGCAACTACAAACATTTTTCCGAAAATACTCTAAATCAAAACAATTTTTTTAGTACTGTATTTGTTAGTATGGAAAAACTTGGGAATATCTGGTATAATGAATAGTAGATAATTAGCAGTTATCCATTACTTCCTATGGAGATGAATACAAATGAACATCCAGCAATATATACACAGCCTTACAGACGAGGAGTTTGAACAGCTTTGCACGGAATACCTGACCTTGCATTATAAAAACAAAAATATTACCATACACGGTACGCGTTTGAAAAAAAGATGGTGGAAAAGACATTGTAGGAACTGCACAGGATGTCCCCTATGAAATATGGGCTGAATGCAAGAGGCACAATCGTGCCCTTGGTCTTGAGAAAATATCTAAAAATGTTATTTTGGTTATTTCAAAAGGAATTAATGAGCTGATTTATTTCTCTACAAGTGATATTACCAGAAATGCGGTTAAACATGTTTCCATAGTTGCTGCCAAGCATAATTTTTCTGTCACTTTCATATATGGGAACCGTCTGTATCAGGAATTATCAATTCTTCCACGTTTTCAATATGGTTTTGAAAAATCAAATGAAATAATAAAAAATGATTTAAGAATATCTCGTTTTTTTAGTGTATTTGAAGATACGGAAAAATATACAGAAGAATCGGAACTCGTATTGCAACGAGAATAATATTTTTTACATTGATATTTATCTGACTAATTTGTATAGTGCAACTGTTTCAGATGTAACCTGCACATTACCGAAAATGGCAGATATTATATTTCATGTTCCTGAAATCCACAATTGTTTTAATATGCTGCAGGGAAGTAACCGTGTTATACAAATACGCGCTGAAGTATTAAGCTCTTACACCGTGAAGCATATACCCGCACTTACTTTAAAATATAAGTGCAATGGTCATACATATTACCAAAAAGTCCGGAGTTTATA
>ENA-OUNI01000967-OUNI01000967.1-human-gut-metagenome-genome-assembly--contig:-NODE-967-length-12212-cov-9.860571_pt1 | contig 12212 bp, 12 predicted proteins | sample MGYA00242499_ERZ504580 | MGnify/ENA primary metagenome ERZ504580 (study PRJEB26092, sample SAMD00036315) | human gut metagenome | host: Homo sapiens | study: EMG produced TPA metagenomics assembly of... | reverse complement strand
CTGGCGATACGGCCCGACGGGAATCGGCCGCATGCGTGCTGCTCGCCCACACCGGCGACGACCAGGCCGAAACCGTGCTGATGGATGTGCTGCGGTCCTCCGGACTGGATTCGCTCGCGGGGATGCCGCGGATCGTCGAGCGTGACGGCGTGCGGTTCGCCCGCCCGTTCCTGCGTCTGACCCGCGCGGACACGACCGGCATCTGCGAGGACCTCGGGATCACATGGTGGGATGACCCGACCAACGGCGACCATATGGCTGCGGACGAACCGTTGCCGGACGATTTCCCGCTGCGCTCGCGCGTCCGCCACACGCTGATTCCCTATCTGAACGCGTTCGCCGGCGGCGATATCGTGAGCAGGTTCTGTGACGGTGCCGAACTCGCATCCATCGAGAAGTCGTATCTCGACGGTATCGCGGAATCGGTTGCGGCGCACGCGGTGACGTTCGCCGGGGATTCGTGCGGGAGCGTCGACGGAGACTGCGAGCTGTTGCGGATCGACGCGAAAGCGTTGGCGCGGGAGCCGCGGGCGATCAGATTGCGCGTGATCGCGCACGCGCTCGCGGCGGTCGGCATCGAGGCCGGGTTTCATCACGTCGACGCCGTCGACCGGCTGATCTCGCAGTGGCACGGTCAGGGTGCCGTGGCACTTCCCAGCGGTCATTCAGCATTTCGTCGGAAACACGTCATTCGCGTGTGCCAAGATGGTCTCCATGCAAATCGCTGATGTTCAAGACGAGATCGACCATGAGCTGATCACCAAGGCTCAGATCGCAAGCAAGATACACGAGGTGGCGGCGCAGGTAAGCAAGGACTATCAGGGGCGTGACCTGCTGCTAGTCGCGGTGCTCAAGGGTGCCGTGAACACCATCGCCGCGTTCTCGCAGGCGCTGAGCATTCCCGTGCAGATGGATTTCATGAGTCTTTCGAGCTACGGGTCGGGCACCGAATCGAGCGGGACGATCGCCATACGGCAGGACCTGTCCTGCGATGTCCGCGGTCGGCACATTCTTATCGTCGAGGATATCGTTGATTCAGGGCGTACCTTGGCATGGCTCGTCGAGGAACTCAAGCGCCGCGGCGCGGCGTCGGTGGAGATATTCGCGCTGCTGGAGAAGCCGTCGCGCCGCGAAGTGGACGTCGACGTGCGGTATCGCGGCTATGAGATTCCCGATGAGTTCGTGGTCGGGTTCGGCCTGGACTATGACGAGCGATTCCGCAATCTTGACTCCATCGCCGTGTTGAAGCCCGAAGTGTATCAAGGAGAATAATCAGGTATGAGCTATCCTCAAGGCCCTCAGCAGATGCCGCCGAGTGGCAATGGCAACCGAGGCAACGGCAACCCGTTCAAACGCAATTCGCCCAACGACCCCAACGGCAACCAGAAGGGAAACAACTCAGGCGGCCCGCAGCCGTTCTGGAAGTCCCCGTGGCTGTGGGGCGTGCTGCTGGTGGTCATGGCGGTCGCCGGCTTCCAGCTGTTCGCCGGCGCCGGCACGCAGACCATCGACACCAAGGACGGCTTCGCCCTGCTCAAGACCGAGAACGTCGCGTACGCCAAGATCATCGACAACAAGCAGCTGGTGCAGCTTGAGCTGAAGAGCAACTTCACGAAGACCGATCCGGACACGAACAAGCCGCACAACTACGGCAAGAAGGTGCAGTTCTACTACACGTTCGCGCAGGGCGCGCAGGTCGTGCAGGCGGTCGAGAAGGCCGACCCCTCCAAGGGGTGGACCTCTAACATGCAGCAGACCAGCATGGTCAGCTACCTGATCAGCTCGATATTGCCGTTCATCATCATGATCGCCGTGTTCTGGTTCCTGATGAGCCGCATGGGCGGCGCGTCCGGCATGTTCGGCATGGGCGGCAAGAAGAACAACGGCAAGCTGCTCGAAGGCCAGACGCCGTCCACCAAGTTCTCCGACGTGGCTGGCGAGGACTCCGCCGTGCAGGAGGTCGAGGAGATCAAGGACTTCCTCAAGGATCCGTCGAAGTACAAGGCCCTGGGCGCCCGCATCCCGCGCGGCGTGCTGCTGTACGGTCCTCCCGGAACCGGTAAGACGCTGCTCGCCCGTGCGATCGCAGGCGAGGCGGGTGTGCCGTTCTATGCGATGGCGGGCTCCGACTTCGTCGAGATGTTCGTCGGCCTTGGCGCCTCCCGCGTCCGTGACCTATTCGATGAGGCGAAGAAAAACGCCCCGGCCATCATCTTCATCGACGAGATCGACGCCGTCGGACGCAAGCGTGGTTCCGGCATGAGTGGTGGTCACGACGAGCGCGAGCAGACGCTGAACCAGCTGCTCGTCGAGATGGATGGCTTCGACAGCGACACCAACCTGATCATCATCGCCGCGACCAATCGCCCCGACGTGCTCGACCCGGCATTGCTGCGCCCCGGCCGCTTCGACCGTCAGGTGTCGGTGGAGGCGCCGGACCTCGAAGGCCGCGAGGCCATCCTCAAGGTGCATGCCAAAGGCAAGCCGTTCGTGCCGGACGTCGATCTGCACATGGTCGCCGTGCGCACGCCGGGCTTCACCGGCGCCGACCTTGCCAACGTGTTGAACGAAGCCGCGTTGCTGTGCGCCCGTGCCGGCGCCCAGCTGATCGACAACCGTGCCATCGACGAGGCCATCGACCGCGTCCAGGCCGGCCCGAAGCGTCAGTCGAAGGGCATGGCCCTCAATGAGCTGCGCAACACCGCATACCACGAGGGCGGCCATGCACTGGTCGCCGCCGCGCTGCACAACACCGATCCGGTGACCAAGGTGACGATTCTGCCGCGTGGCCGTGCGCTCGGCTACACCGCGGTCATGCCGACCACCGACCGTTACTCGCAGTCGCGCAACGAGCTGCTCGACCAGATGGCGTACGCGATGGGCGGACGCACTGCGGAGGAGGTCGTGTTCCACGATCCGACCACGGGCGCGTCGAACGACATCGAGAAGGCGACGAAGATCGCCCGCACCATGGTCGTGGAATATGGCTTCTCCTCGAAGCTCGGCGCCATCAAGTGGGCCGACACCGACGACCAGAGCGCCGATTTCGATGGTCTTGCGCCGCACAAGTACTCCGAACGCACCGCCGAGGTCATCGACGAGGAGGTGCTCGGCCTTGTCGAGACCGCGCACACCGAGGCATGGAACATCATCAACGACAACCGCGATGTGCTCGATGAGCTGGTTCGCCAGCTGCTCGTCAAGGAGACGCTGAATGAGAAGGAACTGGCCGCGATATTCGCGAACATCAGGAAGGCTCCGGAACGTCCGGTGTGGCTGTCCGACCAGCGCCGTCCCGATTCCGACAAGCCTCCGGTGGAGATTCCGGAGTCGCTCAAACGTTCCGTCGGCATGAAGCCGGGGGAGCGGTGATTTCGTGCCCGTGCGCCCGACTGTCCCGCAAAGGGGCTCGTCGGCGCACGGCGTTTGCCGTTTGACGGCAAACGGTGTGCCTGCCCCGGTTCGGCGGGCATGACGACTATATAAGTGGTGAGGGAAGCTGGAGGATATATGGCGATTGACGAAGAGGGCGTGCGCAAGGCCGTACGGCTGTTCCTGACTTCGATCGGCGAGAATCCCGATCGCGAGGGTCTGCTGGAGACGCCTGACCGTATCGCACGTGCCTGCGAGGAGATTTTCTCAGGGCTCGGACGCAGCCCGCAGGAGGTGCTGTCCAAGCGTTTCCCGGTCGAGACCGATGAAATGGTGCTGGTGCGCGACATCGAGCTGTTCTCGGTGTGCGAGCATCATCTGCTGCCGTTCCACGGCGTCGCGCATGTCGGCTACATCCCGTCCAACGGCAGGTCGTCGGATTGAGCAAGCTCGCCCGACTGGTGGAGCTGTACGCGCGTCGCCCGCAGGTGCAGGAACGCATCACCCAGCAGGTCGCGGACGCGCTGATGGAATACGCGGACGCCAAGGGCGTCATCGTCGTGACCGAATGCGAGCACATGTGCATGGCGATGCGGGGCGTGAACAAGCCCGCGTCGCGAACCATCACATCGGCGGTCCGCGGCGTGATGCGCACCCCGGCCACCCGTGCCGAGGCGATGAGTCTGATCATGGCCAAGCACTGATCCGGCTCATCGCCGTGACTGGTCGGCATCGCCGCCGTTTCGGCGATTGACGGAGAGGAGAATTCATGACTGAACTGCAGCGGTTGCATGATACCGACTGCACACTGCTGATGGGTGTGCTCAACATCACCGAGGACTCGTTTTCGGATGGTGGCCTGTGGCTGGATCCAGGCAAGGCCCGAGACCACGGCGACGACATGCTGCATGCGGGAGCCGACATCATCGACATCGGCGCGGAATCGACGCGCCCCGGCGCCAAGCGCGTCAGCGAGAAGGACGAGCTCGACCGTGTGACCGGTGCCGCGAAGGCGTTGATCGCCCACGGAGCGGTCGTCTCCATCGACACCACACGCTCTGCCGTGGCGCAGGCCGCGTTGAATGAGGGTGCGCAGATCATCAACGACGTGTCCGGCGGACGACTGGACCGAGATCTGCCGCACGTGGTGGCCGACCATGACTGCCTGTACATCGTACAGCATTGGCGTGGCTGGCTGGCCGGGTCGAAAGGCGGCGCCGCGCCGGACGCCGACACCTCGCACTACGAACACGACGTGCTCAAGGACGTGTATGACGAGCTGATGTCTCAGGTCGATGCGGTGCTCAAGGCCGGTGTCGCCCCGGAGCGGGTCATCATCGACCCTGGTCTGGGATTCTCCAAGCCCGGCATCGAGCATAATCTGCCGCTGCTCGTCGGACTGGATCTGTTCAAGCGGTCGGGATATCCGGTGCTGATCGGAGCCTCCCGAAAGCGGTTCGTTTCGGCGGCGTTGAACGATGCCGGCATCGGCGAGCGACGATGGACGACCGTGACAATGCCACCGCCGCATTGTCGGCCCTGTGCGCGGAACACGGCGCCTGGGCGGTCCGCGTGCATGACGTGCGCCGCAGCCGCGCCGCCCTGACAATCGGCTCCCTCTGGCGACAATACCAAAACTAACCCTTCTCCCTCAGCCGGAGGGCCGTCGGCGAAGCTGACTGGGGTGGTCACCCACCACCAACCTAAACGAAAGGATGCAACCGTGGACACGATTCGCCTCACCGGCGTTCAAGGCATGGCACGCACGGCGTGCTGGACTACGAGCACCAGCGCGCGCAGCCCTTCATCGTCGATGCCGTGCTGCATCTCGACCTGTCACGTGCCGGTTCCAGCGATGACCTGCATGACACGGTTGATTACGGGCGCGTCGCCAAACGGATCGTATCCGTCATCGAAGGCGAGCATGTCGACTTGATTGAGCGGCTGGCGGCTCTCATCGCTGACGCCGTGATAGCCGACCATCCCGCAGTCCAAGGCGTAACCGTCACCGTGCATAAGCCCAAAGCTCCGATCACCGTGCCGTTCGCCGACGTGAGCGTCACCATCGAGCGATGGCGGAGCGGACGGAATACGGACGGCAAAACTGGTCGAGCTGATGAAGGCCGTGTCACGCCCATGCACCACGCCGTGATCGCACTCGGCGGCAACAAGGGCGACGTCGCGGCGTCGATGCGATCCGCGATCGCGGATATCGACGGCCTTGAAGGCACACAGGTGACTGGGATATCGCCGTTGTACCGCACCGCCGCATGGGGCATGCCGGATGGTACCCCGGATTTTCTCAACGCTGTCATCGAGGTCACGACCGAGCTGGACGCGGCGAGTCTGCTTGGCCGCCTGCAGCATATCGAAGTTGCTCATGGACGCACGCGGGAACAACATTGGGCGTCGCGCACACTGGATCTTGACATCATCGATGTCGATGGCCTCGTCAGCGAGGACCCGAATGTGACTTTGCCGCATCCGCGTGCGTGGCAGCGGGCGTTCGTTTTGGCACCGTGCTGGCTCTTGATCCGGCCGCCCGGCTCGCGGGCCCGCACGGGGGAGAGATTGCCGATTTGCTGCACGAGGCCGGCGACCGCGAGGACGTACATCGCATCGACGACAGTTGGATGACCGGCATGGCCGACGATGCCCCGGTGCAGCCGTCCGGCAGCGCAGCCGACATACCGCAATTCGATGGAACCGTCGACGGTTCGGCGCGGAAACCGGGCGACGGCGATACCGCTACCGTTCAACCGGCCATACATACGGCCGTCATCTCGATGGACAGCCGCAGTAACGAGGCCGAAACCCTGTTCCGCACGGCGATTGTCGCATTGGAGGGCATTCCCGGTGATCAGGTCGAGGGCATCTCACCGCTGTATCATGTGAGCCATCTGCATGGGTCGGATGCCATGTCGGCTGTCATGCAAATGACGTGCCGGATGGACGCGAAGGCGCTGATTGCCACGCTCGGTTCCGTCGAGGAGTCGTTGAACGGGGATGTCGACCTCGATCTGGTGGATATGCCGGGAACGGTCTGCGATGAGCCGGACTGCCGGGTGCCGTGGCCGTCAGCCCGCACCCATGCTTCGGTGCTCGCACCGTGGATGGACATGGACCCGCAGGCGCGGCTCGGCGGCGACCCGGTGTCGTATCTGCTGGCCATGGCACCCGACGCCGACCGTGTGGGACTGCTGTCCGACACTTGGATCGTAGGGAGTACGGAATGAAGATACGTCGCACCCCATGGTGGCAGTATGTCGTCGCGCTGCTGCTCGGTCTGATTGCGGGCTGTCTGCTTGCGCAGGTCAGTGAGTCCTCGGGGCTTTCGTTGCTGGGGGCGCCATGGTTCGTGTCCGTGGTGCTCCTGTTGCTGGGCATTGTCGTGCTGGTGATGGCGCTGCAGGTGCATCAGTACGCCACCACCGATCCGCAGAAGCGGGCCCGACTCAAGCCGCTCGACCCGACCAAGGCCGTGTACACGCTCATGCTGTCGAAGGCGCTGGGGCTGACCGGCGCTGCGCTGGCCGGCTGGTATGTCGGGCAGATTCTGCTGGTACTCGATCATATCGAGGCGGATTACTATGCGACGGCCGTGACGCAATGCGCCGTCGCCGCCGTGATATGTCTGGCGGACATGGTGATCGGTATCGTCGGCGAATGGCTGTGCCAGCTGCCGCCCATGGAGGGCCCGGAGAACCCCAAGATGAAGGCCGCCAAACGCCGCCGCGGCATCGCCTCCGCCACCGCCAAAACCCGCCACTAAGCCCCTTCCCGCTGGGAGGTGCCGCGTAGCGGCGGAGGGTGGTCCGGCGCCAATCAAGACTACGGATCCCGCACTCTGATCACCGGCAATCTCCGTGCCCCTTCAATAGGTGAACACCCCCGTCCGCGATAAACGGGGGGTTTCGCAGGTGCAGGAATAGGATCGCCATGGAGAGAGCATGGAATCCGCGGTTCCGCTGATCGGAACGCACATTCTGTGATGGGCCGTATCCGAGAGGGAAAAGCATGAAGTTCTGCATGCACTGTGGCAGTGCACTTGAAGCAGGCGCTAAATTCTGCGCGAAATGTGGAACCAAGGTCGAGAATGCCGTACCGGTGTCTGGCCCGGCTGCCCAGACCGGTCCGGCAGTTCAAAATGGCACACCAATGACGCCTCATTATCAGCCTCAGCCTCAGTACCAGCCGCAACCGGGATACCGGCCGCAGCCGCAATTCCCGGCACCGAACCAGTCTCAGCCCCAGCCTCAATACCCGCCGCACTCATCGTCCGTGGCCTCACTGCTGTGGCACGCGGATCATGGCCTCCTGCGCCATCGCGGCGACGAGCTCGCCGTCCTGCGTGTACACCTTGGCCACGCCCAGTCCACGCCCGTGCGCGGCGGTCGGCGTATCCTGCACGTACAGGTGCCACTGGTTGATGTCCACGTCGCGATACCACCACATCGAATGGTCGATCGACGCGTACGAGATGCCAGGCGTCGAGATGCTCAGCCCCGCCCTGCGCAGCACCGGTTCCATCATCACCTGATCGCAGCCGAGCGCCAGCATCGCCCGATGCATTACCTGCGGCACGTCCACCACGCCGTCGGCCTTCATCCACACCAGCTGCTTGCCTGAGTCGTGCGCCGCGCTGTCCTTGTCGGCGCCGAGCATGATGGTCGGCGTGACGTGGCGGATGTCGAACGGCGACTTCTTTGCATAGAACTTGGCGAACGGCGATTTGTCGGCATATGGTTCCATCAGCTCCTTGGCACTGGTGAGCGTTTCGGGTGCCGGCACGTCCTGCGGCATCGTATCGGAGAACTCCACTCCGGACTGCCCCTGTTCCTGGAAGCTTGCGATGGCGGTCAGGATCGGCCCTTCGGACTGCGTCACGTTGACCCTGCGCGCCGAGAACGACCGGCCGTCCCGCAGGGTCTCCACGTCGAACAGCAAATCCTGGCGTATATCGCCCGCCGCGATGAAATACCCGTGCACCGAATGGGGGAGCCGGCTGGGCGAGACCGTCTTCGACGCGGCGATCAGCGACTGCGCGATCACCTGCCCGCCGTACACGCGTCCGGTGGGGAAGTACAGGCTCTCCCCGCTGATGTAGGTATGTCCGCGGTATTCGGAAGGGTCGCCCAGTCTCAATACCTTTACCAGATGATTCAACGGTGTCGTTCCGTCTTCGTGCGTCATTGCCGCTCCCTTCCAGTGACGTGCCGGGACGTATATCATGCGGTATATATACGGTCCGTTTATATGTTCATGCTTTCGCTCGGCTCCCAGCCGGTTTCGGTACTCACAGCAGTGTAGCGTGACCAGGTAAATTCGGTCGGCCGGTTTTGTAACGAGCGTAAGCCGATGATGAACGCGATGTGACGTGGAATATGGGTGCCGGGCGTGGAAAAGGCTGGAACGCAAGGCGACATTCATGCATCTTGCTAATTTTGTTAACACAGTGTACGCTTAATCGGTGATGATGTTGTGACGGCTTTGTCTTGCTTTACCGGCTCGGCATCCATTGGAGACGATGAAGCTCTCCTGTCATAACCGCAACAAGAGAATAAAGGAAGTTTCAATGGAGAAAAGCTCCAATAGACGTTTCGGTGTGCGTACCGTTGCGGCCATTGTAGCCGGCCTGATGGTCGGTGGCATGTGCACCGCGATGACGGCCAGCGCCGCCGACGATAGTGCAGCCGGGTACAGTGCCACGGCTCCCGTGAATCTCACCCGCCCGGCCACCGTCCCGAGCATGGACGGCTGGACCGACGGCACCGGCGCATGGACGCTGGGTGAAGCACCCGCGTCGTGTCGAGCGATGCACTGGCCGCGCGTGCGCAGAGCCTGGCATCCGAGCTGACCAAGTTCACCGACGTGGACATCAAGCCGCGACCGGTTCAGCGACGGGCAAAGACATCTCGCTCACGTTGGATGCATCGAAGAAGGCCGAACTGGGTGATGAGGGATTCAAGCTGAACATCGGCTCGAAGGGCCTTGAGGTCATCGGCGCGACCGACATCGGCGTGTTCTACGGCACCCGTTCCGTCTCGCAGATGCTTCGCCAGGGCCAGCTGACCCTGCCCGCCGGCACGGTCGCCACGAAGCCGAAGTACAAGGAGCGCGGCGCTACGCTGTGCGCCTGCCAGATCAACATCTCCACTGACTGGATCGACCGTTTCCTGTCGGACATGGCCGACCTGCGCCTCAACTACGTGCTGCTGGAGATGAAGCTCAAGCCGGAAGAGGACAACACCAAGAAGGCCGCCACATGGTCGTACTACACGCGCGACGACGTCAAGAAGTTCGTCAAGAAGGCGAATAGCTACGGCATCGACGTGATTCCGGAGATTAACTCCCCGGGCCACATGAACATCTGGCTGGAGAACTACCCGGAGTACCAGCTTGCCGACAACTCGGGCCGGAAGGATCCCAACAAGCTCGACATCTCCAACCCGGAGGCCGTGAAGTTCTACAAGACGCTGATTGACGAATACGACGGCGTATTCACCACGAAATACTGGCACATGGGCGCCGATGAGTACATGATCGGCACCAGCTTCGACAACTACAGCAAGTTGAAGACGTTCGCCGAAAAGCAGTACGGAGCCGGCGCGACACCGAATGATGCGTTCACCGGCTTCATCAACGACATAGATAAATACGTCAAGGCCAAGGGCAAGCAGCTGCGCATCTGGAACGACGGCATCGTCAACACCAAGAACGTCTCCCTGAACAAGGACATCGTCATCGAATACTGGTATGGTGCCGGCCGCAAGCCGCAGGAGCTCGTCCAGGACGGATACACGTTGATGAACGCGACCCAGGCCCTGTACTGGTCCCGTTCGGCGCAAGTGTACAAGGTCAACGCCGCAAGACTGTACAACAACAACTGGAACGTCGGAACCTTTGACGGCGGACGACAGATCGACAAGAACTACGACAAACTGACCGGTGCGAAGGTGTCCATCTGGCCCGACAGCTCGATCTACCAGACCGAGAACGAGGTCGAGAAGGAGATCTTCGACGGCATGCGCTTCATCTCACAGATGACCTGGTCCGATTCCCGCCCGTGGGCGACGTGGAACGATATGAAGGCGGACATCGACAAGATCGGCTACCCGCTGGACATCCGCGAATACGACTACACCCCGGTCGATGCCGGCATCTACGACATCCCCCAGTTGAAGTCGATCTCCAAAGGTCCGTGGGAGCTCATCACCACGCCTGACGGCTACTACCAGATGAAGGATACAGTGTCCGGAAAGTGTCTTGCGCTCTTCACCGGAAGCAAGCATCTCGATGTCGTCACCCAGGTCGGCGCGACGCCGGAACTGCGCAACTGCGCCGACGTGTCCGTCGGTCAGGATCAGCGCGACACCGCCAATGAGCGTAACACGCAGAAGTGCAGATCCGCGCCGACAAGGATGGCAAGTACACCATCTCCCCGGCGCTGACGCAGCAGCGTCTCGCCATCGCCACCGGCAACGAGCAGAACATCGATCTGGAGACCCATCGTCCCGCCGCTGGCACCGTCGCTCAGTTCCCGGCTGACCTGGTCAGCGACAACGCGCTGTTCACGCTCACCGGCCACATGGGCATGTCCGCCACCGTGGACTCCAAGACCGTGAACCCGGCCTCCCCGTCCAAGATCACCGTCAAGGTGAGGGCCGCATCCAACGCGAACACCGGTGACGTCACCGTCACCCCGGTCGTGCCGGAAGGCTGGGAGATCAAGCCCGGAAGCGTCAGCCTCAAGTCGATTCCGGCCGGCAAGGCCGCCATCGCCTACTTCAACGTGGTCAACACCACTGGGACGGGCGACGCCACCGTGCAGTTCAAGCTCACCAACACCAAGACCGGTGAAGAGCTCGGCACCACCAGCGTGGCGCTGACCGGCAGCCTGACCAAGGACGTGGAAGCAAGCGACTACGCGGCGAGCTCTCAGGAGACCACCGGCGAGCATGCTCCCGTGGGCAACGCCTTCGACAAGAATGCAAACACGTTCTGGCACAGCAAGTACTCCAACCCCAGCGCCAATCTTCCGCACTGGCTGGCGTTCAAGGCGTCGCCCGGCGAGGGCAACAAGATTGCGGCCATCACCCACCTGTACCGTCAGGACAAGCTGAACGGCCCGGCCAAGAACGTCGCAGTGTACGTGGTGGCGGCCAGCGACGCCAACAGCGTTGCCGATGTCACCAACTGGGGTGAACCCGTCGCCACGGCTGAGTTCCCGTACACCAAGGAACTGCAGACCATCGCGCTGCCGAATACCATTCCGTCCGGTGACGTGTACGTCAAGTTCCAGATCAACGACGCATGGGGCCTCACCGAAACCAGCGCAGGCGTCACCTGGGCGGCTGTCGCCGAGCTGGCTGCGACGGCCAAGCCACTCCGGTCGAGCTCACCGAGCCCGAGCAGCCGAAGGACAACCCCGAGGTGACGGAGACTCCGGAGGCTACGGGTGTGACCGTTTCTGGCGATGGTGTTGCCAATGGCGCGCTGTCGCTGAAGAAGGGCACCACCGCGCAGCTGACCGCGAAGGTCGCGCCGGATGACGCGGACCAGGCGGTGACGTGGGCCTCCAGCGATGACAAGGTCGTGACGGTCGACAAGACCGGCAAGGTGACCGCCGTCGCGAAGGGCGTGGCGAAGGTGACCGCGACCACGGCGAACGGCAAGTCCGCCTCTGTGACCGTCACCGTCACCGAGGACTCTGAGGTGCCCGGCCCGACTGGCCCGACCGAGCCGACCAAACCGGGTACGGAGAAGCCGACCACGAAGCCGACCACGAAGCCGAACGACGGCAAGCTCAGCGCCACCGGCGCCGACACGGCGGTGCTCGC
>ENA-OUNI01000966-OUNI01000966.1-human-gut-metagenome-genome-assembly--contig:-NODE-966-length-12218-cov-3.053263_pt1 | contig 12218 bp, 20 predicted proteins | sample MGYA00242499_ERZ504580 | MGnify/ENA primary metagenome ERZ504580 (study PRJEB26092, sample SAMD00036315) | human gut metagenome | host: Homo sapiens | study: EMG produced TPA metagenomics assembly of... | reverse complement strand
CAGCTGCTAAGCCAAAAGCGCAGATAATACTTTGTGTATTATCGAGCATTTTGGCAACGCAGATGCCGTGCCGCAGCCGCCGGAGCGGTGCTTAAGCCGTAAGGCGGGAATTATGCGGTGTTGCCTTAATTGCGGTTTACCTCCGGGTTATCGGTGCGCCCCAGCAGATAGTCTATACTGACGTTATAGAAGTCGGCCAGCTTGACCAGCCTTTCTGCGGTCAGCTCAATAACGCCGTTTTCATACTGAGAGTAGGTGTTCTGGGATACATGGAGGACACTGGCAAGATCGCACTGACGAAAATCGTGATCTTCCCGTAGGCTTCGTATGTTCGGATATTCCATAGGTTGACTACCTCCTTACGACTATTATCGTTATCTTGAAGGCAGATATTGATATTTATCTGTAATACAGATATAATATATTGCATAACAATAGGAAGAAACGATACGACGGAAAGAACCATAAAAAACGCAAAAGTGCCGTGAGGGAGCTTCCTCGCGGCACTTTTGCGTGTCAAAAAACACCAATTCTGCCATATAAAGACTGTGGGGACGAGCACTGCTCTCCCCTACAATGCACTTTTTGAGTATCGGCTCACGCCGACTGCGCGTGCAGCCAGTGGTGCAGCTCGTCCCGGATGGCGGCAAACGCGGCGGCGGTGTCCGGGTTATCGGTTTTAAAATCCAGCAGCCGCCACAGCCAGCCCTGCTCGTCCACGATGCGCAGGCTCTCGGGATAGCACAGCTCAAACACAAGCGACGCATGGCCGACGGCGTTGTCGGCGGGGTACTGCTTTAAGCTGTGCAGCACGCAGTGGTGGGCGTAAAAGGCGTCCAGCACGGCGGGCGTCACCGGGCTCCGGCGCAGCGCCGCGGTGCTGACGTTGTAAATTTCCTCCATCGGTGTCTCGACGTTGACCCGCAGAATGTCGATCTTGTCGGCGTCGCGCAAAATCTGGCAGAACAGCCGCGTGCGGTCATCCAGCGCCTCCGGCAGACGGAACGCGCTGTGCCATTCCACAGCGGTGCGCAGCAGTGCGTCGGCACCGGCATCGTCCAGATAGTCCCGGATGCGTCCCTCGTCGAACAGCACCGCGACGCTCAGCGCGGCGTGGCTGACCGACTGTGCATCGATAAATGTGTTGTAGCGGCGCAGCTGCTCAAAGCGGCCTACATCGTGCAGGATGCCGGACAGCCACGCCAGATCGACATCCTCCGGCGGCAGGGCCAGGCTTTGGGCAATGCGGGCACAGAGCGCCGCCACGCGGTAGGTATGGTCGATTTTCAATTTGACCTTGGCGTCAGCGGCGTTGTAGTGCGCGGCATAGTCGGCAAAGGCTTTTTGTGCGCGGGCACGGTCAATTTTCATACTATCACTTCCTTGTTTCAGTGTACCACATCCGGCAAAATGCGTAAACTGCAATGTTTATAAAATTTACTCCACAACGGATGACATTTTTGGATAAATAGTTTAAAAATCCTTGACATCGGGGCAAAAAAACGCTATTCTTAAAGTAGTAAATCGCGAGGAAGGCGGTGCATACGATGAACGCCAAAGGGGACGCAAACCGCAGTGTGCGCATGACCAAGCAGCGGCTCTACCAGGCGCTTATTACGCTGTTGCAGCAGAAAAGTCTGCGGGAAATTACAGTCCGGGAGCTGACCGAGCTGGCAGGGATCAGCCGCGGCACATTCTATTTTCACTACGCGGACATTTATGCCCTGATGGACCAGCTGGAGGCCGCCCAGCTGGCACGGCTGAACGACCTGATGGATACCCTGATCCCCAGCATCTCGCAGGAAGACGCGCCCCCCGCGCTGGTGGCGCTGTTCACCTACATGACCGAGAACCCCGACCTCTGTCAGGCCCTCTACGGCAAAAGCTGGGAGTCGGAGTTCACCCGCAACGCCAAAAAGCTGATTGCAGAGCGCTGCCTGGGCGAGTTTGCACCCGACGGCGGCACCGAGGAGCAGAAATATATGCTGGCCTTTGCGGTGAACGGCTGCTTTGGCACGATTGTAGCCTGGCAGGAGGCCGGTTTTCAGCCGCCCGCGGCGGAGATCGCCGCATCACCTGGCAGGCCATCCGCGCTGTGAAGGGGCGGATGTGAGCAAAGCAAGTTTCCCTTGCCTGCCTTGCCTTTTGGGGCAAGACGGGATATAATATAATTACAAGTACGCCCGCCTGACCGGCTGATGAAGGAGAGTTTTACGATGGGTTTCTTTGATTTTCTGAAAAAGTCTGCCGAGCCTGCCGCCCCCGCGGCCCCAGCCTTCCCCGTGACCCTGGCTGCTGATGCCAAGGGTACCGTTGTGGCGATGGAGAACATCCCCGACGAGGTGTTTGCACAGGGCATCCTGGGCAAGTGCTGCGGCATCGACCTACCGAGGCAAATTTACGCCCCCGCGGACGGTGAGATCACCCAGGCCCCCGACAGCGGCCACGCGCTGGGCATCATGACCACTGCCGGTGTTGAGGTGCTGATCCATGTCGGCGTTGATACCGTCGAGATGAAGGGCGACGGCTTCAGCCCGAAGGTCAAGGAGGGCGACAAGGTCAAGAAGGGCGATCTGCTGCTGGAGATGAATCTGGACAAAATCGCGGCTGCCGCTCACCCTGCTGTGGTGATTACCGTCGTCACGAACACCGATGATTTCAAGGACGTCGAGGTCGTGGCCTCCGGCGCCGTGGAGCCGGGCGCGGATCTGATCAAGATCAGCAAGTAAATTTTTACCGATAAAAAAGCGGGCACCCGATTGGGTGTCCGCTTTTTGGCTTCCCCCGAGGGGGAAGCTGTCACCGTAAGGTGACTGATGAGGCAGAGCTTGCTATGGCTGCCCGTTTGCGGTTCGCAATCGGTAGCTTGCCCTTCATCCGGCCCTGCGGGGCCACCTTCCCCCGCGGGGGAAGGCCTTAGGATTTTGCAGCCTCGTACTCGCTGAAGCTGTCACTCACGCTGGCGCCGCTGTCGTCAACGGTGGCGGAATAGCCGGAAACGGTCATAGCGGCGGCCATAGCCCTGCAGAGAATACGCTTTTTCTTCCTATCGATCACTCCTGTCTGGGTGTTTTGTGAGTACAGCTACAGTATACCCGGTACAGAGGAAAGAACATTGAAGAAAGCGTGTAAAACCTAGGGGGAATCGTGTGGATAAAATTTGAAAGGCTTGACAATCAGCGGTGGGCGTGTATAATAGGTTTGGACATAAAACAGGGGCGCTGAGGGGCATCCTCGGCTGAGATCGAAACAAACCGCAGTTTCGGGTCGCCTTGAACCTGATCCGGCAATGCCGGCGTAGGAAGTTTGACCCAACACGTCATAACGCTTTTGCGCCTGCAAGTGTACCTTGCGGGCGCTTTCCTGTTTTTACGTTACATTTTTTTGAGGAGTGGATACCATGTCCAAAACCTATTCTAAGACCCGCACTCTTGTGGAGTGCGCCCTGATGATCGCCCTGGGCACCGTGCTGGCGAACATCAAAATTTTTGAGATGCCCAACGGCGGCTCCATCACCCTGCTGAGCATGCTGCCGTTCATTCTGGTCTCCTACCGCCACGGCACAAAATGGGGACTGTTCACAGGCTTTGTCAACAGCCTGCTGCAGATGCTGTTGGGCTTCTACGCGCCCCCGGCTCCCGGCCTGCTGCCGCTGGTGGGTATGATCCTGCTGGACTATGTGCTGGCCTTCACCCTGCTGGGCCTGGCCGGTGCGATTGCCAAGCCGTTCAAGAACCGTCTGGTCGGCGTGGCCGTCGGCACGGCAGCGGTGTGCGGCATCCGCTTCCTGTGCAGCTTCCTGTCCGGCGTGCTGATCTGGGGCAACCTGAGCGACGGTCTGCCCGCCTGGACCTACAGCCTGACCTACAACGGCAGCTACATGCTGCCCGAGACCATCCTGACCACGGTGGCCGCGGTGCTGATCTACAAGGCAGCCCCGCAGCTGTTTGCGGCGCAGGAGCAGTAAGCGCTAAATACTTTTCCCGGTACGCACGGTATGAGCGTACCGGGATTTTTGTTTGCCGGTTTGTAGGGGGCGGCGTCCTCGACGCCCAGCGGAGGGGTCAAGACCCCTCCCTACAAGCCGATTTTTAAGGGGCTGTAGGGGCGGATTCCATATCCGCCCGTGCCCGCTCTCGGCAACGCAAAAATGCCCCGGTACGCAGAAAGGCACACCGGGGCATTGGCTTTACGTAAGTATCAGTAGCTCATAATGTCCTTCACAGCACCGGACATCGAGAAGAGTTTGGCGGACAGATGGTCGAGGTAGACGATGCCGAGCTTGTTGCCCGTCTCCTCATTATACATGTCGGCCAGCTGGGGCATGACCTGGAACGCGGCGGCCTGGGCCTTGGGGCTGTTGTCAAAGTTCGCCGTGCCCTGCACGCGCAGCCACTCGCCGCGGTCATTGGCGGCGCAGATCTCGAGGTTCGTGTTGTCCAAAAGCTGCTTGTAGGCGGCCTTGTGCTTGCCCAAGGCAATGCACAGGTGGCCGTTGTACCACATGGCAAAACCGATGGGACGCACGCGGGCAGATAGCCATCGACGGTGGCAAGGTAGAAGGTGGGATTCTCTTTCAGAAATTCCATGATTTCTTCATTTGGTTTCATGGTGTAAACCTCCCGCAATATTACAGTGTGGCCAGCGCCGCTTTGATGCGTGCGGCGGCTCCTTGGTGCGCTCGGCATCGCCGAACGCCGTCAGACGGAAATACCCCTTGCCGCAGGGGCCGAAGCCTCGCCGGGGGTGCCCACAACGTGGGCGTGCTCGAGCAGCCAGTCAAAAAACTCCCAGCTGCCCATCTCGTTGGGGCAGCGCAGCCAGATGTAGGGGCTGTTCTTGCCGCCGCAGTACCAGACACCGGCCTCGTCCAGCGCTGCCGCAATGACAGCGGCGTTGGCGCGGTAGTAGTCGAGGTTCTGCTGAATCTCCTTCATGCCCTCGTCGGTAAAGACGGCCTCGGCACCGCGCTGCACAACATAGGCGACGCCGTTGAACTTCGTAGTCTGGCGGCGCAGCCACATCTTGTTCAGCTTGCCGCCGGCCAGCGCCTGCGGCACGACGGTGTAGCCGCAGCGCGTGCCGGTGAAGCCTGCGATCTTGGAGAAACTGCACACCTCGATGGCAACCTCCTTCGCGCCCTCGACCTCAAAGATGCTGCGGGCGAGACCCGGCTCGGAGACGAAGCACTCGTAGGCAGCATCAAACAGGATGACCGCGTCATTGGCCTTCGCCCAGGCGACCCAGGCCTTGAGCTGCTCGACGGAGTAGGTCGCGCCGGTGGGGTTGTTGGGGCTGCAGATGTAGACGATGTCCGCATGGGGCGCTTCGTCCGGCATCGGCAGGAAGCCGTTCTCCGCCGTGGCGGGCAGGTAGAGAATCTTGCGGCCCGCCATCACGTTGTCATCGACGTAGACCGGGTAAACCGGGTCGGGAACAAGAATCGTGTTGTCCTGACTGAACAGGTCCAGCAGGTTGCCCAGGTCGCTCTTGGCACCGTCGGAGATGAAAATTTCGGACATGTCCAGCTCGACACCGTGGCCCGCGTAATACCTGCGGATAGCGTCGCGCAGGAACTCATAGCCCTGCTCGCTGGAATATAGCCGTGGAACGTACCCTTGTGGCCCTGCTCCTCAACGGCCTTGTGCATGGCCTCCGTCACGGATGCCGCCAGCGGCAGGGTGACGTCGCCGATGCCCAGACGGATGACGTCTGCCTCGGGATGGGCCTTCTGGTAGTCGGCTACCTTGTGGGCAATGGTGCTGAACAGATAGCTCTCGTTCAGCTCGGCGTAATGCGGATTCAGCTGCATTATGGTTCCCCCTCGTTTATACCTATATAAATTTACTTTACCACAATTCGTGGCGGTGTGCAATAGAATTTGCAAAGGGAATTTTTATGGGTGATTTGTGGGGGAGGGTCTTGACCCTCCCGTGAGGGATAAATCTCTCCCCTACTGTAGGGGGCGGCGTCCTCGACGCCCCGCGGAGGGGTCAAGACCCCTCCCTACAATCCTCCCCGTACAGGCTCTCGCACTTCTCGTCGATCTCCCTTGCGGGCAGCGACACGGCCATGGCCACCGCGGCGCTGTAGCATTCCTCGGGGGTGAAGCCTTCGCCCGCCAGCGGGAAGTGCTGCAAAATCTTCTCGACCAGCTCGTCGTAATAGCGCGCGTAGAGCACGCCGCGGTCCGTGATGTAAATTTTGCCGTACCGCCGCCGCACAATGACCCCCTGCTTCATCAGGCTGGTCAGGATGCTGGTGACGCTGGGCTTGGTCACGCCCATGGCCTGCGCCAGTGCCAGCGGCGAGACCTCGGTGCTTTGCTGCGCCAGATGGTGGATGGCCAGCAGATAACGCAGGTTGGAATCGGTCAGGGTCAAGGTACATCTCTCCTTATACCAAACTAAAAAGGGGGCGCGGGCCACGAACGGACCCGCGCCCCCTTCAGGCACTTATGCTTTACTTACTGTGGCAGGCACCGCCGCAGGTCTTACAATTACCTGTGCAGCCGCCGTGACTGCCGCAGCCGCCGCCCCCGCAGGAGCCGTCACAGCAGCCGAGGCCGCCTGTCTTATGTTCATGATACATCAGCCAGCCCGTACCGCCGAACACGATGATCGAAACGATGATCGTGGGGAGATTGAAGTTGGCCGCTAAAAATTCCATCATAAAAAGTCCGCTCCTTTCCGGAAGAATACGGTATTATCGTACACTCAAAATTACTTGGAAGCAACAGCCTTCTTGGAATCGAACTGAACCTCGTTGACACCCTCGTACTTGTTGGGGCGGAACAGCAGGTAGATCGTGAAGGCGATAATAGCGACAGCAACGATGGTGAAGAAGTTGAAGCCAACCTCACCGGTGATCAGACCGCCGATCTGATAGACGACCAGAGAAGCGCAGTAGGCAAACAGGCACATATAGCCGATGGCGATGGCAGTCCACTTGCCGTTGTTCATCTCGCGCTTGATGGCGCCCATAGCAGCAAAGCAGGGGGCGCACAGCAGGTTGAAGATCATGAAGCTGTAAGCGGAGATCGCGGTGAAGCTGGCAGCAACCTCAGGCCAGATCTCATCGCCGTTGTCAGACAGCTCGTCAGCATAGTGATACAGAACACCGAAGGTGCCGACAACATTCTCCTTGGCAATCAGGCCGGAGATGGACGCAACGGTTGCACGCCAGTTGCCGAAGCCCTGCGGGATAAAGATCCAAGAAATCGTGCTGGCCACGATAGCCAAAATGGAGTTGTCCTGATCCTCGACCATCGTGAAGGCACCATTCTCGAAGCCGAAGCCCTGCAGGAACCACAGGATGATGGTGGCAGCCAGAATGACGGTGCCGGCACGCTTGATGAAGGACCAGCCGCGCTCCCAAGTGGCGCGCAGGACGTTGCCCCAGGCGGGCACATGGTAGGCGGGCAGCTCCATAACGAAGGGAGCGGGGTCACCGGCGAACAACTTCGTCTTTTTCAGGATGATGCCGGAGATGATGATGCTGCAAAGCCGATGAAGTAAGCAGAGGTGGCGACCCAGCTGCTGCCGCCGAACAGAGCACCTGCAATCAGGCCGATGATGGGCATCTTAGCGCCGCAGGGAATGAAGCAGGTGGTCATGATCGTCATACGGCGGTCACGCTCGTTCTCGATGGTACGGGAAGCCATAACACCGGGAACGCCGCAGCCGGTACCAACCAGCATGGGGATGAAGCTCTTGCCGGAAAGGCCGAACTTGCGGAAGATACGGTCCATGATGAAGCGACACGGGCCATGTAGCCGACATCCTCGAGGATGGACAGCAGGAAGAACAGAACGAGCATCTGGGGAACGAAGCCCAGAACAGCGCCGACACCGGCGACGATGCCGTCCATGATCAGGCCGTACAGCCAGCCAGCAACGCCGATGGATTCCAGTAGGCCGCCCAGGGCGTCGGGACGATCTCACCGAACAGAACATCGTTCGTCCAGTCGGTGGCAAAGGTGCCGATGCCGATGCCGCCGTCCGCAACGGAGGTGCCCATCGCGATGGCGTACATCAGCCACATGATGAGCGCGAAGATCGCAGAGCCAAGATACGGTTCGTGACGAACTGGTCGACCTTATCGGAGACGGTCAGGTTCTCGGTGCGGGGCTTCTTCTTGACGGCCTTGTCAACAACGCCGTTGATGTAAGCGTAGCGCTGGTTGGTGATGATGCTCTCGGCGTCATCGTCCATTTCCTTCTCGCAGTCGGTGATGTGGGCATCGATGTGGTCTAGCAGCTCTTTGTTCAGGTTCAGCTCAGCCTGGACCTTGTCGTCGCGCTCAAACAGTTTGACAGCGTACCAGCGCAGGAAGCGGTCATCGACCTTGCCTGAATGGACTCCTCAATGTGGGCGATGGCATGCTCAACGCTGCCGGTAAAGACGTGAGGCAGCTCGCCTGCCTTGCCCTTCTTGGCGGCGGCAACGGCCAGCTCGGCAGCCTTCTCGCTGCCCTCGTTCTTCAGGGCGGAGATCTCGACGGCCTCGCAGCCCAGCTCGTTGGACAGCTTCTTCAGGTCGATCTTGTCGCCGTTCTTGCGGACGAGGTCGATCATGTTGACAGCCATGACCACGGGGATGCCGAGCTCGATCAGCTGGGTGGTCAGGTAGAGGTTACGCTCGATGTTGGTGCCGTCGATGATGTTCAGGATGGCGTCGGGCTTCTCATTGACGAGGTAGCCGCGGGCAACGACCTCCTCCAGCGTGTAGGGAGACAGAGAGTAGATACCGGGCAGGTCCTGGATCACGACGTCATCGTGCCCCTTGAGCTTGCCTTCCTTCTTCTCAACGGTAACGCCGGGCCAGTTGCCGACATACTGGTTAGAACCGGTCAGGCTGTTGAACAGGGTGGTTTTACCGCAGTTCGGGTTGCCTGCCAGAGCAATTTTAATTGCCATTTGGTTAAACCCCTTTCTTTACTTTTTCAGAACTCACTCAACTTCGATCATTTCGGCGTCAGCCTTGCGGACGCTGAGCTCGTAGTTGCGGACGGTCAGCTCCATCGGGTCGCCCAGAGGTGCGACCTTGCGGACGTAAACCTTGGTGCCTTGGTCAGGCCCATGTCCATGATGCGGCGCTTGACAGGGCCTCGCCGTGCAGCTTGGCAACGGTGACGGTCTCGCCGACCTGTACATCTTTCAGAGTCTTCATACTTCGTTCCTCCTCTTGGTACAATCAATCAAACAGCCGAGGGGCTGTGATTCCAAATTTTTTACGCAACGATAATGCGCATGGCCAGGGTCTTATCCAGCGCGATGCGCGCTTCCTTGACCTGAAGGATGAGGTTGCCGCTGATCTCATTGACCACGGTAACGGTCTCCCCCACGACAAAGCCAAGCTCGGCCAGATGCTGGCGGACCTCATCCTTGCCGGTGATCTTTCGGATGGTAACGGTATCGCCTGCTTTAGTCATCGTTAAAGGCATTCCACACACTCCCCTTTTGCGATTCTGCAATATATTAGCCTATGCTAACGCTTGGAGCAAAAGCATGCGGTTAGAACGCTCTAACCGCTTACGATGGTAGTTTACCACCACTAACTCCCGATGTCAATACGGAAGTTAGGCTAACCAAACAGATTTGTGAAAAGTAGATAGTTATTGCTAACTTGAATTGTGCAGCTTTGAACAAATTGTGAAAGCATCACGCAGAAGCCGGGCAGTGATGCGCGCTTACGGAAACCACCCGGTAGGGGCGGGGCATGCCCCGCCCGCAGCCTACCCGTAACGCCGCGCTTGAGGGAAGGCCGAGGGCCGGGCGTGCCCGGCCCCTACAGACAGCAAAAAAGCCGGAGGGACCTCTCTCCCCTTCCGGCATATTCAATATCTTATTGCCCCTTTTTCTGCTTCCGCGTCTCTGCCAGATGCCGCACCGCCAAAACGGGATGATGGAACAGCATCCGCGGACCGCTCCAGCGCATGACCTGGCGGATGCGCTCCCGCATCTCGGGCTTGTAGCAGTGTGTTTGGCAGACGCTGCAGAACGTTTTGGTCGCTATATGCGGGCAGTGTCCACCCGCGCGTCGGCGTAGTCCCGCAGGACCGCACAGTCGGGGCAGAGCCGACCCTTGGGTGTGCCGTGATGGCCGCGGCAGTATAGCTCGATCATCAGGCCGACAGTGGCCTTTTCCTGTTGGCGCTTCTTCTCCGGGGTGCCGGGGACGCCGCCCCCTACAGTGTTCGTAACGGCCATCAGCTCATCCTCCCGTTTTCCACAGAGTACGTCATGTCAGCAATTCGCATCGTCGAGGCGCGGTGGGATACAAGCACCACGGTCTTGCTGGCCCGCTCCTCGGCCAGACTGCGCAAGATGACGGCCTCGTTCAGGCTGTCGAGGTTGCTCGTCGGTTCGTCCAGAAGAATGAACGGTGCATCGTGCAGAAATGCCCGTGCCACACCGAGCCGCTGCCGCTCGCCGCCCGAGAGGGTATCGCCCAGCTCCCCGACGGACGTGTCGTAGCCCTGCGGCAGCGTCATGATAAAGTCGTGGATGGACGCCTTCCTGCAGGCTGCCATGACCTGCTCATGGGTCGCGTTCCGGTTGGCAATTTTGACATTTTCTTCAATACTGTCATGGAACAGCACGGTGTCCTGCTCGACGAAGCTCTCCGCTGCGCGCAGCGACGCCGTGTTGATGCCCTTGATGTTCTCGCCGGAGATCTCGACCCGGCCTAAATCCGTGTCCCAGAACCGCATGAGCAGCTTGAGCAGCGTGGATTTGCCGCTGCCGCTGCGGCCCGTGATGCCCACGATGCCGTGCTCCGGGATGTGCAGGCTGACCTCCTTCAAAATCTCGCTGTCGCGGTAGCCGAAGGTCACGCGGCGGGCGTCGGCACCGCGGAACACAATGTCCCTGCCGTCGGTGACCTCGCGCACAGCGGGCTGCTCATCGAGAATATCCAGAACGCGGTTGCCCGCGGCGAAGGTGCTTTGCAGCCCGGTGCCGAGATTCGCCAGCGCGATGACCGGGCCGAAGCTGCTCATGAGTGCCACAACGCTGACGAGCGCACCGTCAAACCCGATGGCACCCGCCATGAACAGGCTGCCAGCCAGCGCCAGCATACCGGCGTCCAACAGCTGGATGATGGCCCCGGTCACGGCCTGTGCCGTGCCGCCGGCCTCCTTCAGGCGGCGCTCCTGCCTGGCCAGCGCGTCGGTGCGCTGGTTGATTTGCGCCAGCCGATGTGCGCCGTCATTGTATTGCAGGCTCTCCCGCACGCCACGCAGCTGTCCAGCACAAAGCCGTTCAGTGCGCCGAACTCCGCGCGGAAACTCTCGCCCGATTTGCGCGCACCTCTGGCGGCTGCCACGGGTATGCCGATGCCGATGACCGCATAGGCCAGCGCCGCGTACAGCCCCAGCGCGGGTGCATAGCTTCCCATAAAGCACGCCATAACGACGCTTACGATGACGGCAATGCAGATGGGCGAGATCGTGTGCGCGTAAAAAACCTCCAGCAGCTCAATGTCAGCGGTCAGCACGGCAATCAGGTCGCCCTTGTCGCGGCCCTCCAGCTTGGCGGGGGCCAGCTGGCGCAGCACGCCAAAGACCTTGTCCCGGATGAGCGCCAGCAGCTTGAACGCAATAAAATGGTTGCAGCCCTGCTCCGCGTAGTGCAGCACGCCGCGGGCCACGGCCAGAATCGGCAGCAAAATACAGGCGGTTTTGAGCACAACGGGCACAGAAAAGTGCAGGCTGTCCAGCAGCGCATACACACCCAGAACCGGGATGAAGATGGCGCAGAGAAAGCCCGCTACGCCCAGCAGAACGGCGCAGACCATGACTGGGGCGAGAGGGCGTACCAGCCTACAAGACGGTACATGACGTTTAAATTGCCGCGAGTACGTTTGTTTTCCATCACTGTGCCTCCTTCCCGTAGTTTTCCAGTGCCTGCTGGCGGTTCCACAGGTCGGCGTACAGCCCGCCCTGCGCCAGCAGTGCCTCATGCGTGCCCTGCCCCGCCGGATGGCCGTGATCCAGCACGTAAATATTGTCCGCCTTTGTCACGTTGGCAAGGCGGTGGGAAATCAGGATGACCGTCTTGCGCCCGGCCAGCCGGTGGATGCCCGCCATGATGTCGTTCTCGCTCTCTACGTCGATGTTGGACGTTGCCTCGTCAAAAATATAGACGGGACTGTCATGCAGCAGTGCGCGGGCCAGTGCCAGCCGCTGCCGCTGGCCGCCGGACAGGTTGCCGCCGCC
>ENA-OUNI01000965-OUNI01000965.1-human-gut-metagenome-genome-assembly--contig:-NODE-965-length-12235-cov-2.605880_pt1 | contig 12235 bp, 15 predicted proteins | sample MGYA00242499_ERZ504580 | MGnify/ENA primary metagenome ERZ504580 (study PRJEB26092, sample SAMD00036315) | human gut metagenome | host: Homo sapiens | study: EMG produced TPA metagenomics assembly of... | reverse complement strand
CGATTACGTCCGTTCTAAATTGATCGTGGATAATTATCTCTAAGGTTGGATTCAAAAAAAATATCCGCAGCACTATATATCTTTACTAATTCATTCAAATCATCTGTACGTGTAATTCCCAACATATGATTGGAGAGCGAATGGCATTGCTGTTCTGTCAGCCCTACCACAACTATGCAAAAAGTATCGTCCAGCCGTTGAGACAACTCTAATAAATAATCAAAGCCCTTACGAGACTCCCAAACATTTGCAACCGACAGCAGCATTGTTTTGTTGGTCAAATGATTTTTTTCCCTAAAACTACTGCCGGTTGGTTTAAACTGATTTAAATCTATTCCATTGTGGATCGTAGCAATGGGATAATTTTTAAAAAAAGACTGTTTCGCCAAATCTTTTAACCAATTGGATGGTGTTATAATCTGTAGTTTCGGGATAGAAGTGAACCATTCTTTTTTTTCTTTAAAATTACTTTCTGAAATGATCCATCACGAAGCTCGCCGGGTATTCTCTTTTCTGCGGGCAATCATGGCAACCTGTTTTCCAACGGTCACATCCAACAAAGTCAAAATAAGAACAATGCCCCCGTAAAGGCCCAGCAGTCATGTAACGTCCAAACAATCGGTTTCCCACATTCTCTGAGCCACTCAAACAGTTGGCAGATGAAGATAATAACCATGTAAATTGTGCAAATGAATTATATCCGGATCATATTCCCCAGCTGACCGAATAAAACGCTGCGTTGCCCTTTTCGAATAGAAACCATGCTTATCCGTAATGCGGCTACAGACGCCATGCAGATTCACAGCCAAATCGGTGCCAATCCGAAAGCTTTTTACATCGTCCGGCGCCTGACCGCGCCCATAGGCAATCAAACAATCGTCACCGCTTTGGGTTAAATATCTCGATAAGTCTGCCGCGATACGTCCGGTACTGCCATATCCACAAACGGAATTGATTTGCAAAACCTTCATTTATTTTCCCCACACCGTTTTATTCACAATCTCCGTATAGCTCTGGATCAGCTTCACTACTTTCACTGACACATTCGTATCCGCATAATCCTCCGCCATAACAACCTCTTCCCGGTTATCCCGCATGGCAACGGCCAGATCCAGCGCCTGCTCCACATCCCGGCCGGTAATCCCGCCGATCACAACAGAGCCTTTATCGAGCACCTCCGGCCGCTCCGTCGAGGTGCGGATCAAAACGCCCGCAAAGCCGAGCATCGCGCTCTCCTCAGACAAAGTGCCGCTGTCAGAAAGCACACAGTAGCTGTTCATTTGGAGCTTATTATAGTCTAAAAAGCCAAACGGCTTCAAGGCATCCGTCGACCACGGGGATGGAACTGGAAACCCACGACCTTTTCAATGTATACTTTTGCTTGCGTGGATGGGTCGAATAAATAATCGGCATCCCATAATGCTCCGCGATATTGTTGACGGCGGTCATCAAAGACATAAAATTCTCTTCGTTATCAATATTCTCCTCACGATGTGCGGAAAGGAGGATATATTTCCCCTTCTCCAACCCCAAGGTCTCCAAAATATTGCTTCGTTCAATGCGATCCATATGATCTCTCAACACTTCCCGCATCGGAGAACCAGTTACGAAAACCGTCTTTCCGTCAATCCCTTCCGACAAAAGATAGCGCCGGGAATGCTCTGTATATGGGAGGTTAATATCCGAAATATGATCCACAATCTTTCGATTGATCATTTCACTGACGTTCCAATCCCAGCAGCGGTTTCCAGCCTCCATATGGAAAATCGGGATTTTCAGCCGTTTTGCGGAGATCGCAGACAAAGCCGAATTCGTATCACCCAGCAGCAATACGGCATCCGGCTTTTCCTTCTCCAATATTTCATAGGATTTGGCGATAATATTCCCCATGGTTTCGCTAGATCTTTCCCCCACGCTATCCAAATAGTAATCCGGCGCCCTCAAACCCAGATCATCAAAAAAAACCTGATTGAGTGTGTAATCCCAATTTTGCCCCGTATGAACTAAAATGTGATGGAAATATCGGTCACACGCCTTAATGCAGGCCGACAACCGGATGATCTCCGGCCTTGTTCCGATAATCGTCATTACCTTCAGCTTATCCATTACAGTGCCCTCCACAAGAAGATTATACCTTTTCGTAATAGGTATCCGGACGATCTGGATTAAAAGGCTCACTTGCCCACATCACCGTAATCAAATCCGTATCTCCCACGTTAATGATATTATGTGTATAGCCAGTTGGGATATCGATCACTTTCATCTCATCCCCGCTGACGTGATATTCAATTACCTGCTGCGCTCCAATTTTACGAAACTGAATCAGCGCCTCGCCGCTCACAACAAGAAACTTTTCATTCTTTGTGTGATGCCAATGCTGACCCTTTGTAATACCCGGTTTGGCAACATTCACAGAAACCTGGCCACGGTCTGGCGACCGCAGGAACTCCGTAAAGGAACCCCTCTCATCCTGATTTTTCTTTAAAGAGTAGCTAAATTGGTCCTCTGGTAAATAGCTTAAATACGTTGCATACAGCTTACGAGTAAAGGCATCCCTCAGATCGGGAACCTCCAAATTCTCCCTGCTGTGATAAAAGGATTGAAGCAATGCCGCCACCCTGCCGAGCTTTACCGTTTCTGTAACTGGGACGGTGCAATAGGCGCCCTCGCGATGTTCTCCACCCTCCAGAGCGGCCAGCATTTCTTCCATTACGTCATCGATATATGCAAAACAGATTTCCGCATCCGGGTCATTTATCTGAATTGGCAAACCGCGCGAAATGTTATGGCAAAATGTCGCGATGACGCCATTATAATTCGGCCGACTCCATTTGCCGAACAAATTGGGGAATCGGTAAATCAGCACCTTTGCACCTGTCTGCTCCCCATACTCTGCAAGAAGCCGTTCTCCCGCCCGTTTGCTGTTGCCATACTCGTTGTTTCGCTCAGCCTGAATGGAAGAGGATAATACAATCGGGCACTGGTTATGATGTTGTTTTAGCGCTTCCAGAAGATTAGAGGTAAAGCCAAAATTTCCCCTCATAAAATCCTCAGGATTCTCAGGGCGGTTGACCCCCGCCAAATGGAAAACGAACTCGCAATCGTGAGCATATTCTTCTAAAAGGGTCGGATTCGTATCCAAATCATATTCATATAAATCTGTAAAACCGCGGTTTTTAATTCAGCGCAAAGGTTCCGACCCACGAACCCCTTTGCGCCAGTCACCAATATTTTCATTCACTGATTCTCCCAAGCTGCAATTTCACTTCGAATATATTCCAAACTCAACAGCTTTTCCTTTACCTGCTCAACATCCAACCTTGTCGTATTATCTGAGTTGAACTCCGTCAATTTAACTTGCTCCGTATCTCCTTGTACAAAATATTTATCATAGTTCAGATCCCGTTTATCGCATGGTACCCGGTAAAAGTTACCCAAGTCGGTCGCACGGGCGCACTCCTCCTTGGTCAAAAGCGTTTCATACATCTTCTCCCCATGCCGGATACCAATCACCTTAACAGGGTTATCCGCATGGAATAGTTCTTTCACCGCTTGGGCCAGCACTTCGATGGTGCAGGCAGGCGCTTTTTGCACCAGGATATCGCCGCTCTGTGCATTCTCAAATGCAAACAAAACCAAATCAACCGCTTCCTCCAAGCTCATAATAAAGCGGGTCATTTTCGGCTCCGTAACAGTCAGCGGCTTTCCTGCTTTGATCTGTTCAATAAACAGTGGAATGACAGACCCTCTGGAACACATGACATTGCCATACCGTGTGCCGCAGATCATCGTCCGATCTGGGGCAACCGTACGCGATTTGGCGACAAAAACCTTTTCCATCATCGCCTTAGAGGTGCCCATGGCATTGATGGGATAAGCCGCTTTATCAGTAGACAGACAAATCACTTTTTTTACGCCAGCCTCAATGCAGGCAGTCAGGACATTATCCGTGCCAAAAACATTTGTCTTAACCGCTTCCATCGGAAAGAACTCACAGGAAGGCACTTGCTTTAGTGCCGCGGCCTGAAAAACATAGTCCACCCCATACATTGCATTCTTAATGCTGGCTAAATCGCGCACATCGCCGATATGATACTTAATCTTATCATTATGATATAGATGGCGCATATCATCCTGCTTTTTTTTCATCACGGGAGAAAATCCGAATTTCCTTAATGTCAGTATCTAAAAAGCGTTTTAACACAGCGTTACCAAAAGAACCGGTTCCACCCGTAATCAATAAAGTTTTTCCTGCAAACATAATTCTCTTCCATCCTTCATTTCAATAAATATTTTTTCTAATTTATCGATAAACACATCTTTTGTAAAATGCTCTTCATAATAACGACGAGCATTCAACCCCAATCTGCAATAGCGTGACGGATCTTCAATATACTTGCGCATATTGTCAGCCAGCCCACGATCATCCGACGCCCTTGCCACCATCCCGCATTCTGCTTGAGTAATCACATGGGCGGCCGCACCGTCAATGGCTGCAAAAACAGGCTTTCCAAGCGCCATATATTCCTGCAATTTAGCAGGCATCGTCATACCGACTGCATTATCACCTCTTAACGTTAATAAAAAGGCATCTATTTTTTCATACGCATGAATCAATTCATCACCAGTTACACGGCCATGAAAAATAATTTTTTGATCCTCACGAAGCTGGTTTACCAGCTGAATACAATTTTCAAGATTAGACCCGTCTCCATAAATATGAACTTCAAAACACTTTAAATCAGATAGGCGGTGAACTGCTCGTATAATGCATTCCACATCTTGAGCACTTCCAATGTTTCCTCCAAACGCAAATCGAATGACAGAAGATTCCGCAGTACATTCCGTTAATTCCGCGGTCAGCACATCATCTGAATGCTGCGGAATATAAACAAGGCGAGCAGGATCAACATGGTTTGTCTGCGTTAAATAATCAATAAATGGATAAGAAGTAACGCCGATCACGTCGCATTTGCGATAAACCCATTCGCTATATCGATGAACCAGACGAAATAAGATGGAGCGCTCCGGAATATTCCAAACCTTTAAACATTCCGGCCAAATGTCAAGGCAATATAAAAATAACTTTTTACCGCTTCTCTTCTTCATAGTAAGCGCCGCGTTTGCCATAGTAACAGGTGAGGACTGATAAGAAAAAATGATATCATAATCTTTTTTAGCAAATTGCGCATAGAGCGTTGAGTTAATCAGAAAACTCAAATAATTGACGGCTCTAAATAAGAAACCGGTGCGTCTAGCAATAATCGGAACCCGAATAACGTCAACGCCATCAACAACTTCCCTCTGCGACGAAAAAATTTATACTTCCACGGGCCTTTCCGGTTGTATAATCTGGTAGTCCTGTAAGAACAGTAACTCGATGGCCCCTTTGGGCAAATTCCTTGGAGATATCATTGATTCTAAAATTATCCGGGTAGTAATACTGCCCCACAATTAAAATTTTCACAGAAACATATTACCCCAATCCTTGATGAAATGCCCGTCTAAACTCTTTCTTTCCCTACTCCCAATAACCAATATGTATTGTATTATAGTCTATTTATATCTCTTTTTCAACTAAAAATATCAAAACATACGCATCTACGAGCAGATAGGAAACTATTCGCAATTAATTTCCTATACTTAGAAATAATTAGGTTTTTAAAACCGCTTTCCCTCTTTCACCCTTTCTCCCCTCCCCCATATACTAAATATCGAGAGCAGACCATTTTCAAGCGGCCCGATTCCGTCCGCTCCGGTCTGCTCTCTTTTTCCATCACAAATGAGCAAAGGAGATTATTCTCATGCATAACATAGATTCCCTCGATAAGCTCCCCGTCGGCAGACGGCCCGCGTGGAAGAGCTTCGCCTCAACGGCAGCATCCGAAGACGAATGCAGGACATCGGCCTGATCGAAGGCACTCCTGTGGAATGCCTGCAAAAAAGCCCTTCCGGCGATCCTGTGGCCTATTTGATCCGCGGCGCCGTCATCGCTCTACGCCGGGAGGATTCCGGCCGCGTCATGGTGCATTTCAGCTGACTTTTCCCTGCGCGCCGCCCTAGGCGGCCCAACGAAGCATATCATGAAGGAGCGTTTTTTATGGGATTGACTCGAAATTCACACAAGGGCGAGCCGGTGGACGGCCCGCTGATGATTGAAAAAGAGGCGGAGAGCGACCGTGTCATTGCGCTTGCCGGCAACCCGAACGTCGGTAAGAGCACAGTGTTCAATGCCCTGACCGGCATGAATCAACACACGGGGAACTGGCCTGGAAAGACGGTTGCTAGCGCGCAGGCCGGCATGTCTACAAAGATATGGGGTATATCCTTGTAGACCTGCCCGGTACATATTCCCTGATGGCTCATTCCGCCGAGGAAGAGGTTGCGCGCAATTTTATCTGTTTCGGCGGTGCGGACGCAGTGATTGTCGTATGCGACGCCACCTGCCTGGAACGAAATCTGAATTTGGTTTTGCAAACACTCGAGATTACCCCGCATGTTGCCGTCTGTGTGAACCTGATGGATGAAGCGCGGCGCAAGGGCATACAAATCGATCTAGCTGGGCTGGAGAAAAAGCTTGGCGTGCCTGTGCTCGGGGCAAGCGCCCGCAGCGGAAAAGGGCTGGAAAAATTAAGTGAACAAATGAGCCGGGCAGCGGCCGGGCAAGGCTCTGGTCAACCAATTCAGGTTTCCTATATCACACCGGTCGAAGAAGCCCTCTCCACGCTCATTCCGCTTATTGATCAAAAAATCGCAAAGAGCGAAAAGCCGATTAGCAGCCGCTGGATCGCCCTGCGGCTATTGGATGCGGATGAAAGCCTTCGGGAGCCGTTATCGGAATATCTTGGTTTTGACCTGACACAGGATGCGGAAATACAAGAAAAGCTTGCCAGCCTGAATGTCTTGTTTGAACGATATGGTCTGTCACAGGCCCGCATCCAGGATAAAATCGTTTCCGGACTCGTCCGAGCAGCAGAACGCATCTGCCGTGGCGTGATCGCCTATCAGCGCAAAAATTACGACGCTCGAGACCGGCGTCTCGATAAGCTCCTGACAAACCGCTTTACGGGGCTTCCCGTTATGATTCTGCTGCTGGGGCTAATCTTTTGGCTGACGATCACCGGGGCCAATTACCCCTCCCAGTGGCTTTCAGCCGGGCTATTTTGGATCGGCGATCGAATGACTGATTTTTTCCTGTGGCTGGGTACGCCGCCTTGGGTGGAAGGCCTTTTGGTGCAGGGCATTTACAGAGTGCTTGCATGGGTGGTATCGGTTATGCTGCCGCCAATGGCAATTTTCTTCCCTTTGTTTACTTTACTAGAAGATTTTGGTTACCTACCGCGCGTGGCGTTCAATCTGGATCATCATTTTCAAAAAGCGCATGCCTGTGGCAAACAAGCACTGACAATTTGCATGGGGTTCGGCTGCAATGCTGCCGGCGTAATCGGCTGCCGGATCATCGATTCCCCACGGGAACGCTTGATCGCAATCTTAACCAATAATTTTGCGCCATGTAACGGCAGGCTTCCTACTATTATCGCTCTAATTACCATGTTTTTTGTGGGCAGTGTGGTCGCACCGCTGCAATCGGCCGTATCCGCGCTCATGCTTGTCGGTGTAATTGTATTGGGGGTTGCCGTCACCTTCCTGATTTCACGGCTGCTCTCCGGCACCATTCTGAAGGGAATCCCCTCCTCGTTCACCCTAGAGCTGCCGCCCTACCGCCGCCCACAGATTGGCAAGGTAATTATCCGCTCGATTTTTGATCGCACACTTTTTGTGTTGGGGCGCGCCGTCGTCGTCGCGGCCCCGGCAGGGCTTATCATCTGGCTCGCCGCCAACGTCCAGATCGGGGGAATGAGCCTCTTGATGCACTGCGCCCATTTCCTCGACCCCCTCGCCCATCTGATGGGGTTGGACGGCGTCATCCTCTTCGCTTTTATCCTCGGTTTTCCCGCGAATGAGATTGTGATCCCCATTATACTGATGGCCTATATGGCGACGGGACATATCATTGATTTTGAAAGTTATGCCGCCCTCCATGAGCTGCTCGTAGCCAACGGATGGACGTGGCTGACCGCAGTATGCACAATGCTCTTTTCGCTGCTGCACTGGCCTTGCTCCACTACCTGCCTCACCATTCATAAGGAGACCGGCAGCTGGAAATGGACGGCGGCCGCCTTCCTGATCCCCACGCTGACAGGGATGGCGGCCTGCATGCTGGTGACGTTTATTGCACGCATCGCAGGATTAGCATAGTGACCTCCAATATACAAAAAGGGGGCTGCGGAATGCTGAGCATTTTGCCGCAGCCCCCTGCCGGGTGGAATGTATCAGCCTCATCAGTTCTTTTCAAGCACCATCTGCTCATAGGGCAGAATTTCAAAGCCATAGCGCTCATATAGCTTTTTAACGCGTTGGTTACGCGGGCAAACCTCCAAGCGAAACCGCTTTGCACTGCCCTCGTATTCCCGCAGCAACCATTCCATAAACTGCGAGCCCAGCCCGCAGCCGCGCACCCGCTCGGAGAGATAAAGCTCCTCCAGCTGCACCGTCTGGCCACCCGCCTCACAGCTCCAGTAAAACACCAGCAACGCATAGCCCACAACCTGCCCCTCATGCTCCAGAATACAGCCGCGCAGGCCCGGCTCTCCCCGCATCAGGCAGTCAAAGGTATCCAACAGCTTTTGATCGGAGATGGGAAAGAGCGTTCCCTCCCCGGCATAGAAATCTCTGCCCATAGCAAGATAACAATCCTTATCTTCCGGCATAAAAGCACGAATCACCACAAAAGCCACTCCTTTCCCCTTGATTATGTGCCGGTGGACTCCTCAGGCACCACTGTGATTACAATCTGGGAAGCCTCTTTTGTTTCGACCTCTCCCCAAACCTTTACATAGATTACGGTGCCCTTTTTATAGCCTTTCTCCGGCGTCGTAAGCATTTCTGCTACCTTGCCCGCACGCTCCGAATCATCATTTTTCTCCACAATGGCCCGGCATTGGAAGCCCATCTCTTCCAACTTTAATTTAACAGTGGCATAATTCTGCCCCTTAAAATCCGGCAGCGTGATCTCTTCATTCCCACTGCTGAGAACTAATTTGATGGTTGAGCCTTTGGGCACCTCCGTCCCATATGCAATATTCTGGGAGAGGACAACATCCTTGCCCTGTGTATCGCTATCCTGATATTCCGTTTCAAAGAAAAAGGCATTTGTATAATCCGTATTACTCTTGATGTTGTTATAATTGAGCCCCCTAAAATCCGGCACTTTAACGAGCTCCGGCGCATTGGAAGAGGCCTGCGTGCTCGCTCCGCCTGTGAAAAACATACCGATATCTTCCCGCCATACCGTCAGGGAAAGAACTGCAAAAATCACCAAGCAGGCCGCAATGCTTGCAAGCCCGGCAATCAGCGCCGTTTTCGAACCGGAAGCGCTTTTTTCCGCCCGCTGGGAACAGGCTCCTGATAAGGCGCATCCTCCTTCCCGGCATAGGCGATAGCGGCTGTGGAGGTGCCCGGAGCCGCGGAGAGCTCCGCTCTAAGCTGATCCACTGTGCGCGTGCGATCCTCCGGCAGGATTTGCAGACCATTCATCAGCGCATTAATGACATACGCGGGGAGCTGCTCTGCAAATTTGCCTGGCACCATCAGCCGGTCATTTGTCACGCGGGAGGTCGCCTCCAGAGGCGTGCTGCCAATCAGCGTTCGATAAAGCACGGCGCTAAAGGCATAGATATCCGTCCAAGGGCCCTGCTGCCCCTCAAAGCCATATTGCTCAATTGCTGCATAGCCCGGGAATAGCTGCGCTGTGAGATCGCCACGCGCAGTGCGGGCCTGCCAGATGCTAAAGCCGGTAATCCGCATTTTCCCATTCTTCCCGACGATCAGAGTCGTTGGAGAAATACCGCGGTGGATAATTCCCGCGCTGTGCAATGTGCCAAGGGTGGAAAGCACCGGCATAAACAGAATCCGCGCCTGCTCCCATGAGAGATAACCGGAGGGGCTGCGCAGGAGATACTCCCGCAGGCTGACGCCCTCCATATATTCGGAAATTGCATATGCGGTGCCATGATCCTCCACAATATCAAACACCAAAATGAGCGCAGAAAGCCCACGCATACGCGCCAGCTTGCGCCATAATTCTAAAAAGCTCTGATAACAATCCCGATATGTAATTTCACAGCCCGCCATCGGCACGAGCGTTAAATCTTCGCGGCGTTCAGCAATGGAATCCGGCAGAAATTCCCGTATGGTAACCGGCGCATTCATCTCCAGATCCCAGCCCATATAGGTAGCGCCATCGCCATTATAATCCAGCAGTTTCCCAGCCAGATAGCGCTCTGCTACGACTGTGCGCAAGGGTAAATACGGTGCAAGCTGCGGCGAATCCGCATGGAAGCCGCAGTATGGGCACTGATTCTCATCACCGATCTCACGCATACAGCTCATGCACAGATGATCTGTATTCATCATTATGGTCACTCCTCATTGATGCACCCGTCAAACGGGCGAGACCCTCAAACGATTCGCCCATCAAAGCAAATCCCAAAAATGCATCCAATCAACGGCAGAAATCTTTTATCTAAAGAGTATCATATCAAATTCCGCTTATCATTGTCAAGCAACAGGCTTTCTGCCGCTTGTATCAGATGCGCAGAGGCGACATACTTTTGCCGCATTTTCTGCATGGCAGGGCGCTAAAATCTGGCTAAAAATCGCCTAATCCATCTGAAAGGAATTGAATACCACGGCTGACCCGTTTCTCACCATGCATATTTGGCCGGATCCTGACCAGACTATCGATGAGTAGATCAAATATTTGGAAACGGTTTGCAGGGGGCGGCAGAATGATACCGGTTTTTTTACTGGGGGAGGAGCACGATGCGGCACTTCGGCTCCCGCTTTGCCGAATTTTAGAGCGTTATGGCGGCGTGCTTCACATCTGTGGGGCGCATGCCGCGCAATATGCCATCGGCCAGGCCCGGTTTTTATTGTGCGAAACCAGCCGCTTGGAGTCCATCCAAGCAGAGCAGGCCATCCTTATTTTTAAATCCCAGCAGGCAATTTCTTGCGGCCAGCTCTCCCTTTCGGACGGGGTTATATCGATTTTGGAAACAGAAAACGAGGCGGCTGCGCGCATGCTGCTGCACACGGGCACCACTGCCCTAACCTGCGGGCTTACCGCGCGGGATACCCTGACGCTTTCCAGCATTTCCGATACGGCTCCCGTAGTGACCATCCAACGTGCCATCACCACATTCGATGGCCATACGCTGGAGCCTGTGAAAAACGCATCACGCTGCATACGCCTCTGCCCGATTATGCCTGTTGAGCATCTGCGCCCTGCTGCTACTCACCGGGCACGCATCGGAAAACTTGTTGGAGCTGTAATAAGGGCTTTTTTGAAAAAATCAGGGGAAGCCGACGCCAATGCGCGGCTTCCCCATTTTGCCGATTCAGGCAAACCTTATTTCATGCCGTTTTCGTAGGACTGGATCATCTTTTTGACCATCTGTCCACCAACAGAACCGGCCTCACGGGAGGTCAGGTCGCCGTTGTAGCCCTGCTTGAGGTTTACGCCAACTTCGTTAGCAGCCTCCATCTTAAAACGATTGAGCGCCTCGCGCGCCTCCGGGACGATACTAGAATTACCGCTTCTTGCCATTGTGATATACACTCCTTCATTCAAAATTTACTTTTCGCGTTTGCCTTCCTAGTATCGGAGGATATGACGCAATTATAACTGTAAACTTTTTGTTGTCTTTCCAGCTTTTTCAGAAGGCAAAAAGACAAAGTTTGAACGGCCATTTTTCACAATTGGCGCAGGGAAGATGAAACAGGCATGGCTTCGGCCGGATATACGGCTGCATCATCAAAGCCTGTGTGTCTGAGGTTCAAATCTTTCTGGAAAGATCAAAAAGCTTTTTCAAAGGGACTGACGCAAAACTTTTTGCAACGGCTCTTTTCGCTTTTTCCCGTTTTTTCAACAGCATTGGAACCTTTCCGCTTTTCCTACAAAAACCTTTGTGGTCACACATTCTTTCGTAAAATTTACCGGAGCGGCGCGCCTTGATTGTTCTGCCCCTGTATTGTATAATGAACTATCAAGAATATGCATACTGCATACTTCCTGCACGTTTTTAGCGAAAGGATGGTCATAAACAATGAAACGTGAATTACAAATTGCCACATTGCCTGTCGTCGCACTGCGCGGGCTTGTCATATTTCCAAA
>ENA-OUNI01000963-OUNI01000963.1-human-gut-metagenome-genome-assembly--contig:-NODE-963-length-12282-cov-2.779021_pt1 | contig 12282 bp, 15 predicted proteins | sample MGYA00242499_ERZ504580 | MGnify/ENA primary metagenome ERZ504580 (study PRJEB26092, sample SAMD00036315) | human gut metagenome | host: Homo sapiens | study: EMG produced TPA metagenomics assembly of... | reverse complement strand
GCACAAGTGGTATAATTATTTTTTAATAGTTTATGGTGATTCAAACAATTATAATTATAATAAATTGATAATTGTTAATTATTAATAAAAAGACATACTAAAGAGAGGAGAAAGTTATGCAGGACATTAGTATCATTGGAATTATTGTTGCAGTTGTTGTTCTTGTTATCCTGTTGTTTATGGCAATCGGATACGTGAAGGCACCGCCTGATATGGCGTATATCATTTCAGGTGTGAAGAAAAAGTCAAAGGTAGTTATTGGAAAGGCGAGCATACGTATTCCGTTTTTTGAGCGTCTTGATAAGCTGAATCTCAGACTGATACCTATCGATGTAAAGACGAGCAATGCAGTACCGACAGCAGATATATCAATATCAACGTCGATGCTACGGTAAACGTAAAGATCAGTAATAATCCTGAAAAGCTACGCCTTGCGGCTGAGAATTTCCTTAACAAAAACACAGAGTATATCGCTGGTGTTGCCAGAGAGGTTCTCGAGGGTAATGTACGTGAGATTGTTGGAAAAATGAAGCTTGAAGAGATGGTCTCAGACCGTCAGAAGTTTGCCAATCTGGTAAAAGAGAATGCAGAGCCTGATCTTGCGGCAATGGGACTTGATATCATCAGCTTTAATGTGCAGAATTTTGTGGATGGCAACGAGGTAATAGAGAATCTTGGTATCGACAATATCGTAAAGATTAAAAAGGCCGCCGCCATCGCAAGGCAGAGAGTGAGAGAGACATCAAGGTAGCTCAGGCTTCGGCTGACAAAGAGTCAAATGATGCAGCGGTTGCAGCACAGACAGAGATTGCCAAGAAACAGAATGAGCTCGCTATCAAGAAATCAGAGCTTCAGATGGAGGCTGATACAAAGAAGGCTATGGCGGATGCGGCTTACGACATTCAGAAGGAGGAGCAGCGTAAGACCATTGAGGTTGCCACAGCAAACGCTGATATCGCAAAGCAGGAGCGAGAGATTGAGTTAAAGCAGAAAGAGGTTGCAGTAACAGAGCAGTCTCTTGAGGCAGAGGTCAAGAAAAAGGCTGAAGCCAATAAATACGCGGCACAGCAGCAAGCAGAGGCACAGCTCTACCAGCGTCAGAAGGAAGCTGAGGCAAGACAGTTCGAGGCACAGCGTCAGGCGGAGGCACAGAAAGCAGAGGCAGAAGCCATGAGATATGCCAAGGAGCAGGAAGCTGCCGGTATCCGTGCAGTCGGAGAGGCAGAAGCATCAGCTATCCAGGCAAAGGGTATTGCAGAGGCTGAGGCTATGGAGAAAAAGGCAGAGGCATATGCCAAGTACAATAAGGCAGCCGTTGCAGAGATGATGATTAAGGTGCTGCCTGATATCGCAGCCAAGGTTGCAGAGCCACTTGGACAAATCGACAAGATTACTATTATCGGTGGCGGTGATGGCGAAAATGGTGTAGGCAAGGTTGCCGGAAATGTACCGGTTGTAATGGCAAAGGTATTTGAGAGTATGAAAGAGGCAACAGGTATTGATTTATCTGAGATTATCAACGCTGATTCATATGACGCAAAGGTAAATCGCAACGTAAATGTAACCGGACTTGATGGAGTGAATCTCGTTGTAAATGCGGATACGGACAAAAACGGTGAAAAGACTGAAAATTAAATAGTGTTATATTAATCCGCTATACGATAGGTGAGTATAGCGGATTTTTAATATTTTCTGAAAAAAGACAAATATTTGAAAATTACAGGATTATATGATATATTTTGTTGCATAAAAGCAGATTGCCTGTACATGGTGACATATATAAATAATGAAGAGGAAAATCTATGAACGATAAAAGAAAGATAATAGCAATATTTATAATTGTTGCGATAGTAGCTGCACTGGCTGCAGTTGCCACATTTTTTGTGATTAAATCAGCAAAAAACGAGGCTAAAGGTTCGTCACAGATGACGGAAATAGCCACAGAGGATAGTTCAGACAAGGACGACCCGCAGCATATGGGAGACAATGCCGGCTCAATGAGTGTTACAACTGATGAGGGAGCTTCTGCGGATGAGACACAGATACTGTCTGCAAGCACTGTTGCGGAAAATAGTAATCTGACCTTCGGAATTGATGTATCTAAATATCAGGGCACCATAAAGTGGGACAAGGTTGCCGCAGGCGGAATTGATTTTGCGATGATACGTGTGGGCTACAGAACCCAGAAAACAGGTGAGATGTGTGTTGATACAAATGCCAGATACAACATGCAGGAGGCACAGAAAAATGGCATAAAGGTTGGAGTATATTTTTTCTCATCAGCAGTAAATGAAACAGAAGCCATTGAAGAGGCAGACTGGGTTGCAGACTACATCTCAAAATATCAGATTACATATCCGGTGGCATTTGACTGCGAGGGCTTCACAGACTCAGCAAGCAGACAGTATGGCATGTCATCAGAGGCCCGTACCAAAGTAGCTGAGGCATTTTTGCAGGAAATATATAAAAAAGGATACACGCCTATGTTTTACGCTGCCATGAATGAGTTGTCGGAAAACAGCCAGTGGGATACTAAAGCGCTTGAGAGCAGCTACAAAATATGGGTGTCACAATATCCGGATACAGCTTACCCGGAAACACCGAAGTCATCATATGAGGGCACACATGCCATGTGGCAGTATACCAATAAGGGAAAGGTGTCAGGAATTGATAAGCCGGTAGATTTGAATGTGGCATACTTTGGGTTTGATGAGACAGAGTCTGCAAAAAATGGTGATGCGGCTGACAATGCAACAGTTGACCCGGAAGCAAATATGAAGTTTTCGGATGTAAATGAGACCGTAACTGCCAAGGAGAGCGTCAATCTGAGGGATATTCCAAGTCAGGGCAATGACAGCACAATTAAGGTAACGCTGAATAACGGTGATACAGCAACAAGAACAGGCGTCAGTGACAGTGGATGGTCACGTGTCGAATATAACGGACAGACGTATTATGCCATTTCAAGCTACCTCACAACAGATATGAACTATGTAGTTCCCGGACAGGACGGAAGTGGCAGCGGAGACGGACTGAAGACAAAGTTCAAGGATTGTAATGATACTGTCACTGCAAAAATAGAGGTTAATCTGCGTGCACTTCCAAGTGTCACAAATCCGGATGCTACAGTCATCGCAACGATAAAAAATGGGGAAACAGTCACCAGGACCGGAATCAATGAGGAGTTTGGCTGGTCACGCGTGGAATATAATGGACAGACACTTTACTGTGTGACAAGCTATCTGAGTGTGCAGTGATATAATGAACACAGCGTTTTAGGGAATAAAGTCAAAAAAATTAAATGTTATTATGCTAAAATCACACATAAAGTAGAAATAGTGAAAAAATGTCATGGATATAATGATAGAATTGTTTGAAATAGTGCGTTAAAATACAAAATAACGAAATACGTAAGTAAAGGGGCATTTTATGGAATATTCAGCAATTTTTCATGACATGGATAAAAGATTCTGCTATGCGATAGATAAGGATTTGTTTGTGATACGCGTGCAGGTAAAAAAGGATGATATGAAGGAGGTAATCCTTCACTATGAGGATAAGTATATACCAATGGAGCGCAAGGATACGCGAATGACTCTTCCTATGAAGAAGGTAGCCACCTCACAGTTTCACGATTATTATGAAGCACAGCTTCAGATGCATCTGATATGTCTGAGATACTTTTTTGAATTTACGGACATGCAGGGTGAAAAGGTATATTACGGCAATTATGAGTTCGATAAGGAGTGCATCACAAACAGGGATAGAATGTTTGACTGCCCGCAGAATCTCAGAGAGGAAGAGATGTTTGAGGTGCCACAGTGGGCAGCCAACAAGGTAGTGTATCAGATTTTTCCGTCGCGCTTTGCCACAACACAGCCGGTGGACAAAAAGCTGTGGTATAAAGCGCCGATTACGCCTATGGATGATTTGCATGGCAATCTCAGGGGAATCATAGAGCATCTGGATTATATTAAAGATCTGGGAATCGATGTGGTGTATCTGACACCAATCTTTAAATCAAATTCATGCCATAAGTATGATACCATTGATTATTATCAGGTTGACCCATCATTTGGCACAACAGAGGACTTAAAGGAGCTCGTACAAAAATCCCACGAGCGCGGCATGAAGGTAGTGCTGGATGCGGTATACAACCACTCAGGAAGAGAATTTTTCGCATTTCAGGATATACTTGAAAAGGGCGAAAAGTCAAAATATCTCGACTGGTATTTTATCGACGAGCTGCCCGCCTAGGGGTGAATGGGGAGAAATTCCGAACTTCAAATGTTTCGGTTATTACGGTGGAATGCCAAAGCTTAATCTGAAAAATCCTGAGGTTGAAAAATACATCACGGATGTTGCCTGCTACTGGATTAAGGAATGTGATATTGACGGATGGAGACTGGATGTAGGAGACGAAATCAGTCATTTCTTCTGGAAGAATTTCAGAAAGGCAATCAAGGCAGTAAAGAAGGATATGCTGATAATTGGTGAGATATGGCACTACGCAGGAGACTTCCTCGAGGGAGATGAGTGGGATACTGTCATGAATTATCCATTCTACCTGAATCTGATAGACCTGCTTGCAGACGAAAAGATTAATGTCAGCCAGTTTGTACAAAATCTTGGATATCTGAAGGGACGCTTAAACAAAAAGTGCTATCCGCTGATGTGGAACCTGATTGACAGCCACGATACAGCAAGATTTTTACATCTGTGCCATGATAATAAGAAAAAGCAGCATCTCGCAGCAGCCTTTCAGCTGTTACTGCCGGGAATGCCTATGGTTTACTATGGCGATGAGTATGCCATGCCGGGAGCAAATGATCCGGACTGCAGACGAGGCATGTACTGGGATGAGGAATACCAGGACAAGGAGATGTATAATTGGTATAAGAAGCTCATGCAGATTAGAAAAGCACATGCATGCATCGTAGAGGGCGAAATGATTGAGACAATCACAAATGACGATGATGATACGATTGTTATGATCAGAAAAAACGGCGAGGAGACCATCGCAATGCTTTTCAATTGTGGCAACAGTGCAAAGGAATTTAATGAGTATGCCGAGAAACACAATCTGCTGACAGATAGCGCATTTGACGGAAAAGTAGACGGGCTTGATGCTGCCGTAATTGTGCTTTAAAAATTGTATGGATTATCTATAAGAAGACGGGGTTTTGCCCGTCTTCTTTTGGTATAAGGAAAGTAATTTTTGCATAAAATCAATTCTGTTGAGGTAAAATTGAGATTGACATTGTATTGTATGAGTATAAAATACAAGGAATCAGGTGATGTACAATGAAAAGGCATAAAATATGTAAAATTATTTTGGCTATACTGGCAGTTTTTTTATGTGTGGCTTTTTATGAGTTAATCGGAATCTGCATCACATATAAAAAACAGCCGGCGGTGTCTGATGCTACTATAAAGGAAACACAAAATATTATGAGTGTGGCGGGGAGAGAGAATACGGAAAGAGCAGTAATCATTGAAAAAAATTCGCAGGCTCTTTTAGAAAGAGTTAGATTAATCCAAAATGCAAAGGATGAAATAATCCTTTCTACATTTGCATTTAAATCAGACGAAAGCGGAAAATTGATTTTAGGAGCACTGCATGATGCGGCAGACAGAGGCGTACATGTCCGCATATTGGTAGATGGAATGGAGAGCTGGATTGATATGGAGGGTAATCCATATTTTTATGGATTATCTTCGCATGAGAATGTTGAGATTAAGCTGTATAATAAAGCAAATCCGCTTAAGCCATGGAAGACAATGGGAAGAATGCATGATAAATATCTGATTGCAGATGGTAAAATATATATTCTTGGCGGAAGAAACACATATAATTATTTTTTGGGTGATTTTCCGGGGCATAAAAATTTTGACCGGGATGTGTTAGTTGTCTGCGATGAGCCACAGAAAGATAATTCGGTCAATCAGCTTTGGAATTATTTTGAAACAATATGGGAACAGGAGGACTGTCGGTATTTTCATAACAGTAAAAAATTAGCTGACAGACAGTCTGTAAAGAAAGCAGTTTTAGAGCTGCAGGAAGGGTATCAGCAATATTTTGAAGTTAATAAGGAAAAAATTTGTGATACAGATTATGCGGATGAAACCTTTGAAACAGAAAAGATTACATTGTTATCAAACCCAATCCACACCCAAGCTAAGGAACCGGTGGTATGGTATCAGCTGGGAGAATTAATGAAAAATGCAAAGGAACGCGTAAAAATTCATACACCATATATTATTTGCAATGATATGATGTATAATACATGGGAGGAAATTGCACAGAAGGTTCCGGACTTTTCTATTATGACAAATTCTGTTGCAAATAACGGAAATCCATTTGGAGCTGCTGATTATGCCAAAAACAGAAACAGAATTTTAGAAACAGGAATTGATATCTGGGAATATGAAGGCGGTTATTCGTATCATGGAAAAAGTATTCTGATTGACGATGATCTGTCAGTAATAGGTTCATTCAATATGGACATGAGAAGTACTTATCTGGATACAGAGCTGATGCTTGTAATACGCAGTAAAGAGATTAATAAACAGCTGGAGGATGGCATGATGGAGTATGAGAGCGTGTCCAGACAGGTATTAGACGACGGAACATATTATGATCCGTATCATGTAAAGCCGATTGAATTAACAGAAAAACGTAAAAGAAAGGTGTTTCTGGTACAGCATCTGCTTGGATGGGCAAGGGATTTGTTTTGATTAAAGGAGAACATAAAGCGTGTTTAAGATATTAATTGTAGAAGATGATAAGGAATTAAGTCTGTTATTCCAAAAGGTGCTTGAAAAGAGCGGATATCAGGTCAAAAGTGCGTCGGATGGAGCACAGGCACTGGAGGTATTGGACAGAGAATATATTGATTTAATCATTTCCGATATAATGATGCCGGTTATGGATGGATATGAACTTGTGTCGGAGCTTCGTTCGGCGGGATATCAGATACCGGTGCTTATGATTACTGCAAAAAGCAGCTTCGATGATATGCGTCAGGGCTTTCTTTCGGGAAGTGACGACTATATGGTAAAACCCGTAAATGTCAATGAAATGGTTTTGAGGGTAGGAGCACTGCTTCGTCGTGCACAGATACTGAACGAACACAAAATTGTGATTGGCTCAACCGAGTTTGATTATGATGCAATGACAGTTGTGACCGGTGATGAAACGCTTGTCCTGCCAAAAAAAGAATTCCTGCTTTTATATAAGCTGGCAGCTTCACCGGGCAGGACATTTACGAAGCTGCAGCTAATGGATGAGGTATGGGATATGAGACGGAGGCAGACCCACATACGATAGAGGTACATATAGGAAGAATCAGGGAGCGTTTTAAAGAAAATCCGGATTTCGAAATTGTAACAATGCGTGGTCTGGGATACAAGGTGGTGAAAAAATAATGGAGTATAAAAAGAAAAAAGAATTGCGTATCCGCTCATGTCTGACCGGTGCAATCTGGCTGGCACTTGCATTTTCTATGCTGATATCAGCCCTGTTGTTTGCGTTTTTGAATCATTTTTTGGATTTGCCCGGGAAAATACCGGGCCTTGGCTGGCTTTTGATTTTTAATACATTGATAGCAGGACTTATTACATCATTTATCAATGCAAGGCTGCTGGAGCCGATTACCAGGCTCAGTAAAGCAATGAAAGCAGTTTCCCAGGGAGATTTTGAACAGCATCTGGAAACAAACAGTCGCATAGCCGAGATTGGAGAATCCTATCAGAGCTTTAATGTCATGACAAAAGAGCTTCGTGCAACAGAGATGCTGCAAATGGATTTTGTATCCAATGTTTCCCATGAGTCAAGACTCCAATCAATGCAATTGAAGGCTATACGATGCTGCTCCAGGGAGATGAGCTGTCACAGGAGCAGGAGGGGTATGTAGAAAAAATCCTGTTTAATACTCAAAGGCTTTCAGGTCTTGTTGGAAATATTTTATTGTTATCAAGGCTGGAAAATCAGAATATTCCAATGAAAAAAACCGAATATCGTCTGGATGAACAAATCCGTCAGGCATTTCTTTCATTGGAAGACAAATGGACTGAAAAAGGAATTGGCTTTCAGGTGGAGATGGAGGAGGTCAGATATGTTGGAAATGAAGGGCTTTTTATGCATATCTGGATGAATCTTTTGGATAATGCAATCAAGTTTAGTCCTGAAAATGGGACAATCACCATGTTTCTAAGGCATGAAAATGATTCTGTGCAGTTTATTCTGGAAGACGAGGGACCGGGAATAGCGGATGATGCAAAAGCCAGAATATTTGATAAGTTTTATCAGGTGGATGGTTCTCATAAAGCCGAGGGAAACGGCCTTGGTCTGGCACTTGTGAAAAGAATTGTAGACATCGCCGGTGGAACAATCAAAGCTGAAAACCGGGAATACGGAGGATGCAGATTTGTAGTAGAACTGCCAATAAAGAATTATAATGAGTAGCTATTTAGAACATGATAGTTACAATAATAAAATAATAAGATAATAAGATAAAAGATAGGAGAATTTACATGACATTTTATCAGGAACTGCAGTTAAATCAGGCCGGCTCTAAAAGCCTGCTGAAAAATAGTAAAACAATGAAAGAAAAACTATACCATGCGTTTGTATATATGGTGAAGATAGCTGTGACAATGGTTTTTTGCTTTGCCTTTGTTACTGCCTCAAGCATCATATTGGGAAAGGATAACAGCATTGTGGGAGTAGTGGTCTTATTATGCGTTATGGTATTTCGAAACGCTGATCTGGGAATCCATACAGGACACTCTACATGGCTTTTGGCATTGTTCTTTGTAATTATGACAGTATGCCCACATCTGGCGAATCAGCTTTCACCGCTTCCGGCGCTGCTTATAAACATTGCAGCTCTTGCAGTGCTGATTCTGTTCGGATGCCATAATCCATTTATGTTTAATCAATCCACACTGGTTCTTGGCTATTTATTGTTATATGGATATGATGTGTCAGGAAAAAGCTATATGCTTCGAATAGCAGGGATGGCCGCAGGAGCTGCCATCACATGCCTGGTATTTTACAGAAATCATAAAAACAGAGACTATAAAAGAAATATGAAAGCTGTAATTGAGGAGTTTGACCTTTCTTCATCACGTACAAAATGGCAGCTGTGCCAGATACTATGCGTACCGTTAGTTCTATGTATTGCACAGCTTTGCAATATGCCGCGTGCAATGTGGGCAGGTATTGCAGCCATGTCTGCCATCCTGCCGTTTATGGAGGATATGCAGTACAGAGTCAAAAAAAGGATTGTCGGTAATATTGCCGGGGTTATATGCTTTACGGTATTATACTTCCTGCTTCCGCCATCAATCTATGCGTACATAGGAATCATAGGTGGAATCGGCGTGGGATTATCGGCACAATACGGCTGGCAGGCTGTTTTTAATACATTTGGTGCTCTGGCTATAGCTGCAGAGAGCTATGGGTTAAAGGGAGCAGTCAGCCTCAGGGTGATTCAGAATGTGTTTGGAGTCGTATTTGCGTTGGTATTTTGTGCTGTATTTTACAGATTTATGTCAGGGAAAGCGCCGGTGAAAGAGAAAGCTGTATAATACAAGTGGAAACGTGTAATCAGTCATAGGGAATTGTATTCTTCAGATGAAACAGTCCCAAAATCCAAAGTGAAGGAAAAGGTTAAAACAAATATGAGTCAGATAATATTGGCGTCGGCATCACCGCGCCGAAAGGAATTATTAGAGCAGATTGGGGCAGAGTTTGTTGTCTGTCCTGCAAAGGGAGAAGAGATAATCACAGAGGAGGAGCCATCTGCGGTTGTCATGGAACTATCCCGTCAAAAGGCAGAGGAGGTAGCGTCAGGTGTGCTTACCTACAATGAACAGCATGCAGAGCTTGTGACACCGCAGGATATTCTTGTAATCGGAGCGGATACGGTAGTGGCTTATGAGAATCAGATTCTTGGAAAGCCGAAGGACGAAGAAGATGCCAGGCGTATGCTTTCGATGCTTTCGGGAAAAACGAACAGTGTCTATACAGGGGTAACGTTTGTTTTTATTGACAAAGCCGGAAGAACCGGAGAACACTGCTTTTATGAGAAGACGGATGTCAGCATGTATACACTGACGGAAGATGAAATTGACCGCTATATTTCAAGCGGGGATCCGATGGATAAAGCAGGAAGCTACGGGATACAGGGACGCTTTGCCATCCACATTAAGGGAATACATGGTGATTACAATAATGTGGTAGGCTTCCGGTAGCGCGCCTGTATCAGGAGCTTAGAAAGCTTGGAGTTGATGTTTAGCGAAGTCTTTTTTTAATAGCCGGTCCGATAAGCATGGCAATTATCATTTTATCAGGTCGCCCGGGATAAATGGGAACACACATATTGAGAGCGCACCGCTGACTGTGCTTTTTGCCTCAAAGCAGAACCATGCTGTACCGAGCACATAGCATATGATAGTTCCGACAATCATACCAATGAGCTGGAGCCAAGCTGGTGGAAATGATCGATTACAAGTCCTGCAATAATTGCCATGGCAATAAACCGATGATGTATCCGCCTGTAGGGCCGGCAAGCTTAGCTGGGCCACCGGTGAAGCCTGAAAATACAGGGATTCCGACAAGTCCGATAAGCAGGTAAATGAGGTAGCTTATAGTTCCACGTTTCCATCCGAGCAGATATAATGAAATATATATGGCCAGGTTTGTCAGTGAAATCGGTACCGGCCCAATCGGGATAGATAATGGTGCAAGAATACATGTGACAGCTGTCATGAGCGCTGTTACCGTTATGGCATAGGTCGTTCCATGCTTGTAGTCTATAGTTTCTGTCTGGTTCATGATAAAATCTCCTTTTTGTAAATTTCATAGTAATTTTTGTACGGTTAACACATTAACATGAAAAGATGTCAATTGTCAACCATAACTGCAATAAAGGTTTACAATTATCGGGGGAGTAAGGAAAAAATATACTAACATCGGTATATACGTACGCTATTCGAAAAACATGGATACTTGGAAAATGTCTGAAAATCATTAAAAACAATCGACATTACAGCCAATAAACGCTATAATAGATACATTAAGATAAATGTACTTGGACTTGTATTATCCACAGCCATCACGCGGTACGGCTGTCGTGGATAGCGTCAGGTTCCGGGAAGGGGAATTATATGCAGGATAAAAAGCAAAAAAAGGCAAAAATACAGGTTATATTTCTAATTCTTATTTCCACGCTTGTTATTTTAGCGGATTTTTATGCGATAATTAATTATCCAAAGGAATACATGCTCATTGCAGCAATCACAGCTATTTTTATGATTTGCCTGTGGGGCGTGATAAGCGGATTTTTCTCACTAAGTGCGCTAAAGGAGGACAGGAGGGAGGAACAGTATGACAGTATTTTCAAGTCTGAAAAGGCATCTTACCTCATGCTTAGGAAGTACTTTGATGAGATAGAGGAAAAGATTGAGATGCTGCAGAAGGAGTCAAAGATTCCGACTGAGGATATCATCAATGCACAGAAGGGAATCGCAAAGGTTGTTATCAACAGGAATAAGGAAAATGCTGATGCGATTATGAGCTCTAATGAACAGCTTATGGAGACGTTTGAGCATCTTGAGAATAAGCTCAAGGAGAGCAATGATTTCATTATTGAGAGCCAGAAAAATGTGATTTATGATAACCTCAAGGACATTATGGAAAAGCAGCAGGTTCTGTCTGATAGCATAAAGGATATGGAAATCCGTCTGAGTCAGGCAATCACAGCAAATCCTATTCAGTTTACAGCAAATGTTGAGATGCCTAAGCAGAGACCGACGCACCACAATCAGCACCGGCCATGGAGGCGATACCTGAACCGGAACCTGTACAAGCGAATGGGTCAGAACAGATACCTGAGCCTATTCCGGTAAATGAGCCGGAGCCTGTAGTTGAGACACCACATGTACCTGAACCGGAACCTGTAAGTGAGGCACCACATGTACCTGAACATGAACCGGTAGTAGAGCCAAGTCCTGTTGCAGAAGAAGCTGTTGCAGATACGACAAACAGCGATCCGAACCGTCAGTTGAGTGCAGATGAAATAGCAGCACTTTTGCAAGTGCAAACGCAGGTGCGACAGAACCTGAATCAGAGCCGGCAGAGGAAGTGATTACGGAACTGGCCACAGAGGCACCACATGTACCTGAACCGGAACCGGTAGCTAGAGCTCCAGGCCCTGCTGCAGAAGCTGTTACAGGAGCCGGTCAGCAGAAGAAGCTGTTGCAGATACGACAAAC
>ENA-OUNI01000958-OUNI01000958.1-human-gut-metagenome-genome-assembly--contig:-NODE-958-length-12338-cov-4.190238_pt1 | contig 12338 bp, 14 predicted proteins | sample MGYA00242499_ERZ504580 | MGnify/ENA primary metagenome ERZ504580 (study PRJEB26092, sample SAMD00036315) | human gut metagenome | host: Homo sapiens | study: EMG produced TPA metagenomics assembly of... | reverse complement strand
TTGGAGCTTTTCTTCGTTTCGGCAGATCAACTCCAACAGTTTCTTGTACTCTTTACAAGAGGATGTGTCATACTCTGTAGGCTCAATATTACCATACCAGAATTCTTCAAGGATTCTCATACCGCATCCTCCCCGTAGATCAGTTCTTTGAGGACGATTTCCTCTGCCCGGTTGCGGATGTTGTTCATGGCTCTGACCCATGACAACTGATCCTGCTCTTTCAGATCCTCATTGCTACATTCTTTCCCTGCCAGCTGCGTTACGAGCAGGCCGAGCTTATTGCGAGCCTGAGTATCAATGTCAGCAAGATAGCTATACAGATTGCCGCTGAGAACGAGGTCGATGTAGACCATAGAACGATGCTCTCTGAGGTACTGCTGGTGCTTTCTGCCCCAGATACCGATGGTGTGGATTTCTTCTTCCGGGATGACCAGACACGGCAGGTAGTAATCTCCGTGCAGTTCATACCAAAGACCGTTGCTGTTGTCGTAGATGTATTTTTCCATATTGCAAACCTCCATGTATCATTTGAACTCAATAGTTCCGAGTGGCTTTGAGGTGAATCGGCCAGCGGAGGTTGCTGTGTAGCCAGTGGCTACAAAATGGCTACAGAATTTCCAAAGATGCTACGGATAGCGTGAAATATGTGGAATGTGTGGACGAAAAGCGCACTATCAGTGCATATTATCACGAGAAATTAAGGTCTGGCGCTCGAGTGGGAATAATCACAAAGATCCCGGAAACCTTGATACAAAAGGTCCCCGGGATTTTATATTTGAAAAGCGTAACAAAAACGTAGCATCTTTTTGGAAAAATTCGCTTTTATGCGGGTTTGCGGATGCCGCCCGGATTGCGAAATCATTTTTGCAATACTTTTATAACACCTTGCAAGCAACAAGCATTTTGTAACAGACGAAATAGTTGCAAGCGGTTTTGCGGTAAAATGAATCATAAGCAAATCATTTCAGCCATCGCGGTTGAAATCCGATTTTTATTGCAAAGCAACGAGGTTTCGGGGTACGCTGAAGCGGATCGGGTTCCTATTTTGAATGTACCTATGTAAATCTTATAGCCTTTCAGTATAGTGATGACACGAAGGCAAACGGAACGAGTATCCGGCCAATGTTGATCAATAAGCTGTGGGTTTATTCTTTTGGCTGGCGGAGAGTCTAATAGAAAATGAAGGCATTACTGAGCAACGAAAGGCTGAAAATCCGATGCTTTGGATATAGCAAATGAAATCAATACCCCCATAGTTGAGCACAAGAAATTGTAGCTCATGCAATAGTCCACCGATCACATGGGCGGGTAGAGCTGCCGGGTTCTGCCTATCTTTCTGTTTTGATGTAACACGTAATCGCCACAAAAAGAAACGAAAATTTAGTTGCCATCATTTTAAGATACCAACCGCATGTATCTTGACAAGAAGAGCTACGTCTGATACAATACATACCAAAAGTATGTTAAAAAGGGGAGCGAGTGATGGCACGAAACAAATATCCGGAGGTAACGGTCGAACGGATCTTAGATGTATCGCAGCGCCTTTTCTTAGAAAAGGGGTATGACAATACAACGATTCAGGATATTGTTGATGAATTGGGCGGCTTATCAAAAGGCGCGATTTATCATCACTTCAAGTCCAAAGAAGAAATTATGGACGCAGTAGGTGACAGAATGTTTTTTGCGAACAATCCCTTTGAAGCTGTTCGCAAGCGTTCCGATCTGAATGGCCTGCAAAAGCTACGGGAGGTAGTTAGGCTGAATCAGTCAGACGAATCCCGCACCGACATGACTGTCCAATCGATTCCGATTACAAGAAATCCCCGGATTTTGGTGGAAATGATTGATTCCAACCGTCGCATTTTAACGCCATATTTTTTGGAACTGATAGAAGAAGGCAATCAAGATGGTTCCATACATACGGAATATGCTCATGAGATTGCGGAATTGCTTCCGTTGCTTACCAGCTTATGGCTGCTGCCATCAGTGTTTCCGGCTACAAAAAGCAGATGAGGCGTAAGTTTTATTTTCTCGGCGATATGCTGGAGAAGATGGGCGTCCCTCTGATGGACGATTCTCTTTATATTTTAGTGGATCAATTTTTTGATCAGATTCCTGAGTAAACATAGAATTGCCGAGAGGCAATTTTATTTTTAAAATATACATTCATTCGGGCGGTATTATAAAAAAATACCGTTTTTTAGCCTAATTTACATACCGACGGATGGTATTATAAGCGATTTTCTTTCTAAAATATTGGAGGTAATATTTATGACTGAAAAAGAATTTGATCAAAAAGTGGAAGATATGGCTGCACGGTTTGAACGTGGGATAGAAGCCTCAGCGGCTAAACTCGAGAAAGGAGTAACCCACAAATACGGCGAGAGCCGCCTGTTCCGATTTACCATAAGAGGAATTTTCATAGCTGCCGAAATTGGACTGCTGATCGGTGGAAAAAGCCTTGTGGAAAAAGGACATAGAACTGCCGCAATCTGGTGTGTGGCCTTGGGCGCTGTGGGTTTTGCGGCGGAGCTGCTGCGAATCCTTGCATGCAGGAGGGAAAAATGAAACAAAAATTTTTAACCCGTAATTTTATCCTTTTGATTTTTGGGCAGGTTAGTTCGCTGATCGGGAATTTCACACTGAAATTCTCCCTTTCCATGTATGTGCTGGAGCAGACAGGCTCCGCGTCTGTTTTCGCGGGGCTTCTGGCTATGGCTCTGCTTCCTACCATTTTGCTCTCACCCTTTGGCGGTATCCTTGCAGACCGGGCAAACCGCCGCAACATTATGGTGGCACTGGATACCCTTTCCGGCCTATCCGTATTGGTTGCCTGCATTGTCATGCCTTTCGGCCACGATATTCTTATAATCGGGATTCTGTTGGTAATTCTCTCGACACTGGGAGCTTTTGAATCTCCTACGGTGCAGGCATGCATCCCGCAAATGCTGTCCGGGGATCATATTGTAAAGGGCAATGCGGTTATCAATCAGGTGGCGGCAATTGCCTCGCTGATTACTCCCTTCTTGGGAAGTGTATTTTACACGACATTTGGGATACAACCGGTATTTTATGCGGCAATGCTTTGCTTCTTTATGACGGCGCTTTTTGAATGTTTTATCCGGCTGGATGATAAAGAGCCGAAACACAAGATGAAGATTAGGGCGATGGTAAAGGAAGATTTCTCGCTCAGTATGCGCTTTTTGTGCCGAGAACAGCCTGGTATTCTGAAGCTGCTTCTGCTGGCTGCACTGGTGAGCCTGTTTGTAGCGGGTACGGCTGTGGTAGGCTTTCCCTATTTGGTGCGAACAGTTTTGGGGCTTTCCGCCGAGCATTATGGTGTGGCTGAAAGCGCAATGGGAATTGCCGCAATTCTCGGAGGCCTGTTTGTGGCGGTGCTGGCAGGGAAGCTACGGCTGCGCCATCTTGCTGGCGTTTTTTTGTCCTTTGGAATCTGCCTGATTCTTTGCGGGATTGCCTTCTGGCTGCCGGTGGACGCTTTTACACAGTATATCATTTTGCTTTTGATGTTCTGTGCCTGCCAGTTTGGATGCAGTATTTTCTCCACCTATGCAATTTCCACGATTCAGGGGAGGACGCCGGAGCGCCTGATGGGCAAGGTAATGTCCTATGTGTTCACCCTTTCCATGTGCGCACAGCCGATCGGGCAGATGGTTTACGGGGCATTATTCGACCTGTTTTTTGACCGTGTCTACTGGGTGCTGGTTCCAAGTGGAATTTTTGTTTGCGTGATAGGATTCGCTTCGGCTGGTTTTTTTCGGAATTTTGAAAAGCAGGAAGCTTCTGCCCACACCAATCGTTAGAAGATAGAGAGAATATCGGATGAAATTATATTAGAACGAAAGGATCGGGAGCCCCTCGCCTTTGATGATATACTGTTGAAAGTAAGGCGCTGCTTACAGAAAAAGTCTTGTAGTCAGCGCTTTTTAAGCTTCGCTTTCTGCTGTTTCCAAATTGCTTTGCAGCGTGTTTAAAAACAGCTCTGATGCTTTTGTGAGCACCTGGTATTTCTTCCAAACCACGCACAGTCCAGCCTGTAGGGTAGGGATTAAGGGGCGAAAGCAGAGGTTGCCACCCTGTGTGTTGATAATTTTATCCAGCGTAATGGCGTAACCAAGCCCCTCATCCACCAAGATTGATCCGTTATAAAGCAAACTATAGGTTGCCACGATATTCAGATCGGCTTCCTCCCGCTTCAGCCACAGAGACAGGGCGCTTCCCGCTCGGTGCTGGCGAGAGAGAATCAGCGGCTTATCCCATAAATCCTTTGGGCCTATGGCCTCTTTCTTGGCCAATGGCGCATCTCGGCGCATTAACACCCCCCAAGTGTCTTTTTGAGGAATACGCAGGTATTGATATTTGGATAAATCCTTTGGATCAAAAAGCAGGCCAAAGTCGATCAATCCCTTGTCCAGCTCCTCCGTAACATTCGCGGAATCCCCACTGGAGATATGAATACGGATTTGTGGGTGCTCCTGCTGTATTTGGCCGGCTGCCCTTGCAAGGTGGCGAATGGCATCTGTTTCTCCCGCGCCGATATGGATATCTCCGGCGATTGCCTCGTCGTTCAGGGTGATTTCCCGTTCTGCTTTCTGCACTAGATTAACGATTTCTTCGGCCCGCTTGCGCAAAATCATGCCCTCCTCCGTGAGGGTGATTTTGCGGTTCCCGCGGAGGAAAAGCTGCTTTCCCAATTCTTCCTCCAGGTCTTTCAGCTGGCGGGAGAGAGTGGGCTGTGATAGGTGCAGGTATTCGGCCGCTCCGGATACGCTCTGTTCCCTTGCCACAGCGAGAAAGTATTGCAGCACACGTAATTCCATCATTCATCTATCCTTTCGCAGGGGCTGGACTTCGTCTGGTTTTGACAAAGCCAATGTTCAGTGTGAAAAAGTATGACTTTTGTGTAAATCGAGCTCTTGTTGTGTGTAGTATAGCACATATTGATATAGATAAAAAGCATAGTTTGATATCTAATATAAGTATTTGCTATTTCATAACGCCCTGTATTATACTGGATATCGGAAAAAATACAGCGTTTTGCGGGGTGAATGAGATCAAAAAGACGGTAGCGTTTTTGTGGATAGCAGGTTTGCTCTTTTTGATGTGTGGCTGCGGTAGCCGCCAGGCACCGCAGCGGGGGCGTCTATTGCCGCGATTGGAAACAGCGAACAATCGGCTTTGCAGGAAACCATCAGCGGACCGGAGAAAGTGCCTAAAACAGAGGAGAATAAACCAATGAAAATTCAGGTGCAGGCAGGCGAGCACGTTATTGTGTATGCATTAAACAACAGCCGCGCCGCCAAAGAATTGTATGCACAGCTGCCTTTGCGGACAACTGTAGAAAATTTTAGCACCAATGAAAAGGTGTTTTATCCGCCGCAAAAACTTTCCATCGCCGGCGCGCCGTTCGTAGATGCGCAAAAGGGAACGCTGGCGTATTATGCTCCGTGGGGCGATGTGGTGATGTTCTATGACAAGGGAAGCGGCTTGTATGAACTGGGGAGAGCGATTTCCAGCATTGATGAAATTGAAAAGCTTGCAGGCGCGATCACTGTGACGGCGGTTGATTGATTTCGGCAAGAAAGGCTCTGTATTGATAAGCTTATAATCAGGGCCTAATCGGCTTGCAAGAGGCACATTATCAGAAGGCTGGCTCAAAATTTTTCTGCGCCAAAACCATCTAAGTGAGGAGTGGCCATAACAATGAAATTCATAGAAAACCAAACCTTTGATAGGGAGCGTGCGCTTTATGGGGAGCGGAATCTCCATTTGAAGCGGTGCACCTTTGACGGCCCGGCAGATGGCGAAAGCGCCTTAAAAGAGTGCTGCGGCATTCAGGTAGAGGACTGCTTGTGTAATCTGCGCTATCCTTTTTGGCATGACCATGGCCTGAAGATCAGCGGCACTGAGCTGACGCCCCATTGCCGCGCCGCGCTGTGGTATTCGGATCATGTGGAGATCACTGGAAGTAGGCTCCACGGAATCAAGGCATTGCGAGAATGCAGCGAGGTCACCATGGAGGACTGCCGCATCGTTTCGGCTGAATTTGGCTGGTGTGTGCGGAAACTAAAGATGCTCCGCTGCTCCGCCGAGAGCGAATATTTTATGATGCGCTCGGAGGACCTGCAATTTTTGATGTGCGGCTCAAGGGAAAATACTCCTTTCAATACACAAAAAACATGACCTTGGAAAACTGTGTGCTGGATACGAAGGACGCTTTCTGGCATGCCGAACAGGTAACGGTAAAAAACAGCATCATCAAGGGCGAATACCTAGCCTGGTATTCCAGTGGGGTAACGTTTATCCACTGCACCATCATTGGTGCACAGCCCTTCTGCTATTGCAAAAATTTAAAACTGGTGGATTGCAAAATGGTGGATACTGACCTCTGCTTTGAAAAGTCGGAGGTCAACGCAACCATCACCACGCCGGTGATCAGCATAAAAAATCCACTTTCCGGCACAATCTGTGCCCCCTCTGTGGAGAAGATCATAATGGACGACCCAAATGCAGCAGGGGAAATTGTGCTTGAGGAGCAAGAAAACGGCAAAATGGAAAGCAAGCCCTGCGCTTGAGCAAGGGGCGACGAGCAATTTTCATGTTCCATCTTAGCCGTCCACAGGACAAAAGTGATAAAAGGTATCTTATAGAAAGAGGGATTTTAAATGAGCAAGAATGTTTTGGTGATATCAACCAGCCCCCGCAGGAATGGTAATTCCAGCTGTTGGCAGATGCATTTGCCAACGGCGCAAGGCAGGCTGGCAACAGCGTTGAAAATATTTCACTCCATGATAAAACCATCTGCTTTTGCAAGGGCTGCCTTTCCTGCCAAAAATCACAACGGTGCGTGATTCATGATGACGCAGATACTATTGCACAAAAATGCGCGCCGCTGATGTGCTCGTGTTTGCTACCCCAATTTATTATTATGGGATGAGCGGACAGATGAAAACGATGTTGGATCGTGGCAATCCCCTATATGCTTCTGACTATGCTTTTCGGGAGGTTTATCTGCTGGCCGCCGCGGCGGAGGAAGAAGAGCATACAATGGATGGCGCGGTCAACGGCCTGAGAGGCTGGCTCGCCTGTTTCCCCAAGGCACGCCTGGCAGGAACGGTGTTTGGAGGCGGCGTGGATGTGGCGGGCGCCATCAAAGAACACCCCGCTTTACAAAAAGCTTATGAAATGGGCATGGCGGTTTCGAATGGCTGAACGATTAGATCCGTGGGGTAGCTTCTACCAAAACCTGATTGACGCCGGGTGTAGCCAAGCGACGGCACAGCAATGTGTGGCTTTGGCGAGAGGCGAAAAAAAGGCCGATCTACTGCGGCTTCTTTCCCATCATCGAGCGGCTCTGCTGGATGCTGTGCATGCAAACCAGAAAAGGATTGATTGCCTCGATTATTTGCTTTATCGAATCGGCAAAGAGGGCGCGGATAGAAGATAAATGCTTCTGCTCCAAAAAGCCTTTTACATTCCCGATCGCTACTCCCGGTGTACACCGAGGGTGGCAATAAGAGATTGCTTGAAAGCGCGCGCTGTAACTTGATTTTCCGCGTTATATCGGTTATAATGAAAAAATTAAAGTAGAAATAGATGATGCTGAAAATCGGATGAACCATCCTGCATGGATGATTCAGATTGTGCAAATACCACGAGCAAAACGCCTATGAAAGCGCACGGTTTGCAGGAGTGGGTGCGAATCATCTTTTCAGAATGACCCCGGAGCACCGCAAAGGTGCGGCGCCCGGGGGTTTTTCCGTGGTTGTGGAAGAAATGGTGGGGAAAGGCGAACGTTTTTCCTTGCAGAGAAAGGTTGGTCATATGAATGAGCATGCAGCAGATCGGTTTTGACAACGACAAATACCTCAAAATGCAGTCCGAGCATATTCAGCACCGGATCGCACAGTTTGACAACAAACTATATTTGGAGCTGGGTGGTAAGCTGTTTGATGACTATCACGCCTCGCGCGTGCTGCCTGGATTCAAGCCGGACAGCAAGATTAATATGCTCCTTAAGCTCAAAGAGCAGGCTGAAATCGTGATCGTGATCAACGCCGCCGATATCGAAAAGAGTAAGGTGCGCGGCGATCTCGGCATTACCTATGACGCGGATGTGCTCCGCCTCATTGACGCTTTCCGCGGCGTGGGGCTCTTTGTGGGCAGCGTTGTCATCGCCCAATATGCCGCGCAGCCGATGGCGGATAAATTTCGCAATATGCTGGACAAGCTCGGCGTGCCGGTCTACCTGCATTATCCGATCGAGGGTTATCCAAACAATATCCCCCTCATCGTCAGCGAAGAGGGGTTTGGCAAGAATGAGTATGTTGAAACCAGCCGCCCGCTGGTGATCGTCACGGCGCCCGGCCCCGGCAGCGGGAAAATGGCGACCTGCCTTTCCCAGCTCTATCACGAGCACAAGCGGGGGATTAACGCCGGTTATGCCAAATTTGAAACCTTCCCGGTGTGGAACCTCCCGCTGCGCCATCCGGTCAATTTGGCGTATGAGGCTGCAACGGCCGACTTAAACGACGTTAATATGATCGACCCCTACCATTTGGAAGCCTATGGCGAAACCACTGTCAATTATAACCGCGATATTGAGGTTTTTCCCGTGCTGAATGCCATTTTTGAGCGCATCGCGGGGGAGAGCCCCTATAAATCGCCCACGGATATGGGCGTCAATATGGCTGGCAACTGTATCATAGAGGACGATGTTTGCCGCCGTGCCTCCGAGCAGGAGATCATCCGCCGCTATTACCACGCTCTGTGCGATCAAAAGCAGGGCCGGGTGGATGAAGCGGCTGTTTATAAAGTGGAGCTTTTGATGAATCAGGCAGGCGTTTCAACGCATGATCGCGCCGTTGCCTCCTCCGCGCTCGCCCGCGCGGAGGAGACAGGACTGCCTGCCTCCGCGATCGAGCTGCCGGACGGACGCATCATCACCGGCAAAACTTCCCCGCTGCTCGGCGCATCCGCCGCTGTGCTGCTCAACGCGCTGAAAGCGCTCGGCGGCATCCAACACGACATTTTGCTGATTTCCCCTATTATTATAGAGCCGATTCAAAATTTGAAAACCAAGCATTTGGGAAATCATAACCCCAGGCTGCACTCCGACGAGGTGCTCATCGCTCTGTGCATCAGCGCGGCGACGAACCCAACTGCCGAACTCGCCATGAAGCAGCTAGCAAAGCTCAAGGGGTGTGAAGCGCATTCCTCGGTGATTCTCTCGCAGGTGGATGATTCCGTTTTTCGCAAGCTGGGGATGAACCTGACATGTGAGGCGCGATATCAAAGCCAAAAACTCTACCACAAATGACCCAATGAAGGCCCGGCTTGTCTGGCTGCTCTTCATTGCTGATAGAATCAGTCAGGCGGCCGCCAAGCGTTCAGCTTTGCGGCCGCCTCTCTTTTCATAAATATATTGCCACCAAATATAGCAATAGGAGGAAACAGATATGGATACAAAATTTATCTTTGTCACAGGCGGCGTCGTTTCAGGGCTCGGCAAAGGGATTACGGCCGCTTCTCTCGGCCGTCTTTTAAAAGCTCGTGGCCTAAAGGTCACTGTTATGAAGCTGGATCCTTACCTAAACGTTGACCCCGGCACGATGAATCCGATGCAGCACGGCGAGGTTTTTGTTACGGACGATGGGGCGGAAACAGATCTCGATCTGGGGCATTATGAGCGCTTTATTGACGAGAGCCTATCGCAAAACAGCAATCTAACCTCCGGGCGTGTCTTTTTTCAGGTTATCAGCGATGAGCGTAAAGGAATTTACGGCGGGCAGACCATCCAGGTGATTCCACACATCACCAATGAGATCAAGCGGCGCATTGCTCTGAATACGGAGGCTGATGTGGTATTCGTAGAGATCGGCGGCACGGTGGGCGATATTGAGGGCCAGCCCTTCCTGGAGGCAATCCGCCAGTTTGCGCAGGAGCATGGGCGGGAAAACTGCATGTTTATCCATGTGACATTGATTCCCTACCTGAGCGCTCCATGGAGCTGAAAACTAAGCCCACACAGCACAGCGTAAAGGAGCTTTTGGGCCTCGGCATCCGGCCGGATGTGATCGTATGCCGGTGCGAGCACCCAATTGACAGCCATATCCGTGAGAAAATCGCACTGTTTTGCAATGTGCCGAAGAAACATGTGATTGAAAACCGTGATATGCCCACGCTCTATGAGATTCCACTTGCTCTGGAAAAAGAGGGCCTGGCGGAGATTGCAATCAGGCAGTTGCACTTGAAATGCGGCGCGCCGGATCTTACAGACTGGGTAGCATGGTGGAGCGCAACCGCCATCTGGGCCGGGCAGTGGACATTGCGCTGGTGGGCAAGTATGTGGAGCTGCACGATTCCTACCTCTCTGTTGCTGAGGCGCTCAAGCATGGAGGCATTGAAAATGATGCGCAGGTGCGCATCCATTGGTTGGACAGCGAGCGGATCACGCCGGAAAACGTGGAGGAGACCTTTCAAGGCATCGATGGAATTCTGGTGCCCGGCGGCTTTGGCACACGTGGGTGGATGGAAAAATCCAGGCGGCAAAATTTGCGCGGGAGCAGAAGTTCCGTATTTTGGAATTTGTCTTGGCCTGCAAATTGCGATCATCGAGTTTGCGCGCAACGTGCTGCGTATGGAAGGGGCAAGCAGTACGGAATTCAACCCGGACACGCCCTATCCGGTGATCGATTTAATGCTGGATCAAAAGGACGTATCCGACTTGGGCGGAACGATGCGCCTGGGGCAATATCCATGCGTATTGCAGGAAGATAGCAAGGCCTATGCCGCCTATGGGCGGCAGCTTATCTTTGAGCGCCATCGCCATCGCTATGAGGTAAACAACGACTACCGCGATCGATTGGAAAAGGGCGGCATGCGGCTGTGCGGCGTTTCGCCTGATAAGCATATTGTCGAGATGATTGAGCTTGTGGATCATCCGTGGTTCCTCGCATCTCAAGCGCATCCGGAGTTCAAGTCCCGGCCCAATAAGCCGCATCCGCTTTTTTCCGGCTTTATCGGTGCGGCGCTAGGGCATAGGAATATGGAAAAATAAGCAATCTGCATAAATTTGTTTTATTGCAATATGATGATAGAGGGCGATGCTATAATGAAACAACCAAAACAGCCCATGGAAATGAGGAAGGCCCTATGAACGCTACGCGAAAACTGATTGCACCGATTATCATTACGATCGTGTGTATTTTAGCGCTGATCGCATATATGGGCATTGTGTTTGCAGCTCCATCCCAATTTGGCTGAAAGCGGCGGGCGCGGTTGCGCTGCTAGTGCTGGTTGGCGTGGCGGTTTATGTATTGTTTGAACGAATTCAAGAAGTCAGGAGCGGTGAAGAGGATGATCTTGGTAAATACTGATTATATCAGCGGCAAGGAGCTGGATATGCTGGGCCTGGTAAAAGGAAGCACGATCCAGACGAAAAATATCGGGCGCGATATTACCCAGAGCTTTAAAACGCTTGTGGGCGGCGAACTGAAGGCATATAACGAAATGATGAGCGAAGCGCGTGCGCTTGCGACAAAACGCATGGTCGAGGAGGCCGAGGCGCTGGGCGCTGATGCAATTGTTAACATCCGCTATGCTTCCTCTGCGATTATGCAGGGAGCCGCAGAAGTCATTGCATATGGCACGGCGGTGCGTTTTCGGTAAACCAAATAAGGAAGATACGAACGGTATCTAAAAACTGCTGCGAAATCGATTGTGTTTCGCGGCGGTTTTTTTGCTGCCTTTAGGCTTAACAAAACCCCTGGTTGAACCAGGGGTAGATAAAAAAGCCTTGGCAAATAAAACCTCCATGCTACAATCAAGATGGTTTGGCAACCGCATCAGGAAAGAGCAAGGAGGTTTTACGCAAGTGAAAAATGAAGTAAAGCATACGGCGCACTCAAGCTACCGATGTGAATATCACCTGGTATTTGCGCCGAAGTACCGCCGGAAAGTAATCTATAAGGCGGTGCGCAGAGACATTATCGAAATCATTAAAAAGCTGTGCAAGGAGATGAAAGTGGAGATCATCGAGGGAGAGGCGTGCCCAGATCACATTCATCTGCTGGTGAGTATCCCGCCGTACATGAGTATAGCACAGTTCGTAGGGACGCTCAAGAGCAAAAGCGCGCTGATGATCTTCGACAGGCATGCAAACCTAAAGTACAAATACGGGAGCCGGAACTTCTGGTGCCGAGGATACTTTGTGGATACGGTAGGAAAGAATGCGAAGATGATCCAGGAGTATATCAAGAACCAGTTGGAGGAAGATTTGGCAAACGACCAGATCTCACTCAAGGAGTATATGGACC
>ENA-OUNI01000956-OUNI01000956.1-human-gut-metagenome-genome-assembly--contig:-NODE-956-length-12360-cov-1.279899_pt1 | contig 12360 bp, 15 predicted proteins | sample MGYA00242499_ERZ504580 | MGnify/ENA primary metagenome ERZ504580 (study PRJEB26092, sample SAMD00036315) | human gut metagenome | host: Homo sapiens | study: EMG produced TPA metagenomics assembly of... | reverse complement strand
ATGAGCAGGTGCTCCATCCGGTCGGGGAACAGGGGGGAGGGACAGACGATGACATCGTGGCCCGCCGCCAGCGCCCCGGCGGCCAGGTGGGTGAGCATGGAGTGGGCCAGCCATAGGTGTCGGCCAGCTCATAGACCCGCTTACACAGGCGTCTACCGTCTCAAACTGGCACAGCACCCCCTTCCACGTGACGCCGCCCAGGAAGCGCTGTACCGCCCGGCCGGCCTCGCCGTCCCCCTTCTTGACCTCCCGGGAGAGAATGCCCCGGGCCCGTTTGGCCATTTTGGCCTCCAGCGCCGGGGTGAGCAGCAGGGAGCGGAGATCCTCCCCGATCTGGGCCGCCGCCGTCAGACAGCGGTAGGCCCGCTGATAGCAGGCCTTGTAGCCCTTCATACAGCCCATCAGCTCCTGGCGCAGGGGCTGGAGCCCCGCCCGGTCGTAGCAGTCGCCCAGATTGACGTAACGCTCCACCAACCCCGGATATTTTGGCTCCACGACGTGGGAGAGAGCAGCACTAGGACAGTTTTACAGGGCGTCACGCCTGGGGGATGCGCCTGCAAATTCAAAACTTCCAGGTAATTCGGATCTCCTGCTTTCCGGTTTCCCGGTCTTTCTCCCCAATCTCGATTTTCTCAATGAGGGCGACTACCAACTCCCGCGGAATGGTCTCCAGCTTCAGCAATTCCCGGGCCCTCTCCATCAAAGCGGCCTGTTCCAGCGGCTCTGCCCGCTCCCCCAGTTCTATGTCAATCTGTGCCAGCCGCCGCTCCAGGCAGCTTTTTTTCGGCCAGGAAGTCCTGGTTCAGCTCCACGAATTGTCCCTCACTGAGAATGCCGGATACTCGATCCAGATATAAATTTTTCAGCGCCTGACTCCGCCTTTCCAACTGTGTGGTCAGGGACTTCTGTTCCTGTTCCAATGCATCTCTGCGGGTGTCCGGCGGTGGTGGAAGCTCCAGTTCTTTCAGTTTATAGCAGCTTTGGACATAGTGGCGGATTCGCTCAGATACCAGCTCAATCAGTTGGTCCAGTCGAATGGAATGGCGGGTGCAGAGCTTTTCTCTTCCGCTGTCGGCGTACAGCTTGCAGCGGAGATAGGACACCCTGGCCGCCGCGCTGACAGTTGGTGGTCTTGCTCATGGTGCTGCCGCAGTCCATGCACTTGACCAGACCGGACAGCAGGTGGACCTCCCCGGTGCCGTCCGTTTTGGAGCGCAGGTCCAGTCCCCGCTGGACAGTCTGAAACAGCTCCCGGTCAATGATAGCCTCATGGGTGCCCTCCACCGAATCCACTGTTCTTTGGGCATGTCAATCAGAGCCTTGGACTTGTAGCTCACCTTTTTCCGCCGTCCTTGGAGCATAACCCCGGTATACATCTCGTTGCGGAGGATGCGCCAGATGGTGGTCTTGTTCCACAGACCGTGGCTGTTGGACACCGGGTGACCGCTGGCCCAGCCGTGTTCCGCCTTGTAGCGGGTGGGATTTGGGATGCCCTGGTCATTGAGCAGTTTGGCGATCTCCTGCTTGCCGTGGCCCTCCAGGGACCATCGGAAGATTTGCCGAACCACCTGGGCAGCCTCCGGCTCAATAATGAGATGGTTGTGATCCTTCGGGTCTTTTTGATAGCCGTAGATGGGAAATCCGCCGATGTACCGCCCCTGCCGCCGCTTCATGTCAAAAACCATGCGGATATTTTCGGACAGGTCCTCCAAATACCACTCGTTGACCAGGCCGTTGATCTGCCTGGCCTTTTTGTTGCCCTTTACCTCCGTGTCGGCATTGTCGGCTATGGCGATGAACCGGATGCCCAGATGGGAAACAGGCCGTGGATGTATTTCTCCACCAACTCCATATCCCGGGTAAAGCGGGATTGGCTTTTGCAGAGGATAATCTGAAACTGTTTCTCCTTGGCCGCTTGAATCATCCGGTTGAAGTCAGGCCGCAGGCGGTCGGCGCCGGAGTAGTCCTCGTCACAGTAGATGTGGTAGATGTCCCACCCCCGCTCCACTGCGTACGCAACAAGCAGGGATTTCTGATTCTGGATGCTCTCGGATTCCGTTTTGTATTTGTCCTCGTCTTCTTTGCTCAGCCGGGTATAAATCGCACAAAGGATAGCTTACACCTCCCCGGAAGGCATCCGTACTCAACGGCAGAATACCCTTGAGACGCTCTTCCTATAAAAGGTATTTCGGGTAATCGTATTATGATTCTGAAATATGGCTTAAAGCCGTCTGTATAGTGCATTTCTAAGCCATAAGGTCACAGCCCCGCCGGATGAGAGAAAGATCAGGAAATTGTTCCGAGGAGAGCCGCCGCTCCGTCACAATGAAATTGGTAGCTTTCACAAAATCACCTCCATAAAAAGCTATGAATGGTGATGGACTAATATGTAGAGGGGAAAGAGCCAGGGGCAAACGGCAGAAAGCGCTGGGGCAGACTGTGTGAACTGTGAACATGGAAAAGCGCCGCCTATTATAAGAATAGGCGGCGCTCTCGTTTGGCCGGCTTATAGGACCGGCAACTGTTTTCCAAGCGTCATTTCACGGCCGTATCTGAAAAAGGTGTCAGTTCCGTGAGGAGTGGCTGTGAGACCGTATCGGGCCCCTATGTGTTCTATGGTACACACTCAACGAATTTCTGGTTACTTTGCGGAGTCAGCAGTATCAGGCAAGGTAAAGCGGTTCAGCATGTCTTTCAATAGCTGTGCCTGTCCAGAAAGCTCTTCACTTACTGCGGCACTCTGCTCTGCTGTTGCGGAATTTGTCTGCACTACGCTGGAAATTTGGTCAATTCCCTGCGTGACCTGCTCAATTGAGACCGATTGGCGCTCCGACGCATTCGCTATATTTTGGAACACATCAGTAATCTTTTGTGCTTCTTCTACCACGCTTTCCATAAATTTCGATGTCTTTTCCATGCTTTCCGTTCCCTTTTCAACAGCTGCGAGAGAGGCCGCAATCAACGAGGTTGTGGAGTTGGAAGCCTCAGCGGTTTTCCCAGCCAGGCTGCGCACCTCGTCCGCAACCACCGCAAAGCCTTTTCCGGCCTGTCCAGCACGGGCGGCCTCTACAGCTGCATTCAGGCCAGTATATTGGTCTGAAATGCGATATCCTCAATGGTTTTGATAATATGGCTGATTTCGTTGGAGCGCTCCCTGATTTCCGTCATAAAGGCCAGGCTCTGCCGCATTCTCTTGCCGCTCTCAACAATGTCGCTGTTGACTTGAAGTGCGCCGCTGGCCGCATCCTTCACGATCGCATGGTTCTCTTTGACCGTAGAGGAAATCTCCGTAACTGCCGCCGCCAGCTCCTCAACGGACGACGCCTGCTCTGTTGCCCCCTGTGCGAGGGCCTGTGCTCCACTGGATACCTGGTCAGAACCACTGAACACCTGCTCCGAAGCCAGTTGGATACTACTCATTACCGCACTCAGCTTTTGGATAAAGCCTTCAATGGAATGCTGAATGGGCATGAAATCGCCCTGGAAGGCCACGTCTGTTTGGATGGTCAAATCCCCCTGCGCAAGGCAGCCCATGACCCGGTCAATCTCATTGACATAGCCGGAAAGATTCCGGATACATTCCCGCATGGACTCGGCCATTTCACCGACCTCATCCGCTCCATTGTGGGTGACTGCGATGTGCAGATTGCCCATGCTCATTTCCCGCAGTGCATCGTTGAGCTGGGAGATCGGGCGCAGCCGCTTTACAATGATGATCCATAGAAGGATGGCAACAATGGCGGTACTGCCTAGAAGCAGCAGGACAAGAGAAACTGTGGTTTTGGTTGTTTGGGCGTTATACTCCGCCTTGGACATGCTGGAGAGCACCTTCCAGCCTCCGCCCGAAAGCTCCTGCACGATACCCACGCAGGGCTCCCCGTCCAGCTTGTAGTTTACGATTTCATTGGTCGGCTCCTCCAACTGCTCCAAAAGTTCCCCCTGGATGTCGAGTTCGGAAAAATTTTTGCCGATCATATCGTGGTTCTCGTGGCCCAGGATCGTGTTGTTTTCCGACAGCAGCACAATGTGTCCGCTCTCCCCAAAATCCATTCCCTTCAAAAAGTCGGAAACCTGTGTCAGCTTCAGATCCAGTATTAGAAGCCCAGCTGTCGCCGTACCGTCAGAAAGCGGGGTTGCAACCGATACACACATTTCATCGGTCGCCGAGTCAATATAGGGCTGGGTTACGTAAGTGCCTCTTTCGCATTCTGGAAATAGGGCCGCTCACTCAAGAGCACATTCAGCCGTGTTCCCTCCTGATTATAAATATAATCCTCTGTGAGACTGCCAAAGCCAACTCCCAGGATATCCGGGTATTCCTCCATGGTACGATGCAGAAGTACCAGAGCCTCCGAAAATTCCGGCGTACCAGATATGGGCCTGTCCTGAGCAGTGCCGGTGACCGCATGCTGCAGTTGGGTGCTCTGCGCCAGTGTTTCGGTTATGCCAATATACTGTTCAATAAATTGCTCGACTTGTCTTTTGCCGCTAAGGGTCGTCTGCTGCAAAAAGGCATCCTGCTTCTGATTCATCCAGAGCTGGTCAGTGTTCCTATACAGACAGCCGAAACGAGGTTAAGAATCAGCAATGTGGCGATCGAAAACAGGACAAGGGTCGTCGCAAGTCGTTTGGACTTTTTCCGAAGCTTTGCTTTTTTCACGTTCACTCTCTGCTCCTTTGTTCTATCTTCATTTAGTACAGCGCTTAAAAAAGTATAGTTTACTATTTCGCTACACTATTCGACTATTTGCCGGCCATTGCTTAAAATTGTTAAGAGTAAAATTCAAATTTTTTTCCTGGCCTGTGTTCTGAATGCAGACTTTGTGAACATGGAAAAGCGCCGCCTATTATAAGAATAGGCGGCGCTCTCGTTTGGCCGGCTTAATGGGCCGGCAACTGTTTTCCAAGCGTCATTTCACGGCCGTATTTGAATAAGGCGTCAGTTCCGTACCTGAGACGCGTCACGGTCAAGCTGATAAAGGTGAGCGCCATCAACGGTCATCAGATAGCAGCCCGATACTGACGGGGGGTACTGGAATACACGTTAAGCTGGAGACAGGGGGAGGAATCGACCAGGACAAGTCCTTCCTCCGCATAGACCTCGTATTCTCCATGGAGCACCCGAGAGCCCGAGAAGGCGGGAGTACAGCTTTTTAAACGCTGGATAGCCTCGGAGACGGTGAGAGCCTGCACACTGGCTGGGTAATGCGCAGCTCGGCCGCATAGACGGGGGTGATGTACAGGTGTCCCCTTCCCAGGCAATTTGGAGCTGAAATACACCGCCATCGCCGGTATCCTTGCCCATAGATACCGAGCCGCTGGAGACAGAGAAATCGGGGAGCTCCTTTACAACGCCGTTGGTGTCAATCGGAGAGCAGCCGTCCTCCTCCAAGGCTTGGACATAACTGGCCAGGGTATCGGTCATGGAGGACAGACCGGAGTAGACGTAGGAGTCAGGCTGATCCTCACTGCCCTCCTTGTGGGAAAATTGAATGTTTTCGGAAGAGAGGGTGGAGGTCAGGGCGGGGAGTGCAGTATCATTACTGGAGTACTGCTCCGGCGGGACATCCTTGCCGCCGCAGGCAGAGAGCAGAAGCGGCGGCAGCAGAAGCGGCAAAAGCCGCCGGACTCTGGAACGCTCAGGCTGGTATCGAATTTCAATCTTGTCACCTTCCGCGAGTAGTTGCTGAAACGGACTGTCCACGCCGTTGACCTGCGTGAGCACAGGGCGGTCCAGATGTTGGAAGTCCAGCCCGGACCGCTCCAGCAGATCCAGGAGCCGGTAGGGGCTTCCGTCCGGCTTCGGGGAGAGCGTAAGGGGCTGGCCGTTGAGAAAGACATGCCGTTGGGGCGGGACGGAAGCCTGGGCCGGCGCCTCCCGGGCCGGGAGAGGAGAAGGCGCCGGCGGTGCATCCATGCGCTCCAGACAATCCCCCGACTGCAGCACCGTATGCCCCTCCAAGAGGCGCCCTTCACGCTGAACGCCTTGCACCGCAGCTTGGTACAGAGCTCTGCAGCGGTCATGACACAGTCTTTGCCGGGCTGGGCAGGGGTAAAGTGAATACGGTCGCCGGCATGAATCAGTGCAGAAGGGGCGGCTTCCGCACCGTTGATGGCGAGTTGGGCGGGGATGGCGGGGGAGCCATAGAACACATTGCGCCTCCCGTCTATCCGAAGCAGCAGGTTTTTGCCGCTGCGGCCGATGAGATCGGAATAGCGGTACCCATTCATCATCAGCAGCTCCAGCACCGTAAGGCTCCCGCTGCGGAAGAGCTTGGCGGGGCTCCCGTTGAGCAGCACCTGATAACTGTCGCTGATAAGGCCGAGGCCGGCAGAGACAGCGATACCGAGAGGGGTGGTATATTCCGGATCAGACAGCGCGAAGGTATCGGAGTAGGCGCTGGACTGAAAATAACCTCCTGCCAGCGCTGCGCGTTGGCATCTATGCCGAGGCCGCGGCCACCCGGGCGCAGAGGGTGGGGAGCTTGGCGTCCCCCCGCCGGCCAAAAAGACGGCGGAGGGAGGACCTCCATTGACTGGCAGATGCGCTGTGCGATCTCATCGGCCAGAGCCTGGATGGGGCCGTCCAGGAGAGAAAAGAGCTCCTCCGCCGGCAAGGTCTGCTCCAACCCCAGAATATCGGTAAAGCTCACACTTTTACTGCGGCCCAGCTCCAGCTTCATGGCCTCGGCCGTGGGGAAGTCCACCAGGCATGCCCGCATCAGGGCTTCCGTGATTTCGTCGCCTGCTACGGTAGCCATAGTATACCCCACCACGCTGCCGTCCCTGCATACGGCGATGTCCGACGTACCAGCCCCGATGTCCACCAGGGCCAGGTTGAGAAGACGGAGATCCGCCGGAATCGCGGCATTTAGAGCCGCGATGGGCTCCAGGGTCATGCTGGCCACCTCCAGGCCGGCCTTCTGCATGACCGCGTAGAGGGAGTCCACCACCTCGCTGGGGAGAAAGGTAGCGACCACGGCGGCCTCCAGATGCTGGCCGGTATGCCCCAGAAGGGTGGTCAGCGGATAGTGGTCCAGCCAGAACTGCGTGGGAGTGTAGCCCACCAGGAAGAACCGCTGTTCCTCCGGGCCGTCGGTGGACAGCGCTTGTTCCGCATTTGCCACGGCGGTGGCTTCGAGCTGGTGGATACGCTCATGACCCAAGGCCTCAGGGGCCGAAAGCTCCAAGGTGCTGCGGCCCAACTCGGTACGCAGAGCCCGGCCCGCGGCTGCCACGCAGGCGCGGGTAAGCCTTCGGCCGGAGGCTTCTTCCAGGCGGTGTGTCACAAGGGAGACAGCGCCGGCAACCTGGTCAATATCCTCGATCTGACCGTCCAGCATGGCACGTCTGGCGTGCGGCTGCTTTTCCAGGGCTAGTATGCGTATCCGTCCCTGCTCCAGGGCTCCCAGCATCCCGATGACGCTGCGTGTACCTATATCAAGCGCATAGATGAGCTCTCCTTCTTCCATTTTAGTCGGATCGGAGTGAATCGGCATTCTGGACGGCATCTCCCTTCGCAAGCTATATGTTTGGGGAAAAAGGCGGGAAGCGCCTCAGTATGGGCTGAGGTGGCCTCCTGCACTTCTGATCAATCAGTATTTGCTGAACGGGTTGGCGGCGGTGCCTGCGGCTGAGAGGGAGGCCTGGCTGTCCGCGGCGGGAGAAAGGGGGGCAGAGGCGGAGTCAGCCTCTGACTTCAGCTTGAATTTTTGAATGAGCTGCTTCATCATGACTGCCTGGGAGGACAGCTCCTCGCTGGCTGCGGCGGACTCCTCGCTGGTCGCCGAGTTGGTCTGAACCACGGCGGAGATCTGATCCACACCGGTGGTCAGCTGCTCAATGGACTGAGACTCCGAAATTGCGTTGTCGGCAACCTTTTCCATGTAGGAAATCGCCTCGGAGGCGGAGGCAACGGTTTGCTGCATGCTGGAGCTTACCTCCTCCGCCAGGGACTTGCCGCGCTCCACATGGGACAGGGAGGTTTCGATAATGGCCTTGGACTGCTTGGCTGCCTGGTCCGATTTGGAGGCAAGACTGCGCACCTCGTCGGCAACCACCGCGAAGCCCTTGCCTGCACTGCCCGCGCGTGCGGCTCTACCGCCGCGTTCAGCGCCAGGATATTGGTCTGGAAGGCAATGTTTTCGATGGTGTCGATGATCTGCCCAATATCCTTCTGGCCGGAATAGATGTCGTCCATTGCCTGGCTGAGCTCCTGCATGCGGTCGTTACAGACCTGAACTTGGCCGGCAGCCAGGTCAGATTTTTCCTTCGCGGTTTTGGCCGTCTTCAGCGCTGTTCTGAGCGGAGGTATCAATCTCATTGATGGTGGCGGAGAGCTCCTGGACGGCGCTGGCCTGCTCCGTAGCGCCTGGGCCAGGGACTGGGAACCGACGGACACCTGCTCCGCCCCGGCGGATACCTGATCGGAGGCGTTGAGAATCTCCGACATGGTGGCGTTCAGGTTCTGGAGGAGATACTCAATATTTGTCTTGATGGGCATGAGCTGGCCGGGGTATTCCTCATGGCTTTCCACCGTCAGATCGCCGTCGGCAAGTCCTTTGGTGATCTGAACAATATCTTCAATGACTCTGCCAAGAATATCCTGGGAGGTGCGGACCGCATCACAGATGGTTCCGATCTCATTAGATGCCTCATAGGTCAGCTCCACCGAGAGATCGCCCTGGCTGAAAGCGGACAACAGCCTGCTGCGCCTCCTGGAGGGGACGGGTAATATTCCGAATGGCGCGCAGGTTCAAGAGTATACCAATGGCAACAACCAGGATGGCCATAATAAAGAGAACAATCTGGTTGCGGCTCACACTTGCCTGTGTAGAGTCGATCTGAGCATCGAGGTCGTTCTGGACTTCACGAATGAGCGTATTCCCGTCACTTACGGCCTGATTCAGCTTCGGAGTGCATTGTGTTTCGATTAGCCGACGTGCCTCCTCAAGATTATCCGCTTGGAGGGCGGTATGGATATCCTCAAAGGCATTTTCCCATTCATGTATAGACTGAATATAAGTCTGGGCGACGCCGTCGGAATCCGTATAGAGGGTCTGAATCGTGGAGATTGACTTCTCGATCGAATCCACGGAGGCCTGAATCTCATCCATGATTGAGGTATCATACCCGGACAGCGCCATGTCCCTAAGCTGACGGGCAATCGAATTGATCTCCGTTTCACTGCTCTGGACGGCATTGGTAATGGCAATGGGACCTGAGAGGATGGATGTATAGTCCCTCTGGATTTTGATGGTCTGTCTGATTGAAAGGAATGTCAAGGCCAACGCGATCAGATGGTAATTAAGAATACAATTAAAAGCCGCATTCTAATTTTAAGATTTTTTTCCATGTTGCACATATTTGCAATACACCTCTCCTAACATAGTCGGCGGCAGGCTATACAATATCTCCATACCGCCCTTTTTGCACATCGCCCCAGATCTGGCCATCCACCAGTGTAATGACCCGTTTCCGAAGCAGATTCACAAACTCCTTTGCATGGGTTGCCATGATAATGGTAGTACCATGGCGGTTTATCTCACAGAGCAAATGCAGAATATCCCAAATCGTGTCCTCGTCCAGGTTCGCGGTCAGCTCATCCAGAACCAAAATGGACGGGCTGTTGATAATCGCGCGGGCCAGTTCCACCCGGCGGCACTCCCCATAGGATAGCTCCACTGGGTAACGCGCTCCCACATCAGGCAGGCCGACCATAGCCAAAGTCTTCTGAATCCGGGTTTGTATAGGCGGGAGCTTCCGGCTCTGCGTCAGCATGGCGACTGCGGATAAATTTTCGGAGATGGTCCGTTTCCGCATGAGCTGTGAGAGCTGAGGTACGCGGCCGAAAACCAGGCGCAGGCGGTCGCGGCGAAGCTGGAAAGCCGCGTCAGGTTGATATCATCCAGAAAGACGGCCCCGGAGGTAGGGCGAAGATCCCCGGATATGAGCTGGAGCAGCGTACTTTTTCCCGCGCCGCTGCTGCCTGTGAGAAAGAGGAATTCACCCTGCTCGACCGTCAGATTGATTTCCTGCACAGCGGCCATTTGCTTTTTATCCTGCGGGTAATACTTGCTGACCCGCTCTAACCGAATTTGCGGCATGTGGACTCCTTTTGCTGTATACAATAAAAGAAAAAATTGCTATAATAAAGAAAATATTATATAATAAAAAATTTTGAGGTACTCTTATGTCCGGTACGAAAAACAGACCGCATAAAAGGCGAAATATAATACTTCTTGTTTTGTTGGCCCTCCTCTGTATTGGTGGGGTGGAGCTGCTGGTTTGCCGCTTTGCTGCGCCGGAGCTGTTCCAGCGGCTCACGGCCCCGGTGGCAGGATTGATGCAGCGTGTCTCGGACTTCGGGGAGGCACTACACAGCAATTTGCAGGAGCTGCTTTCCCGACCGGGGGAAGATGAAATGGTGAATCAACTGGCCGGCCCGCCCGCCATTGAAGAGGTCCCTCCGGCGGAGGAGAGCAAGGTCACGGAGTTTGTCACCCGGGACGGGCGGGAGTATCTGACCGGCGGAGTCGTGGATCTGGTTTACTACAACCAGGGAGAGGAACCCTGGGCCAGCCAGACCTTCGGTAATGATCCGATCCGCGGCTACGGCTGCGGGCCCACGGCGATGGCCATGCTGGCCTCCAGCCTGACTGGGGAAGAAACCGACCCCGGGGCCATGGCCGACTGGCCTATCAGCAGGGGTACTGCGCCCCTGGCAGCGGTTCCTATCTGTCCATTGTGGAGGGAACTGCGTCCGCCATCGGACTGGAAGCAGAGGCCTATGAGGCGGCCTCCGCCGATGCTCTGGTGCAGCAACTGGCATCCGGACACCTTTTTGTTGCGCTGATGACCCGTGGACATTTCACCGAGCGGGGCCACTTTATTATCCTGCGGGGCGTGACCCTGGAAGGCCGTGTACTGGTGGCAGACCCGAACAGCAGAGAGCGGAGTCTGGCCGCCTGGGAGCCGCAGCTCATTTTGGATGAGCTCTCATCCAGCCGCAGCTCGGGCGCTCCGCTGTGGCGGATCTCCATGCACCAGTAAAAAACGGTCGGGGCTAGGAATCGTAAAAGGAATCCTTTCCGCACAGGCGGTCGCTGGCGGCCCGGTCGGCCTGGACAACCCTGGTCCAGAGGGCGCGGTTGCGCTGAAGCTGCTCCTGGAGGGGGTGGGCAGCGGGACTGGCCGCCGGGGGCCTGCCCGGACAAGAGCCCCTCCAGCTCCTTCCGGTCTTCCGCCGGAAGGATGCGGCACTGCTGCGCCAGGTTGGTCTGGTATTCCCGCAATTGGTTGATCGGCTCCTGCCGGAGCTGGAGAAAGAGCTGAACGGAGACAGAATCCCCCCGCTGTATGGAGGCGGAGAGCTCTCCCGTCAGCTCAAGCACCTCGGAGAGCGCCGCATAGATGCGGCGCTCCGTGGCCAACACCGAAGTGAGCTGTTGTTCCGTCAGCATTTATACGCCCTCCTGCGGAGAAGTGGCGGCGCTTTTTTCCGCCTGCCGGAAGCTGTCCCGCAGCTCTGAGGCCATTTCCTTCACACGGGCCAGCTCCTTGGCGTTGCGCCCCGAGACGACCCGGCTGAGCTCATAGCAAAAGTACTCGTACAGCCGGCTCAAATTGGCGCTGATGGGGAACTGGCGGTCAAGGGTGTCGTCCAGATAATGGATGATATCGACACTGCGGCCGACCGCTCCCTCGAATACCTCGTAATTCTCCTGACCCAGGCTCAATTCCGCCTGGGTCAGCCGCTTGATCAGTTCGTCGTAGAGCAGCAAAAGCAGCTCACCCTGGGTCATGGTATTTAAGGAGTCCTCACGGTAACGCTGGTAACCCCGCATATCCATATGTATCATGTTCCTTTCCGGAACGGCGGCGGCGTTAATAGCCGCCCATCATTCCCGCGAGACTGGAACTCTGGGAGTTCATCTGCGCAATCAGCATTTCCAGCTGGGTGAATTTGTTGGTGTAATAGTCCACCTTGTCCGACATTTTGGCCTGCCACTTATCCACCTGCTTGTCGATGTCCTTCATCTGCTCCAAAAGAGTGTTATTCAGAGCGGCAGAGGGGGAGTATTTGGAGCCGGCCTTTTCAATGAGAATGCCCTTTGTTGCGCCGGTAGTGGCCGCATAGCGGTCCGTCACCTTCTGGATGGAGGCCATCAGGCCGTCGCTGGCGGCGCCGTTTTCCTTGCTCTTGGTAAACGCATCCTTGACCTGGTCCGGGTTTTGTTCCAGGGCCTCGCGGAGCGCGTTTTCATCCAGCGAAAGGGTGGTCAGGCCGTCCTCATAGCTGGTTTGATGCCGATGGAGCGGAGGAAGGAGCCGTCGGAGCCGCCGGGGGCCACTGCGGAG
>ENA-OUNI01000955-OUNI01000955.1-human-gut-metagenome-genome-assembly--contig:-NODE-955-length-12363-cov-4.021739_pt1 | contig 12363 bp, 13 predicted proteins | sample MGYA00242499_ERZ504580 | MGnify/ENA primary metagenome ERZ504580 (study PRJEB26092, sample SAMD00036315) | human gut metagenome | host: Homo sapiens | study: EMG produced TPA metagenomics assembly of... | reverse complement strand
TTTTTATACCGTATTTAGCAAAATTACCTTTTTTGCAGTCGTTTACTTGTTAAGTTGGCTCTTCAAGGGGAACAAAGCAGCTCAAGAACCGTACGGTCACTCCGAAATTCTCTTGATGTTCATCCCGCTTTCCTCTATTCTTATGATGTTTACTCTTCTTTCTATTGGTGAAACAACCGCATATGCCCCACCGGTTGATTTTCTAGTAACAATCTGTGCCGTTTTTCTGTTGCTGGTCAACCTACTTGTATTTGGAATCAACCAATATAACGCAAAAAGATCACAGGAATATGCCGATTTGCAGTTACTGCTCCAGAAAGAATCCGATTCTGTTGAATACTATGAAATGATGCTTGCACAAAACGAGAACCAGAGCATTTTGATCCACGATATAAAGAAACATCTTCAATCAATCAGATTACTGAACGAAAAAAATGATTCCGATAAAATAAATGACTATATACAACAACTCATGGAATCTTCCGACTTAAAGGAAACCACAAAACTCTGTGATCATGAAATGCTAAACTCCATTCTGTGCCGCTATCAGCGCCACTGCAATGATAAGCACATTATTTTTCACACTGACATCAGAAGCGGCACGGTACAACATATATATCCGCGCGATTTGACTTCTTTATTCTGTAACTTATTGGAGAATGCAGTGGAATCAGCAGAGAATATTCCAGACTCTTTTATTGAGCTCACCGTACAAAAGAAAGAAAATTCACCCTTTCTTATTATCATACTCATCAACTCCTGCCAAAATACCCCTGTATATAATCCAGAGGGACTTCCTATATCCCGTAAATCAGACAATGGCAGACATGGATTCGGAATCAAAAGCATTAAAAAAGTCGTAAAACAGTACCATGGAAATTTGCAAATGTATTATGATAATGATTCCGGTACCTTCCATACAATCCTAACCTTAAAGCAGTAAATATTAAATCTGGCAATCGCAATTTTATACGATTGCCTTTTTACATATTTCAGCATGCATTGATGTTGTTTTATATCACTATAAATGAGCAAGTTCGTGATTTTGCATAAAAGAAAGAGATCTTTTCCTGTTATGTGTGTCGATGGCCGATCGAGATATTTTTCAGGCAATGTAAAAACCGTCTGGCACTGGATACATACCAGATCCGTTCCTCAAAGGAAATACAGAGATACTGACTGCTGATGTCACTGGCACATTATATTTGTGTCACAGGAACTGGCAAATATCGATCTTTTCAAGATGGATATCATCGAATCTGTAGTGCCGTTCATCAGGAAAAGTATCCGTATCTATTCCTATGTGCAAAAGCAAGTGATGATTTTGAAGCATTTATGAAATTAGCAGGATAATTTTGTGCATTTTTTCAAATTTGCTCATTTATAGCAGGATATATTATCCTGTCAATTGAATCTGAAAGGGGCTGTTGTAATGAGAAAAAAATTAAATATTACAGAAGGCATTTTTCCTATGCCTGTATTGATGGTTGCAACCTATAATGAAGACGGAAGTATCAATGTAATGAACGCTGCCTGGGGTACGATGCAGGAACGTGACACAGTTGCATTGAACCTTACCGAGACCCATAAAACCGTACAGAATATCAAAGCACGCGGTGCATTTACCGTCAGCATCGCGGATGCCGCACATGTAACAGAAGCTGACTATTTCGGTGTAGAATCCGGTAATCGCGAGCCTGATAAATTTGCCCGCAGCAGTCTGACCGCCACAAAATCTGAAACTGTAGATGCTCCGATTATCAATAATTTTCCTCCTCGAACGAAAAGACAGTCAGACAAACTCAGCCTGACTGTGCTAAATATTACCTATCTGATTTTATACGGTATCCTTCCTATTCATGTGGTGACAGCCTGGGCAGATTCCAGCGGTAATGTGCTGCCAGATATCGGATCAGCACCACTACAATTGATGATACTACCATAGCCTGTACATTTCCCACAAATCGATTCATATATACGCATACAACTGCACCAATGATGGAGGCACAGGCATAGATATGTTTTACAAAAATATACGGCGGTACACTCGCCATCATATCTCTAAGCAGACCGCCGCCTACTCCCGTAATGGTTCCAAGAAATACAAGCAGGAACACATTGTCCATATATCCCTGGCGGATTCCTGTATTTACTCCTACTACTGTAAAAATCCCAAGCCCGACAGAGTCCATTGCCAGCATGATTTTATCGTAGGTCTCACGCCTGTGCCCCTGAAGCAATTCTCTCTTGAAATAAAAAATAAAGAAAACAATGCAGGAAGCAAGCACTGACACCAGTGCATATACAGGATTGGTAAATACAGCCGGAGGGATGATCCCCAGAACAATATCCCTGATCATTCCTCCGCCTACTGCTGTTGCAACTCCCAGAACGCTCACGCCGAAAATATCCATATTCCGTTCAACGCCCACCATCGCTCCGGAAGCAGCAAACGCCACTGAACCGGCCATTTCCATAACAAATGTTACAATTGACTGATAATCCATATTTGTTTTTTAACTCCCCATCCTATCTTTCTTTTATAATCCCAGAAAACAATGCAACTAATGCACTCCTGCAAAGCACGAAAGACAGGAAAATGCTGAACTGTCTTAATTGCATTATTTTCTGGAATTGCTATAAAAATATCAGTAAATCTCCGTTCATCACTTAATGTTTTCATAATTGAAGCAGGAGATTCCACTGAATTATCCAAGATAAAAAGTCGATTTTTTGAACGTCACGTGAAAGAGTCTTTACTCTCAATCAGTATCAGAAAATGACTATTTATTCCATTTCATATAGATAAACTTATATACTTCGCGACACCTTCAGCATAGTATAGTAAGTGAATTACTCGGCAACTGAGTTACCAGAGCATCTGAATTAAGGCGGGATACCGCCTTTTTTCAGGGTGCATCCATGACACCACTACTGTTTGCTCTTTAGAGCTATACAGCTACTTTTATTATTTCCGGTGTTTTCAGTCCGGTTACGGACAGTTCTTTTTTTACTCCGGATACGGAGTGATATTTTCTCAGGATATTATATGCGCCTACGGCATCTGCGTTATAGGTTCTGTTTCCCTCTCTGTACAACCCTCTCTCTTTCCGTTTGGACGGCTCTGCATATCTTTTCCCTACTTCCGGTGACAGCGGACTGCACTGGCTGGTATAACTTCTTCCTAAAGTAACGAGAATGCGACGCGCAATTATTCAAAACCAAAAACATTACCTGCAAATCATACAAATCCCCACACATCCAATAACCAGCGCACAGAAAAGAAACGCTTTCCCTGCGCGTCCCCTCCCTGATTTTGTCTCCCCCTCAAAAAATTTGTTGTCTTTTCTCCAAAAAAGTGTATAATACAATTTAATCGAACATTCATTGACAATTACCGGTTTTTAGTTCTGTCAGTCACGGTATAGAAATGTCGGACTTTCAGCTAAGAGGGAATCAGGTCAGAATCCTGAACAGTCGTGCTGCTGTATACGTGCAGCCATATCTCATATCCATTGCATCGTTATGCGAGAAGGAGAGACATGGCGTTACTGCGTGAGTCAGAATACCTGCTATAAACTGCCGCCATTAACTACACGCAATAGGAAATGGAAGGGTGATCTTCTTTAGTGTTCTCTTTTTTACAGAAGTATCATCCTTACATATGTTTTCTCTGTTCCTTTTAAGGAATATAGAACACCGGCAGTTATCGGTACCTTGTTATTTTTATCATAGTCCATACTACTCCCATGCAGAGAAAACAACATTGTCTATCAGCAAAGGAGTATTTTTTTATGTCAAATTCTCTGACACTTACGCGTCGTAACTGCGGACAGTATATTGAGAAGAATATGGAACTTCCACAAAACTGCCGCTCTATCTCAGCAGAAACCTTTTTTAACAGACCTGATATTCGTTCTGTGGTATTTCCCTATGAAATGGAACAGATTGGAAACAAAGCCTTTCAGGGATGTTCCCGGTTAAGCAGAATAGAGCTTCCTGAACATCTGCAAAAACTTGGCATAGGGGTATTTTCAGACTGCATTTCTCTGAAAAAAGTCAAAATTCCCGCCAGCCTTACCAGTATTCCAAAAAATGCATTTAACAATGGCCGAAAACTGAACAGTCTGGAGTTCGCCCCGAACAGCAAACTGACATTTATCGGTCCGAATGCCTTTTCAGAATGCGCTACTCTTACGGAAGTTGTTTTCCCTGCCTCTCTGGAAGAAATCGATGACAGGGCTTTTTATAAATGTAAGAAACTGAGTTGTATTTCTTTTCCGGGGGGGGGGATTTAAGGGTTATCGGAAAGCAGGCTTTCTATTTCTGCGGAATGGATTCGCTGCAGCTGCCTGATTCGCTGGAAGTTCTTGATGAGAGTGCTTTTTTTAAGTGCTGTAATCTGACCTCTGTGGTGATTCCGCCCAATGTCAGATACCTTGGAAAATGGATCTTTCATGGATGTAACCGCCTGCAGTATCTGGAGATTCGCCATGATCCTGAATTTATCGGGGAATGGATCATCAACAAAGCGGCTACAATCCGCTGTTATAAAGGTTCTAAAGTAGACAGATACTGCCAGCAGTCAGGATTCAAAGTAGAATACTTTTCCTAATAACAACAAAATCTGTATTGAACAGACAAAAAAGAGGAATGTTTATGAATGATACTTTTACTTATTTTCAAAAGAAGGGATGTACTGTTTTTTCTTTTCCGGGAAAAACAAGGGTTCTTAGCACCAGTCCTCTTAATGGCGGGATCACTGCTCATCTCACGCATGCTTTAAATATCAACTGCATGAATGGTGCCTATGAATGTGAAATGCTTGGAAACACCTATGAGGAAGACCTGAACATTCATACAAAAGAGCTGGGAATTGATCCGCAGACAGCAACCGCACTCAGCACAGCGGCATGGACTGAACTGTGTGCTGTTGAGAAAATCTGTTATCAGGAGTTATCCGTGACTGCTGCTGTTACAGGGGGAATTGATTCAAACGGAATGTGTCCGGGAGATCCTTCTTCTTACTATGAAAGAAACGGCGCTTACGAGATGCTGCCACCCGGTACGATCAATGTTTTTATCTATATCAATCAGAATGTTACAGAGGCAGCCATGGTCCGCTCAATGATGATTGCTTCGGAGGCAAAAGCAGCGGCCGTTTCACATCTCTTACTTGGAAGCTGTTATTCAGAAGAAATCGCGACAGGTTCTGGTACTGACGGAATGGTGATTGCCTCGGCTATGGAGGGAGAGCTGACACTTACCGATGCCTCCGGACATTCCAAGCTTGGAGAGCTGATTGGCAGGGCAGTCCGTATGGCAGTAAAACATGCCTGATGAAACAGACAGCTGCCTGTGGTCCGAGACAGTTTCAGGTTCTTGTTCGTACTGGCAGATATGGAATCACCCCGGGAACTCTGTGGGATTTTTATACAGAGCATGAGATTCTTTTTCATGCATACAATATTAGTTTTAAGAAAGCTTCTGAGCTGGAAGGAATACTTCTATCGCGAAACAGAAACAGCAATCTGGTTTTATGTGTGTCTCTTTATCTTCATCTGATGGATCAGCTTCGCTGGGGACTAATCATGGAACCGGAGGCTGTCCGAGAGGGAAAAAGGCTGCTTCTTTATGGACTGTACTGTGGACGGGATACTTATCTGGGCGATGTTTATCCCGAAGATGTATGGAAGAACGAAGTACTGAAAACATTTTCACTTAAAGAACAGCTGATTTATATTTTAATCTGTTATTTTTCTGTCAGATCATAGTTGGATCATCACATTTTTATGGTAAAAATATTCTATGCCTGCTTTCTCCTGATGAAATACAAAAGGGAAGTGAATAGAATAAGTTCAATGTCCACTCACTTCCCTCCTGAAATCGTTGAAATCTATATACACATTATAAGGGAAAAGCCGCAAAAAAGCGAATCCGGGTGGTTGTGGATAAAGTAAAAATGACGGATAAAAAACAGTACATAACATCAATAAAAAAATTTAAAATTCGTCATTTTTACTAATGCCCTATGCAAGGGTCTGAACAATAACCTAACATCAAGCATCAGGTAAACTAATAAACAGCCTGAAGAAAACTCTCCAGACTGTTTTTATCATTCTGTGCGAAATACTCTTTTGTAAGTGTAATGGCGGTTCCTGAAAGCAGGAATACACCAATTAAGTTGGGGATTGCCATGAGACCGTTGAATGTCTCAGCAATACTCCAGAGAAGTCCCAGATCTACAGTTGCGCCAAGGATTGCTACTAATGAATATGCGATCATAAATGGGCGGATAACTTTTGCAGAGAATAAGAATTCAATGCAGCGTGCTCCGTAAAGTCCCCATCCGATAATCGTTGAGAATGCAAAGCAGCACATGGCAACTGCCGTAAAGATAGAAACCCAGCCTCCGTATGTAGAAGTAAATCCGGAAATTGTAAGTTCTGCACCTGCCGCTGCACCGTAATTTACCGGCACGCCGCTTACAAGGATTACAAGTGCTGTCAGAGTACAGATCACGATCGTATCTGCAAATACCTCAAAGATACCAAACATACCCTGTTTTACAGGTTTGCTTGTATCCGCACAGGCATGAGCGATAGAGCCTGTACCAAGTCCGGCTTCATTGGAGAAAATACCTCTGGAAACACCCTTTTTCATACTGAGGAAAAAGCTTCCGATCACACCGCCTGTCACTGCTGACGGATTAAAGCTCCATAAACAATATCATGGAAAACTGCCGGAACTCTTCCGATATTTAAGATCACAACGCCCAATGCAAGTGCAATATAAAACAATGCCATAAACGGCACCAGCTTCTCGGAAACACTTCCGATTCGCTTGATACCACCCAGCAGTACCATACCAACCAGCAGCGTGATCACAATTCCAAGGATCAGATTCAGTCTGCCTGTGGAAGACTCTGAGATCACATTAAAGTTAATAAGAGCTGTATCAATTGCTGTTGTAATGGTATTTACCTGAGTAGCATTACCTGTTCCAAATACAGTCAGTACACCGAATGCAGAATAAAGAACTGCTAGAAATCTCCAATTCTTTCCCAATCCGTTCTTAATATAATACATAGGTCCGCCTACATAATCCCCATGTCTGTTTCTCTCACGGAAATGTACTGCCAGAGTAACCTCTGTAAATTTCGTGCACATTCCAAGGAGCGCGGAAATCCACATCCAGAATACAGCTCCCGGTCCGCCGATGGCGATAGCTCCGGCAACACCGGCGATATTTCCAGTACCTACTGTACCTGCCAACGCAGTACAGACTGCCTGAAAAGGTGTCATGGAACCGTCAGAGGCCTCTTTTTTCTTAAAAATTCTTCCAGTGTGGTTTTAAGCGCATACGGGAATTTGCGGATCTGGACAAAACCAGTCCGCAGCTCAGGTAAAGCCCTACGCCGATAATACAGATCATAGCCGGGACACCCCAGATAAAATTATTTACGACGTTATTGATGGATTCAATTGTCTGAAGCATGTTAAATAAACCTTTCTTTCGTGTAATAATAACAGTTTAGCACTTTTTTCACCGTATGTACAGAAAAATTCTATTAAGATAAAGCATTAAAGCACAATAAGTTAACAGCGCAAACAGATACGATCAGCCGCTCCACTGCTTGCCATACCCATATCACTGCTTCACAGTTTGAGCAAAAGTCAAAATAACGTATAAATTTGTCATAATTTCAGTAGCATTTCCTCACCCAAACCTCTATTATTGTAAATATGAAATCAAGGAAAACATATGTGTATTTTCCAATAGCACTTAAGCGTTTCAGTCATTAATTTAACACTTTTCAACCTAAGGAGGACATGACAAAATGATTCAGAAATATACTTACGGGACCCCATTTGAAACCGATGCCATCGTAACTTCTATCCCGGCTTCTGAGGGAACTCCTGCATACGGAACTATCTCCACAGAGAACGGCTTCTCTTTTACTTATGATATGGATGACAACGATGTTGTCTATGGTCTGGGCGAATCAAGCCGCGGAATCAACAAACGTGGATACGTTTATGAAAGCAACTGTTCCGACCAGCCAAACCATACAGAAGATAAAATCTCCCTCTACGGAGCACACAACTTCCTCGTAATCTCCGGAAAACAGACTTTCGGTCTCTTCGTTGATTATCCCGGAAAACTGAAGTTTGATATCGGTTACACACTCTCTTCCCAGTTAAAGATCACCTGTGAGGATGCAAGTCTTTATCTGTATGTGATCGAGGGTGAAACCCCTTACGATATCGTAAAACAGTTCCGCAAAATCATCGGAAGAAGCTATATTCCGCCTAAATTCGCATTTGGTTTCGGTCAGAGCCGCTGGGGATATACAACTGCTGACGATTTCAGAAAAGCAGCTGACGGATATCGTGAAAACAATATTCCAATCGATATGGTATACATGGATATCGATTACATGGAAGACTACAAAGATTTCACAATCAATCAGGAAAACTTCCCTGACTTCGAAGCCTATGTCAATGAAATGAAAGAAAAAGGCATCCACCTTGTCCCGATTATCGATGCAGGTGTCAAGGTAGAGGCTGGCTATGATGTTTATGAAGAAGGCGTTGAAAAGAACTACTTCTGCAAACGTGAAGACGGCAGTGATTTCGTTTCCGCCGTATGGCCGGGCTGGACTCATTTCCCGGATGTCCTGAACGCAGATGCCAGAGCATGGTTCGGACAGAAATACGAACGTCTCATTTCCAAAGGAATCGACGGTTTCTGGAATGACATGAACGAACCTGCAATGTTCTGTACACCGGAAGGCGTTGCTGAATTAAAAGAATACATCAAAGACAACTTCATGGACAAGGAAGAAGCACCTGGATTTACACTCGGTGATAAAGTAAACGCCCTTGCAAACAATCCGGAAGATTACAAACGCTTCTATCACAATGTAAACGGTCAGAAAATCCGCCACGACAAGGTACATAACCTGTTTGGCTATAACATGACCCGTGCAGCAGGTGAAGCATTTGAAAAAATCGCACCTGGCAAACGTTTCCTGATGTTCTCCCGTTCCTCTTATGTGGGAATGCACAGATACGGCGGAATCTGGATGGGAGACAATAAATCTTGGTGGTCACACATCCTTCTGAACTTAAAGATGCTTCCATCCCTGAATATGTGCGGTTTCCTTTACACAGGTGCAGATCTGGGCGGTTTCGGTGCAGATACCACACGTGACCTGGTACTGCGCTGGCTGGCACTTGGTGTATTCACACCTCTTATGAGAAACCACTCCGCTCTGGGAACCAGAGAACAGGAAGCTTACCAGTTTGAAAATATCGAAGACTTCCGCCATGTGATCGGTGTCAGATATCGCCTTGTTCCATATCTGTACAGTGAATACATGAAAGCAGCATTAAACGACGACATGATGTTCCGTCCGCTGGCATTTGACTACACAGACGATGCATTCGCAACTCAGGTAGAGGACCAGCTTCTCCTTGGAAACGAAATCATGATTGCACCAGTTTACACACAGAATGCAAAAGGCCGCTATGTATATCTGCCGGAAGAAATGATGTTCGTAAAATTCCTGCCTGACGGAACAATTTCTCAGGAGATTCTTGAAAAAGGACATCACTATGTAGAAGTTGCCCTGAATGAAGTTCCACTGTTTATTCGCAAAGGAAAAGCAATCCCGGTTGCTGATGTTGCGCAGACAGTAAAGGATATCAATCCGGCTACGATCCGCATGATCGGATATGAGGGAGCTGAATATGACCGTTATGATGATGACGGAGTAAGTGCTCTGTAATTTAACCAAATCAATCAGATTTATCTGCCTCAATTACAGGAATTACCAGACAGCAGTTAGAATTGAACGAGAAGTCACCTCATAAAAAATAAAAAGAAACAGTCACATATATCCAATGAATATCAATATATTCTCTCGGTTATGTGGCTGTTTTCTTTGGGAAATCTGTTTTATTACAGCTTCACAATCATTGTATTTTCCTTTTTAAAAACTATTTCTCCCAATGAACTTAAAAGTGCTACATTAACCCCTTCATATTTTTGATATTCACAGCTTCCAATAAAAATATAATTCACCTCATATTTATCAAGCAGTTCCTGTACTTCTTTTTTATCTGTTGAAGTATAAATAGTTTCCACGTCTGTTCTTCTTTTGTTTTCTTCATCAAGATTATTTCGCCATAACCATTCATGAACATACCATCCTAATACCGTCGGCAATCCTGTCATAGCAGAAACCCGGTTGTCATAGTCTTTATAACTGTCGCCGCAAGCTTCAAGAACAGTTGGCTGACCTGTTATATTTTTATTCAGCCATCGTATTGCTGCCGCATCTTCAGGAATGGCATTTTCTAGATAAGCAGTTGCATTGAGAGTTTGGTATTTATTTTTCAGAGGAAAACCTGTAAACCAATTTGTTGTAGCATTTATGAAATATCCACAGGTAGATATAAGAAGTATTATTGCCATTCCCCCAACGGTTATCTGCACTTTTGATAATCTTACCTTTTTCTCATATCTATTATCCAATTTAGTTTCTTGCAAAATTTTTATTCTGTCTGCCACAAAAAATACCAAAATATACGACATCATAAGTGCAAAAAGTATATATGCCTGATAAGTCAGCTTAAACATAGTATTTGCTCTTGGTGCTGTTTTTTCATAGATATCTCTTACATAAACGATTTCCGGAATCAATATTAGTCCCATTGCACAAAGAGAAAGTACAACTCCGTATAAATCAGAAACATTAATTTTGTAAAATAAATTCCTGGTTTTTTTATTTGTAAAATTTCTATTTTTTATCAGCGTAGATACGACAAATAATCCACATATAAGCAATGGAAAAGCCCATAATACACAAAACTGATAAAACGCCGTATGAATTTTCACTATTCCGATTCCCTGTACCATAACGCTTTTAAACTGTAAATGGAATGGTAACGAAATCAACACAGCAGTCAGCAGAAGTTCTATCCATTGCACAACGCTCCATTTTATACCGGTTCTCATATCTGTAGAATTAAGATATCTCTTCAAATTTCCAAAAAACAGTGTTCCACATATTACAACATAATAAATCATAAAATCCCATGTATTTGAAAACAGGAAATTCCAAGGAACAGTCCCAGCAGAAATATCTCTTTCTGTTTCCAGCTTTTACCGGAATTTCTTTTTATCCATGCATATAAATCCCCAATACTGCCAAAACAAAAAACACATTAATCACATGCGCATGTAAATCCCCAAGAACAAAAGAATATGAAGGAAATTCATGAATTGTCTCGTCCCCTGTCACAGGTGGATCAATCCTATAAATCGTGTTGTGCTTGGAAACCAGTAATCTTCTCTTATCCCCAGTAATGTAAAATTTTTCCATATATAATATAATGAAGGTTTCCACTCATGGATACAGATAAACCTGCTAAAATACCTCCAAAATCTGTTAATCCACTGCTCTTCCCCTTTTACCTAATTTATCCTTAAAGCATCTGACGCACCAAAACTAAATGGCAATACAAACGCAAATGCAGCTATCATGGTACGCATAAGATTGTATGTAATCTCTACCTTTGTTCCTGTAAGTTTCGTAAGAAACACCGCAAAATATTGACCACCATAATAGTAGTTAAAAGCTTTGCCAGCATACCACATATCTTCTGACGGAAGTGTTGTGCTACGCATCATAGACTTCATAAAACCAAAATCCATATATTTTTCAGTTCCATGAGCTGCCGGATGAAATCCTGCCATATATGTCCACAAAAGAAATACAACAAAGAAAATCACTTCTTCCCAATAAACAAGTTCCATATGTTTCCACGGAAAAACCTTTCTTTGTTTTCCATATATTCCATAAGCAATACTGCTCCCCCCACATAAGGTAGTAATTACGACAGAACTCAATGTGGTAAAGTGAACCACTTTTATAGAAGTCAAAATCCATACTCCATATCCGCATATCACTATTGCTATAACCTTTGAATTCATCCATCCATTATCATCAAAACCTTTGAATATCTGAGCCGTTATCGGCATAAATACCAATCCAAGAATCCATAAAATTTCCCACCATATCATGAATGTAAAGAAATCGGATCCTAACAGCCAAAAAGCAACTCCTATCAATAAGCCCTGCTGCCAGCAACTTAAATTTATTTACTTTTTTCATAATAATATATTTCTCCATGATTTTTTTATATAATTAAGCAAAAAATATACCAGTCACTTCATCATATAAGCTACAATATCTCTATGTCTTTTTTTGCATCAATAAAACTGCTTATTTTATAGTACACAATCTGTTTTTACCAGACTTTTTTGTGTACTATATCATCTTTTAATTGTATT
>ENA-OUNI01000954-OUNI01000954.1-human-gut-metagenome-genome-assembly--contig:-NODE-954-length-12372-cov-1.925847_pt1 | contig 12372 bp, 21 predicted proteins | sample MGYA00242499_ERZ504580 | MGnify/ENA primary metagenome ERZ504580 (study PRJEB26092, sample SAMD00036315) | human gut metagenome | host: Homo sapiens | study: EMG produced TPA metagenomics assembly of... | reverse complement strand
TGTGAGATATAGAGAGGGGTGAAGGAGGTCATTCTTGCAATGAGTACGACCGTGGAAGGCGAAACGACACTTTTTATATTACCCGCCGACTGGCACGGTTTCCCGACCTGAAAGTAACCAATATCGCACGCGGGATAGGGTTCGGTGACGAGATAGAGTATGCTGATGAATTGACCATAGCCCATGCTCTTCATAACCGTACTCCGGTCAGCCGCTGAGCGGGTTTCGTTTTTGCGGAGCGGACAATAAAAGAGAGGCAGTGCCCATTTATGGCACTGCCTCTCTTTTGCAGTGATTGCCGGCATCGCTTTTACTCTTCGTCCACCGGTTTGTCCGTGGGTTCGAAAACGGCCTTTATCTTGTTATCGACGAAAAGGTAGAGGTTCTTTTCGTCAAGCTGATAGAGGTGTACGTTTTCGAACATGCGGAAGAACTCCGTTTCGATGTTCGGGTCGAGGCATGCCATCATGGTGGATGCTACGGGGCCTATCTTTATTCCTCCGTTGGCGTTTACGACCTGATAGGGACCGAAGAAACGGTTGCATTCGCCGATACCGGCCACACGTCCGTCGGCCAGGAATGACAGTTCGTATTTGTCGGGGGCGTCGACCGGTTTGCCGTCGAACTCCACCAGATGCCATACGGTTCCCTGTATGGGCCTGGTTGCCGCTTCGCGGCTTTTGCGGCATTTCTGGCAGCATCCTGTCAGCAGGATTCCCGCCAGCAGGGCGACTGCCGCGATAGTGATTGTTCTCTTCATTTCCGTATTTTGTTTAAATGTCGTGCAAATATAGGGATTATTCGCTGCAAACCGCATATGGCCGAGTGGGCGGGGTCGGTTTGCAGCAAATGTTCTCCCGATTCGCTGCAAACCGATTATGGCTTGGGGCATCCGAACGCGGACAGGGCTTTCCGTATTGACGGAGCAGTTTGTCACGCAGCCGGTTGAGCGCTCAACTTCATTGAGTATATTTGTTACGACCGAATTTACAGGCCGGGCGGTCGTCCGATAACCGTTTTCGGTTTTCATCGAATATCCGTATATTTGCATTGTTTAGTTCGTATACTATTCATTAAAAGCCAATAAGTCATGAAAAAGTAATCGCATCGCCCGATGCTCCCAAAGCGGTAGGGCCTATTCGCAGGCTATCGAGCCGGTGGCACCCTTTACATTTCGGGACAGCTTCCGATAAATCCTGCCGACGGCAAGATACCGGAAACCATCGAGGAGCAGACCGCACAGTCGCTCGACAATACCGCCGCCATTCTGAAGGAGGCCGGATATACGTTCGAGGATGTCGTGAAAACGACCGTGCTTCTGGATGACATGAACAACTTCGCCGCGATGAACGGGGTATATGCTCGGTATTATACAAAAGATATGCCGGCCCGCGTATGTTATCAGGTGGCCAAACTGCCTATGGGCGTAAAGGTCGAGATAGATACCATAGCGGTAAAAAAATAGGAAGACCTCGTCTCCCGATAAAAGCGGCCGTATCGGAAGATACGGCCGCTTTGTCGGTTAAGTGAATGCTGCCAGGGAAATCCCTGCTTTTATTTGTGGCGTGCGGCAGCGGTCTGTTGCAGGATAGTCCGTACCTCACGCCATCCCTCCGGCCGGCAGAGCAAGGTCAGCAGGCGTATACGGCGATGCCTGCCGTTATTTCGATGAGAAGGATGGCCCACAGGGCGATATGTCCGGCCAGGAGCATGTGCGTACCGTAAACCGCAGCGACCATGACGGCGGACATGGCAAGGTAGGGGGCCGTGGAACGAATGCCGTCCCAAATCGTCCAACGCAAGTAACGCCCCGCCCCGAGCATATTGACGATGGCGTCAGATAGGAAAATCACCGTTTGTCCCCAGGCTATCGCTTTGACCCCCATCGGAATGGTTATGGCGAGTATGACCGTGGCTATCAGCTTTTTGATGATTTCGAGACGGAATATCAGTTTGCCGTCACTCTTGATTTTCAGAATGTTGTAGGATACGACCGACAGCGGTGCGAACAGCCCCGACAGGCAGAGTATCCGGAAGTAGGGAATGACGGGCAGCCACCGCTGCGGAAGGAAGACCGCGATGAAGTCGCCGACGACGGCTATCAGTCCCAGCATGACCGGAAAGATGATGAAATTCATCACGACGGTCACCTGATGTGCGCTCGTTCTCATTTTGGCCGGATTGTCCTGCAATTGGGAGAGGGCGGGGAAAGTGACGTTCTGTACGGAGCTGATGACGGCGCTTACCGGCATGTCCTTGTACTGTTTGCCGCGGTTGTAGTAACCGAGTGCTCTTTGGTGTACATCTTTCCGATAAAGAGTTCGGAGATGTTGGCATAGACAGTATTCGTTATGTCGCTCAGCAGTAGGCGCGAACTGTATCCGAGCATCGGCCGCAGGGCCGTAAACGAGACGCGGCGCGAGGGGCGCCATTCGCTGCGTATCCACAGGAGCATGGATTTGACTGCGGGTGTGAGCAGTCGTTGTCCGAGCAGCGACCAGATGCCGCATCCTGCGGCGGCCATGCCGACGCCACGCAGCTCCCGGCCAGCGTGGCCCACAGAGTATATTTGGAGATGGTCTTGAAGTCGAAACGGCGGGTAAGGATGGTGTTCTGTATGTTGGAGAACGAGTTTACGGGAACGAGCAGAAACAGTACCGGGGCGAGCGTCCGCATTACGGGAGCGTTGTAATAGCTTGCCAGAAAGGGTGTGACGGCGAGCAGCACGAGGTACAGCCCGCAGGCGGTGAAGATGTTGAAAAAGAAGACAGCGGAATACTCTGCCTGCCCGACCTCTTTCCTGCGTATCAGCGCTGCGGAAAAGCCGCTGTCCACGAATACCGAACATACCGATGTGAAGACCACGAGTATCTGTATCGTGCCGTAGTCGTCCGGAAAGAGAAAGTTCATCAGTACGAGCCCGACGAACATCTGGAATACGGCCGTCAGGGCCTTCTCCGCGAAGGTCCACGCCATCCCTTTGACCACATGCTTTTTCAGCTCCATATACGGGTTTGCCCTCTTTGATTCGATTGGTATCCGGTCGGTTCGTTTCCCCGATATCTCCGGTACTGGCTGGACCGGACATCTGCTGCTGCCGGTCAGCGAGGCAGCAGGAAACTCTCTATCGCCAGCCGGTAGGAGTCGAGCCCGAATCCCGTGACTGCTCCGCGGCAGGCGGCGCCGGTTAGCGACTGCTGCCGGTAATTTTCCCGGGCGAAGATGTTGGAGATATGTACCTCCACGACGGGGACTCCGACAGCTCGGATGGCATCTGCGATAGCCACAGACGTGTGCGTATAGCCTCCTGCATTCAGAATGACGCCGTCGTATCTGCCGTCGGCCGCCTGGATGCAGTCGATAAGTTCCCCTTCGATGTTGGACTGGCGGTATGTCAGCTCCACGTTGCGTGCGGCGTATGTACGGCGCAGGGCGGCGAACCACGTCTCGAAATCGGTACTTCCGTATATGGAAGGTTCGCGCTTCCCGATGAGATTCAGGTTGGGCCCATTGATTATCAGTATCTTCATTCCTCCAAAAGGTATATCTCCTCGCCGCGGCCCTTCATATAGAAGGTTTCGCGGGCATATTTTTCAAGAAACCAGTCCTGTTTCAGGTTTTCCAGAAACGTACTGTCCTCTTTGGAACGTTCCCTGTAATATTGCTGTTCCTTCTGCATGACCTTGATGCGCCGGCGTATGGCCATGGCCTCTAACACCGTATTCTTGGAAAAGACGGTGATAATCAACAAAAAGGCTATCGTGATGATAACCCATAGACGATATTTCTCCCAGAATCCCTTCATTGCCGGTCTGTATCCTTTCAGGGTATCTCCATGAATTTGTGTGTCTGGAGCGATACCTTCCATTGCGGATGGGCTTTCACATACTCCGTAATGAGCCGGACGGCCTCTGCGAACCTGTTCCATTCGGGCTGCAGATAGAGCCGGCAGCTCTTTCCCGCCCGTGCTGCGCATTGTTCGGCCCACAGCAGGTCTTCGGCGTTGCTATCACTACCTTGAGTTCATCGGCTGCTTGGAAGACCTCTTCCAGCGGAGGGGCCTGCCGTTTCGGGGAGAGGCATATCCAGTCGAATTCCCCTTGCAGCGGATGCGTTCCCGAAGTTTCGAGGAATACCTGCAGACCGTTGGCCTTCAGTCCTTCGGTCAGGGGGACCAGCGGGTGCATCAGAGGTTCTCCGCCGGTTATCACCGCACAGGGAGCGCCGGATGCCGCCGCCCGTCCGATAACCTTTTCGACGGCGGATACGGGGTAGCGGCGGATATTCCAGGTGTATTTGGCATCGCACCACGGACACCCTACGTCGCATCCGGCCAGGCGGATGAAATAGGCGGCCGTTCCCGTCTGATATCCCTCTCCTTGGATGGTGTAGAAATCCTCTGCCAGCGGCAGTGCCGTTCCCCCCTTTTCCGATGATTCTTTTCCTCTGTCGCTGCGCATGTCACACCTCCTTCGCAAGCCGGTAAATGTCGCACAGATTTCTTCCCAGACCGTCGTAATCGAGTCCGAAGCCTACGATGAATCCGTCGGAATTTCCATGGCCGGATAACGTATCGGGAAGTAGTTCCGGTAGGAGGCGGGTTTGAAGAGCAGCGTGGCCACTTCAAGCGTTGCAGGGTTCATCGCAGCCAACGAATCGGTTAGGGCCCGGATGCTTTCGCCGGTTTCGACGATGTCCTCCACTACTATCACATGGCGGGCTTCGATGTTCTCCCGAAGTCCGAAAACCTCGGTCACGCTGCCCGTGGAGGTCGTGCCGTGATAGGAGGAGAGTCGGACGAAAGATACTTCGCAGGGGAACGATATGCGCTGGAGCAGTTCGGCGAAGAACATGAAAGCCCCGTTCAGTACGCCGACGAAAAGGGGGATGCCCCTGCTGCCGTCTCCGTAATCGGCATTGATTCGGGCTGCCAGCGCCTCTATCTTGCCGATGATTTCCCTGTGCGGTACGGCGAGTTCGAATGTCCTGTCGTGGAGTCTGACGCGCGGCCTTTCGCTGTGCATGGTGATAATAATTAAGTAAAATCGTCCTTGTGCGGCTGTCCGGTGTACCGAATAGGCCGGAAACGGGTATCTTTGTGCAGGCAGGAACTCCTGCCGTACATCCGTTGCAAAAGTAATAATAAAAGCGAAGACGCCGTACGCTCCCGGGAACTTTGCAGGATTTTTGAAGAGCGTTCCGACCGTAACCGCACCGATGACGAAATGATGACAGGAAACATAGGTCAAGCCTTGCTGCTCAGCCTGATGGCAGCTGCGCCACAGGAATAGGAAGTGCGATAGCCTTTTTTGCCAAAAAGACCAATGCGAAATTCCTCTCCTTCTCCCTGGGCTTTCCGCCGGAGTGATGATATACATATCGTTCATGGAGTTGCTTTTCAGTTCGCGTCAGCAGCTCGAAGTCATCACGGAAAGTACGACACGGGGCAGTCTGATAACCGCCCTCGCTTTTTTCGGAGGTATCTTCATCGCCGGGCTTATCGACAAGTTCATCCCGGATACCGAGAATCCGCACGAGCTGCACAGCGTCGAGGAGATTGGGGGAGTCCCTAATCCGGAACATACCCATCGGCTGAGACGCATGGGGATAGTGGACGGCGCTGGCTATCGCCGTCCACAACTTCCCGGAGGGTATCGCCACGTTCATTTCGGCACTCGATTCGGCGAAGGTGGGCATTGCCGTGGCCGCGGCCGTTGCGGTGCATAATATACCGGAGGGCATCGCCGTGTCTGTTCCGATTTATTTCTCTACGGGAAGCCGGAAGAAGGCGTTCTGGTACTCCTTCGCGTCGGGGCTGGCCGAACCGGTCGGGGCGGTATTCGCCTATCTTTTGCTGATGCCTTTCCTGACGCCCGTGCTGATGGAGTGCACGTCGCCGTGGTCGCAGGTATCATGGTTTATATTTCGCTCGATGAGCTGCTCCCGGCGGCTCACCAATACGGTCACAGCCACCTGGCTATCTATGGATTGGTGGCGGGTATGGCTGTCATGGCGCTCAGTCTCATATTGCTCGGCTGAGGCGTCCGTTTCCGGGAACGAAGAGAGAGAATGGTATGGTGAAATGGTTCAAATCGCTCTCGCGGCAGGAGAAGGTGATGCTGCTGCTTATCCTTGTGCTTCTGATAGGGGTTATTCTGCGTTGGGACAACGTGAAACGGAAAGCGCTCATCTGGTTTCGTGCGGATGAACTCGTCGAACGGCAGGCGGATTCCGCTGCCGTGAGGCAGACGCCCGAGGCCGGTACCGTGTGGAACGAATGAATTTTTCCGTGCGGTCGGTGGCGGGGTGTGAGCGGACTTGGATGCCCGGATTATTTTCGGTCGATTTCTTTGGCGAAGACAGCCCTGCGTTTGTGCAGTACCTTGTCGAAGTTTCCCCAAAGGGCCTGGATGCGGTAATTGTCGATGAGTTCCGGATTGCTCTCGGCATAGACCGTACCCAGTTTCTGGAATTGCGGTATCATTTCGGTAAAGAGCAGTGCGGCGGCACCGAGGTTCTGTGCGGTAGGATGGGCGGCTATCAGCATCAGGTCGCATACCTCTGCCTTGTTGGAGTTCAGCGCCCGCAGCAGATGGCAGGCACCCAGCGGAAACATTCTGCCGCGGGCCTTCTGCATTGCCCGGGAGAGCGAGGGCAGGGCGACCCCGAAGGCCACGAGTTCGCCGCTTTCGTCGGCAATCAGCGTGACGAGCTCGAGCCGGAGCAGCGGCACGTATTTTTTGATGTAATAGCTATCATTTCCTCCGTCAGCTCCGAGAAGCCGTAGAGGTCCGCATAGGTGATGTTCAGCAGCCGGAATAGTTTGTGGCCGTATCCTTGCCTGACGATATCGGATATCTTTTTGAACCGCAGGACGTGTAATCCGTATTTGCGGCGCACAACCTCTGCGATTCGCTGGTGCTTGTCCGGTATTTCTTTTGGGATGAGTATCTTGTATTCTACCCATTCGGCGTCTTTCCGGAATCCCATGCGGGTGAGGAACTCCGGGTAGTAGGGATGGTTGTAGAGGCAGGCGATGGTACTGACCTCGTCGAATCCGTAGATGAGCATCCCTTCCGGGTCGAAATCAGTGAATCCCAGCGGACCGTGTATCGCCTCCATGCCACGTTCCCGTCCCCATTGTTCGACGGTCTCTATGAGGCTTTGGCCACTTCGAAATCCTCGACGAAGTCGATGAATCCGAACCGGACACAGGCTTTACCGGTCTTGCGGTTGCTGATATGGTTGATAATGGCGACGATGCGTCCTACGGTTTTGCCGTCCCGTTTTGCCAGGAAAACTTGATGGTCATACACTTTCAGCGCCGGATTATGCCCTTTGAGTAGTGTTCCCGCTCGTCTGCATACAGAGGCGGCACGGCATAGGGATTACCGGCGTACAGTTTAATTTTGAACTTGGTGAATTCTTTCAGTTCCTTCCTGGTGGCGACCGGGCTGACGGTAATCATAAGCGAAAACGTTTGGGTTGTCGGGGAGCAGTTTTGTATCGACGCGGTAAAAATACGATAAAAACCTTTTATTTGTTCATAAAAATGTTCAAAAGAGGAATTTATTCCATAGCAGCCACTGGAATACGCAGGAAGACGGCAATGTGCTGCCGTCCTTCCTGCGTATTACGGGAGACCTAGGTCCTGTCACTGTTCCACCCACACTAGTCTGGAGATGTCGTAACCTATACCCTTGGCGATTTCGAGGTATTTGTCCTTCACTTTTTCGGGCATAGTCTTTTCGCGCGAAAGCAGCACATGTAGTCGAGGTTGCGTCCGATGACGAGGGCATACTTGTAGTCGGGGTCGAGTGCGGCCACGTTGTAGCCGGAATAGAACGGCCCGAAGAAGGATACTTTCAGCATCGCCACGTCGGGTTCCTCAACGAACACGGCTTTGCCCACAGACTCTTTCCACTTCCCTTTTTTGGCATCGTAGCTCTGTTGATTACGTGGATACTGCGTCGTCGTTCAGAGAGTAGTTGGCTGTCGTCTTGCTGAGTCCCTTTTCGAATTTGAAGTCGAACCGGGCGATTTCATACCATGTTCCGAGGTATTTGTCGGCATCGAACGGGGTGACTGCATGCGCCCCTTCGGGTATCGTCCGCTTGGTTTTGAGGGAAAATGCCGACGCCAGCAGGCCTATCGCTATCAGCGCGCCTGTTCCGATGATTAAATTTCTGCTTTTCATAAACGTATTTTGATTTGGTTGTTTGTGTATTGAAATAATCAAATAGCCTGCCACGGTGCGATGGAATGCGGAAAAATATGCGGACGGAGTATTTTCCGGTCCTTTAGGGTACGGAGCGAACCGAGCTGCCTGCATGCCGAGGAGATAGGGATGGATGTGCGAGAGTATTTCCGATATCGGGACGTGGTATTGCGTTGCGGTCGTAGCGGATGGTACGGTCCCTTTTATAAGGTATAAGCCGTACAGGCCGGTCGGAAGGTGCGGAAAACGGCGGGATGTCTCAATTCGGATTCGAACGACCGCCCCGGCGTGGCTCGTACCGTCGTGAGGACAGGCTGGTAGGAAACGATGAACGCACGGCAGCAAAAGTTGCCGTGCGTTCATCGTTTTGCGGAGAGGGCGGGATTCGAACCCGCGATACCCTTTTGAGGTATACGCACTTTCCAGGCGCGCCTCTTCAACCACTCGAGCACCTCTCCATCATGACTTGTCGGTAATGGCCTGCTCGTCGCTGTGAAATCCCGGCCTTCCCGATGCCTCGTTTTCGGACGAGGCGGTGCAAAGTAATGAATAAAATCATGCAGGCAAAGCCCGACGTTAAAAAAATCGTCATTTCTGCAGTAGACGGAGGGATATATCGCATGCTGTCGTACCTGCCTGCCGACAAACCGGAAAGTGCGTTTTTATTTATGTTTATACTGCACACAACACCGGTCGGATACCTATCTTTGCCGAAATGGGAAGAAGCGGACATGCAGACCTCCCGCTGCATTACGGGAGCGTGCCGCAGTGGCTTGCCCGGCGGATGAGCCTACTGGGCGGTGCGATTGTCGAGGCGGTAGTGATGGAGTACGGCCGGGGGGAGCTGTTGCGTAGGCTCAGCGACCCCTTCTGGTTCCAGTCGCTGGGTTGTGTGCTGGGAATGGATTGGCACTCTTCGGGAATTACTACCTCGGTCATGAATGCCCTGAAAAAATCGGTGAACCTGCGGTCGTCGGAACTCGGTGTCTATATCTGCGGCGGCCGCGGCAGGTCGTCCCGTCAGACTCCCGCTGAACTGCTGGACGTAGCCGAACGTACCGGTCTGGACGGGGAGGCGCTGGTACGGTGCAGCAGACTTTCCGCGAAAGTGGACAATACGGCCGTGCAGGATGGTTTTCAGCTCTATCTTCATTCGTTCGTCGTGACGGCGGAAGGGGATTGGGCGGTGATACAGCAGGGGATGAATCCTGCCGGTCGGATGGCCCGGCGGTATCATTGGCTCTCTTCTTCGCTGGAGTCGTTTACACAGGAACCGCATGCGTCCGTTTGCGGGCTTAATCAGGGATTGATACTGAATCTGACGCATCGGGAGGCGGCCATGACGAAAGAGGGTATTCTGGAACTTACGCGCGAACGGCCCGACAGGCTGCTGCACGAAGCGGCATTGGTCATGCCCTGCCGTCATGAAGTGACCGCCGGAGATGTAGACCTCAAACGACTCGGTGCGGCGTTGATATTGGCCCACGAATCGGAAGTGGCAGATTTTGAATCGCTGCTTCTGCTGCCGGGGGTAGGCCCGCGGACGCTGCAGTCGCTGACGTTGGTCAGCGAGGTGATACACGGCACGCCGTCGCGGTTCACCGACCCGGCGCGTTTCTCTTTCGCCCACGGCGGCAAGGACGGACATCCCTTTCCGGTGCCTACCGAAATCTACGACAGAACCATAGAGGTGCTCGACCGGGCCATCCATAGTGCACGTCTCGGAGAGAGGGACAAGACGGAGGCGCTGAAGCATCTCTCGCGCGTATCCGTTTCGTTGGAACGCGGATATGAACCGGGCGATTATTTCGACAAATATGTGGAGCAGGAGCGTAGGAATGCCTGGCGATGGGGAGGAAAACGGTGTACGGCGATGCAAAACCGCCCGACGACACTCCGCCGGAGGCTGCCGGTTCCCGGCAACTGACGCTGTGGTAACGGACTGCGAAAAGGAGCGGGTTTCTTTTTGCAGCACTCGGAGCAGCCTCTTCCAGTGGAAAAGGGTTCATAAAATGCGGCGTTGAGTACGGTTAGGCATTGAAATTGAATGAGGATATATTGTGTGCAGATGTTTCCGGAAAGACCGGAATATAGGCGGATTCGATTTCAACTTAAATTATACGATTATGACACATTATGAATCACTGAAAGAGAGCATCTCGCCGCAGATGCTGAAAACGGCCGCGGCTACGCTTCGCGAGGATGAAAAGGGAGTGGCTTCGGCCGTGGCGGTATTGCTGCCTTCGTTGCTGGTCAGGTTTATGGACCAGGGTGAGACGGCACGGGTCAATGAGACTATTCGCGAAGCCGGCAATGCGGAGCTGTTCGACAGACGGGCGGAGGTATTCGCCGGCCACGGAATAGATGGAGGAATGAATCTCGGCGAGCGGTTCGAAAACGAATTGGTCGGGGCGGAAAACAAGGCCTATCCGAATGCCGTGGCGGCCGAAAGCGGTATCTCCGCAGCGAGCGCGACCGGTTGTCGGGATGGGTGGCAGCGGTTATCGCCGGCTATGTGGGCCATAAGATAGTCCGTAACAATCTCTCCATGTCTGCCGTAATGGCCGGGTTGCGTCAGGAGCGCGGCTCGGCAGTAAAGGAGATACCGGTGAAGGTGGGCCGTGCTGCGGGAATCAGCGGCATGTGCAGCAGCAGTGCGCCGGTTGCCGGACGGGACGGCAAAAAGAACAATTGGCTGGTATGGCTTATCATTGTCCTGATTGTTGTGATTATCGTCTTTCTGAGTATCCGTTCGTGCAATCGGAACGGTGGTGGAGAGGTCGTAGCGGTTACTGAAAATGTGACCGTCGTTCCGACTGCTCCGGCGGCACAGACTGCTGCTGCGAAGGAGGGACTGACTTCGTGGAACACAAATTGCCCGACGGCAGAACCATCCGGGTGGCCGAAGGCGGATGCGAGGACTGCATGCTGAAGTATCTCCAGTCCGATGCATACCGGAAAGCCACGAACGAAGAGCTGAGCAAGAATTGGATACAGTTCGACAAGATAGATTTCATGCATGACAGCGAGACGGCTCTTGCAGGAAATTCGATGGAGCAGCTCGACAATATTGCGGCGATACTGAAAAACTATCCCGATGTTAGGATTCGAATAGGCGGTTTTGCGGACAAGACGGGTACTCGGGCGGTGAATTACCGAAAGTTTCCAAAAACGGGGCGGAATGATATCAAATCGATACTCGTGAAGGACGGGATTCCGGGCAGACCGTATCAGTACCGAGGGCTTCGGAAAAGAGTTCGCGACGGTGCCTGCCGATGCGACCGCAGCGCAGCGGGCCGTAGACCGTAGTATCGCCATGCGTTTTACGAAGTGACCGGCCGACAGCCGAACAATGGACGGGGGTAGGAGATACCCCCGTTTTGCATTCTGTTTCCCGGACTGTGTCCGGCTGTTGCGGATAGCCGGAGAGAGTGTCGGAGGGGAACGGTCTGCCGCAGGCTGTGGATGGCCGCTTTTCCGGTAAGCCGTATCCGTGCGGCCCGGTTTTCCGGTATGGCACCGATGCCCCGGTCCGTTTATCGTCGATGTCGGACGGAGAAAATAAAAATTGGCCGAATGATGATGAAAGTTCGGCAGATTTCGTATATTTGCACTCCGAACGCGGAAGTAGCTCAGTCGGTAGAGCATCAGCTTCCCAAGCTGAGGGTCGCGGGTTCGAATCCCGTTTTCCGCTCATGAATAAATGATTAATCCCTGCGGGAAGCCATTGGGCGGTTCGTGGGGATTTTTCATGTCTGACAGGCGGTGTCTGTGCTTTTTCGAGGCCTTGGACGGAATCCGGAGTGATGGAGGGGATGTGGCGGAGAGGCAAATCGAGGTTTCCTCGTTCAGCGAGGCGGATATCTCCGTATCTTTGCATGCGGAACAATGTGGGCATCCGCATTCAGGGAGACGAACGATGGGATTCGATATGCGCAGACTCGGTTTCGACCCCTCCGTATGGAGGGCGTTTTTCCATACACGTCTGTGGCGGGGCGTATTGCCTGCCATGGCGCTCGCGTTTACGGTCATCTTTCTGTTCTATTGTGTTGTCGGCGGGGCGTCGGAAAGTGCCGTCATGCGCAGAGCGCTGGTGGCGGCGGGGGTGTGCGGTTTCGGCTATGTCGTGGGTATCTGGTGTGCCGTACAGCCCG
>ENA-OUNI01000953-OUNI01000953.1-human-gut-metagenome-genome-assembly--contig:-NODE-953-length-12389-cov-2.314957_pt1 | contig 12389 bp, 24 predicted proteins | sample MGYA00242499_ERZ504580 | MGnify/ENA primary metagenome ERZ504580 (study PRJEB26092, sample SAMD00036315) | human gut metagenome | host: Homo sapiens | study: EMG produced TPA metagenomics assembly of... | reverse complement strand
GATTACGATGATAAAATTATATTTAGCACGTCATGGTGAAACAGAAGGCAATGTCCAGCAGTGGTATCAGGGTCGACCGACGTCCCCCTTAATGAACACGGCCTGGAACAGGCAGGTGCCTGGGTGAATTTTTCCGTCATGTCCATCTCGATGCCGTCTACAGCAGCACGCTCCAGCGCGCCAAGGTGACGGCCGAATGTGTCGCTGCGCCGCATCATCTGGATGTCGTCGCTTACGATGAATTGAAGGAAGCCGATTTCGGCGTCTGGGAAGGCCATACGTATCAGGAAATCACGACTCAGTGGCCAGGCGAACTGGAAGCGGTCTATGCGTCGGACGGGACCTTGCCGGCCCGGGGCGGCGAATCGTTCTGCCAGGTCCGGGACCGGACATTGAAGAAGACGCGGGAAATCCTGTCGCATCACAAGGACGGCGACAGCGTCTTCATGGTATCCCACGGGGCGGCCATCCGCTGCCTGCTCTTCGGCCTGCTGGGCTCGATATGAAGCGCATCTGGTGCTTCCAGCAGTTCAATACAGCTTTTAACATCATCGAATATTACGGCGACCGCAATGTCATGACCCTCATGAACTGCACGCAGCATCTGGAAGGCCTGACGGGGTACCAGCCCAGTGGGACAAGATGCCGTCGTTATAAGGAGGCATCATGGCAAAGACAATGCGCCTCGACAAGCTTCTGGGCCATACGGGCTGGGGGACGCGGCGGGAACTCAAGGAATTGTGCAAAGGCGGGCACGTGACTGTCAATGGCGCCGTCTGCCGCGACAGCAGCCAGAAAATCGACCCGGCAGCCGATGCCGTTGCCGTCGACGGTCAGGCCGTCCATTATGAAGCGTCTATTTATCTCATGCTCTACAAGCCGGCCGGCGTCGTATCGGCTACGGAAGACAACGTGTCGCCGACGGTCATCGGCCTCTTGCCGCGCCAGTACCAGGGGGCCGGCCTCTTTCCCGTAGGCCGCCTCGACAAGGATACGACGGGCCTCCTGCTCATCACCAATGACGGGACCTGGGCTCATGGCATTACGTCACCGAAGAAGCATACCGATAAGATATATGACGCCGTCGTCGAAGGGGATATCCCTGAAGATGTAGGGGACCGCTTTGCCAGCGGCATCGTCCTCGACGATGGCCTGCACTGCCTGCCGGCCCAAGCCGTCCAGACCGGCCCCCGGTCCCTGACGGTCGTCGTCCAGGAAGGGAAGTTCCATCAGTCAAGCGCATGTGCGCTGCCGTCGGCCTGAAAGTCGTCCAGCTGCACCGCCGTTCCATCGGCAGCGTCGTTCTCGATGACGGTTTGGAGCCAGGCCAGTTCCGGCCCCTGACCGATGAAGAACGGGAAGCGTTGCGCAGCCAGAGCCGGTGATTTGCAATTTTATCTTTTCAGCCAGTGGAAAATATGGTATTATAAAATATGATTGAATTACTATAGGGTGATAGGGGGATACTATGATAGAACAACGAATCGCCCGCCTGCGCGCTTTTCTCCAGGAACACGATGCAGACGGCGTCATTATCGTCCAACCTGAAAACCTGCGCTACTTCAGTGCCTTTACGGGTGGTGAAGGGGCACTGGTCATCGGCCTGGACCAGGCCGTCTTATGGACTGATTCCCGCTATACGGAACAAGCTGCCAACCAGTCCGGGGCGTGGTACGATATCAAGAACACCACAATGCCTTATCGGCCTCCATCCGTTCGTCACTGAACGACATGGAAATCGGCGTGGCAGCGTATGAAGAAAATTTCCTGACCCATTTCATGTACGAAAATATTTCCGACGGAGCCTTATGCGGCTTCCTGCCCTGCGATTTGACCAGCCTGCGGGCGGTGAAGGAACCGTATGAGCTGAAAGCGACGCGCAAGGCCAGCAACATCGCTGACCGGGCCTTTGCTGATTTATTGCCGTACATCAAGCCCGGTGTCACCGAAAAGGAACTGGCTGCCCGCCTGGAAAGCAATATGCTGCTCTTAGGCTCGGAAGAAAAGTCCTTTACGACTATCGTCGCATCCGGCAAGCGCTCGGCCATGCCCCACGGTACGGCCAGCCCGAAAGTCGTCGAAGCCGGCGATTTCGTCACCTTTGATTTCGGCGCCGTCTGGGAAGGTTACCATTCGGATATCACCCGGACTGTCGTCGTCGGCAAGGCGTCGCAGGCCCAGAAGGATTTCTACAATCTCATCCTGGAGGGCCAGAAGCTGGGCGTATCGCTCATCAAGGCCGGCGTTTCCCGCCGCGAAGTCGATTTTGCCGTGCGCAACTACTTCGCCCGCTATCACGTCAGCCAGTATTTCACTCATTCTCTGGGCCACGGTACGGGCCTGGAGATCCACGAACAACCGGTCCTGTCGCCGCGTTCGACAGGCGTACTCGAAGAGAATATGATAGTCACGGTAGAACCGGGACTGTACATAGAAGGCAAGTTTGGCGTCCGCATTGAGGATTCCGTTGCCGTTACAGCCAACGGCTGTGAAATTTTAACCAAAACACCCAAAGATTTGATGGAGCTGTTATAGGAGGAGTTTACACATGATTACAAGTAATGATTTCAGACCAGGCGTAACTATCGAAATCGACGGCCAGGTATGGCAGGTCGTTGAATTCCAGCATGTAAAACCGGGTAAAGGCGCTGCTTTCGTCCGCGCTAAGATCAAGAACCTCGAAACGGGCGCTGTTGTTGAACGTACCTGGAACGCTGGCGAAAAAGTACAGGACGGCCACGTCGACCGCCGCCAGATGCAGTACCTCTATGAAAACGAAGGCATGTACTGTTTCATGGATAACGAAACATACGAACAGATCGAATTGAACAAAGAAAACCTCGGCGACGCTGTCCATTTCCTCAAAGAAGAAATGAACGTTTCCGTCATGATGTTCAAAGGCAAAGTCATCGGTATCGATCTCCCGGCTGCTGTCGAATTGAAAGTCGTCGAAACCGATCCCGGTGTCCGCGGTGATACAGCTACAGGCGGCAGCAAACCGGCTAAATTGGAAACGGGCTATGTCGTCAAAGTACCGCTCTTTATCAATGAAGGCGAAGTTCTCCAGATCGACACGAGAACCGGCCAGTATATCGGCAGAGCATAAGGTTAACGCAAGTCGTTGGCCGCCAGCCGCTAGCATAGGGTATCAAAGGGGCTTCGCACGTGCGACAGCCCCTTTTGTGGACTAAAGGGGTGATTCCCATGGAAACGACTGAAGTAAATGAATGGGGGAGTATCCATATTTCCCAGCGCGTCATTGCCTCTATTGCGGCTCTGACGGCGGCCCAATCGGCCTATGTCGCTGATTTGGGGACGAATATCGCCGAAGTGGCAGCGGAAAAGCTGGGGCGTACCCTTCCGGGCCGCGGCGTCGACGTCTCTATCGACGGCCGGCGCATCGAATTGACGGTCCGCCTGGTCGTCCGCTATGGCTGCCGTATTCCCGACGTAGCTTGGAAGTGCAGAAGTCCGTCAAGGATGCCGTCGAAAAGGCGACGGCCTGCACGGTTACGGCGGTCCACATCATTGTACAACAGTTAGTGTTTGGAGAGGAGGACCGCCATGGATGAGGAACAGGATTTTGCCTATGCCGTCAGTGCCAAGGCCCTGGGCCATATCGCCGAGACGGCCGGCCGCCAAGCCTCTGGCGTCGTCGCTATACGCAGCCGCAGCGCGGCCCGTGACGGACGCGTCGTCCCATCTCCATCTGGCCGTCCGCGCCCGTTATGGCAGCGACCTGCACGGCCTGGCCCTGGATGTCCAGCAGCGGGCGGCTGAGGTCATCGACGCCATGGTCGAACCAGAGGGCCTTGATATTTCCGTTACCATTGAAGACCTGGCGGTACTGCCGGCTGAATAAAGTTATTACAGGAGGAAACTCGTGAGCAGACATAAAGCGCGCCAGCAGGCGCTCGAACTTTTATATTCCCGTGAATTCCACGGAGAAAATGATATCCAGTACAGCGAACAGGAAATCCTGGAAAATGATTACGTCACGACCGACGCCTTGACCGAAGACGGCCCGGAACTGAGTGATCAGGAACGCAATGACTATTGCACGTATCTCGTCGAAACGACGACGGAACACCGGGACGAACTGGATACGATCATCCGCTCCTTTGCCAAGGGCTGGGACATCGAACGGATGAACCGCACGGACCGCAATATACTGCGCCTGGCCTTGTGCGAACTCGTATACCCCAAGGAAAGCCTGGCGCCGTCCATCGTCCTCAATGAAGCGGTCATCCTGGCCAAGGAATTCAGCGGCGACAAGTCGGCGCGGTTCGTCAACGGCATTTTGGGCGCTTATGTAAGGTCCCAGGCCTGATGGACGTCTTTCTCGCATCGATACCAGCTGTTATACGACGTCGCTGTGCCTCGTCGACGCGGCTTATGACGTCGTCGCCGACGAACGCATCATCCTGAGCGTCGCAAGGGCGGCCGCGGCTGTCCCAGTCCAACATGGTCTATCAGCATACGCGCAACCTGCCGGTCCTCTTTGAACGGCTGGCTGGCGTCCTGGCCAGTGCCCATATCCGGGCCATTGCCGTGACTGACCAGCCCCGGCGCCGCGATGATTCGTACATGCCCGCTTTCCTGGCCGGCCTCGGTTATGGCCGGGCCCTGGCCGCCGTTCTGGGCGTGCCCTTGTACCGTCTGAGTCATCAGGAAAACCATCTCCTCGCCGTCCTGCGCAGCATGGGCTATATCGGCAGCGAGCCGTTCTACGGCATCCACCTGTCCGGCGGGACGACGGACCTGCTGCGGGCCGTGCCCGATGAAAAAGGCCTCGATATCACCCGTATCGGCGGCACCAGCGACATCAGTGCCGGCCAGTTCATCGACCGCATGGGCGTCGCCCTGGACCTGCCCTTTCCAGCCGGCGTCCATGTCGACAAGCTGGCTCAGACGGTAAATCCGCCCGTCAAGAGCTCATGTCTTTTGCCGCGATGGCCAGGTCAGCTTTTCCGGGCCCGAATCGCAGGGCCAGCGGCGCATCGCCGCCGGTGGGGAAGACCCGGCCCGCCTTTGCAGCTGGACGCTGTCGACGGTCTGGCGCGGCTTGGAGAGCCTCCTCGATTACGCCGCTGCCGATGGCATGAAACATCTCGTCGCCGCTGGCGGCGTCATGTCCAATGGCTACCTGCGCCGGCAGATGAGCGATTATTGCCGCCGCCATCAGATAGACCTGAATCTGGCAGCCGACGGCTTCAGTGCCGACAACGCGTCGGGCGCCGCCTTCTGGGCTGCCGTACAGGAAGGGAAGAAATCATGAAATATGCATCGGTTACGGACGTCGTCCGCCGCATCAAAGATGATATCCACGGCGATTACCGCTTGCAGAGCATCGCTATGGAAGGCAACATCATCGGCCTCAAGCGGGCGTCGAACGGCCATTATTATATGAATATCCGCGATGATCAGTGCTCCATCCGGGCCATCGTCTTCCGCAGCCGCGTGACGGCAGCGGTCCGGGCCGTCCGCGAAGGGGACCATGTCGTCGTCATCGGCGCCGTCAACGTCTATGAAAAGGCGGCGCCCTTTCCTTTATCATTGAACAGCTCTTTTCCCAGGGGACAGGGTCTCTGCAGGCCCAGTACGAACGCATCAAGAACGAACTGGCGGCTCAGGGCTATTTCGACAGCAGCCACAAGAAGGAGCTGCCGCGCTTCCCCTGGCGCATCGGCGTCCTGACGTCGAAGACCGGCGCCGTGCTCCACGACATCTATAAGATTGCCGGCGAGCGCAATCCTTATGCCGAAATCATCCTGCCATCCCATCCCCGTCCAGCGACGCGTCGATACGGCCATCGCCAAGGCCATCGGCGAGATGGCCGGCGCAGGGACCTGGACGTCCTCATCGTCGGCCGCGGCGGCGGCGTCCATGGAAGACCTGTGGTGCTTCAACAGCCCGGCTGTGGTCAAGGCCATTTACCATGCCAGCGTACCGGTCATTACGGCCATCGGCCATGAAACGGATACGACCCTGGCCGATTATGCCGCTGACGTGCGGGCGGCGACGCGACCCACGCGGCCGAGATGGCTTTCTTTGACGTCAGCGAAGCGGAAATGGACCTGGCCGCACTGGCGGACCGGGCTTACGAACGGGTCATGGCCTGCATCGAAGACCGGCAGAGCTGGGTCGAACAGGCGGCGGGCCGGCTGAACCTGCAGCGCTACGATGCCTTCCTGGCCATGTGCGAAGCACGCCTGGCAGGCTGATGGAACAGGCCGACCGCCAGTTGCGCCTCCATCTGGAACAGAAGCAGGGGAAGCTGAATACCCTGACGGCTTCCCTGCAGGCCCTGAACCCGGCAGCCTCGTGCGCCGCGGCTACGGCCAGCTCATGCAGCATGACAAGATCCTTACAGATATCCACAGCGTGTCGAAAGAGGCCCCGCTGACGATACAAGTCGTCGACGGGACGATTACGACGGCTGTTAAAGAGGTGGACATATATGGCAAGAACGACTGATAAATTGAAGAGTTTTGAAAGCAATTATGAAAAATTGGAACAGCTCGTACAGGAACTGGACGCACCGGACCTGACGCTGAAGCAGTCCCTCGATTTATATGAAAAGGCCATCAAATTATCCCAGTCCTGCGAAGGCGCCCTGGAATATGCCCGCCAGAAGGCCCAGGCCCTGGCCGATGTCCGGGACGATAAGGACAGCAGCGACGATGCGCCGGCTGAAGGGGTGTTGGACTTATGACCTTCCAAGACTATCTGGCAGGACAGCGTAAGCGCGTCGACGATTACCTGTCCCACGTACTGACGACGGACCAGCCGCGTTTTCCAGGCTCTATGAAGCATGAATTACAGCCTCCTGGCCGGAGGCAAGCGCATCCGCCCGGTCCTTCTGCTGGCGACGGTCGAAGCCTGGGACAGGATGCCTCTCCCTATACGGGACTGGCCTGCGCTCTGGAATGTATCCATACGTATTCCCTAATCCACGACGACCTGCCCTGTATGGATGACGACGACCTGCGCCGGGGCAAGCCGACGAACCACGTCGTCTACGGTGCCGGCCTGGCTACCCTGGCCGGTGACGGCCTGCTGACCTTTGCCTTCGAGCTCATGGCCAGCCAGAAAGGCATTGCACCGGACAAACTGAACCGCTGCATCGCCGTCATCGCCAGAGCGGCCGGACCGGCCGGCATGGTCGGCGGCCAGGCCTTCGACCTGGCTTCGGACGGCGACATGGCCATCGGCCGGGAAGGCATGGAACTCCTGCACCGTTCCAAGAGGGCGTCATCTTCAAGGCGGCCATCGACATGGCAGCCATCGTCGCCGATGCGTCGCCGCAGCAGCGGCAGGCCCTGGAAGCCTATGCGTCGTACATGGGCCTGACTTTCCAGATCACGACGATATCCTCGATGTCGTCGGCGATGAAGCTTTGCTGGGCAAACCCGTCGGCAGCGACGCCCGCAACGACAAGGCCACGTATGTGACCATCTTTTCCCTGGACGAAGCCCGGCGCATGGCCCGCGAAGCGGCCGGCAAGGCCGTCCAGGCCCAGGAACCGTTAGGGCCGCAGGCCTGGTTCCTGAAAGAACTGGTCGAACATCTGCTGGTCCGCGTTCATTAATGTGAGAGGGGTATTACAGGTATGCAGCATAAAGAAAGATTAGACGTGCTTCTCGTCAGCCGCGGCTTGTCTGAAAGCCGGGAAAAGGCCAAGGCGACCATCATGGCCGGCCTGGTCTTCGTCGATAACCAGCGCGTCGATAAGGCGGGCACGAAACTGCCCGTCGACGTAGATATTACCGTCAAGGGCAATCCCATTCCCTATGTCGGCCGGGGCGGCCTGAAACTGGAAAAGGCCATGGAAACGTTTCCCATCGACTTGACGGGTAAGACCATGATGGATATTGGCGCCTCGACAGGCGGCTTCACGGACTGCGCCCTCCAGCGCGGCGCGGCCAAGGTCTTTGCCGTCGACGTCGGCTATGGCCAGCTGGCCTGGAAACTGCGGACTGATGACCGCGTCGTCAACATGGAACGGACCAATATCCGCAACGTCACTGTTGCAGATATCGGCGAGCCTGTTGATTTCATATCCATTGACGTCTCCTTCATTTCCCTGCTCAAGATCATGCCGGCCGTCGAACCGCTGCTCAAGGCAGGCGGCACGATGGTCACGCTCATCAAGCCGCAGTTCGAAGCGGGCCGGGAACACGTCGGCAAAGGCGGCATCGTCCGCGACATCCAGGTCCACCGCGACGTCATCCGCCACGTCACGGACGGCATCGCCGACTGCGGCCTGTCGCCGCTGGGCCTGACTTTTTCGCCCATCAAAGGGGCTGACGGCAATATTGAATATCTCTTGTACAGCCGTAAAGATGACCCGTGCCATAACGATATTACCGATGCTGTCGTCGATGATATCGTCGGTAAATCCCATGAAATGTAGGTGATCCCCATGCGTATCGGTATTTTTCCGAACCTCGTCAAACGCGAAAGTGCTGCCATTGTCCAGCAGATGATCAAGATTTGTGAAAAACATGGCATTGAATATTACCTGCCGGCTTACGTCAGCGAGAGCCGACAGCCGGCGTATCAGCGCATCGGCGCTGAACACCTGCGGCCGCGCATGACCATTTACAGCACCATCGACGTGGCCATGATCCTCGGCGGCGACGGGACGATCCTCAAGATGGCCAAGCAGTTCGCTGAAGCCGATGTCCCGGTCTGCGGCATCAACCTGGCTCCCTGGGCTTCCTCTACGAAGTCGAGACCAAGACCCTGGAAAAGCGCATGGAAGACATCCTGGCCAGCCGCTATTTCCTGGAAGAACGGATGATGCTCCATTCAGAACTGTGCTATGAAGACGGCCTGGTCCAGTCCCTGCCCGATGCCCTCAACGATATCGTCATCGGCCACGGCAACGTGGGCAAGCTCATCCGCATCGACCTGAGCATCAACGGCCACTTCATCCAGCAGTATCCCGGCGACGGCCTCATCGTGGCCACGGCGACGGGGAGTACGGGCTATACTTCTCCAGCGGCGGCCCTATCGTCGCGCCAGCGTGCCCTGCATCATGGTCACGCCTATCTGCCGCATCTGCTGCTGAAAGTGCCTCTGGTCCTGCGCGATGACGACCAGGTGTCGGTGACCGTGGCCAACAGCCGCAACAGTGTCCGCGTCTCTGTCGACGGCATGATGGACCAGGAACTCATGCGCAACATGACCCTCCAGGTCCGCAAGTCCGACCACGTCTTGAAGATCATCCGCTTCAACAAGAATTATTTCTATAGCAACTTATTTACGAAAATGATGGGAAATGATTGACATGTATCCATTCCGCAATGCCGTTACGGTATCACATATGATGACTGAACCTACGCCCGCCAGGCCCATGTCCTCGTCGACATGACCTGCGGCAACGGCCACGACACGGCCTTCCTGGCCCGCAACATGCCTGATGACGCCGTCCTCTACGCCTTCGATATCCAGCCCTGTGCCATCGAGCGCACGCGCCAGCGCCTGCAGGACGAAGGCTGGGGGACAAGGACGTCCGCTGCCGCTGCGGGTCCCATGAACAACTGCTGGCTGATGTACAGTCAGACATTGACATTATCGTATTTAATTTAGGCTATTTGCCATCTGGTGACCATAAAATCCATACAAATTGTGAAATAACACTAAAAGCTATAAAAATAGGCTTGAATAAAATTGCGATAAATGGGATAATTATGATAGCAGCCTATCCCGGTACGGAGGCCGGGGCTTGTGAAGAACAGGCGCTGCGGTCGTTCTTACAGACCATACCCCAGCAGGACTTCCATATTTCGTCCTGGCAACCCGTCAATGAGGTGCATTGTCCACCCGTATTATATATTGTACAGAAAAGAGGGAAACGTCATTATGAAGAGATTCCGTTACACCAAGATTAAAGAAATTGTCCAGTCCCGTCCTATCGAAACGCAGGAAGAATTAGCCAAGGCCTTGCAGGAAGAAGGCATCGAAGTCACACAGGCTACGGTTTCCCGCGATATCAAAGAGCTCATGCTCATCAAGGTCCCGACCAGTGACGGCCATTACCGCTACGCCCTGTCGCCGGAACAGAACATGCTCATGTCCAAGAACCGCATGGCCCGCCTGTTCCAGGACTCCATCGTCCGCGTCGATTCGGCGTATAACCAGATCATCGTCCATACCTGCCGGGCTCGGCCAATCCCATTGCCGCCGCCATCGACCATGCCCGCTGGGAAAATGTCATCGGCACCCTGGCCGGCGACGACACGGTCCTCCTCATCGTCAAGGACACGGAAACGGTTCCGAAACTGGTCAAACTTATCGTATCGCTGATGAAGGAATGAGGCCCTTATGCTGCAGTCCCTGCACATCCACAATTTTGCTCTGATTGAAGACCTGCACCTTACTTTTGGCGACGGGGTGACGATTTTTACCGGCGAAACCGGCGCCGGCAAATCGATTCTCCTCGACGCCATCGGTATGCTGGCAGGCAAACGCGCATCGGCATCGTTCTCCGTCACGGGACGGACTCATTCCTCGTCGAAGGCGCGTTCTTTTTTTTCTCCCCTGCCAGAAGGGCTGGAACAGCTGCTGACCGATAATCACATCGAAGTCGATGAAGGCCAGCTCATCATTTCCCGCCAGTTCCAGCGCAGCGGCCGCGGGACGATCTTGGTCAACGGCACGCTGGTGCCGACGACAGTCCTGCGGCGCCTCGGCGCATACCTCCTGGATATCCACGGCCAGTTCGACAACAGCCTGATTTTCAACCCGTCTTACCACGTGGCCATCCTCGACGGCCTCACGGCCGACGTCCGTCAGGCCCGCCAGGACTATGACGAACTATATCGCCAGTGGCATCAGACGGAAGGCGAAATCAAGGCCCTGCGCCACGATGAAAGTGAAAAGGCGCGGATGCTCAGTATCCTGGCCTTCCAGATTAAGGAAATCGAAGGGGCCGCCCTGAAAGAAGGGGAAGACGACGAGCTGGAACAGAAAATCAACAAAGCTTCCCATGCCGAACACATCAAGGATAACCTGAAGGAAGCCATGTTTGCCCTGGAAGGGGGCGAACGCCAGCCCGGCGGCATCGAACAGATCGAGACCATCCACCGCAGCTGGAAAAGGCGTCGGCTTACGATGAAGCTTCAGTGCCCTGGCCGGCAAAGTCGAGACCCTGTCCTATGAAATCGAAGACGTCCACGACGGCTCCTGCGCTATGCCGATTCTTTCGACTTCGATGAACGGGCCCTGGATGCCATGCAGTCCCGCCTGGCGTCGATTGAAAAGCTCAAGCGCAAATACGGCTTCACCGTCGCCGATATCCTGCAATTCCTGGCCAAGGCCAAGGACGATTACGAACGGCTCGACCAGTCCGAAAGCCACCTGGCCAAGTTGGAAGAGAAACTGGCCCGTCAGGCCGCAGCTGTGCGCCAGCAGGCCCAGGTCCTGGCGGCCGCGCGCCGTGACGCCGACAGCCAGTTCAGCCAGACCATGACGCGACGCTCAATAAGCTGGGCATGCTGAACAGCCGTATCGCCTTCCACATCGAACCGATGAAGACATCACAGCGGATGGTTCAGCCGGTATCGAGCTCTATTTCTCGGCCAATACGGGCGAAGATATGCAGCCCCTGGCAAGATAGCATCGGGCGGCGAAGTATCGCGTATTGCCCTGGCCCTGAAGACGGCCGGTCCGGAACGGACGACGGGCAAGACGATGATTTTCGACGAAATCGACGTCGGCATCAGCGGCCAGACGGGCCTGCAGGTTGCCGACCACATCCGCCAGCTCTCCGGCCAGGGCCAGGTCTTCTGCATTACCCACCTGCCGCAGACGGCGGCCATTGCCGACCACCATTATTTCATATATAAGAAAGAAATGGACGGCCGCACGGTCACCCAGGTTCGGGGCCTCTCGGAAGGGGAACACGTCCTGGAAATCGCCCGCATGTTCGCCGGCAACGATACGACCAAGCCAGCATCGAAGCCGCCCGCCAGATCGTAAAACAAGTCAAGGGCATGTAATGCCCTTGACTTGCGATTCGACATTGCTTTACGGGTTGACGAATGTCCGTGATAGGTATATAGTTAATTATAATTTCAAAAAATAGAAGTTCTACGAAAACGAACCCATAGGAGGGATAAATATGCTTCGTGTATTAGTCAATGGTGCCGATGGCCGCATGGCAGCCAGGTCGTCAAAGCTGTCTTTGAAGATCCGGAATTGGAAGTCGCCGGCGGTATCAGCATCACTCATGTCGGTGAAGATGTCGGCGATATCGCCGGTGTCGGCCACTTAGGCTGGCCATCCGCAATGACCTGGGCGCCGCCCTGGACGACATTAAACCGGATGTCGGTCGTCGATTTCACGACGCCGAAAGTCATCTTCAACAACGCCAAGACCTG